>ENA-OQNO01000490-OQNO01000490.1-human-gut-metagenome-genome-assembly--contig:-NODE-490-length-37765-cov-63.040092_pt1 | contig 37765 bp, 36 predicted proteins | sample MGYA00242629_ERZ504880 | MGnify/ENA primary metagenome ERZ504880 (study PRJEB26092, sample SAMD00036377) | human gut metagenome | host: Homo sapiens | study: EMG produced TPA metagenomics assembly of... | reverse complement strand
ATAGTGCAGAGTGATTTTCGCCAGAATTTCCTTTTTGCAGGGTTTGGAATATAGCACATGGCAGCTACGGTCAATTTGTAATTCGCTGTCCTTCATCTTCCCACGCCTTTCAGAAAACCGCTCTTTGTATTTTCTTCGGTGTCGTCCGATTCATCATAGGCATCGTAGGGCGCCGATGGGTCGTGTACTCGTTTTTTGAATGGTGAACAGCTCTTGTCTTTGTGGGCAAACGCAAAGGCAAAATTGTCCGTCCATCCCGTATGACCGGTGATGAAATATGGATGCAGCCCACGTGCGCGCAGTTTCCGCTCCAGCTCCGCCAGTGACTGCACAGCCAGCTTATTGTCCTCCGCCAGCGAGGAAATGAAGCTGTAGCCGCCGTCCGCGCCAAACCACAGCGTGTCGCCGGTAAAAAGGTACTTATCGTCAATGAGGTAGACCATATGTCCCCATGTATGACCGGGAACCAGAAAACACTTGATCCTGACGCCGTCAATGTCAAGTACCTGCCCATCGTGCAGCAGCACTTTTTCATTGTTGATCGTCACCTGCGGCAATTTATAGAGATGATAGATGACTTTTCGCCGCACCTCGCCGGTAAGATACCGGTTCTCGATCTCGCCGATGTACAGCTTCGCATTCCGGAACAGCCCCGGACTGTCTGCTTCCACCGCACCCACATGGTCGGTGTCCTGATGGGTGATGAGGATGTGCTGGATGGACTGCGGGTCGATCCCCAGCCAGTGCATCTTCTCTGCCAACCGGTCATAGTTGTATCCGGCATCGATCATAATGGTGGTATCGCCCTTGCGGTAGAAGAAGATGTTCGCCACCCATTCGCGCACGCAGGCAACATTCTCGTCGATCCAGCCGGTGTTCAAAGGCTTGAAGATCTCCTTGCCCCGGTACATCCAGCTCATTGCTTTTCTTTGAAATTCCGTTGCTTTTTTCGACATGATCGCACCTCATTTCTGTGCTGTGATGCAAAGCCAGCCCTTTTTGTTTTTGTGGCTCTGAATCTTACAGAAGCCTGCTTGCTCCAGATATGCTTTCAGGGCAGTATCCGTGTAGATGGTCATCCCATTGATGATCTGCGTCCATTTGTCGTCTTTTGCTGTTTCGCCGTTTGCTTCGTTACAGATGAAAAAGACCCCGCCTGGCTTCAGCACCCGATAGACCTCTCGGAAATTCTGCACAAGTTCCGGCCAGAAATAGACCGTTTCAAAGGCGGTCACTACCTCAAACTGCTCCGATCCAAACGGCAGTTCTGCCACACTTGCCTGCTGCACGGTACACCGTCCCGCCGCAATGGCACCCGCATTGACCTTACGCGCTTTTTCTACGCTGACAGCCGAATAGTCGATGCCCTGCACCTTGCCGTTGGGGCACAGTTTCAGCAGTGTCTTAATGTTCGCTCCACCGCCGCAGCCGCAGTCCAGCACCATGGCATCCGGGGCAGGCTGTAAAAAGCGCAACCCCCATTCTGCCATTGCGCTGTGTCCAAAGTTCATCATAGCAACCATGATCTTCCCGCCAAAGCCTACGGGCTTTCGGGTGTTTTCAAAAAAGGACATAACGCCACCCTCTTTCTATTTACCGTTCACAATGCAATGCTTTTCACGCAGTTCCTCGCGCTGTAGTTAGGTAAAGCTAACTTTTTGTTCTATAAAAAGCCGCTTCTCAGCGGTCCTTCTGCCAAAATAATACGCCCTGCCGTCTCCTCTGTCAAGGAGTTTAGGCATTTTCGGAGATTCCGAAAAAGATTTCGCCTTCGAGGGCTCCAACCGTCACCCCAGTGCCACGTCCAGCACCATCATCACGCTGAAGCCCACCGCAAAAAACACCGTGCCGACGTTGGAGTTCTGTCCCTGCGACATTTCCGGGATCAGTTCTTCCACCACAACATACAGCATGGCTCCGGCAAAAAGGTCAATGGCTTTGCGGTACTATAAGCTCGGCAAGACTCCTGCCTACTACATTACCGCATGGTACAAACTGTTGAGCGGCAAGTGGGAGTTTGGCAAAGTCCACGCCACCGAGACTACCGTGGAGGGTGTTACTGTGGAGCTGACCACCGCCGATGGCAGCGAGTATGGCCTGCATCATGTGACCAATATCTGGCGCGGCACCGAGCTGGGCTTCAATACGGACGATCCCTACCTTGCGTCCATCATCGGCAAGACCGTCACCCAGATCACCTACTACACCGCCGACGGTGTGTATGTTCTGCCGGTCAATGTGGCGCTGTGAGGTCGCGGAAAGCTGCCTGATTTAGCAAAATACAGTACAAAACGGCAAGGTCACTTGGCAGCAGGCGACCTTGCCATTTTATAGCAGCCTGCGTCTTTAATGCACAAACACTAACGCGAACTTGCCTATGGCAGGCAGAGCAGGCTCATCATGCAAACAACGAAAAACAGGAAGTTCCCGTTGGGGAACGCCCTGTTGTACATATTGTTGTTGTATGTGGATTTAATCGCAAGTTTTACAAGCAGCGCAATTCTCAACGACCTGTTTGCGATATGCAATTCACGGTTGTTGCCAACGAATCAAATCGTGAATTGCGATGGCAGGGTGCGTCCTATTCAGGGGCGCACCCTGTTTTTGTGGCTATTTTTACCATCACATAAATTTGCACTGCCGTTGCCATAGCAACCGACAAAGGAAAGTGAATTTGATAAAATGCTCTGCGGTTGGTTATTGCTAACTAACTGCCACAACCAAAGAACCATTGATTTATCAAAGGAGTTTTCCATGAAAAAGATTTCTCGTCGTTCGTTTATCACTGCCATGGCTGCTGTCAGCGCTGCCGGTGTCCTGACCGCCTGTGGTGGTTCCGGCAATGCAGCTTCTTCCGCTGCCGCTTCTGAATCCGCCTCTGTTTCCAGCGAAGCAGTCTCTTCTGCGGCTTCTGCCGATGAGACCGGTACCCATACCGTCGTAGACCACGGCGGCAACGAAGTAGAAGTGCCTAATAAGGTCACCCGTGTCGTCATCGACCAGATTCCAATCCTGTCCACCTATATGGCCTATTTTGAGGGTAGTGCTCCCTACATCGTGGGTTACTGCGGCTCTTTCAAGTCGGTTATTTCTGACACTGTGTTGAAAAACATCGCTCCGGAGCTTCTGGAGTCCAGCGATACGGTCTATGCTCAGAGCGACCTGAACATCGAGGAGATCATGAAGCTGAACCCTGATGTTATCCTGTACAATGCTGGCAACTCCTCTCATGCCGAAATCCTGAAGGCCAGCGGAATCCCCTCCATCGGTTTCGCTACCGTGGGCGCATCTACGGAAGCTGATCCCATTGAACGTTACGAAGAGTGGCTGAAGCTGCTGGAGCAGATCTTCAACGAACCGGGCAAGACCGACGCCTTTGTTGCTGCCGGTGATGAGATCGTGACCGATGTGGAAGCCCGCATTGCGGATATTCCTGAGAGCGACCGCCCCAGCGCCCTGATCCTGTGGAAGTACTCGGACGGTGTGCCGCAGGTCTCCGGAAATGGCACGTTCGGTACCTACTGGATGAAGCATCTGGGCGTGACTGACAAAGCGCTGGAAGCCACCGGTTTTGCCCAGACCAGCATGGAGCAGATTTATAGCTGGGATCCCGATATTCTTTTCTTGGATGGTCCCGGCCTGCAGCCTCTGCGCACCGAGGACGTGCTGAGCGGGAATGTGGACGGTGCTGATTTCTCCACTCTGACCGCAGTACAGAATGGCCGTGTCTACAATACGACCCTCGGTATGTGGAACTGGTTCACCCCGAATCCGGATGCTCCGCTGGTGCTGGCGTGGCTGGCCTGCAACACCTACCCGGACGCTTTCGCAGATTACCCGTTGGGCGACACCATCAAGGAATATTACAAGACCTGGTATGGCTATGATGTGACCGATGACGAGCTGGAGGAAATGCTGCTGTACTGATGAAGGACACCATCTGGATCAAAAAAGGCCGCTTTACCCCGCTGGCTCTTCTGCTGATGCTGGCACTGCCGCTGGTCACTTCGGTGGTCTGCCTGTGCTTCGGACGTATGAATGTCCCGGTCGGGGAAGTGCTGACCGCCCTGCGCACAGCTCTGACCGGCGGCAGCGCGGCCAATGTGCAGAACTATTCCATCGTCATCAACCTGCGCCTGCCCCGCATCCTCATGGCCATCATCGTAGGTGCAGGACTGACCTGTGCGGGCAACACCTTTCAATCTCTGTTTTCCAATCCACTTGCCACACCGGACATTCTGGGCGTGACCAGCGGTACCTGCGTGGGCGCAATTCTGGCCATCATTCTGTCGTGCAGCATTCTGGAAACACAGCTCATTGCGCTGGTGTTCGGTCTTGCGTCCGTCTGCTTTACCCTGAAAATTGCAGGCAAGAACGATGGCCGTTCCATGGTCTATCTGGTTCTGGCCGGAACCATTGCCTCCTCGCTGTTCAATGCGGTCGGATCGTTGCTCAAGTATACGGCTGATCCGCAGGACAAGCTGCCGGAGATCACCTACTGGCTGATGGGCAGCTTTACCAGCGCCAGCTACCAGAAGATCCTCATCGGCTGCCCGCTCATCCTTGTAGGTATCGCTGTCATTTACCTGCTACGCTGGCGGTTGAATATCCTCTCCCTGAGCGATGACGAAGCCCGCGCCAGCGGCATCAACATCAAACAGACCCGGATGCTGTTCATTCTGGCTTCCACGCTGATTACCGCCTCGGCGGTATCCATGTGCGGTCAGGTGGGCTGGATTGGTCTGCTGATCCCACACTGCGCCCGGATGCTGGTGGGCAGCAACAACCGCTATGTCGTGCCGGTGAGCCTGAGCCTTGGTGCCAGCTTTATGATCCTGATCGATACCCTGTCCCGCACCATCAGCATCATTGAGCTGCCGCTTTCCATCCTGACCGCCATCATCGGTGCGCCGGTGTTCATCTCTCTGCTGAATAAGACAAGGAGCAACCTGCGATGATCTTGCAAGTACAGAAAGGCTGTTTCGGCTACCCCGGACAGCCTGCCATACTGGAAAATATCGACCTGACGCTGGAAGAGGGACACATTCTTGCCATCCTCGGCCCAAACGGCATCGGCAAGACCACTTTGCTCAAATGTATGATCGGTCTGCTGCCGTGGCACAGCGGCAAGACCCTGCTCTATGATAAGGATATCCACACCCTGAAGCCGAAGGAAGTGTGGAGCACCATTTCCTACATCCCGCAGTCCCACGGGTTTGCCTTCTCCTATACCGGACTGGAAATGGTTTTGCTGGGGCGCAGTGCGCATCTCGGAACCTTTCAGCAACCCGGCAAAGAGGAAATCGAAATGGCGGAAGCCATGATGGAACGAGTGGGGATCACCCGTCTTGCCAACAAGGACTGCAACCGGATGAGCGGCGGTGAACTACAAATGGTGCTCATTGCCCGTGCCCTCATCAACGAGCCGAAGCTCATCATTCTGGACGAGCCGGAGACCGGTCTGGACTTCCACAACCAGATCCTTGTCCTGAACATGGTGGAGCGGCTGGCGCATGAGGAAGGCATCAGCGCCATTATGAACACCCATTATCCTACCAACGCCATGAGCGTGGCAGACGAAGCACTGATGCTCAACCGCAAGGGTGAATTTTTCTACGGTCCGGCCGCTGCCATCCTGAACGAACAGAACATTTCCTATTCCTTTGATGTTCAGGTCATCGTGGACGAGTTGAATTATCAGGGACGCGCCGTGCGCAGCATTGTGCCAGTGGCCTTGCGAGGGAATGCCGTATGAAGATGCCATTTACGCTTTCCCAGCTGCGTCCCATCCGGGAAGCCATGACAGTTTCCCGCCCAGCAAAACTGGGCGAGAGTGTACCTGTTACCTGGTTCTCGCTGGGCAGCGGCACCTCCATCACTCCGGAATATTACGACTGCACTACCCTGTATCTGTGCGGGGAAGGTTGCGGCATATTTCTTCTGGGTGGAGAGAGCCGTACTGTCCCGCTGCATCCCGGCCAGCTGCTGGCCGTTCCGCCTAAAATGCTCTGCGGCTGTCTAACCGACAGCGGCATGATCTATACTGAAATCATTCTGAAAAAGGAGAACTTCACCATGAACAACATTCTCAAAGCAGGCCAGCCCACCGAACTGAAAAATCTCATTTCTTACGAGGACGGCAGCATTGCAAACCTCGACCTCGTCCACGCCGACAACATGAAATTCGTGCTGATGGCCTTTGACGAGGGCACCGGCCTGACCCCGCACCGTGCACCCGGCAACGCCATCCTGACCGCGCTGGAAGGCAAAGCCATCATCGGCTATGAGAGTCAGGACTATGAGCTGACCGCAGGCCAGAGCTTCCGTTTTGACAAAAACGGCCTGCACAGCGTCACTGCACAGGGCAAATTCAAAATGAGCCTGCTGCTGGTCATCGAATAAGCGCTTTTCGCATTCACAACTGACGCAAAGAACCCGTCCGGACGTACCGGACGGGTTCTTTGCGTCTGCCAGATTCAGCAGTAGTAGAGGAACGAACGCAGGCGGCTCCATGCAGTTTCATCCCAGTCATTATCAAGGGAAATCTGGAACAGCGGAGCCCGACAGGCATCGTGCAGGCCGCGCATATCCAGAATCATCGCTGTATTTTCATACCGGGGTGCAAGGGTCAGCACTGCATTGGTACGGTTAGAAAGCTCCACGGCCTTGGCGTACCGATATCGACCGTTCCCGCCTGAAAAATTCGGCAAGGCAGAGTCCGCAATGAGGAACAGTGTTTCAGCGTCTTCCGCAAAGGCACTGTGCGCTCCAAGTTCATTCCCAAGGGTCTGCATCTGCCTCTGCATCTGGTCAAGCCAACCAGCCGATGGTTTGTTTTCATCCAAATTGTCTTTCCAAAGAAACCAGAGCGCCTCGCTGAGCGGGGCGCGAAACACCCGTTCGCCTTCGGCTTCCAGCGCGGCAAGTACGCCGCTGTCCAGTTCTGTCAGGCAGAGCGGCGTACCAACCGCGGCAATGCGGCGGCCTTTTGCGGGAAGTGCGCCGATCTCTCTCGCCGCGGTGTGCAGCTGCTCCCAGCCGGGCAGAGCATCCCACTGTGCTGCCATGTCTGCACGTTGGTCTACCGGGGCGGCATAGAGGATATCTCCCGCCAACAGTGCGCGGAAGAGTGCGTCACGGTTCTGCGCCATTTCGGGCAGTGTTTCCAGCATTGGGCTGACCAGTTGAGCATTCTGCTCTTTTCTGCGGTCCAACACAGCACGGATGACACGGGCGTACTGACCGTCTGCCTCCGCACCCTGCGTCTGCGGAATCAGGAACTGCGCATGTGCGTGGTCGTTTTTACGCTCGGCAAGGATACTGCCCAGCAGTGCCGGGAAAGGCAGGTATTCTTTTGCACTCGTCTCTGCTCGGCCAAGGCTCAGAATATCGTCCGTCAGGTGCGGCAGCTCGTAGGGGTCTGCCCCTTGCTGTTTGAAATATGCGGCCAGATAGGGCGTATAAGCACCCATCGCCGGAAGATAGAGTGGCACATTGGGGGATGGTGTCTGTGCCAGACGACAGGGGTGAATATCGACCTGCTCGATGTTGAAATCTGTCGGCAGAGCCACCGCCGGGCGGTGCTGCAGGCTGTTCAGGAAGGCTTCAATGCGGGTGATGACACCCACATTGGAAAAGTGCTCGTCCACTTCGATCTGCAAGTAGGGCTTATCCCCCATTTCCTGCTTGAACAGATGGGACAGCATGGTATCCGGGCCGCAGCCGTGGTTGGTCAGATACACCGCATACAGGTTCGGATGATGAGCGATGAGCTTTGCGCCGGACAGGATGTGCTGTCCGAACGGATAATACAGATTTTCGTATTCGTCCGCAATGTCCAGCGCATGACCGGGCAGGTGGCTCAGCGTGATGACTTTATAGCCGCGTTCCAACAGCAGTTCCGGGATGCCCATGTTCAGGATGGGGTCGGAAACGCCGTAGTTGCGGGTGATGAGCACCAACACTTTATCGTCCGGTCTCAGGGTCGCCAGCAGAGCTTTGCCCTGTTTTTCCACGGCGGCGGTATGGCGGCGCACCGCCATGGCACCGCTGAGCAGAGCCTTTGCGCAGAGAGGCTTCGGGATGCCCAGCACCTTGCCCAGCCCCAGCATGGCGGTGGCCATGGCTTCCTGCCCGAAGTCCAGATCAAATACCGGGCTGAGCAAGGTGATGCCCTTGCTCTCAATGTCCAGAGCGTTGGCAATGGATGCGGCTGCCGTCTGCATATAGACGCAGCCGTAGTTGTGTTTCACACGGCTCTTTTCGTGTTTCATGGTGTGGATGGTGGGCAGGAAGATATAATCTACTTTTTGGTCGATGAGCTGCTGCATATGGCCGTAAATAAGTTTGACCGGGTAGCAGGTCTCCCCTTGTGCGGTCTGCTGAGCCAGCCGGATCGTTTCCTCACTGGTGGGGTCAGTCAGGACGACATTGAAGCCCAACGAGGTAAAGAAGGCATTTGCCATCGGGAAGAATTTGTGGATCATCAACGCAAAAGGCACACCTACGGTCTTTTTACGTGGGTCACGTTTGCCAGTGTAACCCTCCAAAAGCAGTTTGTCTGCCTGCTTGTAGAAGTCAATATTCTTCTGGATCTCCGCACTGCGGCTGTCCTCTGCATCCTTTGCCGGGCTGTCAAATCCCACAAATCGGCTGGGTGCGTCGCCCACAGCTTCCTGTGCCAGCAAAGCCGCGCCATATGCGCCGCTGATGGAGAAGCAAGGGCTTACCCGCACCCGGTCGCCATAAGCGGATTGGAATGCCGCCACAATGCCGGGGTTATAATCTACGCCGCCCTGTAAGACAATGTGCTGGCCCACCGGCTTGGAGCCGACCACTTTGTGCAGGTAGTTCTGCACGATGGAGTGACAAAGGCCTGCGGCAATGTCCGCCCGTGAAATACCTTCAGCGGAAGCGGACGCAATGGCCGTTTCGATAAACACCGTGCACCGTTCTCCCAAGGATGCCGGATGTTCAGAGGATAAGGCTAATGGGCCAAATTCCGCCAGTGGGATGCCCATACGGGCAGCTTGTTCTTCCACAAAAGAACCGGTACCGGCAGCGCAGATCTTGTTCATCTGAAAATCCACAACTTCACCGTTCTGGATGCTGATGTATTTGCTATCCTGTCCGCCGATCTCAAACACGGTATCGACTTCCGGCACCCAGTGCGCAGCGCCCTTTGCCTGCGCGGTGATCTCATCCCGGACAGCATCTGCTCCGATACGTTTGCCGATGCGCTCTCGTCCTGAACCGGTCACACCGACTGCGGTGAACCGGATATCACCAAACCGCTGGCGAATACTTGCAAGGCCTTTGCGGACAGCTCCTTCCGGGTTACCTGCGGTGCGCAGATATTGAAAGTCTACCAGTTCACCGTCAGCACCGACCAGAACAAGATCGGTACTGGTAGAACCGATGTCGATGCCCAATGCGCAGCCACTTTCTGGAATGATCTTGGTAGCGTTTGGCTCCGCAAGGCTCGTGCCGGAGCGCAGTTCCAGTTTGGGCAATGTTCCGACCGTGTGGTGTGTTGTTCGTGTACGGTCCAGAGAATCATTCAGTTGACGTAACGTGAACGAGCCGGATGCTTTGAGTGCAGCACCAAGAGCCGCTTCATATCGGGCAAACTCCGGAACGATGAGCTCTTCTTCGGTCAGGCCGAACACTTCCCGGATAGCCCGTATCACACCGGAGTTGCAGGTCACGCCGCCGCAGAATACCACCGGTTTGCAGACCGGAAGCCGACGCACGATGGTAGCTTTGTAGTTGCGGATCATCGCATAGCACAATCCCAGCAGGATATCCGGCGTGGAAACGCCTTCCTGCTGGCGGTGAATGATATCCGTTTTGGCAAAGACCGCACACCGACCGGAAAGCCGCGGAACACTCTGTGCCTGCTCTACCAGCGAAGAGTAATCTCCCAGCCTGCAGCCCACGCGAGACATCTGATCTTCAAAGAACGAGCCCGTGCCGCCTGCACAGTGTTCGTTGACTGCGAACTGCGGTGCACGGCTCTGCAAATCCGTGATGAATCGCGCACCCTGACTGCCGATTTCAATGACCGAACCAGCCTGCGGAACAATCTGGCGCACACCCTCGACGACAGCCGGGATATCCCCAAAAGAGGGAATATCGGGAGCCTGTTCCAGCAGAGCTTCGGTGTTGCTGCCAGTTACACAGAGCGAAAACGGTGTGTCTGCATCCAGTTCCAATGCAGAAAGTCCTTTTTTCAGGCAGACAAAAGGGTTGCCGTGATGCACCGCCATCCACTGCTTTTCAATTTCTTGATTTTTCAACAGCACCAACTTGACCGTTGATGTACCGATATCCATTCCCAACGAAAGCATTGTGTCACTCCTTCGATATCACCCCTGAACGTTATAGGGTTTGACATTTCAAACTTTATACCGTATAATAATGATGCCTTTTAATTAGACATCTCTAACCAAGAGTTTAACACAACTACCTCGGAGTGTCCGTTGTTATGGCAACGGCAAAGTAAATTTTAAGATGGAGCAATATTATTCAATTTTACAGCAATGCGGCATGTTCAACGGCATCCAGCCACGAAAATATAGGGAAGTCCTTCGTTGCTTGAATGCGACTGTCCGTGAATATCCTCGTGGTGCGCACATCGTCGAGCTGGGTGAGCAGAGCCACAATACGGGTGTTCTGCTGGATGGCACGATAGAAGAATTTTTGTATGATGAAAATGGCAATCAAATCAGCATCTGCCGTTTTTGTCCCGGAGAAGTATTTGGTGCAGAACTGGCCTGTACTGGCTGGACGACAAGTCCGGTCTGTCTGCGTGCCAGTTCGGACTGTACCGTAATGCTGCTGGATTTCAGCGCATTGATATCACAGAAAACGCTGTCCTGTCCCTGCCGGATGCAAGTCACAGCAAATCTTATGCAGGATATGGCGCAGCAGCTTCTCTTTTTTAACACCAAAGTGCGTATTTTAGCACAAAAACGGCTTCGAGATCGTCTGAAGATTTATCTTCAAACCTTGACACCCGATGAAAAAGGCTGTTACAGTCTGCCCTACACCCGGACAGAACTGGCAGATTTCCTCTGTGTGGACCGCAGTGCTCTTTCCCGTGAGCTGTGCCGGATGCGCGATGAGGGTATCCTTGATTTTTCCGGTGCAAAGATTCACCTGTTGAACCCAACGTTTTTGTATGGTTGGAACTGATAGTACTTCTAAATCTATGAAAAAAATTGTCTGCCGAATATTTTTGTTCGACAGACAATTACTTTTTAATCTTCTAGTGTACGACTACCGGACACATTCTTCAAATATTTCTCCGAGTCACCGTTCAGAATCAAATCCGCATAGCCCAGCGGGTCATTGTAGATGAGATAGTCCAGTTCTGCCCTCTGCGCCATGGTCACGTCCAATTCATCCTCAACCCCGGTACAGTCAATGGAAATTTTTCTCCCATCCCGGAGCAGCAGCTCCACGCAGCCGGTGTCCATGTTGAATTTGCAAGCTCTTTCATCGTACTTCATAATTTTGTCCTTTCTGCCTTACGGCACTCTTACCGTGGTCTGTCGTGCTTTTTTGTGATAAGGTCTAGGACGTTTTTCGAGGGAAGCAAGAGATTCGTTTTGTTTTCCAAAGAAAACAAAAAATCCGAACCCTTCTCCTATTGGAAAAAAGTTCGGATTTTGTTGTTGTGGTGCACCTCCAGGGACTCGAACCCTGGGCCCACTGATTAAGAGAAACCAACGCGCAACAATCATCAATTTCCGGAATTACGCAAATTCGTCGTTTTTAGCGTTTTGTCGTAAATTAACATTTTGCATCCGCTGCATTCTTTGCACCTGTTGTTCCCTCTTGCATCCGTTATCCAGCCGTTCCGGTGTGCAAAAAGTGTGCAAAAATGTGCAGAGCCAAAATCAACCCCTTAAAACAGGTATCGGATTTTTATGCAAAGCCGGGAAAATGGCCGGGTTCGAACCCAAAATGGCAGCTGCAATCTTGCCTGTTTAGCCCAAACATCAAATGTACATCAACAACTACGATTCATGGCAGGGATTTGGACAATCGAATAGACACCACCTTATATAGAAAGAGGTTTCCTTATGAACAAACTGCTTTCCTGCCGCTACAATATGGACACCAACCGGGTGGAAGCCCACTTTGCGGATGGCACTATCCTTGCTATCGACTGTGTTGCTATTGAGGACGAGTACGGCAATACCCCCGCACAACGGGCAGAACTGGACTGGCTGCTGTACAATAAGCCACTGGAGTATGCGCAGATGGTGCTGAGTGGAGAGGTGGAGCATTATCTGTCACTCGGCTGTGACCACGGCAGACTTGAAGATTAAGCCTAATGAAACAAACAGCTACTAACCTGTACCTCTTTTGATACGGGTCAGCAGCTGTTTCTGTTTTAAGGTAGATTTAATCAAATTTATATCTTGATGGCTTTCCGTATACCTTACGAAGAGACTTTTTCAGGCTGACCACCGTTTCTTTGATGATCTTCGCTTCATCGGCGGAGCAATCCGCAAGCTGTTCGGTCATCCAGCTGTCGAACACCGGCTTTGCTTTTTTGATCTCGATGCACAGCAGCTCGTCTGCGGAGCAGTCCAGCGCATTGATGATGTCGATCAGCGTTTTCAGGCTGGGTACCGAGTTGCCCGTCTCGATGTGGCTGATGTGCGTGACCACCACGCCAACCTCATTGGCCAGCTGCTCCTGCGTCATGCCCTTTGCAAGGCGGCAGGCGCGGATGCGTTTTCCGATGTCGGCGTAGTCCACCATAGTACAAGTACCCTCCGTTTTGTGAAGTGATACTTGTATTGTATGTGCAATCGACCGGGATTGTAATAACCTGAAAGTGCAGTAGACCTGTAAGGCATTATCAAAAACGCATCAGTATCTGCTCAGGGCATAAAGTTGAGGTACAGAAGGAGCGCGATGCCCAGAAAATTCACGATGCCAAATGCCAGTGAAGTGCCCAGCAGCAGCTTGTATTTCTGCACCGCGAACTGCTGCTGCGTCTTTTGGTATTCCACCAGCTTTGCCTTTGTATTATCGTGGTACTCCGTCATCTGGGTGCTGCTGTTGCCCAGTGCTGTGAGCAGCTGCTGCTCCAGCGCTGCAACTCTTTCCAGCACAGCCTTTTGGTCGGCATCGCTCTGTTTTGTAAGTTGGGCAGTGCTTTCCGCAAGGCTCCCGCACAGGGCATTCTGAAGCGTTCCCAGATGGCTCGTCAGGTTGGTTTCCAGCGTTTCACTTTGGGCGGTAAGTGTTCCCTGTATGCCGTTGTGGTACTCCGTCATTCGGGTGCTGCTGTCGCCCAGTGCTGTAAGCAGCTGCTGTTCCAGCGCTGCAACTCTTTCCAGCACAACCTTTTGGTCGGCATCGCTCTGCTCCGTAAGCTGGGCAGTGTTTTCCGCAAGGCTCCCGCACAGGGCACTCTGAAGCGTTCCCAGATGGCTCGTCAGGCTGTTTTCCAACGTTTCGTTCTGGGCGGTGAGCTTATCCTCAAGGTCATCCTCAAGGTCATCCAATTTACTCTGCAAATTTGCCAATGGGTCTTTGGGATTTCCGAGCGCCTGAAGCACCCCATTCACTCTGCCATTTGTGCCGTTAAGCTTGGTTTCAAGGCAGCTCTGGAGCGCACCCATCTGTGTTTCTTCATTGGATCTGATATCCGATTCCGCAGCCTTCAGCTCTTTGCCTAGCGGGTCGACCACATAATCATTGAACAGTTTTCTGACCTGCTCCACGGACCCCTGATCCAGCTCCATTTCAGGTTTTTCACGCACGGTTTCCATCCTGACATCCTCCCATCGTAGCCTTATAGTCCTCCTCCAGCAGTCCCAGCAGCAGCACAAGCTTTGTCTTTTCGGCAGCGCCTGAGGTCTGCCGGATACGCCGCACGATCCCGGCATACTGTTCTGTGTACGCTTCTTTGGCTATCCGGCGGTAATTCTCCAGATTTTCCCTGTCCTGCCGGATCTCCTCAACAATGTGTTCCCGGGCTTTTTCCAGCACAGCCTTCTGTGCCTCCAAGGTGCTTTTCCGGGCCTTTGCAGCATCAGCTTTTTTTCTTTTTCCTGCCAACAGCTGCTGACCCTGCCATTCCAGACGTTCCTCATTGCGGAGGACCTCTTCAAGCTCGCCAAGCCATTTTGTTTCGTACTCCAGCAGCGCTTTTGCCACCTTTTCTACGATCTCGCCGTTCAGCTTCCGCACATCCTCAAGCCAGACCTTTTCTCTGTGGAACAGCGACTGTTTGGGGTAGTACTCCTGATAAAAGTCCTCGTTGATGTCCTGCTCCAGCTTTAGCCAAAGCGCGTCTTTATTGTAGGAAACCGTCATCCCGGCGCCCTTCAGTATCTTGACATATTGATCCAGATAGCTGTCATCCCCGGACACTTTCTCGCGCAGGTAATCAAGGATCGCCGCAAACACCTTCCGGTCTGAGTCATTCTGCCTGAGCGCACTGACACGGTCCACAAGATAGCGGCTGCCGCCGGAGGTGCGGAACAGATTCTCCCGCTCGATCAGTGCATCGATCTCCTCATTCAGTGCCGGCTTATAGCGGATCTCAAACCAGTCTGCACAGCCCGTAAGCATATCCTTTGCCGCTTGCAGCCCTTTGATCTTCCGCAGATGTTCCTCCCGGTCTGTCTGCGCATCTCCGGTGGTTTCGTCCTGTATGTATTTCTCGCTTTTCTTTATGATATTGTCCTCGGCCTCGATCTCCTTCTGCTTTCTATCAAGCTGCCCGCCGTTTTCTGCCAGCCTGCTTTTCTCGGCGGTCTTCAGCTCCTCCTGTAACCGCTGGAGCGCTGTCTGAAAGCGCTGTCCCTCCCGCTGCCGGATGCTTTGCCGCAGCTCCTGAAGGATACGGTCCCGAGTCTCGGTCATCTCTTTCCGGTCCTCTTCCTCCAGACTCTTGCACAGCCTTTGGAACGAGTCCGCCAGCTCTACGGGAAACACCTCCACCTTGCTGGTCCCGCCCAGATATTTTCCGGTTTCAGTTTTATACGTTTCCATTACAAAGTCATAGAAGCTTTTTTCGCGTTGCTGACGCGGCTTTTTAAAGTAATCCTTGACTGTTCCCAGCGAGAACGCCTTGGTCGCTGCCACGATGTACTGCCCCGGCTTGTCCCGCCAGTACGGTTCCAGACCGTCCTGCACCTCCAGCGACTGGATGGTATTTGCCGTACATACCACAAGACACACCTGTGCAACCGGCAGATACCTGCGCATCAGCTTTTGCACATGAGCGGCCTCACCTTCCGTTTTGCTGCCCACACCGGGCAGGTCCATCACATATAGATTTTCTGCCGCAGTTTCCTCTGTAAAAAACTGCCGCGGAATATCAATATGCAGGACACTGCGCGCAGATTCTCTATTTTTTACCACCCGGCTGCGCACCTCTATAAGCTTTGCCTCCAGCTCTTTTTCGTTGCTGAAAAAGAGCTTTTCAGAGACCTTGCCCGGCTCCTCCTCCACCGCAAGCGCATACTGGTCTGTATCGGAACGGGCGTAGAGAATGGCAGTGGAGGTAGACGAGTTGCCCCGCGTGATCTCCTTGGTGCGCAAGGTCTGGCTGACCTTCTGGAAACAGTCGTCGTCGTCGTCCCGTATCCCGATCAGCTTCAGGATCAGGCTGGTCTTGCCGATCTGGGAGGGGCCGTAAACAACGACCAGATAGCTTTCCTGCATCCCATCGTATTGCAAAAACGCGTTGTCCCGCGCCGTCAGCAAGCTGGCCTTTATCCGGTCAAATGCATTCTTCTGCCAAAGGCTTCTTTCCTTAAAAAGCTCCTCACATCGCATAAAGCGCCTCTCTGGATCTGGCCGAGACCGTTTGCAGCAGCTCCAAAGCAGCATCCACCTGCGCCTTGGCGTTGTACGCCTTCATGGGCTTTTTCACATCGCCGTTGCGATCCTCGAGGTTATTTTGGATGGTGTCACGCAGCCTTCCCATCTGCCTGTCGAAGCGCTTCAGTTCTTCCTCCTTCAGCGCCGTATAGACCGAGTCGATTGCGCTGTTCGCCCTCCTCAGATTCTCGCACTGTACTCCGGAAAGATCCCGCAGGGCTGCAATTCCGCTGCCGCCCGCGATCAGCGCCATAGCTACAGCGCCCACTACCGGTACCGAAACGCCAAAGGAGGCTGCGATCTGCGGAATCATGTTGATGGTCGCATCACCCAGCAGATCCATACCTGCCATGCCGCCCAGACCGACAGCGAATTTCCTCATAGAGGAGCTGTTCATCTTGGCGGAGCGGTGGAACAGCTTATCCATGCCGGTGCGCTTGGAGGCATCTGCCATATCCTTAACGCCCGCGACCGTTGTTCCGAGATCTACAAAGAGTTTCCATGCCTCTTGTGCACCCTCCTGGATATGCTCCATCTCCAGCTTACTTTCGCTGGGCGTATAGCCCTTCACCTGTTTTCCTTCCGTACTGCACACCATTGCCAGATCATCGCTGCTCATCACGCCATAATAATAGACGGCAATATCCACCAGCGCGCTCATCAGCCTTCTGGTGTTTTGGGTTTGGATCTCGTAGTCCTTCGGGGGCTGCTGGCTGACCAGTGCACAGACATCATTCGTCAGCTGAAGTTTCTGCTCACTCCCTGCCTTCAGCGCTTTTTTACTTTCCTTGTTCTCACTTTCAAGCAGCCGCTGAAGGTCAGTTTTGCCCTGCGGAGTATCCAGCGCCTGCATCGTGGTAGTCAGCGCGCTCAGCATACAACGATCCGGCAGATATTCCGGCTGATCCGATGCGCCGTCCTGCGCCTGTAACGAGCGCATTACATTCTCGCGTGCCGCCTTAACATCGTTGATGCTGTTTCCTCTGGTGAAGATCATCGAGATCAGGCTCCGCTTCTTTTCGCCGTAGCTATTCAGAATGTTCTCCATCTGCTGCCTGCTCTCGTTGGCACCATCCTTAAGCGCTTCTTCCAGCGCCTCTTCATATTCTTTGCGCTTTTTTGCAAGTGCTCTGTCAAAATAGTTCAGGATGGTGTTATCCTTGTAGTCTGCAACGGCTGCGCTGTCGTCGCTTTTCAGCACTTCCTTGATGGAATACAGGACATCCTTGATATGCTCCACTTCCTTATACAGATAGCGGGTATTATCGCGGGCAGACTGATCCGTAGTGCTGGCGTACCGCTCGATGGCATTCTTCAGTTTTTCGATCCATGCCTCGTTCTTTTTTTCATCATCATACTGCCCGGTGCAGACCACGCGGTCTGCATTCGCCTGCGGGATCGCCAGTGCCTTGATGCAGGACTGCCGCACCTCCTCGTTGTCGTCCTTGCTGGCATCCGACTGGGTAATGGCGTAAATGATATTGTTGCCAAACCGCTCCGTCAGTTTTTTCAGTTGCTCAAAGTTATCCCCCTGCGAGAAGCGGGACTCGTCGAACGCAAAGACCGCCGCATCCGAGGAGTTGACCGCAAAGTTGATCAGCTCCCGCCAGTAGTCGTTATTCTTTTCAAAGCCGGGCAGCAGCATAAAGGAAACCGCCGAGTTGTGCGTATGGCGGTAGGGCACAAACATCTCCAGATACAGGATGCTGTCATCCTCGCCCTTGGAGGCGTGGGCAAACTCGTTTGCCTCCATCCTGCACTCCACAGCCGCATACTCTCCCGCCTCGTTCTTCTGGACGCGGATCGCATTCATGACCGGCGCCGTCACATCCGTCTCCGTGATCAGCACAGGGATGCGCTCGCCGCGGCCCAGTTCAATGCTCAGTTCGTCCCCCTTCAGGCCATAAAAGTTCTTCATCAGGGTGGTCTTGCCCGCGCCCTGCATACCGGCAACGCAGATCAGCGTTTTGTTTTCCATCAAAGAGGCGATCTTCAGCTTCCGAATGGAGTTTTCCAACTCCTTAGCTTTCTCATAAGCCTGCTTCAGTGCTGTATCGCCCCGCAGTTCATCCGTATAGGTCAGGATCCTCAGGCAGTACTTCGTAAGTTCATTCACCTCATAGGGATTGATCATCGGCTCACGCGCACTCATTTTACTTCCTCCGTTACAATTTATTTTACATCCCGCAGGGTATCCACAACCACTTTTACCGCGTCCTCCACGGTCCGCCGCCATTCCGGCACAAGGTACAGCGCAGTCCCTGTCAGGATCGCTGCACCCGCCGCCTTGCGCGCAAGCGAGGGCTTGCGGGGCGTCTCCGGCGCAGTGTGCTGCCCCAGCAGCTCCAGCGCACTGCGGGCAAGGTTTTTCGCCTGCTCCAGCAGCTGCGTCACCGCCTCCCCGACAGCGCCGCCTTCCAGCATTTCCGCTGCCGTTCCGGCAAGTTCCCCGGAGCGTTTTAGCATTTCTGCTGCGTGTTTTGCATTTTCTGCCTGCATAAGCTTCCTCCTGTTTTGTAGAACCTTTTTATCTCTGTGCAAATGCTGCACATTTATTTTTTGTCCGCTCGATCAAGCACCCTCACATAATCTCCCTGACTTCTTACCCACATCTGGATGCCCGTGCCAAACACCTCCGCTTCCACGATCCAGCCCTTCTCCGTCACCTGCAAAACTTTTGCAGTCGGCAGCCGGTCGAGCACGGATTCCAGACTTGGCCCGGTGTACTCGAACCGGATCGTCTGTAACTCGCCGCCGTACATAAACTGGATGCGCTTGCGCATCTCGCCCTCCTGAAAACGGTCGGCATACCGCTGGGCAAAATGCCGGTCGAGGGTCTTATAGCTCCGGATGCGGTCGATGCGGTAAATGGTGGGGGAATTGTCCTGCGGATTCTGGAAGTGCTTGTCCTTGTCGATGCCCTCGATGAATGCCGCCAGATAGAAATAATACTCGCTGAACAGAATGCCCACCGGCTCAACGGTGCGCACACGGGTCTCGCCGTCGTGGGTGCGGCAGTAAGTAATTTCCATCAGATTGTGGTTTTCCACCGCCGTACCGATATCCCATAAACTTTGGATGAACCTCCGGCCATGCTGCGGCTCAACGTAATGAAACCGCTCATTGCTGATAAGGTCTTTTACCTGATTCAGCCTATCCAGCGGGGTGCACACCTGCACCAGCTTGTCCAGAATGGGGAACATTTCCTCCTTGACCATGGAGCGGCTTTCCAGCAAAATCTTGCATACCGCCAGAATCTCGCTGCTGGTGAGGAAGCGGCAAAGGGTATCGTCCAACAGATAACCGCCCTTTGCGGAGTTATACAGGATCTCCCGGCGCGGCTCGCTGTCTGCAAAATAATTGCGCAGGGTATCAAGGTCGCGCTGAATGGTCTTTTCACTGACGCCGAAGCGGTCAGCCGTCTGCTGCTTGTTCAGCACACCGCCCTGTGCCAGCACCTGCTGGATATAGAGTATACGGTCCAATCTACTATTCCGCACGGTTCATTCTCCTTCTCTGCTCATTGTAGCACAGCATAATAAACACTGCAATTCTTTGTGTGAAGTTTTGTCGTTTCACAGAAATATAAAAAAGTTTTTGTCTCATTTGCATAATATAAGTATAGAAAAGGAGATGGACACCATATCTGTCCATCTCCTAAAAAGTCAAGGTAAAATGTTCTTCAGTTGCCAGCCTCTTTTGAAACGATAGGCACTGTTCATCATCTCATCGGTGATGGTATAAAAAACTCGTCTTAGAGAATAGCGCTCGCCAAGCATCCCGATTACAAGAACCAGATTCAATATAAACTCACCGCCCAATAGCACGGTCAGCAATTTTTTCATAATAGTTACTCCTCACCATACGGATTTCTCATTCTTACTGACCTTATTAAACAGGCCGGGATGGACGGTATGGTTGTTCATTGATTTTCTGTAACATACCATAGCTTTTGTTAACGTAGTGCCCAGCTTCGATTTTCTATACCTTGTCAAGAGGGCTGGCACCGTCCAGTCCTCTCTCTTTTTGCCAAAGTTTACCTTGTGTTTTCTTGCAAGCTGACGAAAGTAGCGTGTTTTCAAAACTTTTTGTTGACACGGCGCAAATTTTATGGTAATCTACTCCAACAATTTAATATAACATATTTATCTTAGAGTTCCAGCTCGGCTCCCGAAGGAGCCGGAGCAAGTTTTTGACTTTCTTATCGCTACATAACGAACCCGAATCAAGGCCATCCCGGAAGGGATGGTCAGGTTCAGGTTGTTGTGTGGCGATTTTTTATTGCCAAATCCAGCACCGCACCTTGAAAATCGAAAGACCGTCTGCATGGGATACACGGCGATGACCCCGCAAGGGCAGCACTGACGACTGCGCCAACAGGCGAAGCAAGGAGGAAGTGCTGGCGCAGTGCTCCAATTTTCGCAAGCAAGCGAACAGCGCGCCGCAAAAATTGGCTAAGCACAAGAGGAGAGCCGGAAAACGTCGCCGGAAGGGGGCAGGAAAGCCATGCAGGGAGAACGGCGCACCCAGTATCAACTGGTCAAAATGGCCAGTTGATGTGGTGAATGACACAAAACGTCATTTCCCAGAAGGATCTTCTGCGTTATGGCTCACCTCATGTAGACATTTTGTCCACACGAGGTGAATTGCCGCTGCCTAAATCAATGTGGACAAATTGTCCACATTGATTCTACCCGTGTTACGGCTGACCTCAACTTGACATTTTGTCAAGCCACGGTGAAATCTGGTGAATACTGCTTTTCAGTACTTACCAAATTGCTGTAACGTGGTCACTCTGTGCTAGGTTACGAGAACCGTAACTCACCACTCAACCATAACAGAGAAAGTTTAGTTGGTGGTCATTTTGACCATCAACCAAATAATCGCAACGCTTTATTGCGTGAAAGTGGCGGTTATCATTTTGATAATCACCACGCTACCGTAACACTTTTGGTAAATAGTGCTTTTCATTATCCACCACACACCCGTAACAGCCAAAGGAGGATGCCTATGACAACAGAACAATGGGAACGCGAAAATCAGGACACCCTGATGGAATATTTCATTGATGGCGACTCCAGTGTGCGCAGAATCCAATGTGAATACTGCCACAAGGTCATCTACACCCAGACCCGAAACCGCAAATACTGTAGCTTCCAGACTTGCGGCCACAAGATGCTGAATCTGCGGAAAAGCCTTAAAAAGCGTGCCGAACGTGGAACATATACCTGTGCTTGCTGCGGGGAGCAGTTCTTACCGATTCGGGCGGATGCCAGATATTGCAGCAATGCCTGTCGGCAGAAAGACTACCGCCAGCGTAAAGCGACAGTTCACACTTCTCTTTTAGGAACTTGACAAAGTTTGTCAAGTTCCTCATCGGTGTTGCTTTTATCTAGTAAAGTGGCACTTCCCATTCTGGGAAGTGCCAAAATACCGTAACTCTTAATCGCTCACTCCCAAATCCCCAAAGTGGGAATTCGGGCTGTCATCTGAAATCAGGTTACGCTTTCCGTAACTTGATTTGCAACTCCCGCCGAATCAAGTTCCCACTTTGGGAACTTGATTGTAGCCGTATCAAAATCAAGTTATCAAAATGATAACTTGATTGCATCCGTGGCAGAGCCACCGAAGTTCTCATTTTGATAACTTCGGTTTTATCTGTTACACGTCACTCCCACTCCGTAAAAATCAGGTGGTCAAAATGACCACTTGATTCCACCCGTAACGAAATCAGTGGGTCAAAGTGGCCCACTGAAAAAGCCGGACGAGCTGCGGGCAGGGATTCGCAAATCTTTGCCCGCCAGCTTGCCAAAATCAACGGGCCAAAATGGCCCGTTGAAGGGAGTCAAGGGGGAACGCCTTGCCCAGTGATATGATGCTGTGCGTCATATCCTACTGGGTATTATCTGGCGCAAAACGGCGGCAGATCTAGCAGCTCCGCTGCTGCGTTCTCCCACGCCAAGCTGTTGAAACGGAGGGATGTCTAGCTGAAATTAACACGACACAACGGACGAGCCGGAACCCACGGCACTTACAACCCCAAGCACAACGACCGCAGTTTCAACCTTGCCAACAGTGAACACATCGACTCGGAACGAGCCAAGGGCAACATCTATTGGGACTGCTTCCACGGTTTCCGCTCGGCTCTTGCTCCACCCGACCCGGATGATCTGGCGGCGACCTTCTCAGATGTGGAACGGCAATTCTATGAGAGCCGCTATTCCAACTTTGTGGAAAGCCAGAACGAGCGCAACGCCAAGATCCGGCACACGGAACGCAACCGCTCCATTCCTGACCTGCTGTCCAGCCGCAAGACCTGCCCGGAAGAGACTATTTACCAACTTGGAACGATAGATGAACACGCTTCGGCGGAGGATCTGCTGAGCATCGTCACCGAGTTCATTGAGGAGTTCAAGGCCAAGTTTGGCGAACACGTTCATGTGCTGGACTGGGCACTGCATCTGGACGAAAGCACACCCCACATCCACGAGCGTCATGTGTTCGACTGTGAGAACAAATACGGTGAGGTGGCACCCCAGCAGGAAAAGGCGCTGGAAGCGTTGGGCTTCGAGCTGCCCAACCCGGACAAGCCCCTCAGTCGCCGCAACAACCGCAAAATCACCTTTGATGCCGCCTGCCGGAAAATGCTGTTCGAGATTGCAAAACAGCACGGGCTGGAACTGGAGGAAGAAGCGGAGTACGGCAACCGCAAATATCTGGAAAAGCAGGATTTCATTCTTGCCAAGCAAAAGAAGCAGCTTGCCGCCCAGCAGAGCAAGCTGGATGCGCTGACCATGAAAGTTTCGGATATGGAGACCTTGCTGGAAGATGTTTCGGCTGCGGCCTACGACAAGGCGGTGGAGGTCGTGACCGATGTGGTGCGCACCGAGACCCGCAAGGAAGATATGCGGATGATCGAGGACACGAAGAAGTGGGTGCTGTCGCCAGAGAGAAAGGCTCCCAAAGCCACACGAGATTACACCGCAAAGCATCTGGACAACGTGCTGGACAAGTTTCTCAAGACCATGCAGACTACCGCCGCCCGTTTGCAGAACAAGCTGCTGAAGCCGGATGTCCGGCAGAAGGGCAAGGAGCAGGTCAAGGAGAAAGCACGGGATTCCGTTCTGCAACTGCTGAACCGCTTGCAGGCAGAGCAAACACAGCGGAAGCTATCTGCACCGCCTACCGCCGAGAAGTCGAAAAATCGTTTTCAATAATAGTACGAGGTGATGTTTATTGAACAAAGAAGTCAACGAAGAATGTGCTCCCCACACCGTTGCGGACGTAAAAGAAATGCTGACCAAGCACTCCAACGGAGAGATCCAGCGGACGATCCAAAACTGCATCACGATTTTGCAGAATGATCATGTGCTGGCTGATGCCATCCGGCTGAACCTGTTGAGCGAGCGCATCGACATCGTAAAGCCCGTGGGCTGGCCGAGATCTGGCAAGACGCTGAACGACACCGATATGAAGTATATCCTGCGGCGAATGGAGAAGTACGGCATCTCCAGCGAAAAGAAAATCGAATCTGCTATCCGTATTGTTGCAAACGAGAACCGCTACCATCCCATCCGAGATTACCTGAACAGCCTAAAATGGGATGGAACAGAACGGATAGCCCACGTCTTGCACCATTTTCTCGGTGCTGCGGAGGACGAGTACACTTGCGAAGCTATGAAGATATTCCTGCTGGGAGCCATCAAGCGGGTGTTCCAGCCGGGATGTAAATTTGAAACCATGCTCTGTCTGGTGGGCGGGCAAGGTGCAGGAAAGTCCACCTTCTTCCGGCTGCTGGCGGTCAAGGATGAGTGGTTCTCGGATGACCTGCGGCGGCTGGATGATGACAACGTGTACCGCAAGCTGCAAGGTCACTGGATCATCGAAATGTCGGAGATGATCGCCACCGCCAATGCCAAGAGCATCGAGGAGATCAAGAGTTTTCTCAGCAAGCAGAAGGAAACCTATAAAGTTCCCTACGAGACACATCCTGCTGACCGTCTGCGCCAGTGCGTCTTTGCTGGTACGACCAACCGGCAGGATTTTTTGCCCCGTGACCGCACGGGCAATCGACGTTTTATCCCCATCCCGGTGGATGCGGAACTGGCCGAAGTGCACATTCTGGACGATGAAACCGAATCCCGCACCTATATCGACCAGCTTTGGGCGGAAGCCATGACCATCTACAACAGCGGCAACTATAAGCTGGCGTTCAGCCTTGCCATGCAGGAAACGCTGCAAGCCCACCAGCAGGACTTCATGCAGGAGGATGCGCAGGCTGGCATGATCTACGCCTTTCTGGAGGACTACGCAGGTGACCGGGTGTGTTCCAAGCAGCTCTATGCAGAAGCACTGGGCAACACCAGTATTCCGGCAGAGTGGGAGACCCGCGCCATCTGCGAGATCATGAACACGGGAATTTCACGCGGCGATATCCAAGGCTGGCAGGCGCACAAGACCGCCAAGCGTTACCCGAAGTATGGTGTTCAGAAAGGCTGGGAGCGCGTAACCAGCCCCGAAACCGGGGCTGAAGATTTCTCCGAAATAACGGACGTGGAAGCCAAGCAGCTGGGCTTTCCCTTCTGATGAACAGCGGTTACACGGTTGGTTACAGATTCGGTTACACCGCAGTTACGGCGAAAAAGCCGCATGACTGCTGCGTTTTCCGCTTTCTGTAACCATGTAACCTTAAAAAGATAAGAAAAAGTATAAAGCCCACCGGATGCCTTGTGCGCAGAAAAAGAGCGTTTTTCTGCCCGGTTACAGGCGTTCGGTTACAAGGAATTGGGAGGTCTGCCTATGAATATGAATCGGCCTGACATGACCGAAAATGTGAAATATAAAGATTATACGAATAAATCCTTGCAAATGGACTCGAACCTCGCTACAATGGAGATGTCTAAATCCCCTGCCATTGAATCTTCTGACCAGACCAAAGCAGCCAAGCACGAACCTCTTGTTTACCGGGTAGAGGAGATCGCCCAACTTTTGGCGATTTCTCCCCGTGCGGCGTACAACCTGTGCAACACCACAAAGGATTTCCGGGTATTGCGCATCGGCACCAGCATCCGGGTGAACAAGCAGAGCTTCGACAACTGGTTTGCAGCGGTCTGAGGGAGGTAATCTATGGCATCTATCATGAAGCGCGGAGATTCCTACTCCGTCCGTTACAAGTACAAAGACCATTCCGGCAAACCCTGCGAGGGATGGGAAAGTTTCAAGACCAAAAAGGAGGCGCAGGAGCGAAAAATCACGGTCGAGAAAGAACTGCTTGATGGCACGTTCCTTGTCCCCGACACCATGACGGTCGAGGAAATGCTATACAAGTGGATACCGATTCAGTCCACCAAACACAAATGGGCACCCAAGACCTACACCCAGTCCGTGGCAATGGTGCAGAACCTTATCGTGCCCTATATCGGCAATCGCAGGGTGCAGGAGCTGCGCACCTACGATGTGGAAAAGTTCTACGCTACCCTTGCCAAGACCCCTTGTGGACAATATGTGCAGGGTGTAAAACAGGAGCTTTCCGAGAAACAGAAGAAGCGGCTGCTGTCCAGCACCTCTATCCACGAAGTTCACACGCTGCTCAAAACGGCGTTCTCCTATGCAGTGGAATGGGACTTGATTCACAAGATTCCCCTGCCCCGTGACGCTCCCAAGGTCAACATTGAGGAGCGCACCATCTGGGACGAGAAAACCATGCTGGCAGCGTTGCAGACCATCGAGAACCCTGCCCTGCATCTGGCGGTGCATATGAGCATGATTCTTTCGCTCCGTGAGAGCGAAATTCTCGGCTTGCAGCCGAGTGATCTGGATTTTGATGCCGCCGATGGACGAGGAACCATCTCGGTCAACAAAATCATGCAGAGAGCCAATAAGGACGCTCTGGAAAAGCTCGATCCCAATCAGGTCTACTACACCTTCCCAGACAGACGTGAGGGCAGCAAGTCCTCCCTCATCCTGAAAAAGCCCAAAACTAAGAAGTCCAGTCGCATCCTGTATATGACCAAACCTCTGAAAGAGGAACTTCAAGCATGGCTTGAAAAGCTCAAACAGGACGAGCAGAGCGCCCCGGAGAAGTACAGCAACTGTGGGCAGTTGTTCCGGCTCCCGGATGGCCTGCCCATTGCGCCGGAACTGCTGACAAAGTGGTATCGCCTGTGGAGAGCGGAACACCCGGAGTTTGAACAGATCGTGTTCCATGGTCTGCGGCACTCCAGTGCCACCTACCAGCTCTTGCAGTCGGATGGCGACTTCAAGTCGGTGCAGGGCAATACAGGTCACGCCACCGCATCTGTCCTCATGGACACCTACGCCCACACGCAAGACAAGCCCCGGCTGGAACTGACCGAGAAGATCGAAGCGAACTTCTATTCCCAAGACCTGACCCCGGCAGCACCCCAGCCCCAGCAAAACGAAAAGCCGGTGGCAACAAAAATCTCCGGTAAGGAGATCCTTGAAGCCATCCGGCTGATGGATGCAGACGAACGCAGAGAGTTGACGAGAGCCTTGTTCGCTTAACTTCTCTTCTTTTTATGCAAAGGAAAGCAGGCTATGCAAGCCATGCGCAGAAACGCCCTTGATTCGGGCAAATGTGCAAACGGTGTGCAGAAAGTGTGCAGCCGCTTTCCTACATAAAGAAAGAACGCCAAATCTTACGATTTGACGTTCAAAATCTGGTGCACCTCCAGGGACTCGAACCCTGGGCCCACTGATTAAGAGAGCAAGCCGCCGGTTCATCTCAATTTCTGAAAGTTTCGAGCCATCGTTATTTTTAATCAAATCAACGTGATTTTTCACCCAGCAATTTCTGCACCCTTTGTCGGATTTTGCAGCGAAAAGCACCCTCTGCACGTTTTGAAACCGTGCAAAATCCGTGCAGAAACCGTGCACTTACTCTCTGACAAACAAAATCGCCCTATTCCCTACCGGCTTGACGGCATTGGTTTGAGTGACCGCACATCAAAATCAAGTCTAGGAGGATATTACTATGATGAAACTGCTTTCCTGTCGCTTTAACATGGACACCAACCGGGTAGAAGCCCGATTTGAGGATGGCACCACCCTTGCCATTGACTGCATCGCCATTGAGGACGAATACGGCAGCACCCCGGCACAGCGGGCAGAACTGGACTGGCTGCTCTACAATAAGCCCTTGGAGTACGCCCAGCTTGTACTGGGTGGGGAGCTTGAACATTACCTCTCACTTGGCTGTGACCATGGCAAACTGAAAGACTAACCTCTAAATAGGCCAAACAACCCGCTACTTGCAGTCGCTGCAAATGGCGGGTTGTTTGCTTATTTTAAGTTTTTCCTTTGCTCATAGTAGTGCAAAATCAATGTAGTGCAAAATCAATGGCCCAACGGTCAAAGAAATCACAAATATCAGGCAAATCTACTGGTTTCTTATAAATGTCATTCTAAAATTCAATGGATTTTGCTATTTCTAGCACTTGTTTTTTCGACACGAAAGTCGATTTAACCCTATATTTTATGTATCTCTCGATGATTTCAAGTTTGCCATTTTGGGGGCTTGATTATTGAGAAAATTCTAAATTCCAAAAAGGTCTATCATTTTCATCAATCGCATCGTTATTGAGAATAAGCACTGCACCACCACTTAACAGAGGAGGCAGCTGTAAATAGCTTATATTATTTATTGAGAAAATGAAACGCTATTGCAACAGTTGAATACTGTATATTTTATCAAATTGATACGGATCTGATAGCAACACCTTACCGTTTGATATCACAAGAATGCTTTCGCCTTCTTTAAGATACGACAACTGAAGATTTCCTTTCAAGTAGTTTGATACGCCATAAATTATATAATTGTCATCCGTATCATATAATTGATTTTTTGCAGTCGCATAAATACAATTGTTCTTCAGGTCAACTTCTTCAATTATAAGTTCCGATTTTTTTCTTCCGAATGTATTCGATTGAAATAGAATGCAGAGAACCACTGCCACAAATGCTATGCCAACCATAATCTTCCGTTTGCATTTCATTTTATCAACCTCTGTATGAAAGGAACAGCGTATAAAGCGATTGTGTTATTCTCAATGCCCCTGTATAAGAAGTTGGATATGAAGAACCATCAATTGTGCTTCCATCTTTATGGATTCCGATAGCTACATACCCAGCTCCAGAAATATATTCTACAAGAGGACCACCACTAAAGCCACCTGTCAAATCCCAATCGCCCTTGAGATATTTTGAAGTCTGACTTCTAATATACCCAGAAGATTTACACATCCGATATCTCGCATCGGCACCATTTATTTGGCTCGGATAGCCATAAGCATACACCAACTGTGATGATGAATAATTGCTAGACTGCCAATGTAACCCAAGCCATCCCGTTTTCGTTCCTAAATTATTCTTGAGCGTAATAATCGCCCAATCCTCCGAACTTGTTCCAGCAAGATAAGAATCACTAACAATCATCGAACTTGCCGATACATTTTCGCTTCCAAAAGGTTTACTATTATCAGATCGAGCAGGTGCGACATTTACCGACTTAACGTAGGCTTTTTCCTTTATACTGTATAGATTATGTGCTGCTGTTGCAAGTGCATTAGGCCCAATCATAAATCCAGAACCATAATTTGTCCCTCCATTATTGGTCGTTATCTGTAGGCATACCGTACTACAATATGGTGTTGCCGTTGGATTATCAACAACAGTGATATCATTGCTTCCGATAATCGCATACAGATCGGATAGATCAATATCCGAAATCTTTCCATTTGGAAAATAGCCTGCAGTTGTCTCTCCATCCGTGAAGGAATTGGTTTCAACTATAATTTCCTCTATAGATTCTTCTTTTGTATCAAAATCGTATCTATGGTATCTCTCGATATGAGATTTGCTTCCATCACTTTGATTATCTGCAAAAGCAGTCAGCCCAGAGTTAAGCTCCATTGAAGAAAGAGCCACAATCCCACTTGCTTTCAAAAAAATTCTACGAGATATTTTTTCACTAGCTATTTTAATTTTCCTTCTTTACTTTTAGAGTATACACAAGATTTCTTATACATCAGTTGCTCTGCATTGGAAACACCTCCGTAAAATTTTTCATACGTTAGAGCCATCCTTATTTTAGATTTCAACTTTTACTTTCGCAAAAAAATAAATACCACTGATTTTTTATCCAATAGCCGTGCTAAGATTTATCTCTATGGGATTCAACACATGCGTCTGCTGGCACAACCAAGCCCAATTGTTCACTGTAGTAGTAAACAAGTCGTCATAGTTGTTGTCATATGCAAAATCAAATGTGTCATGAACGGTAATCAAGTAATACATTATAGAATTACCAATCATGAAGCCTGTTCCAGAGGTGCTTACCCTATGCAATGCATAGAATAAATCTGCATTATCAGACTTTTGAATTGTAAAAGACCAACTTCCTCCACTAAAATCTTTCAAGCCACTATTAAGTACTTTGTTTTTATAATTATTAAAAACTGTTGTCGTGTTTAACTTGTCAAGCAATGGCGTCGAAGAATCCGTCACACTCTCAGAATAGTCAATATTATATACAGAGAATTCAACCATAAGAGCCGCACATTCATATCCCTTATCCCGTGCAATTTGCGCAGCTGCCAACCATGCAAGCTGTGTATTATTTAACAAATTTCCAGATGCACGTGTTTGATCTTCATCTTTCATCTTATCGATAAACTTATTTAATTCATCTATCGACATTCCCGAAAAATCAACATGATACTTATCATTCATGCTTTGAATAACAGGATTGCTAGCTTTACGGCTGCTTATGTTAGCAGCATAAGACACAGTATTTATCGAAAACAAAAAACACACTGAAAGAATTAATGATACGAACCTCTTCATAACGAACCTCCTTAAATTCTGTACTCTACTATATAAATTGTGTGCTTCTCATCATCCCAGACAACGAGACTAAAATTCACATCTTCAGAATGTAAAAGCAATGTATTCATTTCGGCTTCCGAGCGTAGTTCCTTATGCTGACTATTATCATAAAGAAAAAAATTTCCACTTGCAATTTCAGGAATCACAAAATCTAATCCAAAATATGACGACACATTTTTTAATATAGAAGATATGGTTGGAGAATCATTAATTTTCTCCCATGAATCGAGTTGATGAATAATTTTGGCTGCATCCACATCGTAGTATACCGCTAACATTATCCCATCATTTTGCAATCCGCCATAAGCCTCATATATCAACGATTCAGAGTATGTTGCTTTTCCAATTTTGAATTGTTTCAAATAATCTCGTTTTTCATATTTGCTTTTTCTTCCAAGCATAAAGCCCAAAAGCAAGCACAGTGCGACTATAGCTAGGTATCGGATAACTCGCGTTGGTCTCGCCTTTATAATTACCTCACACCTTTCTAACTTGCTGAAATATATAACAAACTCCACTTATCTACTGGTACTTCCGGTAATGGTTTCGCTCCGTCCATCGGAATAGCTAAAGGTCGCAGAATACTCAAGCCTATAAGATTTTCCGGGCTTAGTGTTAAAGCTACTGCTCACCATGCAGGTTGAGGTCGTGCTGCTGTTTGAGCAGCTACTTACTTTTTGCCATGTTCCAATTGTCCCCTTTTCATAGAGAACGCCTGAAACGCTGATTTTCTTTACTCCAGTTCGAGTCTGGGCATCAACCTGATAGTATGTTTGGTAAATAGATCCGTTGACCGTACTATCGCCTACATACCGTTCAGACTTTTCAGCGGCCATTGCGGTGCAGGCAAAGCTCAAGAGAATCACCGCTGAAACAACAATGGACAACAAACGCTTTTTCGACATAGACATACACCTCCGTTTTTTTGCTCCCATCAAGAGCCTTTGTATAATCAACGCAATTCGCATTCGCTTCGTTTCAATTTTCAGGAGAAAATTTTTCAAATTTTCCATCTTTGTAAGTTCAGACAAAAAGAAAGCCAGACATTTGTGAACTCTCACAAGTGTCCAGCTTTCTTAACGGATACCTTCCGCAATTTTCATAATCTCATCGTATGGAATGTTTCCCATAACGGTATGTGTAATCCCCCGATGTTCCCAACTTAGAGTATAAACATTCTTTCCATGTTCATCCGTACTGGTTCCAAGTACACCATCTGCTTCTCCGACCTTTACGGTTTCGTACACTGTATGCTCATTATCAAACAGGGACTGCTGCCCTGGCTGGATAATTGAGCAACGGACTGTGTAGCTTTCCTCTGTTTCTTTTGACGAGTAAACATGTAAAAAGTTTTCTGCTCGCTCAAATTTCTGCACATCGTCCATTTCAAAGCCGTTCGGCACATAATGGTCGCTGTATCCATCCGGGAGCCACTCCAGCGGTTCGCCATCCACCTGATAAGTCAGCTGCATCTCAATGGGCAGAAATTTTTGAATCATCGTATAGACTGCCCTGCGGAAATCAGCGCTGACCGCAAGAGCACCAACCGTCAGCATTACGAGTGTCAATGCCGCAATTAGTACTCGTTTCAACACTGGGTGGTGCTTTTTCTTCTTTAAGGCCTCTGTCATTCGTTCGTCCCATTGGGACGTATCTGGGTAGATTTCCTCAAACTGCTTTGGCGTTGGAAGCGAATCCAGTTCTCTTTGCGCATCTGCACGAAGTGCCATCATCAAAGCCGCATCAAATGAAATGTCTGTCCGCTCACTCATGGCTGTTCATCTCCTTCCATAATAGTTTTCGTCCTCGAAAGAGCCGTGTTCGTACCACTTCATCCGTTAATCCCAGCGATTTTGCAATCTCACGGTTTGTATATCCCATTGCCAAAAGGCGTAGCGGATCACGGTACATCGGTTTCATTTGGCCAATCAGTTCTGTTAGACGTTCAATGTTATCGGTGCTAACTGCTGCATCATCCGGCACCGGAGCGGCATCTGGTTCGTTTGGGACATCTTCCAGCAATTCTTCTCGTTGTTTGCGAAGCATCTCGTATGCCGTCTTCTGCTTGAAAAAAAAAAGATAAGCGGCAAGTTTGTGACAGTTTTCTCGATGAATTTTAGAAAAATTTTTGGCAACGTACAAAAACACCTCTTGCAGTACATCTTCTGCCAGATACGAATCGCCCATAATTTTGTAAGCGGTATGGTAGACCAGCCGCTTGTAAGTATTATATACATCTTTAAACTGTTCTTCACTGCTCTGGTCATCCAGAACTGCCAGATACATTGCCAGCATTTTCGCTCACATCCCTCTTATCGGGAGGAATTATGTCAATTTGACACAATTCCTCTCTGCCCATTCAGATAAACCACCACGGCAGTTCCAGCCACAGGTTATCCATGGCCTGTTCCTCGGTCTTTTTGGCGCGGCCTTTTGTCAGGTGAAAGTATATCGCCGTGCCGATCAGCGGATGTTCCTCGCCATCGGTGAAGCCATAGCGGTACAGCAGATAGGTCTGCTCCCGTTGGGTCAGCCGTTTCAGGCCATTGTACAGTTCCCGGCGCGATTCCTGCTCCTCCATAATGCTATGCGGCTGCATGGCGTAGGGGTCGGCTATGGCTTCAATGCGCCGCAGCTGCTCTTCTCCCGGCAGAACATCGTCCAGCGAAACGCGCTGGTAGCAGATACCATCCTTGTCCTCTGTCACCATCCGCTGCTCAAAAGCAGTAAAGGCATCCCGAACCATATCCATCATGGCGTTACGGATGGCAGGAGCCGCGTAGGTCAGGAACTTTATGCCACGGGCTGCATCGAACTTCGGCACGGCCTTCCATAAGCCCAAATTGCCCGCCTGTTTCAAATCATCCGTGTCAAGGTTCAAGCCAGACTGTGCCAGATTCATGCTGCGGAAAAGGTCATTTGCCACCTTGCCGATAAAGGACTTGTTGTTGTCGATCAGGCTGTCCAGCGCGGCGGCATCGCCTTTCTGTGCCAACGCACAAAGTCGCTCATTCGTCTGTTTCATGGGCGTTTTCCTGCTCTGCGGCAGACTGCAAGATTCCCAACAGACCGTTCCGCAGCTGTTCCAGCGCTTCCTGCGTGGCTCCTTCCATACCCGAAACACTGTCCAACATTGCATCTGTCAACTGCTCTGCCGTAATCGTTGGGTGCTGCACATCCTGCCCTTTGGTCAATTCAGTGAACATCTTCTCTGCCACTTTCTTGCTCATGGCTTCCTGTTCGGCGTAATGGCTCCCGATTCCCTTTTTGATTTCCTTGACCGCCGCCATGAAGTACATTTCAATGTCATCAAGATCGCCTTGATACACCGGCTTTCTCCGAAGGCTGATGTCCTTTGCGGCTTTGGCTGCTTCCGGGGTCTTGACCTTTGTGCGCAGCAGGGTGCTCAATGTCGTGAGCATGGCGTTCTGTGCTGCGATGCCGGAAGCAAAGGTATCATCAAAATACTGCGCTATGCGGTAAGTAAGCTCTGCAAATCGGGCGTTTTCCAACAGCAGGTTGACTACCTCTGCATTGACACGCCCCGTGTAGAGGTTCTTTGCGGCTTCTACGGACAGGCCAAGTTCGGCAATGTCGTAGTTCTTGCGGTCGGGGATGTTGGTTTCTCCCAGCAGAAAATCCGTGGACACGTTGAACAGCCTTGCAATTTTCAGCACCTGCTCATGGGTCAGGGTCCCTTTTGCGCCGCTGATGAAGCGGCTGATGGTGCTTTTAGAGCAGCCGATTTCCTTGGCAAGCTCCGGTTGGCTGATGTCGTGCTCTTTCATCAAGTCCGCAAGACGGATGTTGGATGGTGCGGGCAGATATTCCTGTGCCATGTGGTCGGCCCTCCTTTTGGAGTTTTTTCCTCATTATAATACGCTCTGCCGTTTTGTTCAATATACGGTTTCCTCTCTGCCCTTGCTGTTGCAACTCTGCAACCAGTAAGGGCTTTTTTCTTTTTCCGTTGCAGTTCTGCCGCTTTTTCGCCCTTTCTGCAAAATTTTCCGTATATTCAGGCACAAGGCAAAAAAACACCAGAGTTCCCACTTTGGGGTACTCTGGTGCAGTACATAACATCGCCCTGCCCGGTGGCCGCAGGGTGCGGGGCTTTGTGGGCATCGAGCCGCTTGTCCACCCCTGCCCGTAAAAAGTGCATTTTTTCACGGAAGAAGTTCGTACAACCTGTACGGTCTGTACTTGTACGCATCTGTACGGCGAATTGAAACAAATTAAAACGAATTATCGTTTATATTTTGTTCGCCCGTACGCCGTACAAACCGTACAGGTTATTTGAAGTCCGTACGCAATTTTTTCAGATGCGTACGGAGCAATCAAGTTCGCATTGTGCGAACTTGATCGTAGCTCTCCCGCAGGAGACGTTCCCTCTCGGAGAGTCCTCGAAGAGCCCACTACACTTTGCAGACCGCAGGGATGAAAGTGTTATAGTGGGTTATTACACTTCCGAAGAAGTGCATCTTCGTTCCCCGTCACCTCTCGATGAACCTTGAAAGGAGGGATGCCCTTTGGCAAGAAACGATGGCGTTGACCGCACCAGTGTCCGAAATCTCGCCGTTTCAGACAAAGCCGTTGGCAACACCCAGCAGCACAACGAGCGCGAAAAGGACAGCTATCGAAACCCCGACATTATCCCCCAGCGCACCTCATGGAACGTCCACTTCAAAAAGCCAACCGCCAGCTACACCGACCTGTTCGCCCAGTTGGAAGCCGATGGAACCATCTCCACGCGCGGCCTGAAACCGGATGCCACCCACTACTGTGAGCTTGTCTTTGATGTCAACTCAGCCTACTTCGACAACCACGGCGGCTACGAGTTCGCCAAGCAGTTCTATGCGGATGCCTACAAAGCAGCCGTTCAGATCGTGGGTGGTGAGCAGTATATCCTCTCGGCAGTCATGCACGCGGATGAGATCAACCACGCCATGACCGAAGCACTGGGCCGGGAGGTCTACCACTACCACCTCCATGTGGTCTATGTGCCTGTGGTGGAAAAGCAGATCCTCTGGTCGAAACGCTGCAAGGACAAGGCACTGGTCGGCACAGTCAAGGAGACCGTCATGCAGATCAGCCGGAGCAAGAAGTGGGCATCCAAACCTCTGCTGGATGATGCCGGAAAACCGGTCCTGCAAAAGAGCGGCAAGCCAGTCCTGAAGAAGTCGTATAGTGTCCTGCAAGACGATTTCTTCAACTATATGCGTGCTGCCGGGTACACCGATGTGGAGCGCGGCGAGCGTGGCAGCACCGAAGAACACCTGACCGTCACCCAGTTCAAAGTCCAACGGGAGCAGGAGCGGCTGGACAGCCTGACCGCCCAAGTCGACCAAAAGGCGCAGTCGCTTGCCAAAACCAGTCAGACCCTCTCCAAAAAGGAGAAGGAACTTGCCGCTGTGCAGAAAAAGGCCACGCTCACGAAAGAAGCCCTCATTCATGCGCGCGATCTGGATTATATCGGCAAGCGCACCTTTCTCGGTAACTACTCGCTGACCGAAGAAGAATTTTCCAAGCTGAAAAAGCAAGCCGACCACGGCTATATGATGGACGTGGAGAACCGCCGCTTGAAAGAAGAACTTTCCACCGCCAAGAAGGAGGCCGTTCGTTGGAGCAACAAGTACCACGACCTGTGGTACGACGTGAAACCCTATCTGGATGCTCTCCACCGTGCGCCCGAACTGGTGCGCGGCTTTCTGGAAAAGATTCTTGCCCCCAAGCAGGAGCGCACCATGAATGAGCAGCAGAAAAACCGCAAGCGTGGGCAAGATGTAGAACTTTAAGCTGAATTTTTAGATGATATGACAATATAAGGAGAAATGCTTATGGATTTTGACCGTAATTCTATGACCGTCCCTGTGCAATCTTCCGATTATACGAATAAGTTCTTGCAAAAGGACTCGAATCCCACTACAATGGAGGTGGTCACTCAAACCAATGCCGTCAAGTCTCCGACTGACAGCCCGAAAACCACGAAGCTGGTGTATACGGTGGAAGAGATCGCACGAATGCTGGCCATCAGCCTGCGCTCTGCTTACAACCTGTGCAACAGCACCACCGAATTCCGTGTTCTACGGGTAGGCGGAAGCATCCGTGTCCCGAAAGACAGTTTCGATGCGTGGCTCTACCGGGCAGCTTGATAAGGAGGCAACAGTATGGCATATATTACGAAGCGCGGCAACTCTTACAGCGTCCGCTACACCTACGAAGATGAACACGGCAAGAACTGCGACAAATGGGAAAGTTTTCCCACCAAGGAGGAGGCAACGAACCGAAAGAAGCAGATCGAGCATGAACTGGCGGTTGGCACTTTTCTGATCCCGTCCTCGGTGACGGTGGCAGAGTTCCTCATGGATTGGCTGCCCAAGCAGTGCAGCAAACACAAGTGGGCACCCAAGACCTACGAATCCAACCTTTCCACCATCCAGAACCTGATTATCCCCTATATCGGCAGCATGGAGATGCAGAAACTCAAGCCCTACCACATGGAGAACCTCTACACGACCCTAAGCAAAACGCCCTGCGGTTCGTATATCGAGGGCAAAAAGCAGGAACTGACCGAAAAGCAGAAACAGCGGTTTCTTTCCGGCACGACGATCCACGAGGTGCATCGGCTGCTGGGTACAGCCTTCCAGTATGCCGTAGAGTGGGGCATCCTTGTCAAAAGCCCTGTTCCTGTGGACAGCCCCAAGAAGTCCACACAGGAGCGCACCATCTGGACGGTAGAGGAAATGCGCGCAGCTCTGGACAGCATGGAGGACCCCATCCTGCATCTGGCAGTCCACCTCACGCTGGTGGGCGCACTGCGAGAGGGCAAGATCGTGGGTTTGACCCCAGAGGATATCGACTTTGATGCTGCAGATGGCATTGGAACGTTCCGTATCAACAAGTCCATGCAGCGGGTGCGGAAAGAAGCCCTGAATCAAGTAGACGATGGCTGCATCATCAAGGTATTCCCGGACAAGCTGGAGCGCAGCACCACTTCCCTCATCCTGAAAAGCACTAAAACCGCATCCTCCTGCCGCACCATCTTCATGACCTCTGCACTGAAAGAGGAATTGAAAAAGTGGCTGAATCAGTTAGCAGCAGACGAGAGGAAAGACCCGACACGCTACCATGACAGTGGAATGCTGTTCCGTCTGCCCAACGGTCTGGCGGTAGAGCCTGTGTTGATTCGCAAGAAGTTCCTCAAATGGCAGGATGCACACCCGGAGTTCCCTCGTATTGTGTTCCACGGTCTGCGGCATTCCAGTGCGACTTATCAGCTGATGATCTCCGGCGGCGATGTGAAGGCCGTTCAGGGAACCACTGGACACGCTACGGCAGATATGCTGGTGAACACCTACGCCCATATCCAGCAGTCCTCTCGTGTTGAACTGGGGAAGAAGTTCGAGGAAAGGTTCTATGCTAAGTCCGAAAGCCCCAGCCCACAGGCTGTACCCGCCGCAGGCGAACCGACCATCTCTATGACTGCTCTGCTGGAACTTCTGAAGAACGCAGACCCCGAAGTAAAGGCGCAGCTCCGTCTGGCTCTGCTGACCTGATGCAAAATTTACCACGCATTTCAAAGCAATTCCAGCCTATGCAGAGGATTCCTATGAAAAAGCCAACCGTGCAAAAACCGTGCATTGACCGTGCAGGCCCCGATTCTTCGGGGTTACATAACGAAAAAGAGCGTCGAATCTTACGATTCAACGCTCTTTTGTTGGTGCACCTCCAGGGACTCGAACCCTGGGCCCACTGATTAAGAGTCAGTTGCTCTACCAACTGAGCTAGAGGTGCATATGGTGACCCGTACCGGAATCGAACCGATGTTAAAGGCGTGAGAGGCCTCTGTCTTAACCGCTTGACCAACGGGCCATACAAAAGTCGGCGACTACCTATTTTCACAAGCCGTTTCCAGCTAACTATCTTGGGCACGAGTGAGCTTAACTGCTGTGTTCGGAATGGGAACAGGTGGAACCTCACCGTCATCGTCACCGACCATATGACT
>ENA-OQNO01000488-OQNO01000488.1-human-gut-metagenome-genome-assembly--contig:-NODE-488-length-37968-cov-10.338152_pt1 | contig 37968 bp, 29 predicted proteins | sample MGYA00242629_ERZ504880 | MGnify/ENA primary metagenome ERZ504880 (study PRJEB26092, sample SAMD00036377) | human gut metagenome | host: Homo sapiens | study: EMG produced TPA metagenomics assembly of... | reverse complement strand
ACACCTGCCACCAGAAGGGCCGGTGCGTATACAAACACACTTGCATTTTGTACGATTAGCATGGCAATGATCAACTGACCGATATTATGGGAAACACCTCCTGCAACGCTGACACCGATTAGACTGAAAGATGTTTTTTTTAGCATAATTGTCATAACTGTCATACTAAGCGCAGCGCCTGCCAGGCTGTACAGGATACTGAACAGATTTCCGAACATAAATCCGATCACCAGAATGCGGACAACAGAAACCAGAGCAGCCTCCCTAAATGAATATTTCTTCAAAATAAAAAGTACTCCCAGATTAGCAAGTCCAAGTTTAATCCCCGGAATCCCCGCAAAAACCGGAATCAGTGATTCCACATATCCCAGCATGATCGCTACAGCTGAAAAACGCCCAAGGCAGGCTGTTTTTTGCTTCCTAAATCTCTTTTCTCCTCTCAAAAAATCCAAAATGGAATTATCAGAATTCTTCAGACATTTTAACATAGAAAAAATATTCCCGCAACCATAAGTTAGATGTAACTAATACTGATTTTTACTGAAGTATTTATTGAGAAAAAATGACGAATATCCAAGATAAAAAAGTGTGGATTTTCTCAGACAGGCATGTTACTATTTTATGAGTTAGTAGTGACTAATTTATATAATTACTGCTGACAGCATACCTATAGCAATCCTATATGAATATCTTTGGCAGAAGTCACTCCCTTTTGGTAAAAGTAAAATCCCTTTGGTTAATAAGTTGATTAACCCTCTGGTAAGAGTGATTCCGCAAAAAAAATTTTAGAAGAGGAGAAAAACATGACAAACAAAAAACTTATGAAAAAAATAGCACCTGTTGTAATGAGTGCCGCAGTTGCTATGACCAGCATGCCATATGCAGTTCTGGCATCTGATTTCACAGACAGTGAGGTACTTACAGACAGCACAGATTTCTCTGTTTCCGAAGAGTTTGCCGCCGAGGATGCGCAGGAAGAATTTACCACCGAAGATGTCCAGGATGCTTTTGCTGCAGAAGCACAGCAGGGCGAAGCTTATGTGCTTATGAATATTCCATACGATGATTTCTACAAGGCAGAACTGAAAAATAATGATGTAAAAGTTGATGCTTTCACATCTGCAACTCTTAATAAATCAAGAACAGCAGGTATGATGAACGGAAATTCCGCTTATCATGTAGACTCTAACGGAACCGATGTAACAGGTGTTACTTTCCCTGTAAAGGTCAGTGATCTTTCCCTTCTGAAAGACCAGAAGCAGGTAACAGATTCTGACTCTGTAACGATCACAGTGACAAACAGAGGACAGACAAGCAGCAACACCTATACAGGAAAAGATTCCCTGATTGAAAATGCCTCTTACTCTTATTATATTTTAAGTGAAACACCGTCTTATTACAAAGAACTTACTGTAAATGCAGATGGCAGCTATTCTTTCTCAGCAATGAAAGGTGCTCAGACACAGACCGTTGCAATTGATGCTATATTAAAAACAGAGACAACTTACGGGGACTATGAGCTGGATCTGAATAATGAGACTTTTTCATCACTGATCGATACGACTACAGATAAGATTTATGGTGTAACCGTAAATACTACAGACGGAACCAACTATGGCCTGCGTCATCTGGAGAATATCTGGCGTGGAAGTATGCTTGCCTGGGGTACAGGATATACAACAGAAGTTCACGGATGCCCTGTTTCTTCTGCGCATTATAAATCAATCATGGGAAAAACAATTGACAGCGTTACTTATTACACAGATAAAGGCATGATTACTTTTGATGTTCCGGATGTAAAGGTGCAGACAACTACAGGAATCAAGGCAACAGTGGCAGATATTATGAATACAGACTCATCTGCAGCAGTTACCTTTGACCAGGCTCTGCCGGCAGACTTCAAGGCACAGTATACTGTAGACGGAACAGCGGTTTCCTGCACAGACGGAAAACTTGCAGTTGGAGCTCTTGCATTGGGAACACATAAGGTTGAAATTGCAGATGCCAGCGGAAAATATGCAGCCATTGTAACTGAATTTACAGTAAATACAGACAAAATGCCGGCTTCCTATGACAGTAACGAGACAAAGCTGGTTGCAGCAGAAGGCATTACTGCAGAAGAGTTCTCTGCATACATTAAGAGCATCAGCAAAGTAAAAGTTGATGATACAGAATATGCCGCAACAGGAAAAGGAAGCAAAATCATTGTAAAAGAAGATGGAACTTTTGAAGTTCTACCTAAAAAAGAAGTTGCTGGTTTGAACAAAGAACGCGAACGTCTTGAAAAATTCTTAGGCGGTATCGCTGATATGCCAAGAATCCCAGATGTAATGTACATCGTTGACCCACGTAAAGAACGTATTGCTGTTCAAGAAGCACACAAATTAAATATCCCAATCGTAGCTATGGTTGATACAAACTGCGATCCAGATGAAATCGACGTAGTAATCCCTTCAAACGACGATGCCATTCGTGCCGTTAAATTGATTACTTCAAAAATGGCTGATGCTTTCATCGAAGGAAACCAAGGTGAAGATCAAGTAGTTGAAGAAGATTTCACAGAAGAAAACACAGCAACATCAATCGAAGAAATCGTAGATGTTGTTGAAGGCGACAATTCTTCAGCAGAATAATTTTGAATGATGGAGCTGTTTCAAAGGCTGGGCGACAAGCCTCACTCTCCTTTGAAACAGCTTTTTTTAAAAAGAACACACACAGGAGGAGTTAAACATGGCAGACGTTACAGCTAAAATGGTAAAAGAACTACGCGAAATGACTGGCGTAGGAATGATGGATGCGAAAAAAGCATTAGTTGAAGTAGAAGGCGATATGGAAAAAGCAGTTGATCTTTTACGTGAAAAAGGAATGGCAAAGGCTGCAAAGAAAAATGACCGCATTGCCGCTGAAGGATTAGCTTCAGTTGCTGTGAAAGGTAACACTGCAGCAATCGTTGAAGTAAACTCAGAAACAGACTTTGTATCTAAAAATGAAATGTTCCAAGACTTAGTAAAAGAAATCGCAGAACTTGTTGCTGAAAACAAACCAGCAGACATGGAAGCTGCAATGAAAATCAAAACAGATAAAGGAACGATTGAATCTGATTTGATCGAAGCAACTCAAGTTATCGGAGAAAAAATCAGCTTCCGTCGCTTTGAAGTTGTAGAAAAAGACGACAATGCTGCATTTGGCGGATACTTGCATATGGGCGGACGTATTGCTGTATTGACTGTTCTAGACGGAACAACAGATGAAACAGTTGCAAGAGATGTAGCTATGCACGTAGCAGCTATCAATCCTCGCTATGTAAACGAATCACAAATTCCAGAAGCTGAATTAGAACATGAAAAAACTGTTCTTACAGAACAAGCATTGAATGAAGGCAAACCAGCGAATATCGTTGAAAAAATGGTAGAAGGACGCTTGAAGAAATTCAAAGCAGAAATCGCTTTGGTTGACCAACCATTCGTTAAAGATCCTGATATGACTGTTGAAAAATACGTTGCTTCAAAAGGCGCAACTGTTAAAACATTCGTACGTTTCGAAGTTGGCGAAGGTATCGAAAAACGCGAAGATAACTTTGTAGAAGAAGTTATGAGCCAAGTGAAAAAATAATTCTGTTGAATGACAGACGGGAACGCACGCTTTGTGCGCTCCCTTTTTTTAAGCAAAACAAGAAAAACCAGGCTTAGCGTGTCGAAATCATCTAAGTATGGTAAAATGGCAATAGAAAATATTGGAGGAATGAACATGGTCACACCGAAATATCAGCGTGTAGTCTTAAAATTGAGTGGAGAAGCTTTAGCTGGGGATGCAGGATTTGGAATCAAACCACCAGTAATCAAAGAAATCATCCAAGAAATCAAAGAAGTTCACGAACTGGGCGTTGAAATGGCAATCGTTGTGGGTGGCGGAAATATCTGGCGCGGACAAATCGGAGCACAAATGGGCATGGAACGCGCTCAAGCTGATTACATGGGTATGTTAGCTACAGTTATGAATGCCTTAGCTTTACAGGATACGTTGGAAAACGTGGGTGTACCGACACGCGTGCAAACTTCGATTGAAATGCGTCAAATCGCAGAGCCATACATTCGCCGTAAAGCAGAACGTCATTTAGAAAAAGGACGGATTGTTATTTTTGCGGGCGGTACCGGCAACCCGTACTTCTCGACAGATACAACGGCAGCATTACGCGCAGCAGAAATCGGCGCAGATGTTATCCTGATGGCTAAAAACAATGTAGACGGTGTTTATTCTGCTGATCCGAAAGTAGATGCAAATGCAGTGAAATTTGAAGAACTGACTCATCTGGAAGTGATTGCTAAAGGATTACAAGTCATGGATTCAACTGCAAGTTCACTAAGCATGGATAATGACATTCCATTGCTTGTCTTCAATTTAAATGAACACGGAAATATTCGCCGAGCAATCTTAGGTGAAAATATCGGAACGACTGTAAGGGGGAAATAAAAATGGCAGATGCAATTATGACAGAAGCAAAAGAAAAAATGAAAAAAGCAGCACAAAATCTTCAACGTGAACTTGGGCAAATCCGCGCAGGCCGCGCGAATGCTAGCCTTTTGGATCGAATCACTGTGAATTATTACGGTGCACCAACTCCATTGAACCAAATGGCGTCAATCCAAATCCCAGAAGCACGTGTTTTAATGATCACGCCTTTTGACAAGAGCATTCTTCAAGATGTTGAAAAAGCTATTATGGCAAGTGATATCGGAATCAGTCCTACCAATGATGGAAATGTTATTCGTTTGGTTATCCCACAACTGACAGAAGAACGTAGAAAAGAATTAGCTAAAGATGTGAAAAAAGAAGCAGAAAATGCAAAAATCGCGATTCGTAACATCCGTCGTGATGCAATCGATGAATATAAAAAACAACAAAAAAATGGTGACATTACCGAAGATGATTTGCGTGGACTAGAAAAAGACGTACAAACATTGACAGATAACAGCATTAAAGAAGTAGATAAGATCGCTGCTGATAAAGAAAAAGAATTATTGGAAGTTTAATAAAACCATAAAAACAGAGGGGCGGATCATTCCGCTTCCTCTGTTTTTATTTATGTTTCTTTTATTTAAAGATTAAAAAAAGAAAAAATTATTCAGTTTTTAAATAAAAAAACAATGATTTCATAGGAAAAACGTTTAGATATTGCTATAATACTTAAGATAGTGGGAATCTTTTAAGTATAGGAGGAAAAAGAATGTTACGTTTTTTTCCGCAAAAAAACAAATATATTCAAGAAAAAAGCGAATTTCAATTTAATGCCGATGGACCAATTCCTCAACACGTTGCCATCATCATGGACGGCAATGGTCGTTGGGCGCAAAACCGGCGTTTGCCAAGAGTCGCTGGTCATAAAGAAGGTATGGAAACAGTAAAGAAAGTCACAAAGAAAGCATCAAGGCTTGGAGTGAAAGTATTGACGCTTTATGCTTTTTCAACTGAAAACTGGAAGCGACCAAAAGATGAAGTAAGTTTTCTCATGCAACTACCTGTCGACTTTTTTGATACGTTCGTACCAGAATTGATCAAAGAAAACGTCAAAGTCCATGTCATGGGGTATGAGAACGTGTTACCAGAACAGACGCAAGACGCTGTAAAACGTGCAATTGAGCAAACAAAAGACAATACCGGAATGGTGTTAAACTTTGCTTTGAATTACGGAAGCAGAGCAGAAATCGTGACCGCAGTCCAAAACATTGCTGAAGAAGTAGCAAAGGGAGAAATACAGGCAGAAGAAATCGATGATGAAGTGATTGCCAACCATCTAATGACAGGTTTCTTGCCCAAAGAATTACAAGATCCTGAGTTGATGATCCGTACAAGCGGAGAAGAGCGGATCAGTAATTTTCTGTTATGGCAGATTGCATATAGTGAATTGTATTTTACAAAAGCACTTTGGCCTGATTTTGACGGTGCACATCTTGAAGAAGCAATTGCCTCTTATCAAAATCGAGATCGTCGATTCGGCGGTGTAAAAAAAACAGAAAATGAGAAAGGGGATCAGTCATGAAACAACGTGTAATCACAGCAGCCGTGGCGCTTGTCTTGTTTATTCCGATTATATGGATTGGGGGCATAGCGGTTGAGCTTACCGCAGCAGTCTTAGCTGTGGTAGAAGTTTATGAGCTTTTCCGGATGAAAGGATTGACTCTCCTAAGTTTTGAAGGAGTTTTATCCGCTATTGGTGCAGTGCTCCTTGTCTTGCCAAAAGAAAGATGGTTCTTCTTTCTTCCAGAGAACGTCAGTACATTTATGCTATTTTATCTTATCGTTATGATCCTTTTAGGGACGTCAGTTATATCTAAAAATACGTATACGATTGATGAAGCAGGTTTCCCAGTACTTGTCAGTTTGTATGTAGGAATAGGCTTCCAGAATTTCGTCAATGCACGAACAGAAAGTTTAGCTGTTTTGATTTTTGGTCTGTTTATCGTTTGGGCAACTGATATTGGTGCTTATATGGTTGGCCGTCGTTATGGACAACACAAGTTAAGTCCGGATATTTCACCGAACAAAACGATTGAAGGCGCGTTAGGCGGGATCGGAAGTGCTGTTGTAGTCGCATTTCTTTATCTATTGTTGTATCCAGCAAAAGAACTATTCAATCATGGTATGTTTGTCATGCTTCTGATGACGATTATTTTTTCGGCAGTCGGACAATTTGGCGATTTGGTCGAATCAGCAATCAAACGCCATTATGATGTGAAAGACTCAGGAAATATCTTACCGGGCCACGGGGGAATCTTAGACCGTTTCGATAGCTTGCTGTTTGTATTTCCTATCATGCATTTATTTGGCATTATTTAGTAAGTATACCTGCGTTTCTTTGTGATTTTCATAAAAGACGCAGGTTTTTGTTTCTCATTTTATTGATACTATTGGTGTCTTAGGTATACTATGGTAAAATTATAGTGTTTTAACGTTGTTTAAAAAAACACACAAAAAACAAGTAAAGGAGAAAAAAGCTATGAAAACGATACTAACATTTATCATTGTTTTTGGTATATTAGTGATTGTTCATGAGTTTGGTCATTTCTTCTTTGCGAAACGATCAGGAATCCTCGTTCGCGAATTTGCTATCGGTATGGGTCCGAAAATTTATGGGCATCAAGCAAAAGACGGGACAACATATACGCTTCGCCTATTACCTATTGGCGGTTATGTTCGAATGGCAGGCAATGGGGATGATGAAACAGAAATGGCACCAGGTATGCCTCTTTCTCTTTTACTAAATTCTGACGGCATCGTAGAGAAGATAAATTTAAGTAAGAAAATCCAATTGACAAATGCTATCCCAATGGAATTGAGCCGTTATGATTTAGAAGATGAGCTGACTATCACTGGTTATGTGAATGGAGATGAAACAGAAGTAGTGACCTATCCTGTCGATCACGATGCGACGATTATTGAAACCGACGGAACAGAAATCAGAATTGCACCAAAAGATGTACAGTTCCAATCGGCTAAACTGTGGCAGCGTATGCTGACCAATTTTGCCGGTCCAATGAATAACTTTATCTTGGCAATCGTGTTATTTATTATTCTTGCATTCATGCAAGGCGGTGTTCAAGTGACAAATACTAATCGTGTAGGAGAGATTATCCCTAATGGTGCTGCGGCAGAAGCAGGCTTAAAAGAAAATGATAAGGTAGTTAGCGTGGACGGTAAAGAAATCCACACTTGGAACGATTTGACAACAGTCATCACGAAAAATCCAGGTAAAACATTAGATTTTGAGATCGAACGAGAAGGTAAGATGCAATCTGTCGACGTGACACCGAAATCTGTAGAGTCAAATGGCGAAAAAGTTGGCCAACTTGGCATACAAGCCCCAATGAATACAGGTTTTATGGATAAGATCATCGGCGGAACACGTCAAGCTTTTAGCGGTTCATTGGAAATTTTCAAAGCCTTAGGATCACTGTTTACAGGTTTTAGTTTAGATAAATTAGGCGGACCTGTTATGATGTACCAATTATCTTCAGAAGCAGCAAACCAAGGTGTAACAACTGTTATTGGTTTGATGGCGCTTCTTTCAATGAACCTTGGAATCGTCAATCTGCTTCCGATCCCTGCCTTAGATGGTGGGAAATTAGTGTTGAATATTTTTGAAGGGATTCGTGGGAAACCATTAAGTCAAGAAAAAGAAGGAATATTGACATTAGCTGGCTTTGGATTTTTAATGTTGTTGATGGTGCTAGTTACATGGAACGATATTCAACGATTCTTTTTCTAGAAAAAGTTGACAAATAGGGTATAATAACAAACGATAACTATTTTGAGGAAATAAAGGAGTATATAGAATGAGACAATCAAAAATGTTGATTCCAACATTACGTGAAGTTCCAAATGATGCAGAAGTATTAAGTCATCAAATCTTGCTAAGAGCTGGATATATCCGTCAAGTATCAGCGGGTATCTATTCTTATCTGCCATTAGCAAATCGTGTATTAGAAAAGCTGAAACGTATCATGCGGGAAGAATTTGAAAAAATCGGTGCGGTAGAGATGCTGATGCCTGCTATCTTGCCAGCAGAACTTTGGGAAGAGTCAGGACGTTACGAAACATATGGTCCAAACTTGTATCGTTTCAAGGACCGTAATGATCGAAAAATGATTCTTGGACCAACTCACGAAGAGACTTTTACTGATTTGATGCGTAATGAAATTAATTCATATAAGAAATTACCTTTGAATCTTTATCAAATCCAACCTAAGTATCGTGACGAAAAACGTCCTCGCTTTGGTTTGCTTCGCGGACGTGAGTTTATCATGAAAGATGCATATTCTTTCCATGCAACGGAAGAAAGTTTAGACGAAACGTATAAAGATTATGAAAAAGCCTATACCGAAGTCTTTAAGCGTTGCGGTTTGGAATTTCGTTCGATCATCGGAGACGGTGGCGCAATGGGCGGGAAAGACTCAAAGGAATTCATGGCGATCTCAGAGATCGGGGAGGATACGATCTGTTATTCGACTGAAAGTGATTATGCTGCAAACTTGGAGATGGCTACAAGCTACTATGTGTCAAAAAAATCGCATGAAACACAGCTTGAATTAGAGAAAGTAGCTACACCTAACGTAAAATCAATTGACGAAGTAGCAGATTTCTTTTCTGTTGAACCTCAAAAAATCATCAAGTCTGTATTGTTCATTGCGGATGAACAACCTGTCCTTGTTTTGGTACGCGGAGACCATGAAGTCAATGACGTAAAACTGAAAAACTATCTATCTGCTGACTTTTTAGAAGAAGCGACGGAAGAAGAAGCACAAAAATATCTAGGTGCTGAGTTTGGTTCTGTCGGACCAATCGGTGTTTCAGAGGATGTAAAAGTATATGCAGACCGTTATGTCCAAGATTTAGCGAATGCCATTACTGGAGCGAACGAAACAGGCTTCCACTATAAAAATGTGAATCCAGAACGCGATTTCACTGTGCTTTCTTATGAAGATCTTCGTTTTGTACAAGAAGGAGATCCTTCACCAGACAACAACGGTGTTCTTGCCTTTACTCGAGGAATCGAAATCGGACATATCTTCAAAATTGGCACTCGTTACAGTGAATCTATGGGAGCAACCGTTCTAGACGAAAACGGACGGGAAAAATTTGTGATTATGGGCTGTTATGGTATCGGTGTGAGCCGTTTATTATCAGCAATCGTAGAACAACATTCAGATGAACAAGGAATCAATTGGCCAAAAGGAATTGCGCCATTTGATCTGCATATCGTCCAAATGAATCTAAAAGACGAATACCAAACAAACTTGACGAATGAACTAGAAGAAGCGATGACAAAAGCTGGCTATGAAGTACTGGTTGATGATAGAAATGAACGCGCAGGAGTGAAATTCGCGGATTCTGATTTGATTGGCTGTCCAATCAGAATTACTGTCGGTAAAAAAGCAGTGGATGGAATCGTAGAAGTGAAAATCAAGAAAACTGGCGAAATGGTTGAAGTACGTAAAGAAGAATTGGCGAATACTTTACCAATCCTCTTGAACCAAGGCGAATAATAAGCGTTAAAACACAGAAAAGTAAAATAGCTGAATCAGCTGTTTTTGACAACCTGATGTTTCGCTTTTAAAATTGGAACTGTGATGTGAATCACAGTTCCAATTTTTTAATGTAAAACTCAGAAAAAACGAGTATACTAAAAGGTACTGAAAAAGAAGAGGATACGATGTAATCAATTGCATAGTTTCTCATCAGAAAGGGCGTATATCTTTGTCAGAAAAACGAGATTTATTTGAAAAACTGTTGGAACAAATCCAACTAGAGGAAGCAGAAAAAAATCATCCACTGCTTACTGCTGGTGAAATGGATAGTGTAGTGGTCCATCGTAAATCGCGTTTATGGGAATTTACGCTGCATTTTTCTAAAATTTTGCCTATTATGCTGTATCGGTCATTGGCTCAGCATCTGACTGTCGCTTTTAAAGAGATTGCACAAGTCAAATTGAACATCTTAGCAGATGACCAGACATTCGATGAACAGCTCTTGCAAGATTACTGGGCCCAAGCTTTGGAAAATCAGCAATGCGATACACCACTAGCACAGCAAGTATTGAAAACGCAAGTACCTGTGATAAAAGATCGTAAAGTCATCTTGCCAATCGACAGTACAGGGGCTATTTCATATTTGAAACAGCAATACTTACCGTTAGTAGAAGAGTTGTTCGTCAGTTACGGATTCCCGAAATTTCGTATCGAACCAGAAGTGGATGAGCAGCAAGCGGAACGTGTATTGAAACTTTTTGAAGAACGTAAACAAGAACAGGCAGAAGCCTTTATGAAGCAAGCAGCTGAAAGTCTAGTTGTTCATGAGCAAAAGAAAAAAGAAAGAAAAGAACAGTCACCAGCTCTTGAAGGACCCATCCAGCTAGGACGAAATATTCCAGCAGATGAGCCCACAACACCAATGATCAATATCGTCGAAGAAGAACGGCGAGTCACTCTTGAAGGGTATGTGTTCGATAAAGAAGTCAGAGAACTACGCTCAAAACGCAAGATCTTGACTTTGAAAATCACAGATTATACTTCATCATTTATCGTCAAAAAATTCTCAAATGGCGAAAAAGATGAACAGATATTTGATGCGATCAGTGTCGGCAGTTGGCTAAAGGTACGTGGAAGTATCCAAGAAGATACGTTTGTCCGTGATTTGGTCATGAATGCCCAAGATATCGTTGAAGTCAAATATACCCCTCGTAAAGATTATGCTCCTGAAGGGGAAAAACGGGTAGAACTTCATGTTCACAGCAATATGAGTACGATGGATGCAACGAATAGCATTTCTGATCTGGTGGCACAAGCAGGAAAATGGGGACACCGTGCCATCGCCATTACAGACCATGGTGGCGCACAAGCCTTTCCAGAAGCTCATAGTGCCGGGAAAAAAGCAGGCGTGAAAATCTTATACGGTGTGGAAGCGAATGTCGTAGATGATGGTGTACCTATTGCTTATAATGATGCGCATGAAGCATTGAACGAAGCCACATATGTCGTATTTGACGTGGAAACGACAGGATTGTCTGCGGTATACGATACCATCATCGAGCTCGCTGCAGTCAAAATGTACAAAGGAAATGTGATCGAAAGCTTTGATGAATTTATCGATCCAGGACATCCTTTATCCCGAACAACGGTGGATTTGACAGGTATTACGGATGAAATGGTTCGAGGATCGAAGTCAGAAGAAGAAGTCTTGCGGATGTTCCTTGAATTTTCAAAAGGTACAATTCTAGTAGCCCACAACGCGGCTTTTGATATGGGATTCTTGAATACTAGCTACGCAAGATATGGCATTCCTGAAGCAGCCAATCCAGTTATTGATACCTTAGAATTAGCCAGATATCTATATCCGCAATTCAAACGTTTCGGATTAGGTGTGTTATCCAAAAAATTTGGTGTCAGCTTGGAACAGCATCACCGAGCAATCTATGATGCTGAAGCAACAGGTCATTTAGCTTGGATCTTTGTGAAAGAGGCAATGGACAATCATCACATGCTTTATCATGATCAGCTAAATGAGCATATCGGAGAAGGAGATTCTTACAAACGAGCCCGACCTTTCCATGTAACGATTTTAGCAAAGAATCAGGCAGGACTGAAAGATTTGTTCAAACTGATTTCAATGTCGAATGTCGAATACTTCGAACGTGTCCCGCGAATACCACGCTCCCAATTGAAAAAGATGCGGGAAAATCTATTGATCGGCTCAGCTTGTGATAAGGGAGAAATCTTCGAAGCCATGATGCAAAAAGGGGTAGAAGAGGCAAGAAACCGAGCAAAATTCTACGATTATATTGAAGTTATGCCAAAAGCGGTCTATGCACCTTTGATCGAGCAAGAATTGGTAAAAAATGAACATGATTTGGAAGAAATTATCCAAAACTTAGTAGAAATCGGAAAAAGTTTGGATAAAATCGTTGTTGCAACAGGTAACGTTCATTATCTCAACGAAGAAGATGCCATTTACCGAAAAATTTTGATCAATTCTACGGGCGGAGCGAATCCGTTGAATCGTCATAGTTTGCCAGATGTCCATTTCCGAACAACCGATGAGATGCTCACCGCTTTTCACTTTTTGGGGGAAGAAACAGCAAAAGAGATCGTAGTGGATAATACGAATAAAATCGCAGATATCTGCGAAGAAGTGATTCCAGTCAAAGATGAGCTTTATACACCGAAGATTCCAGGTTCAGAAGATGAGATATCAGAATTGAGTTACACAAAAGCAAAACAAATGTACGGAGATCCGTTACCTGAAATTATCCAAAAACGATTAGAAAAAGAGTTGAATTCTATTAATGGTAATGGCTTCTCGGTTATTTATCTGATCGCCCAAAAACTTGTGCATAAAAGTAATGAAGATGGCTATCTAGTAGGTTCACGTGGCTCTGTTGGCTCTAGCTTTGTTGCAACGATGACTGGGATCACTGAAGTGAATCCTTTAGCTCCCCATTATTACTGTCCAGAGTGCCAATATTCCGAGTTCTTTGAAGATGGCACGTACGGTTCTGGATTTGATATGCCAGAAAAACAATGTCCAAAATGTGGTGCACGCTTAAATAAAGATGGTCATGATATCCCATTTGAGACATTTTTAGGATTCCATGGAGACAAAGTGCCCGATATTGATTTGAATTTCTCAGGTGATTATCAAGCAGAAGCACATAACTATACGAAAGTATTGTTTGGTGAAGACTATGTTTACCGTGCCGGAACGATTGGTACAGTCGCCGATAAAACAGCATATGGGTATGTAAAAGGTTATGAAAGGGACAATAATCTGCAGTTTCGAAGTGCAGAAGTCGACAGATTGGCAAAGGGTGCAACAGGAGTCAAACGGACAACTGGTCAGCATCCTGGGGGGATTATCGTTATTCCAGATTATATGGATGTCTACGATTTTACGCCGATCCAATATCCAGCAGACGATCAAAATTCGGAATGGAAAACGACCCATTTTGATTTCCACTCAATTCACGATAATGTATTGAAATTGGATATTCTAGGACACGATGACCCAACTGTTATACGGATGCTTCAAGATTTATCAGGGATTGATCCACAAACGATTCCCACAGATGACCCGGAAGTGATGCGAATATTTGCTGGCCCTGAAGTACTAGGGGTAACCCAGGAACAGATTTATTCTAAAACAGGAACATTAGGTATTCCAGAATTCGGCACTCGTTTTGTTCGAGGAATGCTAGAAGAAACACATCCTACAACTTTTGCAGAACTACTTCAAATATCCGGACTATCTCATGGTACAGATGTATGGTTAGGAAATGCCGAAGAATTGATTCGACGTGGGGATGCGACATTGGCGGAAGTAATCGGCTGTCGTGATGATATCATGGTTTATTTGATTCATGCTGGGTTAGACAGCGGGATGGCATTTAAGATCATGGAAACTGTTCGTAAAGGGCAATGGAACAAGATTCCTGATGAATTGAGAGAAACCTATCTATCCGCGATGAAAGAAAATAATGTGCCTGATTGGTATATCGATTCTTGTTCAAAGATCAAGTATATGTTTCCGAAAGCCCATGCTGCAGCTTATGTATTGATGGCTCTTCGTGTTGCTTATTTCAAAGTATATTTCCCTATTTTGTATTACTGTGCATACTTTTCTGTACGTGCGGATGATTTTGATCTAGTCTCCATGTGCAAAGGAAAAGATGCTGTGAAACAAGCAATGAAAGAAATCACGGACAAAGGGCTAGATGCTTCCGTAAAAGAAAAAAATCAGCTGACCGTGCTAGAATTAGCCAATGAAATGTTAGAGCGAGGATTCAAATTTGGGATGATCGATCTGTACAAATCGGATGCAGTTAATTTTGTTATCGAAGGAGATACGTTGATTGCGCCATTTAGAGCTGTCCCTAGTTTGGGAACCAATGTAGCAAAACAAATCGTTGAGGCAAGAAAAGATGGTCCATTTTTATCTAAAGAAGATCTTGCTACTCGCGGGAAAGTTTCAAAAACATTGATCGAATATATGAACGATAATGGTGTATTGAAGGATTTACCAGACGAAAACCAATTATCGTTATTCGATATGTTATAAGCATCTGTTATCTTGTCTGCTTGTAATTTTAAGCAGAGTATGGTATATTTTTTATAGGTAATGATACTAACTGTGAGTGAGCGGATTTTTCGCTCACTCTTTTTAATGGAATTACGCACTTAATTTTTAAGGAGGCGAAACTTTTGAGTAGCGTCGTTGAAACAGTCACGGAAATGGTGACACCGATTTTAGATGAACAACATTTTGAACTTGTCGAAGTCGAATTTGTAAAAGAAGGAAAAAGCTGGTTCTTACGAGTATTTATTGACAAAGAAGGCGGAATCGATATCGAAGAATGTGCCTTTGTCAGTGAGAAACTGAGCGAAAAACTTGATGCAGCAGATCCAGATCCGATTCCTCAAGCTTATTTCCTGGAGGTATCCTCCCCTGGAGCAGAGCGGCCATTGAAAAAAGAAAGCGACTATGAAAAGGCACTTGGCGATTATGTCCATGTCTCCTTATACCAACCAGTAGATGGCGAAAAACAATACGAAGGATTTCTTCAATCATTTGATGCTGAACAGCTTACATTGAAAATACGCATAAAAACACGAGAAAAAGAATTGACTTTTGACCGAAAAAATATTGCAAAAGCTCGCTTAGCTATCCAATTTTAATCACGGAGAGGAATCAGAAAAAATGAGTAAAGAAATGTTAAATGCGTTAGACGCTTTAGAAGCTGAAAAAGGGATCTCAAAAGAAATCGTGATCGATGCTTTAGAAGCAGCATTGGTTTCTGCATACAAACGCCACTATGGCCAAGCACAAAATGTCGAAGTGGAATTTGATCAGAAAAAAGGAAAGATCCATGTCTATGCAGTAAAAGAAGTAACGGAAGAAGTGATGGATTCACAGTTGGAAGTCTCATTGAAAGATGCACTTTTGATTAATCCAGCATATGAGATCGGTGATACGATCCGTTTTGAAGTCACACCAAAAGATTTTGGGCGGATCGCTGCACAAACAGCTAAACAAGTTATCTTGCAGCGTGTACGTGAAGCAGAAAGAACGATCATTTATAACGAATTCAGTGCTTATGAAAAAGACATCATGCAAGGAATCGTTGAACGTCAGGATAAACGTTATATTTATGTCAACCTTGGCAAAATAGAAGCAGTTCTTTCTAAACAAGATCAAATGCCAAACGAATTTTACCAACCTCACGATCGTATCAAAGTCTATGTTTCTCGAGTAGAAAATACGTCTAAAGGTCCGCAAGTATTTGTTAGCCGCAGCCATCCGGATCTATTGCGTCGCTTATTTGAGCAAGAAGTCCCAGAAGTTTATGATGGAATCGTTGAAATCGTCAGCATTGCTCGTGAAGCCGGCGATCGATCAAAAGTAGCTGTCCGTTCAAACGATCAGAACATTGACGCAGTCGGTACATGTGTTGGACCAAAAGGACAACGTGTCCAAGCAATCGTCAATGAATTAAAAGGCGAAAACATGGATATCGTTGAATGGAATGAAGATCCAGCTGTATTCATTGCAAATGCATTGAATCCTGCACAAGTCATGGATGTGATTTTTGATGAAACCAATCCTAAAGCCTGCACAGTGGTCGTTCCAGACTATCAATTATCGTTAGCAATCGGTAAACGTGGACAAAACGCACGTTTAGCTGCTAAATTGACTAACCATAAAATCGATATCAAATCAGAATCTGATATGGCGGAATTTTATGAAAAACAAGAACAACAAAACGAAACAGAAGAATTGCATGACGAAGCAATCGTTCAGTCAGATTTGACAGACGATGAGTATGAAACAATTGCGTTCAATAATGAAACGGTCGAAGAAAAGCCAGAAGCTTAACTTTAGTAAGGAGGCAAAGAGATGAAACAAAGGAAAATTCCTTTACGCAAATCCGTGGTTTCAGGTGAAATGAAACCTAAAAAAGAGATGGTCCGAATCACCCGTTCAAAAGAAGGGGAAGTATCGATCGATCCAACTGGAAAAATGCCTGGACGAGGAGCGTATGTCTCACTTGAGCCGGAAGAAGTACAACAAGCTTGGGATAAAAAAATTCTCGATCGAGTACTCGAAACAACTTTAACAGATGAGTTTTATCAAGAACTACTTGACTATGTCACTCACCAAAAAGCACGTAAAGAGTTATTTGGAAAATGAACACAGTCAATCGGCAAAAAGCCATGAATCTCATGGGTCTGGCGATGCGCGCGGGAAAACTGATCACGGGCGAAGAACTGACCATTGCTGAAATCCGCAAACAAAAAGCAAAATTGGTGTTTGTGGCAACAGATGCAAGTGAGAATACAAGAAAAAAGATAAAAGATAAGAGTTCATACTATGAAGTTCCTTGCTTTGAGCTATTTTCTGAAGCAGAAATCACGCAGATGATCGGAAAACCTCGCAAGGTATTCGGAATAATGGATGCCGGATTTGCGAAGAAGACCAAGGAGCTAATTGAAGGTTAGGAAGGTGATTGCATGGGCAATAAAAGAATCTATGAATTAGCAAAAGAACTCAAAAAATCTAGTAAAGATGTCGTGGAAAAAGCACAACAACTTGGCATCGATGTGAAAAACCATATGGGTGCGATTACTAGCAGTGATGAGAAGAAATTGCAACAAGCGTTCAAAAACCCAAGCACGAAACAACAAGCTGCACAACAAGCAAGCAGAAAACCAGCCAATCAACAGCCGAACGATCAACGTAAAAAAGAAGCAACAAATAATCAACAAAAAAATAAAAATAACCGCAGTTATCAAGATCGCGGTCAAGGGAGCGGTCAAGTGAATCAAGGAAAAAAACCAACAACAAACCAAAATAATACGGGGAATACTAGCAGTCAAAATCGTCCAGGAACGAGCCAAGGCGGCAATCAAAACCGTACCAACAACAAACCAAACAATAACAATCGCGGCAAATTTAATAATAACAACCGTAATCGTTATAATAAAAAGGGTAAAAAAGGCAAACAGCAACAATCAACTAAACCAGCTGTACCACCACGCAAATTCCGTGAATTGCCAGATGTATTAGAGTATACTGAAGGCATGAACGTAGCAGACATCGCGAAAAAAATTCATCGTGAGCCAGCAGAAATCATTAAAAAATTATTTATGCTTGGCGTCATGGTCAATCAAAACCAAGCACTGGATAAAGATACGATTGAACTGTTAGCCACGGACTATGGTATGGAACCACAAGAAAAAGTCCAAGTTGATATTGCAGATATCGATAAATTCTTCGAGTCAGAAGAAGTTGATCCAGACAAATTAGTCTCACGTCCGCCAGTAGTAACGATTATGGGACACGTAGACCACGGGAAAACAACCTTATTGGATACATTGCGCCATTCACGTGTAACAAGCGGCGAAGCCGGCGGAATCACACAGCATATCGGTGCCTATCAGATTGATATTGATGGCAAACCAATCACTTTCTTGGATACACCAGGACATGCGGCCTTTACAAGTATGCGTGCACGTGGAGCAAGTATCACAGATATCACGATTTTAGTTGTCGCTGCGGATGACGGTGTCATGCCGCAAACCGTTGAAGCAATCAACCATGCCAAAGCAGCAGGCGTTCCAATTATCGTCGCTGTAAACAAAATTGATAAACCAGGTGCAAACCCTCAACATGTTATGCAAGAATTAAGTGAGTATGAGTTAATTCCTGAAGCATGGGGTGGCGAAACGATCTTTGTTGAGATCTCAGCGAAATTCGGCCAAAACATCGAAGAATTGCTGGAAATGATCCTGTTAGTCGCAGAAGTAGAAGATTTAAAAGCAGATCCAACACAACGCGCAATCGGAACAGTGATTGAAGCACGTCTTGATAAAGGTAAAGGTCCTGTGTCAACCTTACTTGTCCAAGGAGGAACACTTCATGTGGGTGACCCAATCGTTGTCGGTAATACTTACGGACGTGTCCGTGTAATGACAAACGATCTTGGCCGTCGCGATAAAGAAGCAGGACCTGCAACGCCAGTAGAAATCACTGGCTTGAATGATGTACCTCAAGCAGGTGACCGTTTCGTAGTCTTCGAAGACGAAAAGACAGCACGTGCAGCGGGTGAAGAACGCGCAAAACGTGCATTATTGGAAAACCGTGCTGCAAGCAGCCGTGTAACCTTGGACAACTTGTTTGAAAGCTTGAAAGAAGGCGAGTTGAAAGAAGTTAACGTCATTATCAAAGCCGACGTTCAAGGTTCAGCAGAAGCATTAGCTGCCTCGCTGAAAAAAATCGAAGTTGAAGGCGTACGTGTGAAAATCGTCCATTCAGCGGTAGGTGCAATCAATGAAAGTGACGTAACACTTGCAGCAGCAAGTAATGCGATCATCATTGGATTTAACGTCCGTCCTACACCTCAAGCAAAAGCGCAAGCAGAAGCTGAAGAAGTAGATATTCGTTTACACCGTATCATTTACAAAGCTATTGATGAAATCGAAACAGCGATGAAAGGAATGCTAGATCCTGAATTTGAAGAAAAAATCACTGGTCAAATGATTGTACGTGAAACATTCAAAGTATCCAAAGTCGGCACGATCGCTGGTGCGTATGTAACAGAAGGCTATATCCGCAGAGACAGCGGTGTCCGTGTGATCCGTGACGGTATCGTTATCTACGAAGGCCAATTGGCAAGTTTGAAACGTTTCAAAGATGACGTAAAAGAAGTCAAAATGGGCTATGAATGCGGTGCTATGATTGAAAAATTCAATGACATCAAAGTAGATGACGTAATTGAAGGATTTATCATGGAAGAAGTCAAAAATGACTAAAAACTGATAAAAGGAGGCCAATCATTATGGCTAACTATCGTGACCGCCGAGTCGGTCAAGAAATCTTAAAAGAAGTCAATGCGATTCTACGTAAAAAAGTAAGAGATCCTCGTGTGCAAGATGTAACGATCACTGATGTACACGTAACAGGCGATCTTCAACAAGCAACAATCTATTACAGCATCCTTTCTGATTTAGCATCTGAAAAGAAAAAAGCACAAGAAGGATTGGATAAAGCATCAGGATTGATTCGTCGAGAGCTAGGGCACAATCTAAGTATTTACAAAACACCTGAGTTGTCCTTTGAATTAGATGAATCAGTTGTCTATGGCAACCATATCGATGAATTGCTTCGTGACTTGAACAAAGACTAATCAAAAAATCCTGCAAATCCTGTGAAATCAGGGGTTGCGGGATTTTTTTGTTTTCATTAAGACGTATTACTTAAGAGTTCCATGACTTTAGTCTTGCGGCGTGTCAGTTAACTAAAAAAGAGAAAAAGAAAAGTAAAAAATTCGACTTTCTTTTTTCTATAGTATATAAATTTTTGCATATAGATAAAGATCAAGATACCGATGACGGAAGCTAGATTGTAATCCATTGTAGTGACAGTCAGGTTATATAGCCAAGTAACTAGAAGATCAGTGGAACCTGCACCATAAAAGTTTGAATTTGTCGGTCTGCCGCCAGTTAAAAGAAAAATCACGTTGAAGTTATTGACAAGATATAAAATCTAAACAAATGAACAGAAGTGCTTATTAGGTTTCAATTAGGAGTATCTGCGCTAGAATAAGAGTAATAATGAAAAGGAGTGTTACGTATGGATTATTCTAGTAAAGAATACTTTGATAAAATGACGGCTTGGTGGCGTGCTGCCAATTATCTTTCTGTCGGGCAAATTTATCTTAAAGATAATCCCTTACTGAGACGTACATTGAAACCAGAAGATGTCAAAAAACATCCAATCGGTCATTGGGGAACGATTCCTGGCCAAAATTTTATTTATGTCCATTTGAACCGAATCATCAATAAATATGATTTGAACATGTTTTATATCGAAGGGCCAGGACACGGCGGACAAGTCATGGTATCGAATGCTTATTTAGATGGAAGTTACACAGAAATCTATCCAGAAGTAACGGAAGATGAGACAGGAATGCAAAAATTATTCAAGCGATTTTCATTTCCTGGAGGCATTGCTTCTCATGCAGCACCAGAAACACCAGGTTCTATCCATGAAGGGGGAGAGCTTGGATACTCTCTTTCACATGGAGTCGGAGCTGTATTAGACAATCCTGAAGTAATCTCTGCTGTCGTGATTGGTGACGGTGAAGCAGAAACCGGTCCTTTAGCTGGAAGCTGGTTCTCAAATGTCTTTATCAATCCGGCGATAGATGGAGCTGTTTTACCAATCCTTCATTTAAATGGTGCTAAAATAGCTAACCCAACGATCTTGGCACGTAAATCAGATGGAGAATTAGCAAATTACTTTAACGGACTTGGCTGGGAACCTTTCTTTATTGAAGGAAATGATCCAGAAAAATTAAATCCTGTTATGGCTGAAAAAATGGATCAAGCAATCGAGAAAATCAAATCCATCCAAAAAGAAGCTCGCCTGAAGACAGCGACAGATGTCGTGATGCCAAAATGGCCAGTATTGATCGTACGCACACCAAAAGGATGGACCGGTCCAGAAGAATGGGACGGGGAGCCAATTGAAGGAACCTTCCGAGCACACCAAGTACCGATTCCTGTAGATCAAGAACATATGGATCATGCAGATGCTTTACTCCGTTGGTTGAAATCCTATGAACCAGAAAAATTATTTGATGCACAAGGACGTATTTTAGAAGAAATCAGAGAAATCGCGCCCACTGGTGACCAAAGAATGGCAAAAAATCCTATCACCAATGGCGGGATCGATCCAAAACCGCTTATTATGCCAGATTGGAAAAAATATACTTTGCAATTTGAACAACCGGGCTCCGTTAAAGCAGAAGATATGACTGAACTTGGTAAATTCGTTCGCGAGATCATTGAGAAAAATCCAGAAAATTTCCGTATATTTGGTCCAGATGAAACAAAATCGAACCGATTGAATCAAGTTTTCAAAACGACAAATCGCCAATGGATGGAAAAAATCGAACCAGAAAATGATGAATGGCTTTCGTCATCTGGTCGCGTCATCGACAGTCAATTATCGGAACACCAAGATGAAGGGTTCTTAGAAGGGTACGTTCTGACTGGACGGTATGGTTTTTTTGCAAGTTACGAATCATTCTTGCGAGTGGTTGACTCTATGTTGACTCAGCACTTCAAATGGATGCGGAAATCACATGACCTTTCTTGGCGAAATGATTATCCTTCGCTGAATCTCATTGCAAGCTCAACAGTCTTCCAGCAAGATCACAATGGATATAGCCACCAAGATCCAGGAATATTGACACATTTGGCAGAAAAGAAGGCGGAGTTCATCCGTGAATATCTGCCTGCGGATGCAAATACATTGCTCGCAGTCATGGATAAAGCATTCCGCTCGTCAGAAAAAATCAATTTGATCATCTCTTCCAAACATCCGCGTGCTCAATTTTACTCAGCAGAAGAAGCAGCCGTCTTAGTGAATGAAGGCTTGAAAATCATTGATTGGGCTTCGACAGCAAAAGAGGAGGAACCTGAATTGGTCATTGCTGCTGCAGGAACGGAATCTAACTTAGAAGCATTAGTAGCTGTGACTTTGCTGCTGGAAGAATTCCCAAAACTAAAAATCCGGTTCATCAATGTCGTCGATTTATTGAAATTACGTCATCCAAGTCAAGATCCGCGTGGGTTGAGCGATGAAGAATTTGACCAATATTTTACAAAAGACAAACCGATCTTATTTGCTTTCCACGGTTATGAAACATTGGTCCGCACGATTTTCTTTGATCGTCATAACCATCATTTAATGATTCATGGCTACAAAGAAAACGGAGATATCACGACACCATTTGACATGCGTGTGGTAAATGAACTTGACCGTTATCATTTGGCAAAAGATGCAGCTTTAAAAATCAAAGGAAGTCAAGCAGAAGATTTTGCAAAAAAAATGGATCAGAAATTACAAGAACATCAAAACTATATTCGTGAAAATGGTATTGATCTGCCAGAAGTATTGGATTGGAAATGGAAAAATCTTGACCAATAAAATGATAAAATCGACCCCGAAAAACAGAATTTTTTACATTGATCAATAAACTGAAAAAATAAATAAAAAAAACGGAAAAAAGACTGGAAGAATGGCCAGTCTTTTTTTTCGTTTTTGGGAAGTGAAAACCAATCTATTTACCTGTAAGCCACCCATAAATCCAATGGTGCAAAGAAAAAATCTTCCATTCTATTCCCTCCTTTAAAAAAAGCATAACATGGTTTCTATTTACATGAGCATGAATTTTGTTACGTTTTTATTGCCGAAAAATAAAAACCGTTCATTATGATGTCAAATTCGTCAGTAATTGATGCAATGTGTTATAATAATTCAGTTAAATCAAAAATGAAATGGAGAAAAGACATGGACGGGTTATTACCTTTATGGAAAGAACGCGGAATGACAAGTCATGATTGCGTATTCAAATTAAGAAAAATCTTACATACGAAAAAAATCGGACATGGGGGTACGCTTGACCCGGATGTAGACGGTGTATTGCCTATTTGTATCGGAAAAGCCACAAAAGTTATCGAATATTTGACAGATTCTGGGAAAATTTATGTGGGCGAGATGACTCTAGGTTTCAGTACAACGACGGAAGATCGATCCGGAGAACGAGTAGAAACAAAACCAGTGGATATGTCTTTATCTGAAAAAAAAATAGATGAAGTGATGGCTTCATTTATTGGTGAGATCACCCAGATACCGCCAATGTACTCAGCGGTAAAAGTAAACGGTAAACGGTTATATGAATATGCACGGAATAATGAACCAGTGGAGCGGCCTGTTAGAAAGGCTCAAATTTACCGTTTTATCCGAACAAGTGAACTGACAAGAGACGAAGTGGCAGGAACCATTTCTTGGCGTTTCGAAGTAGAATGCGGGAAAGGAACCTATGTCCGTACATTAGCTGTGGATACAGGAAAGAAACTTGGTTACCCTGCACACATGTCTGATCTCACTCGAACAGCAAGTGCCGGTATGACCCAAAAAGAAGTGTTAACATTAGAAGAAGTAGCTCAAGCTGTAGAAAACGGTACAATCGATGAGTATTTGCTGCCAATTGAAAAAGGAGTGGAACGGTTCAAACGAGTAGATATTACTGATGAGGTATGGAAGAAAGTAAAAAACGGTATGAGACTTGATTATACTGTATTTGCGCTCCCAGAAATGCCTTCAGAGGAAATTGCCTTGTTTTATAAAGAAAAAGTCGTAAGTATCTACCAGCCAAACCCAAAAGAAAAAAATAAACTAAAACCTAGTAAAGTATTGAGAAATGAGGAATAACGAATGAATATCATCAAGATCAGACATCCTTACCAACCAGAACAAATTCCAGAAGACGATGTCGTTTTAGTACTGGGATTTTTCGACGGCGTGCATATCGGACACCAGAAAGTCATAAAGACAGGTATGGAAATTGCACAAAAAGAAGGATTGAAATTAGCATTGATGACTTTCAATCAACATCCATCGATTGTTTTTAAGAAGATCGATCCTAGCAGTGTGAAGTATTTGACTAGCCTGAAGCAAAAAGAAGAAAAAATGGCAGCTTTGGGTATCGATTATTTATATGAAGTCGATTTTACTTCTTCTTTTGCTCATTTAGCGCCACAAGAGTTTGTTGATCAATATATCGTAGGATTACATGCGAAATATGCTGTTTCCGGTTTTGATTACACCTATGGACCAAAAGACATTGCAGATGTCGCTCATTTTCCTGAATATGCTAAGGGAAGATTCAAAATCGTCACAGTCTCTAAAGAAGAAGAACAAGGCGAAAAAATCAGCTCTACACGTATTCGAGGATTGCTAGACAGCGGTCAAGTAAAAGAAGCGGCAAAACTATTAGGTTGCATATACGAGGTGGAAGGGGTAGTTGTTCATGGCGATGCACGAGGCAGATTATTAGGATTCCCTACAGCAAATGTCAAAGTAAAGAGCACAGTCCATTTACCTAAAGAAGGTGTTTATGTATCGGAAATAAAAATTGGGGAAACTTGGTATCCAGCCATGGGTTCAATTGGACATAACGATACATTCGGTGAAGGACGGGAGCTGACTGTAGAGCTGTATATTTTGGACTTTAATCAAGATATCTATGGCGAGCACGTCAAAGTACGTTGGAATCAATTTTTAAGAGATCAAGTGAAATTTTCAAGTGCAGAGGAATTGATTGAACAACTCAAGGAGGATGAACAAGCAACAGCTGAATATTTTTCTCAGCAATAAAATAATGTCCGTGAGAGCTAATCTTTATGCATAACTAGCAATTACAACGAAATGGTTGATAAATAAGTGCATGAAAGGGCTGTGGCAAAAGTCTTGTCACAGCCCTTTTTCCGAATAAACGGTGTTCCAGAAGTAGCTTCTTCGGAAATAAGCCGAAATTTCACAAAAATTTGAAAAGCAATTTTCGTCAATTCCTTCTTATTTCTTGAAGCTGACCACTTCTGTCACAACCTCTTTCTTTATAAAAATAGAAGGATGCTGCCAATTGATGAAAACGATTACTAGAGCGTATCATTTGCTTTAGACTATATATATTGGTGTACACTCACTTTAAGGCGGAAATAAAAGTTATCCGTAATAACAGGTTTAGGTATAAAAAAGGAGTGGGTACTATGTATAAGGAATTAGAAAACAAAGTCGCAGTAGTAACTGGCGGCTCAAAAGGGATTGGAACAGCGATTGCTCAACGATTCGGGAAAGAAAAAATGAATGTAGTCGTCAACTATAATTCGGATAAAGAAGGGGCAGAAAAAGCAGTCAAAGCAATCGAAGAAGCAGGCGGAAAAGCAGTCTCTGTACAAGCAGATGTCAGTTCTGAAGAAGGAATACAGCGTTTACTTGATACGGCTTTAGAAAATTTTGGGACACTGGACATTTGGGTTAATAATGCTGGGATGGAAAATCAGCATCCGACCCATGAACTTAGCCTTGAAGATTGGGAAAGAGTATTAAAAGTTAATTTGACTGGCGTTTTTATCGGAACGAAAACAGCTTTGAATTATTTTACAGAGAATGATAAAAAAGGAAATATCATCAATATGTCTTCTGTTCATGAACAAATCCCATGGCCAACATTTGCTCATTACGCTGCTTCAAAAGGCGGGGTAAAATTATTTACCGAAACGGTAGCAATGGAGTACGCACCTAAGGGAATCAGAATCAATAGTATAGGACCTGGCGCTATCCGTACACCTATTAATGCGGCAAAATTTGATGATCCTGAACAAAAAGAACTCTTGGAAAGTATGATCCCACTAGGACGCGTAGGTGAACCAAAAGAAATAGCAGCGGCAGCTGCATGGTTGGCTTCAGACGAATCTAGTTATGTTACAGGTATTACACTATTTGCAGATGGTGGGATGACTTTATATCCTTCTTTCCAAGGTGGAAAAGGATAAGGGTGAATAAAAATGGGTTTATTGATTGCATTGATCCCGGCAGTTGGGTGGGGGATCCAGCCGCTGATTTTGAAAAAGATTGGCGGCAGACCAACAAATGAGATATTAGGAACTGGTATTGGAGCGGTGCTCGTTGGCTTACTCGTTCAATTATTCGCTTCTCCAGCTGGTATTTCAGTGACTACATTTTTGATTAGTTTACTTTCTGGTGCATTTTGGGTTATTGGACAAACAGGACAGTATACATCTTTCAACTTGATTGGTGTTTCTAAAACGATGCCTATCTCGACTGCATTACAGTTAGTCGGAACCTCGTTGATTGGTGTCTTCGCTTTTGGAGAATGGTCTGGAAGTATGGGGAAAATCATTGGTGCAGCAGCGATCATTCTTCTTGTATTTGGTTCTGCTTTAACGGCAATCAGTGATGATCCTGGAAAAAAAGGCGGTATCACAAAAGGAATCAGTCTATTAGCATCAACAAGTATTGGTTATTGGGTTTACAGTGCATTGCCCAAACTAGTTGATGCAAGCGGACTTTCCATTTTCTTTCCGCAAATGATCGGTGTCTTTTTAGGGGCAGTTATTTATGTGATTTTCCGAAAACCAACTGCATTTTCTGAAGACAAGAGTTGGAAAGCAACAATAGTTGGAGCCATCTTCAGTGTGTCAGCGTTGGCTTATATTTTTTCAGCGAATGAAAATGGGGTTGCTACTGCATATATCATTACACAGCTAAACGTAGTTATCTCTACATTAGGCGGTATGTACATCCTGCATGAAAATAAGACACCAAAAGAAAAAAAATTAACGATTATCGGCTTGTTGCTGATCGTAGTAGGAAGTATGGTCACGGTCTTTATTTGAGGATAAAGAGAGCAAAAGAATACTTATAAAAAGTGCTAGAATTTCCAACACCATTGGAAATTCTAGCACTTTTAATCGTTTAAGAAACAAGTGAAATATCTGTCTGCATCAATAATTTTCCATTGATCCATTGACTAAAGTTCGTTACATAATTAAAATTACCACCTATAAGTATCTCCGCATGATTATCTTTATAAAGATCGTATTGTAAAAGACGGTCTTTTTTATTTGCGTAAACATCGTTATGGTACTGGACTAATTGTTCTCGGAATTGATTAATCGCTGTAAAATCACGATACTGAAGGTTGAAACGCATCGTGATTGGTGCATCTAGCATGAATCGCTGCATGTCTTTTGCTGCTTCATCTGCTTGATCTCCGTAAAGAAATTCAAAAAGATTACGTTCAGAAAATTTCCATTGTCCGCCGACCTTTGTTCCTTTTAGTTTTCCTTCATGAAGATAATTTCTGATAGAACGTGTAGTAACACCTAATTGTTCGGCTAATTCATTTACTGAGTAAAAATCTTTCAATGTTCACCCTCCTATGTGAATGGTTCTATTGGTTTGGTTGTTAGTTGCTTTATCACGAGATGTAGAAAGAACGATCTCACTTAAAGTCATTGCAAAAAACGAATCAGAAAATTCTAACTTTTCTTTCTCTAAAGAAATTCATTCTCTTCTAAAGTGATATTATATTTAAATATACCTGAAAATAATGGATAGTATTATGAAAGATTGCTGATATTTTCTCGTATTTTTTCCTTATTCAAAAGATTTGCAGGAAAATTGCTGAAAAATAATTTTACTAAGTTGAAAATTCAAGGTCATTCGTATCAGTGATTTTTTTTCAGCACAAGAAAGACTCCTTATAAAAGCAGCAGATACGTTGCCAATTAAATGTTTAACCAGTGAGGATAAAAAGGATAGAACAAAGCCTGTACAAGGTAATGGATAGATTCTTCGCCAGTACAGGTTTTGTTTGTATAAAGCTTTATCGCCAAAATTTATCATGGTCTTTCTTGTCTTCAATATTAAATGAAATCAAATGGTCAATCAGTTCCCAATTGATTGCACTTTTCCGAGGAACTTTGATGACATTATCCGTATATATGTAACCAATTTCTTGGATAGTCTTTTCAAGGGCACGAATCGCTGCTTTTTCTGGTGCGATGGAAAAATGATTTTTAGCAAAACTGAATGCAATAATAAAGGTACCATGATCAGTAAAGATAGGCTGGTTCCATTTTACAGTTGTGTCTAGCTGGGGATATGTCTTCGCTATCTTAGAGAGAAGGTCATTGATCTTTTGTTGGTTTTCTTTTTCTTTTATTTGATCAATAATCAGCCGGAATTTTTCCATTCTAAAACGCCTCCATTAAGTGGTTTGATTTATTTTACCAGAAAAACAATGGTTATGTATAAAAATAAATTAGAAAACAAGCAATATTGTATCCGGTATATTTTGATGATAAGATGGCTCAAAGACCAAAATAGAAAAGAGGCATAAAAATGATTGACTTGGCAAAGAAATTCTCACACGCAAATATTTATTTTGAGTTGTATCATCATCGAGCTATTTATACAAATGAAGATGCTTTGGTGGTGAAGAAAGAGCAAGGATTTACAGGCACAGAGACCAAAAGCTTATTCTTAAAAGATAAAAAAGATAATAACTATGTATATCTGACTTTTACTACGAAACAAACGGATTTCAAAGCATTAGGAAAGATCATCGGTAAAAGGCTTTCTATTGTTTCATCAGAACGGATGGAAGAACAAACGGGACAAAAACAGGGCGCTGTTTCTCCATTTGGTTACGAAGAACAGATACCGATTATTATTGACGAAGAACTATTGTCAAAAGAAAAACTTGTTTTTGCACCAGGGAGACCAGATCAAACGATGGTCATCAAAACGATTGACTTAAACAAAATCATCCAGCTACTTAAAATACCGATGTTTTTAATGCCAGCAAATGAAAATAACAACTAATCAAACAAAATAGTGCGTACTAGGAGCTGAAGCATTATGATAAGATATCCGTCATTAGGAAAAAACACAACGATAGGGATTACTGCACCATCATCGGGCGTACCAGAAGAACACCACCTGTTACTAGGAATGGCTTTAAAGAGTATGGAAGAAAAATCTTTTCATGTCGTTACTGGAAAGACGCTGTGGACGCAAGATAAAGAAAAATCAGCTCCAGCAAGAGAACGAGCAGATGAATTCAATCAAATGATGCAAGATGAGAATATCCAAATGATTCTTCCGCCTTGGGGAGGAGAATTATTGATTGAGATCCTCGATTCTGTCGATTTCGATGCGCTACAGCCAAAATGGATAGTAGGTTATTCAGATATTAGTACGTTGCTACTCGCCGTCACATTAAAAACAGGGATAGCCACTGCACATGGGACCAACCTTATTGATTTAAGAGGGAATTATTCAGATAAAACGACAGCGATGTGGAAAAGTGTGCTAGAAACAGGCAAAGGAGAATCAATCTTACAGCATTCTTCTGAAAAATATCAAAAAGAATGGCATCATGAGCAACCGTCAGCTTCAGTTTTCCATCTTACTGAACCAACAAATTGGCAATCAGTCAGCGGAGATGTAGTAAGGATAAAAGGCCGATTATTAGGTGGTTGTATAGATACGATCAGACATTTAATTGGTACACCTTATGGAGATGTCCAAACGTTTAAAAGAACGTATAATGATGGAAAGCCAATCTTGTGGTTTCTAGAAAACTGTGAGCTATCGTCCGTTGATTTAAGAAGATCACTTATTCAGATGAAACTAGCAGGATGGTTTGAGGACAGCTCGGGTATCATGTTCGGCAGAAGTGCAGCAGAGGATTTGCTAGATTATCGAATGAAGGATGTATATGAAGATCTTTCAAAAGAATTGAACATACCAATCTTGTATGATATTGATTGCGGTCATGTACCGCCACAACTAACATTAATCAACGGTGCCTACGCAGAAGTAGCGGTAGAAGACGGAAAAGCGACTGTTTTGCAAACGTTTATTTAGCAAAAAATATAGGGGATTTTCCACGTGAGGTTGTGAAAAAGCTCCCTTGCATCAAGTAATACGAACAGCCAAATAAAAACAGCTTCTCATGGTTTATGACTATTGTGACTTGTGGCTGAGGATTTGATAGGAGAACAGTTTTTATTTAATGATTTTTTACAAATTTAAGAAAAAATAGTTCTAATTGTGAAGCAATAAAAATAGATGTTTTGCTATCCTTATATAAGTAAGATATATTTTTGATAATGGAGTGAGATTATGGATGTAGTTAACTTGATAAATGACTTCGAAGGTTTTAGTATTTACAAAGAATTTGATCCAAAATTGTTTGCAAAAAGGTTCAATAAGTTGAAGAGACCAAGTGAATTTGAATATTATTTTAATATATTTGAGAAGCAACTCAGAGCAACTGATAACAAAAATTATCTTTTATATCATGAAAATGGATTATCTTGGACCGATGCTTTATTGAAGCTTTGCGAGAAAAAATTGAATAGCCGTGAAGAATTTGATTCTTTTCTAGAAAAATTCCGGTCACCTTATATTAATGAAGTATATATTCAGAAGAAACGTATAGATTATGGACAAGATAAACTAGAAGGGTTTAGTAGATTTGATATCAATCAAGAATATGATCCACGTCTTTTTACAAAAACATTTGGGAATGTAAAAGAACCAAGAGAATTTGTTAACCATTTTTCCGTATTCGAACAACAACTGAAGGCTTCCGCTAATAGCAAAAGTTTAGAAATCTATCATAAAAATGGGCTAGTTTGGACGCAAGCTGTTTTAAATCTATTAAAAAATAGATTAACAGTATCATCTAGATACGATACATTTTTGAAAAATTTGAATTCACCATTTATCAATGACCGCTATATTAAGCAAAAACTTGATGAATTAGTTGCTCCTGCTCTCGCTAAAAAAGAAATAGAAGATACAGGCGTAAAAAAGAAAATTCCACTTCCAGTAAGAAGAGAAAAGAAAAAACAAGTTGTTCAAGCTGCTGGATCAACAAGTCATTTTGAGAAATTTGAGAAACAAGATACAAAGAAAAATCTTTCACAGATAAAATCAATGACACTAAGTCATTCTAATGAACAGCAAGAATTAACCTATGCACAATTACAATTTGATAATAACGTTAAATTTCCTAATAATGCTAGAAGTGTTTCTGCAGAAAAGACTATCTATGCAACCATTCGACACACTAAGGACCAGCCTATCAAAGACCAGCAAAAAAACTATAGAAAAGAAAGTGAAAGAAGCTGACAAAATGCTGTCAGCTTCTTTTTGTATAACATATTAGAAAGTTTAATTATCTATAACTGTCACATTGATTAACTGTTTCACGTCATTTGGGTTGCCTGTAGGAATAACAACCACAGATGCATGATCAATGATTTCTTGAGTTGTTTTTTTAATGAATGCTGGGTCAGAGGCTTGATCTGCAGGCATTTGCCAATGTGAAGGAACTGGATAACTAGTGATCGTCCCGTCGTGGTTACTAGAATACACTAGAATTCCTTGGTAGCCGTATTTCCCAGTAAGCATAACTACGTCTTTTGGATAACCTACGCTCCCTGCATCATAGGGATCGATAGGTGTTCCTGCCGGATAATGAATAACATGTAGTTCAAAATCGCCTGATGCATCTTTAAAAGTATTACCCTTGACAGCCAACCAAACGCGTGCGTACTCAATTTGCAGATCAGAATATCCTGCTAACGGATCTACTGACTGAGAAGACTGTGAGAAGGATGTGTCTGCTGTGGAAGAAGAAAGACTCGTGTCAACCGTATCACTAGATATAGAAGAAGGGTTGGACTCTGAAAGTTTGCTGGTGGTTGAAGATGCATCCGATTCAGAAGAAGCTGATTTCTGTGTACTTGATTTTTCAGCTGAACTAGTTTGTCTGATGGAACTTTTGACTGCGGTCGCAGATGACTCACTGGTTTCTTTACTAGCAGATGTACATCCTACAAGGAATAAGGAGATCGACGCTAAAATAAACCCTAACTTTTTCATATAAAACACCTCATCACTTTAATTAATACTAGTATAGCATAATTCTAAATTTCTCTGGTTAAAGGAGAAGCGTAGACAAAAATTTCTATACATTGATTAAATCTGTCTTTTGTTTATGTATTTAGGGAAATTTCCCATTATCTGCTACCTAAGAACTATTATTGAAATTAAGTTTCTTAAAGTGTAATAGCTATTGTAACCGGTTTCTTTTGTACTTATACTAAACCTGCGACACAAGATATGCACGGAAGGAGTTGACTTATTATTATGATGGAAAAGGTTCAACGCTTTGGTGGAGCTATGTTTACACCGGTTTTGCTTTTTTCTTTTTCGGGTATCATGGTGGCTTTATGTATCATCTTCAAAAACCCAATGTTAGTGGGGAGTATTGCTACAGAAGGAACAGCATGGTATTCGATCTGGTCAGTGGTTGAAAGTGGTGCTTGGACCGTATTCAATCAAATGGAGTTGTTGTTTGTTATTGGATTACCTATCGGATTAGCTAAAAAAGCAAGTGCTAGAGCAGTGATGGAAGCATTTGTAGTCTATATTACTTGTAATTATTTCATTTCTACTATGTTAGGCTTTTATAGCGGATTTTTTGGTGTTGATTTTTCTGCCGACCCGGGCGGTGCGAGTGGACTGAAAATGATTGCGGGTATCAAAACATTGGATACAGGAATTATAGGGGCAATCTTGATTTCAGCTGTTGTAGTGTATCTGCATAATCGATTCTTTGATAAAAAGCTGCCGGATTTTTTAGGGATCTACCAAGGGTCATCATTTGTTGTGATTATCAGTTTTTTCGTCATGTTGCCTATTGCATTTTTGATCTGCCTTATCTGGCCCAAGATCCAGTTGGCAATTAGTTCATTGCAAGGTTTCTTAGCAGGTGCTGGTATCTTTGGTGTCTGGCTTTACACTTTTTTAGAACGTATTTTGATTCCAACCGGTTTACATCATTTTATTTACGCACCGTTTGCATTTGGTCCAGCAGTAGTAGAAGAAGGGATTGCGAGATACTGGATGACACATCTTCAGGAGTTTGCTCGCAGCGAACAGCCACTTAAGCAGCTTTTTCCAGAAGGCGGTTTTGCTTTGCACGGGAATTCAAAGATATTCGCTTCTCCAGGTATTGCCGCAGCGTTTTACTTCACTGCAAGATCTGAGAATAGGAAAAAGGTGCTGACGATCCTGATCCCCGCTACTTTGACAGCTGTTTTGGCGGGTATCACTGAGCCATTAGAGTTTACGTTTCTATTTATATCTCCACCATTATTTGCTGTTCATTCATTTTTGGCTGCTACAATGGCAGCAATAATGTATGGTTTTGGCGTGGTAGGGGATATTGGTGGTGGATTTATTGACTTGTTCGTGAAAGTCTGGATTCCATTATTCCAAAACCATAAAGGGATGATCTTTACTCAACTAGTGATTGGGCTAGCTTTTACAGGGATCTATTTTGTTGTGTTCCGATACCTGATTCTCAAATTTGATATTGCTACTATGGGAAGAGAAGAGAATACCGACGCTGTTAAATTATATACTAAAAAAGATTACAAAGAAAAAGAGAGGAAAACTTCAAAAACAGAAATTGAAAATGTATATGAGAATCAAGCTGCTGTTTATTTAGAAGGTTTTGGAGGGGCCGACAATATTGAAAAAGTCACAAATTGTGCTACACGCTTGAGAATAACTGTAAAAAATGAAATGTTGGTTTTAGAAGATACGATTTTTAAAGAAGGTGGAGCACACGGTGTAGTGAGAAACGGTAATGCTTTTCAAGTAATAGTTGGTTTGGACGTGCCACAAGTACGTGAACAATTTGAACGTTTATTAGAAATAGAACAATAGTTTCACAAAAGTCTTAACAGACAGATAGAAAGGGGATGTTAATATGAAAAAATTTTCAATCACGATTGCCGGCGGAGGGAGTACATTTACTCCTGGAATTGTTTTGATGCTTTTGAAACATCTGGATAGATTTCCTATCCGGCAAATCAAATTTTATGACAATCTGGAGGAAAGACAAGCACGTATTGCTTCTGCGTGTGAGATTTTATTGAAGGAAAGAGCACCAGATATTTTATTTACAGCCACTACTGATCCAGAAACAGCATTCACTGATGTTGATTTTGTTATGGCACATATTCGTGTTGGCTTATATGCGATGCGGGAAAAAGATGAAAAAATTCCGTTGAAGTATGGGGTAGTTGGTCAGGAAACTTGTGGACCTGGCGGAATTGCTTATGGGATGCGTTCAATTGGCGGTGTTTTAGAGTTGATAGATTATATGGAAAAATATTCACCAAATGCGTGGATGCTCAATTACTCTAATCCAGCGGCGATCGTGGCAGAAGCGACTCGAAAATTACGTCCTAAAGCAAAAATCATCAATATATGTGATATGCCGGTGGGAATTGAAGAGCGTATGGCTCAAGCTATCGGCTTAGCTTCACGCAAAGAAATGGTCGTACGCTACTATGGCTTGAATCATTTTGGTTGGTGGACGGATATCCGAGATACAGAAGGAAATGATTTGATGCCTAAAATTCAAGAATATGTTAGTCAGTTTGGTTACGCTCTACCATCGGAATCTCAAGAATCACAACAAACCGATGCAAGTTGGAAACATACATTTATGAAAGCAAAAGAAGTATATGACATTGACCCAACTACTCTTCCTAACACTTATTTGAAATATTACTTTTATCCGCAAGATGAAGTAGCGCACACCAACCCAGAGTTTACGCGTGCAAATGAAGTGATGATTGGACGCGAAAAACAAGTATTTAATGAATGTGATCGTATCACTAATAGTGGTTCAGCAGAAAATACGATACTGGAAATCGATGAACATGCTAGCTATATCGTTGATTTAGCACGAGCAATTGCCTATAACACTCATGAAAGGATGTTGCTGATCGTACCTAATAACGGAGCTATCGAGAATTTTAATGAGTCGGCGATGGTAGAAATACCCTGTATAGTTGGCAGCAATGGACCAGAACCATTGATACAAGGAAAGATTCCACGCTTCCAAAAGGGATTGATGGAACAACAAGTAGCTGTCGAAAAATTAGTAGTCGAAGCTTGGGAAGAAAGGTCTTATCAGAAATTATGGCAAGCACTGACATTATCAAAGATTGTTCCAAACGCAAAAGTTGCAAAAGATCTATTAGATGATTTGGTGAGTGTAAACCAAGAGTACTGGCCTGAATTGAAATAGCAGTATCCCAAATACATCGTGGTCCTCCTCTATTAAAAAATAGTTTCATGTTATTGCATATACTAATAATAGAGGAGGAATCGTATGGAACTAGAAAAATTGATTCATCAACATGCAGAAAAATTAAGCGAACTAGACCGAGGAATCTTGAACTTTATTTTATCGGATCCTAGCTTGATACAAAATTTGAAAATAACTGACTTAGCGGAAAGACTTTATGTCTCAAAATCTTCCATTATGAGAACAACTAAGAAATTGGGGTTTTCTGGTTATTCTGAGTTCAAATATTTTTTACGACATGTAAAAAACAAAGAAAATGGACTTAGAACACAAGAAGACATTTTTGAAAAACAACTGGAAGATATCCAGCAGACGCTTCATTATATGAAGGCTGTCAACTTAAAGCCAATCCTTCAATGCTTAGACCGAAGTAAGATGATCTATTGCTATGCAACGGGATTTTCACAAAAGAAAGTAATTAATGAGTTTTATAAAATGATGCTAGGTATTGGAAAGAGAGTAATGGTGTTGCCAAATAAGACGGAGTTTGATATGGCCATGCCACTGATAACATTAGAAGATATGGTCATTATTGTTTCTTTGAGCGGTGAAACACATGAGGTCAAAGAAAATCTGACTGTCTTTGAATTACAGAAGATTCCAGTTTTGACCATTACTGCAGCTGGAGATAATTATTTCGCACGCCATAGTACTTATCATTTAAATTATTATTGTAATCGCTTTATCCTTGGAAAAGAAAATAAACCATTTCAATCATTGATCAGCTTGAGTTGCTTAGCGGATTATTTAGTTCGTGCTTATGGTGTATATACGCTGAGAGAGGAGAGCTAGATGAGAAGAAACAGGATAGAAGGACTCTGGAAACACATTTTACTTGGTTATTGGATAGCCGCAGCTTTCCTTTTTTATTTCTATGCTATATTAATGACTATCAGAATGAATGGAATGATACACGAAGCTTTTTTCCATAATCCATATATCGCTCTTGGTTCTTTATTTCCTTTTTTAATGTTATTTCAAGCAAGTATTCTTTATTTTTTAGAAAAAAGAACAATTGAACCCAGCTTGTTAAGAATATACCTACAATTTACTGTTGTCCAACAAGTTATAACAGGAAATCTAATAGGAGCTCTTTTAGCTTTTCTCTATGTAAGAAATTTAAAAAAATGTGGGAAGAAGTCAACTATATACAGCAAAGTACTAGTTTTATCTAGCACAATTTTTATAGGAACCATTAGTCTACTAGCAATATTTTTTCTTTTACGAATGAGTTAAGAAGTTGGTTCTCCATTTTTAATTTAAAATAGAAAAATAAAAGAAAAAGTTTAACACGATATATAAATTTGTAAATTAATGGGATCTTCTATAGTGAACATAAATAGAGTGTATCTTCTTTAATAAATACCATAAAAAAGTGTGACAAGCAATCATTGTTAGAATTGCTTGTCACAACATTGATAAGAGTATCCAATTGAAGAGAATGTTTAGGAGAAAGGGTCTCCGTACTTTTTATAGTAATCATAGTATCCAAGTTTGTATAGACGAATCGTTTTTTGTCTTGTTTCTTCTGTTTCAAAATGGACTGCTTGAAGAATCAAATCTGTGAATTCTATAGGAGCTGTTCCATTCGCGGTAATCAAGTTATGATCTTTTACAGCTTGTTGTTCTATAAAATCTTCTTTATTATGATAATTTTCCGATTCTAACCAAGGTAATTGCGCATTTCCGGTGTGTTTGTAACCTTGCAATAATCCGCTCTGTGCTAAATAATCAACTGCCCCACAAATAGCAGCTACTGGTACGCCTGTTTTTAAAAATTTATCGATTATTAAATATAAATGGTGGTTTTCTATGTCCCATGAATTGCCACCAATCATAATAAAGAGATCAATTTTTTCAGGTATTTGTTCGATTAAATAATCGATTTTTGTTTTTAGTCCTCCAATGGAAGTGACCTCTGATTGGATAGAAGCAGTTTTATTTTGCCATCCCTCATTCTGGTTTAGTGTGCTAGTAATGTAAGCCCCTTCCCAATCGGCATATTCCTCTAATAGAAACGTAATCGCAGTTTTCATTTTCAAGCTCTCCTTTATTATCTATGACAAGGACAACAGTTTTAATATACAGACATTCATTAAATTTGGATAGCGACAGAGGAAACAACAATTCTTAAGTTTTAGACAGAGTACATAGGCAGCCAACTTTATTTACTAGCATTATAACATTTTGCATACGTAGATGACAAAGAACCAGCTGCCTCAACGTTACTGTCTATGAAAGAATCTTAGATTGAGTCAGAAAGTCTACTATTGATTCTATTCTGCGAATCTATTCGAATTAAGAAGAATACTGTCGGAAAGTTTCTTTGATTGATGGAAAAATTGAGTACCAAAAGAGAAAAAATAACTGGTCTTCTAGGTAGCGGCTCTGACTAGCTTCTCTATTTATTAGAATACAATCTAAAAAGAAACTGGAAGGTAAAAAGTATTTATAAAAACGAAACAATAAAACGTGTCAAACATTCAGCATGATATATATAACCATGTAACCAGTTCATTAAGAAAATAGTGAAAGCCACAGAAAATAAAGTTTCTGCGTACATTCATATCCCATTTTGCGAGCATATCTGCTATTACTGTGCCTAGCTGATAATTTGACAACAAGGTGATTGAATTTGAAGTTTTTTAAAATTAGTATTATTTTTTTATGAAATATGATTTGTCAAATTAAGCTAGAATAAAATGCTTCTTGTACATAGCTCAAAAATATTTCGATTGGTGTTCTGTAATTCAATGATTTTCTTGGAATATGATTACGTTGATTGCTGACACTGGAAA
>ENA-OQNO01000476-OQNO01000476.1-human-gut-metagenome-genome-assembly--contig:-NODE-476-length-38662-cov-3.410925_pt1 | contig 38662 bp, 26 predicted proteins | sample MGYA00242629_ERZ504880 | MGnify/ENA primary metagenome ERZ504880 (study PRJEB26092, sample SAMD00036377) | human gut metagenome | host: Homo sapiens | study: EMG produced TPA metagenomics assembly of... | reverse complement strand
ACATCGTCAAAGATTTTAACATTAATTTTGCTTAAGATCCCCATTTTGGATGTTCATTTCAACTTATATATGCTATACTTTTTCTATTATGAAAAAACAAAATCAAGGAGAAGAATTATGAAAAACACAACACTGGTAATCATGGCTGCCGGTATCGGAAGCCGATTTGGGGGAGGAATCAAACAGCTGGAACCTGTTGGACCCGCCGGAGAGATCATCATGGATTACTCCATACATGATGCCCTGGAAGCAGGATTTAATAAAATCGTATTTATTATCCGCAAAGACCTGGAGAAGGATTTTAAGGAAATCATTGGGAAGCGTATTGAAAAAATCGCTGACGTATCTTATGCATTTCAGGAATTAGACGACCTTCCGGAAGGATTTTCCAAACCCGCAGAGCGGACAAAACCCTGGGGAACCGGACAGGCGATTCTCTGTTGTAAAGGCCTGCTGAATGATCCATTTATTGTAATCAATGCAGACGACTATTATGGTAAAGAAGCATTTGTAAAAATTCACGACTATCTGGTAAACTGGACTCCCATCCACGGCAAATTTAATTTCTGCATGGCGGGATTCATTTTAGGCAATACCTTAAGCGACAATGGCGGCGTAACCAGAGGCGTTTGCAACATCGATGAAAATTACCATCTCGCAGATGTAGATGAAACTTCTGATATTATAAAAACAAAAGAGGGTGCTGCGATCCGTATGGCAGATGGCTCCCTGAAACCTATCGATGCAAAAAGCTATGTTTCCATGAATATGTGGGGCTTTACACCTGATTTACTGGACGAGCTGGAAACTGGCTTTGCGAAGTTCCTCTCTGACGTCAAAGAGGGGGATATAAAAAAAGAATACCTGCTTCCGATTATCGTTGACCAGCTGATCAAATCTGACAAAGCTCAGGTTACTTTATTGGAAACAAATGATAAATGGTTTGGAGTTACATATAAAGAAGACAAGGAAACCGTAGTGGAATCCTTCCGGAAACTGATTGCTGAAGGCGTTTACTCAAATCCTTTATTGCCGTAAGCAAACAGCCGGATGGACACTCGCACTTGTGAATTCATTTGGCAACTGCGGCGCGGGTTTTAACCCCCGCTGCTTGGTAACAAATGTGATGCCCCGCTGCCTGCGGCGGGGTTTTTGACTTTAGGAGTGATTTAAATGAAAAAATCAAAATTAGCATTATCTCTTATTTTGAGTATTTCACTTACCACCATGGCCCCGGCAGACCTTATAATGGCTGCCGGTTCTCCCGGAGGTGTCAATGCTCAAAATCAAAAAGCTTCAGCAGCCCAGACAGCTGAATTCGAATCTGAAATATTAACAAATACTAACACAGTAAATAAATCGAACGAATCCAATACCACTCAGAAAAAAATCAACTCAGAATATAACAGTGATGCCAAAACAAACAGCAAAGCTGAAACATCGAATACATCAGATGAAACCGAAATACCGAAAGAATTTATAACAGAAACAGAGTCTGTCCTTACAGAAGCCCCTGAAACAGAACAGCCAGGTTCACCGAAGTCTTCCATACAGACCGAACCCCAGACGATTACAGAGGGAGAATCGGACACGGTTACAGAACCTGGAACTGAAGAATCCGGTTCTTTAAAGAAAAAAGCCAATCGTGCCGGCAGCACGGAAACCGAGACAAAGAAAATTCCGGACTTGGATTACGTACTGGGACGGCCCATGACCCAGGATGAGCTGGATCAGCAGCATTCCATGGCTCCCCAAATGATTACGCTTCCTTCCTTTGGAATGCCAGCCTTAAATGCAAACGACAGCTCTGCAAGCCGCGCCAGAGCATCCTTCCCGTCTTATTACAGCAGCCGGGATCTGGGATTTATTACAGGAGTACGGGATCAGAGACCCTGGGACACCTGCTGGGCATTCGCTTCTCTCGCCTGCGGGGAAACATCCTTATTAAAGAAAGGGCTTGCTACATCATCCCTGGATCTTTCAGAACGCCATTTGGCATATTTTTTCTATAATACGAAAATGGATCCTCTTCAGCTTACTCTAAATGACAGAAACCTACCGATCTCCCCGAATCTAAACTATCTGGAGACAGGGGGAAACAATTTATTCACCATATTTACACTGGCGAAGTGGTTAGGAGCAGCAGATGAATCAGTAGCTCCTTACATCAACGACTCCTCTAAATTTCCCGGTGGATTAGATTCAAATTTAGCCTATTCTGACAAAGCACACTTGCAAAATGCATATATTATTCCATCGGCCTCCATGGATGATATGAAGTCACTGATTTTGTCCCAGGGCGCCATTGCCGCAAATCTATACATTGATCCTTATAACTATTTTAATTATTATAACCCTAATACCGCCGCCTATTGCTATGTGGCAAAAGGAAATGTTAACAGTCAAAACCATACGGTAGAAATTGTTGGCTGGGATGATAATTATAAGAGAACCAATTTCCTTTCCGGAAAGCAGCCATCCCGCAATGGTGCATGGCTGGCCAAAAACAGCTGGGGAAGCAACTGGGGAAAAGACGGTTACTTCTGGATCTCTTACGAAGATGCTTTTATAAGCAGCGGGAATGGAGATGCAACCGGCGTTGCCTTTGATTTTGAAGCCGCCGATAACTATGATCACAATTATCAGTACGATGGTTCCAGTGGAAACTCCTATAACATGTATCAGGGAAGTATGTCCATTGCGAATGTTTATACCGCAAAAGGAAACCCAAAAGGGGCGGATGAACTCTTAGAGGCCGTATCTTTTGCTCATTATACACCTGGAGTAAACTATTCCATCCAGATTTATAAAAACCTTAAGGATGCATCCAATCCTACAAGCGGTACTAAAATGTTGACAAAGCCGCAAAAAGGTGTAAGCCAATACGCAGGCTATCAGACAATTACACTGAAACAGCCGGTTACCTTGTCAAAGGGAGATACCTTTGCTATAGTTATTCAATTAACACCTCCCGGCAATTCACCGCTGTATATATTTATGGACCGCACCTATACCAATGGCTCCTGGATACAATTCATTTCCTCTTCCGCCAAAAATCAAAGCTTTGTGAAAAAGACTTCCGACAAAACCTGGCAGGATGCACACAGTATGACCGGTTCCAAAGGTGATACGGTACGAATCAAAGCATTTACCTCAGATTTAGAAACCGTTTCTCCCAGAAGCCTATCGCTAAAAGCCAGTAAAACATCTACTTATGTAGGTAGAAAGATCACCCTGGATGCTTCGTTTACACCAAAGAAGAGCACCGTATCTTCCATTACCTGGAAGTCATCCAATTCAAAAGTTGTGAAAATAACTTCTTCCGAAGGCAAAAAAGCCACTGCTTCAGCTGTTGGCTATGGCAGCGCCAAGATTACCGCAACTACATCAAATGGCCTGACAAAATATATTACCATCAAAGTAACCAGACCTAACTTTGAAAAGGTATCTGCCAGGGGATATAAAAGCATCAATTTAAGCTGGTATAAAGTATATGGAGCAAAAGGATATGCAATTTATCGCAGTACAAGCAAAGATGGACCCTATAATAAAATAGCCACCATTAAAAATTCCGGAACAACGACCTATATAGACAAGAGCTTGAAAACAGGGCAGACCTACTACTACCAACTCCGCTCTTATAAAGTTTCAGGAGGGAAAAATGTTTACAGCAACCGGTCCTATATCAGTTCCTGTAAGCCAGCACCACAGGCTCCAAAATTATACGAGCTATCTTTATCCGGCAGCACAAAAGCCAAAATAACCTGGAAATCAGTCTCCGGCGCCAGCGGCTATCAGGTTTACCGCAGTAACGCTAAAAATGGTGAATATAAGCGCGTACGAACCACTACCGGCAAAACAAGTACTACTTATTATAATAAGCTGAAAGATAATGGAACGTATTATTATAAAGTGAGGGCTTACCGGGTTGTGAAGGGTAAAAAAGTATATGGGGCTTATTCTGAGGTGAAGAGTATTACCAAATAATACACCAAATTATAATCTTTGATTTTACACTCGTTTTAACGTTTGACGCTTACTTTTTTAGAGAATACCAGGCAAGCTATTTGACACGCTTACCGTTTTAAGACAGTAGGTAAGAATAATGGGCCGATGGATCATATTAACTATGATCCACCAGCCCATTTATTTTTATATGAAAATAAAGTCTTTCTGTTTTTCTACTATTTCTACTTTTTCCAATATTTCTGTATTTCCTCGGTCCAATCACCCATGGCATAGACAAATTCATTTTTATCTAATGGAATACACTGATAACCCATTTGATACAGCTTTTCCACTTTCGCGCTATTACTAAAGATAATTGCCTGGTCATCTTCTTTTACAGGAATATCCGGTATGATCTCATATCGATTTAACATAAACTGATAAAGATAGAAAATCTGATGATCCGTCTTTTCCGTAGCATCATAAACATATAATTTCTTTGGCAGCTCCACTTTATTTTCCATTTTCTGCACTAAAGCATATCCGGCATTCGCTTTCTTCATATTCTTTTTAGAGGCATATTGATCAAAATAAACACTTGTATATATATACTGAAACATACAAAAACCACACACAATCAATACCGGAATAATTGTTTTATTCTTTTTATATAGATATATAATCAGCAAAAAAACAACAATGGTAATTATGACACCCGGCAAATACGTCATCCAGTCAACTTTCTGTCCCGGTTTTGAGAGCGACAACGCTGTAAATACTTCTTTCGTAACTCCATTATTCTTTATAAAAGGCAAAATTGCCGCCGTCCAAAATACCTGCAGTACAAAAAAGATAATCAGCGCCGGCTTAAAATACCGTTTAAACCATTCTCTGTTTTTGTATCCGCATACAAAGCCAGCCATAATTCCCGGTCCCAAATATGGTCCGAAATAGCGTATATATGTGATTGCTTTCATTGCGTATATTTCTGTGCCAAAACCATCCCTGACCCCTTCAATTACACCGGGAAGCCAGCTAATCGTCTGGGCTACAATGGTCATACCGACACAGGATAATAAATAGACTGAAATTATAAAATAAAGTTCTTTATCTTGTAAAATTATAAGATTTTTGTTTTTTAGTCTATCACGTAGCATGCCAAAAAATAGCCAGGTCATAAAGACAAAACACAAGATCATGAAACCGCCGGTAAACACGGATATGGTGTTTAGCTGGCCCAATACCACAGATAACGCCGAAAACCAGGTAGTAGGATCCAATATTTTGAAGTTGATTGAAACATTGATAGCACCGTTACGGACCGTTTCACCATTTTCAGCCGCCCAAACGGTCTTTTGTACCATCGCAACAAACTGAGTCCCGGCAATATAGCTGATGATGCCGCCGAAAAGCACAACAAGCCTTGATATGAGCCATTTTTTATACAGGTAAAAGTATAGAAGTATTACAAATGCGCAGGCTATCCATAGGGTTAATGCTCTGGCATGTACGGTCAAACCATAAGCCAGTATTAATAACAAAACAGCTGTTAAAATACGTGTCTTTACTCTTTGCCCCATACATTTTTTTAATTCTAAAAAGAGCAGAACTACAATCCAGGTTAATAAAACTAAAATATGTTCATTATAAGTTCTATTTGGAAATGTAACCACCATATAGGAGCAAGAAATAGAAAACATACACAAAACTTTTACGTTCTTTATCAAAAAATGACGCTGCATTATAACAAAAGCAATAATAGCAACCAGAGCCTGAGCCAGTGATGCACCTATTAACATACACTTGTAAATTATGAAGGGATTCTCTGTAATCTTAAACAACCAGAAAAACAATCCATAAAAACCACTTCCATAATATCCCGCTTTAGAAATAACCGCTGACCAGTTTAATCCGGCAAAATGGGCTGCCCCTGACATGGTTGCTATCTCATCTGATATCATGCGAACCGGGTATTGCTGCATACATAAATAAACCCTTGGTAAAAAAGCAATTAAAAAAGCAATCGTCAGATATATATAGTTCTGTTTTAAAATTGTTTTTTTCAATGTAGATTCCTTTCATAATAATTAACTACTCATCTTCTTCTTCTCTAATTCTAAATTTTTATAATATTAAATTTACTATCGCTTATGCGATTCCAACTCTAATAAATTTGTTTCTTTGCAAATATATATTGGACGATCTTTCACTTCCAGATACGTTTTAGCCAAATATTCACCAAGTATTCCCATGCAAAAAAGCTGCACCCCGCCAACAAATAAGATAATACATGCCAAAGATGGCCAACCTGCTACCGGATCTTGAAAAATTAGTGCCCTCAGAAAAATTATTATAACAAACAAAAATGCAAGCAGGCAAAATATAAGTCCTGAAACAGTTGCTATTGATAGGGGCACGATAGAAAATGCAACTATTCCCTCGATACTATACAACAATAGTTTCCAAAAAGACCATTTTGTCTCCCCTGCAATACGCTCAACATTTTCAAATTCTAACCATTTTGTTTTATAACCAACCCACCCAAACAATCCTTTTGAAAATCGGTTATATTCTTTTATTTCCAATAGGCTATCGGCAAATTGTCTGGTCATTAAACGATAGTCTCTGGCTCCATCCACAATTTCGGTTTTCGAAATTTTATTAATTATCCGATAAAACCTCCTTGCAAAAAATGACCTGATTGGTGGCTCACCTTTTCTGCTGACACGCCGGGTAGCTACAGAATCATAGCCCTCTTCTTTTATTGCTTTCATCATTTCAGGTAACAAACGTGGCGGATCCTGCAGATCCACATCCATGATTACAACATAATCGCCAGTAGCTTTTGAAAGTCCTGCATAAATTGCAGCTTCCTTTCCAAAATTTCTGGAAAAAGAGATATATTTTATCTGATTATCCTTATTTGCTAACTCTTTTGCTACTGTTAACGTTTGATCTTTAGAACCGTCATCTACAAATATTATTTCAAATTCATACTCACTCATATTTTTTTGGATATCATATATTTCTTTATAAAAATACGGTATCGCTTCTTCTTCATCGTAGCAGGGGACGACTACTGATATTTTCTCCATTCTTTTTCTCCTCATATAAATCATTACTGCAACTGATAAACATTACCATAATTAGGATTATATAGATTTGATGCTGTTGAATATTTACTATACCGATCAAGTACTTTTTCTATTACCTCTTCTTGATTCAATGTTGTGGAAATATATAACTGCATTTTATCAAGCTTTTGATACTTTCTATCTTTAAGAATGTTAATTTGTTCGTATGGTATAAAAACTAATTTATTATAATTATCGAATTCTAAATAACTAGCCATTAATTTCCATTGTTGATTATCATAAATACAAAGAAGTGTCTCAGCATTGCTTTCCTTGGAAATCTCTATATTTTGTTCTTCCTCTTTCGTCATATACGTAATACCAGCTTTATAGCTATAACTAATAAAAAATGTGCTAATCATTAAAATTACTATGTATTCTTTATACGAAACCTTCCCATTTTTTATACTATTAAGGCCTCTAAATATAAGTAAAACAAATGCCATCCAAATAAAAGGATATATACAAAACATGTATCTTTCACTTAAATATGGTGAAATCTTTACTACTAAGAGAAAGTATAATACTGTCGGAAAAATTATAATCATTTTCGAATTATTCTTCTTTATATCGAATATTAATTTAGCTCTAATATTTTTCGATGACATACCAATAATAAGTAATATAGTGCATAATAAAATTGCTGTACTAAATCTTCCCCCAAATATTTGGTTTTTCATAATCTCAAAATAAACTGATAATCTACTGCCAAAATCAGAGCTAGCTAAATTTGCAAAAGACTCTTTGCCCCTATATCCACTTCCAAAGATATGATTCACCATAGTCGGAAATATAAGCAAAGAAATGCAACCAGCAAATACTAAAGATATAACATATTTTAAAGCATAAATCCAACGTCTTTTTACGATTAAGAACACACCAAAGTATAAACATATAAAAAATAGAAAAATAAGAAAATAATATTGTGTTATTGTACCACAGACAGCAAGACACGTAAGTATAACAAAAAATTTATTATCAATAACATCCTTCTTGATATATTTTAAATGCAATAACGTTATTCCTAAAATCCATATGCTCAAAAGTACATACATTCTAATAAAAACTATATTATTGATTGATGATGGAGCTAAAGCAAATGTTAAAGCTACAATTAATGTAATCGCGCTATTATTGCATAATTCCTTTGTTATAAAATAAACTAAAATCGTCACAAATAGTGCTAAAAAAATATTAATACCAATACCAGTCCATTTTGAGAATATTTCTGGCATAAAAGAAGATACAGTATGAAATATGGCATAATATAAAGGTGGATGTACATCTCTTGCTTGATTTTCCCAAACTTCTTTGTAATCAAAGCGATTTTCCTTATCAACAACAAATTGTTCAAAAAAAGGATTTGAGTTTTTATAAATTTTGCCATTTTCCACCGGATCTGTCACACCAAATACACCATTAGACAATTGATAGGTAAAATATTCATCAACATTAAGCGCAGGTTTTTCGTTTCCCGCATATATATATGCCAATGACTGAATAGCTAATATTATTATAATTGCTATTAATATTTTTTTATTTAAATGTGCCATCTTTTTTATATTTTCCATAGTTTATAGTTCCTTTTCCACACAATGTAATGCCTGCTCAATTACGTTATGCATATCATAATACCGATACTCAGCTAACCTTCCACCAAAGATGATGTTTTTTTCTTTTTCTGCTTTTTCTTTATATTTTTCAAACAACTTTCCATTTTTATCATCATTTATTGGATAGTATGGTTCAGACCCTGCTTCCCATTGTTTTGGATATTCTTTTGTAATAACTGTCTTATCCTGGCTGCCATACTCAAAATGTTTGTGCTCAATTATTCTAGTATATGGTATATCATATTCCGTATAGTTAACTACAGCATTACCCTGATAATTCTCCTCATCTAATAATTGTGTTTCGAAATGAAGACTTCTATATTCTAAAGCTCCATAACACTGACCATAAAACTCATCAATCATACCAGTAAATATCGTCTTTTCTGCTAATTCATCCAACTCTTTGCGATTAGCAAAATAATCTGTATTTAGGCGAATTTCACTTCCCTTAAGCATCTTCTCTATCATTTGCGTATAACCACCTATCGGAATGCCCTGATATAAATCGTTAAAATAATTATTGTCATAAGTAAAACGAACAGGGAGCCTCTTTATAATAAAACTTGGCAATTCGGTACATAATTTTCCCCATTGTTTTTGCGTATACCCTTTCACAAGTTTTTCATAGATATCTTTACCAACCAGCGATATTGCCTGTTCTTCTAAATTTTGAGGATTTACTATTCCACTTTCCTTAATCTGCTCCTCGATTTTGGCCTTTGCTTCTCCAGGTGTGGCAACCCCCCACATCTTATTAAACGTATTCATATTAAATGGCATATTATAAATCTCACCCTTATAATATGCTACCGGAGAATTCGTGTAGCGGTTAAACTCTGCAAATTGATTTACATAATCCCATACTTTTTTATTGCTTGTATGAAAAATGTGTGCACCGTATTTGTGTACTTGTATACCCTCAATCTCTTCTGTGTAAATATTTCCACCAATATGGTTTCTCTTATCTATAACAAGACAAGTTTTTCCTCGCTTAGATGCCTCATATGCAAAAACCGAACCAAATAATCCCGCACCCACAATAAGATAATTATACATCATTTATTCTCCTTTAACATTGTTCTACTATTTCTTCCAATTCCTTTTTAATACATTCGCATCTTAATTCTGCTTCCTTTAAACTACATTCTTTAACCCCTATATAAAACTTTATTTTAGGTTCAGTTCCGGATGGTCTTACACAGCACCATGCATTATCTTCAAGCTCATAATATAGAACATTTGATTTAGGCAAGCCACTATCTTCGGATTCATTTGTCACGATATTATTAATCTTACCAATTTGATAATCACGAATCCTAATGACTTTCAGACTACCTATCTCACTCATATTATTATTACGAAACTTTTCCATAATTCTCTGAATCTTTATATTACCATCTAAGCCATTAAATGTAAATGAAATAAGATCTTCCTTATAATAACCATATTTTTCATAGAGCTTCTGGAGATAATCCCACAATGTCATATGATTATAGCTGCAATATGCTGCCGCTTCGCATAACATCATCACGGCTGATACTGCGTCCTTATCTCTTGCGTAAGTACCAACGAGACAGCCGTAACTCTCCTCCATGCCAAATATATATTGATTACAATTATTTTGTTCAAAAAATTTAATCTGTTCTCCAATATATTTAAATCCAGTCAGTACTTCAATCAATTTTACTTGATATTCTTTTGCAAGTTCATCCACCATATTTGTAGTAACAATAGTCTTTATCAGAGCAGCATTCTCAGGCAATATATTATTTGCTTTCATCTGAGAAATCATATAATGGGCAATAATCATCCCTGACATATTTCCGGTAAAGCTTATGTACTCTCCGGTTTTAGTGTCTTTTACATAAACCCCAAGTCTGTCTGCATCCGGATCTGTTGCCAGGATAAGATCGGCATTTACTTTTTCTGCAAGTTCAAGTGCAAGGGTAAATGCTTTTGGATCTTCTGGATTTGGTGAGATTACAGTCGGAAATTCGCCATTTGGTTTTTCCTGTTCTTTTACAATGTAAACTTTTTTGAATCCCAAATCTCTTAATATCCTCTGTACTGGTAGATTTCCCGTACCATGCAAGGGGGTATATACTATAGTCATACTATCTGCCATTTTTTCAATCAGATTCTTATTCATAGAAAGTTTATGAAGTTCTTGATTGTAACGCTCATCAACTTCTTTTCCTATGATCTTATACAATCCATTCTCTAAAGCGGTATCTTTATTCATTGTTTTTACAAGACGATACTCTTTTACTTTTTTCACTTCAGCAATTATTTCTTTGTCTTTCGGAAAAGTGATTTGTGCACCATCATCCCAATATACCTTATACCCATTATATTCAGAAGGATTGTGACTGGCGGTAATTACTATACCTGCTATACATCCCAATTCTCTAACTGCAAAAGAAAGCTCGGGCGTTGGCCGCAGAGAATCAAAAATATATGTTACTATCCCATTTGCATTTAAACATAGTGCAGCTTCATCAGCAAATTCCGGAGACATTATTCTTGAATCATAAGCAATCGCAACTCCTCTTTCTTGGCCTTCATGAAGTAAAATGTAATTTGCCAGACCTTGTGTAGCTTTACGAACAGTATATATATTCATTCGATTTGTCCCAGCCCCAATAATGCCACGTAATCCACCTGTTCCAAATTCAAGATCTTTATAAAATCGTTCCTTGATTTCTTCTTCATTACCTGCTAAAAATTTTAATTCCATCTTAGTCTCGTCATCGAAATAATTGTCTTCTAACCAATGCTCATATGTGCTTGTGTATCCCATAGATAATCTCCTTTAACTCAATTATATCATTTAAACATGCGTTATGATTAATTCACATTCTCCTTTTACTTGTACAGTTTTTTTCCCAGCATGAATAAAGAACGTATCTCCCGCCTTAAAATTCAAGCCTATTCCTTGTGTTGATATCTCTCCACTCCCTTTGATTATAACAACCGCCACAAATGAGGTATCATCTACTTGAAAATTTACGGATTTATTAACTAAATATTTTATACTGACAAAATATTTACACTGGCCAAGCTGTTGTTTTTGATAACCTGTTCCATCTATGATTTCATAATTTGTTTTTTGAAAATTTCTGTCATAATTTAGAGTGGAAACTTCCAATGCTTTATCTATATGAAGTTCTCTTAACCTTCCATATTTATCTGTTCTGGCATAATCATATAACCGATACGTGCAATTTGAATTTTGCTGTATTTCACATAATAAAATCCCGGCACCAATCGCATGGATAGTCCCTGCATTAACGAAAAAAGTGTCACCTTTTTTTACCTCAACCTTATTAAGAATCTCAAGAACTGTATTATTTTCAATTCTTTCCTTAAGCTCTTGTTTACTGACATTTCTGTTAACGCCAAAATAAATAAATGCACCTTCCTCGCATTCCATAATATACCACATCTCATTTTTCCCGTACTCATATTCTTCTCTGAGTGCATAGGAATCATCAGGATGTACTTGTATGGATAATTGTTGCTTGGCATCAATCAATTTTATTAAAATCGGGAACCTTTCAAATGCTTTGCATTTCCACCCCAATGCTTCAGTTCCAATGACTTTTAGATACTCATCAAAAAGCATTCCTTTGTATTTCCCCTCAGCAATTGAACTTTGCCCATCCCCATGTGACGATAATTCCCAACTTTCTGCAATAATATCATACTCACAATTCTTGCCATATACATCCCTTAGTTTTCTGCCCCCCCATAAATAATCTTTAAACGTTGGCTCGCACTTAACAATTGCTTCTTTCACCACTCTTTGTGCTGTACCCTCACTTATATATTCCATATCTTTATCAGCCATAAGCTTTCCGATGGCTACTTCAATAATTACAATATTATCACTTGTATTATTTGACAACATATGTGGAGTTCCGCTTGGGAAAAATACATTTTCATTTATATGATAATCCTTTGTCGATTGATCCATAGTAATTGTCGCTACCCCCTCTACTACGGACCATTGTTCACTTCTATGCTCATGCCGGTGATAGGTCGTTGCTTTTCCTGGAAATAAAGTAACTTTTTTTACCTTATAATGTTCTGTTTGGTTTAATATCTCAACTGTACCCCAAGCATTATATTTGACAGTATTATTCTCAAAATAATTATTATAAAATTTTTGGTTCTTTTTTATAATTTCTTTTATGTTATCTGTCTTATATTTTGAAGTAACATAGGTTACATCTTCAGTATTAACTACAATAGTATCTTCCAGATTATTAACAACCACCAGTTTTTTATCTGTATGATTAATAACCATTACATCTTTACAATCTTCCTCAATTATCCGCTCTTCATTCTTGGCGGACATATAAGATGCTAATACCGCAATATCACTAATGTCCTGCCAATAATAGTCTGACCTCACAACCTTTACATTTTTTGACAACTCAAATACTGCGTTTTCAACACTGACTGCAGGGATAGACCTCATTTCCTCGTGTGATAATAAAATTTCTTTTTTACTGAGGCTCTTTTTTTGTATTAATCTACGGCAAGACTCATAAATCTGTGGAGCTTCTAATTGTAATTCATTCAAAAAATCTCCAGCAACAAATAAGAAATTACCACTATTCCAATAATAATCTCCTGAATTAATGTAGTTTACTGCAGTTATATAGTCCGGCTTCTCATGAAATGAGCAGACTTTTTCACCTGAATATCGTATATATCCGTAACCTGTATGCGGAGACATAGCTTTTAACCCGAATGTGACAAGTGCACCTTCTCTGGCAAGTTTTTCTGCAGCAATTATTGTATCTTTATAGGTACTGCCTTCTATAATATGATCTGATGAAACTACATACACTAAGTCCGAAGGATTACTGCAAAAACAAGCAATAGCTATTGCAGGAGCTGTCTTACGCCCTTCTTCTTCAAATATACATCTATATTTTAAACCTTGAAAAGCCTTCATCTGCCCTTCTACAATAAAATGGTAATTAAAATTTGTTACAATTATATATTCTTCACAAAAAGGCATATTTCTGGCGATTGTTTCCTGAAATATTGATCGATTTTCCTTAATCTGCATAAATTGCTTCGGATAATTTTCTCTTGAAAGTGGCCATAGGCTGTTTCCTTTACCACCAGCCAGTACAATGCACTTCATATCAGGTTTCTCCTCTCTTTGCAAACTATTGCTATTTTATCATATCAACCTGCAAAAGTCTACATTATCCAGTTTTGTGCCAAACAGAAAGGCAAATCATTCGTAAATTAACAACGATAATTTCTTTGTTCAATAACTATTGTTATTAATTCTTTATGATTTGCCCATATAGATTAGCTATTATTACATTTTTTTAAAATCCAGGTTATAAATATATATATATAATTTATAATCGAAGATAAGATCAATGAACTAATAAAAACAAATAAAACCATAGGAACATAATATTCTATTTTATGTGGTGCATCCAATATTTTAGCATTTAATATTTGATACGCATAGTTATCAAATATCCATGAAACTAAATAAATTCCCAATGCAAGGTTAGATATTAATATCAATACATTTTTTATTACTTTTGGTATTTTATCCAGCTTCAAATGGCTTAAAAATACAAAAACCAATACTGCATTAATTACATTTTCAAAACCTCCCCAATCTCCATATACACCCCAATCAAAATTACTGCCATAATTCAAGAAGTAATTTAATGAACCGAATACTAAAACAGAAACCAACATAAATAGTATATTATTTTTAAGACTTACTTTTAAATCATACTCTTTTGAATAAGCACCAATAAAATAGTATGTTAGTGGATACATGGTAACCCAATAATTTGGAACGAGATTAACTTTAATATTTAATATGCTCGGTAACGTAGTACACACAAGCATTGAAAGAATCAAAAATATTTTATGCTTTTTCGTTGTCAATCCTTTATATAGAATATTTAAAAATGGAATCAATAAAAAGAGTCCTATGTACATATTAATATACCCGGAATAAGGAGCTGCGCTGAAATCAAAAATACTAATAATAAAATCTTTTATTGACATCGATGTCTTAAGAACTAAAATTTTATAAATATTACACGCAATACAAGCGCCTAAATATATACTAAGTGTTTTAACAATGCCATAGTAATAAGATAATCTCAACTCTTTTTTATTCATCAAGTACCCTGTTAAAATCACAAATAAAGGAACACATATCATAAAAAAAGTTCTCATTATCATCAAAACATACATTCTTTTACCAATGACTGCACTTTGATAAAAGCCGGAGTTCAAAAAAAAGTGCACTGAAACAACACAAAATACTGCTAAACATCTGATTAAATCCAAATTAATATTTCTTTGTTTATAGGTCCTCTTCTCCATAACTATAAATATCTACTTTCACCTTTTTCTTTTAGTAAATCAACAACTTCTTTAACATTTTGTGCTTTATTTCTTGCGCAGACCAATAATGCATCCTCTGTTTCAACGATTATCAAATCCTCAACTCCTATAGTAGCAATTAACCGGCCTTTTGAAACTGATATGCAATTCTTGGTTTCAATATTTATCTGATCACCACATATAATATTTCCATCTTGATCAGCATTGTAAAGCGAATCCATAGTATCCCAGCTTCCTACATCGTTCCATCCAAACTCGCCTGTTAATACTACTACATCTGAAGATTTTTCCATTATACCATAATCAATCGAAACACTGGGAATCACCGGATAAATACGTTCGATAACTGCTTTTTCATTTTCTGTTCCTATGGACTCAGCAATTTGATCTAAGCACATATATATATCTGGCAGATATCTTTTAAAATTATCAAGTATTGTAGATGCTTTCCAAATAAACATACCGCTATTCCATGCATATTCACCAGATTCAATATACCTCTTTGCAGTATCCAGATCTGGTTTTTCCACAAATTCAATAACATCTTTTACCATAATATCAGATTTATTATACTTAATATATCCATAACCTGTGGAAGGAAAGGATGGCATTATCCCAATAGTGACAAGCTTCTCCGATATCATTGCTGTATTTATCGCTTCATTAAAAATCTTAGCAAAAGAATCCTCATCCTTAATATAATGATCAGCGGGAAATATACACATAACCCCATCACCATACTTTTTCAAAATTTCTATTGCCGCATATCCAATACATGCAGCTGTATTTCTTGCAGATGGTTCCGATAAAATATGGCTCTTTCCAATAACATTCGGAGTAACTTCACACATTTTATCAGCTTGCGCAGAATTAGTTACGATAAAAATTTTATTTTGATCTACAACTTTACTGACACGGTTTATCGTCTCATTAATCATAAGATCATTTCCTGTAAGATTTAAAAGCTGTTTAGGTGTTTTTTGTCTGCTGGCTGGCCAAAAACGAGTCCCCCCGCCTCCCGCCATAATTACCCCATATATATTCATATTCTATCCCTTACCTTTCTTAAAAATTATTACCCATAAAGTGTATTGCCCAGCTATTTAAAGCAGTTCTAAACACAATAATTGTCGGTTATTTTAGTGAAATTTAATTGGTTTAGCGGGTATTCCAACTGCTGTACATTTTGACGGGATATCAGTGATAACCACGGAACCAGCACCAATAATTACCTCATTGCCAATATTTCTACACTGTATAACATTAGTTCCAACTCCAATTTCGCTGCAATCTCCTATATTCACATTTCCCGAAATATTTACGCTGGGATAAAGTGTAACATAGTTTCCTATTCTGGAGTCATGTCCAACTGTACAGTCTGAATTAAAAACTGCAAATTCACCTATACTAATATTTACGGTTATAATACAGGAAAAACAAAATATGCAGCCTTTTCCAAAGGCAACTTCTTCGGAGATTCGAACATCATCTGCAATAAATGTTGGAAAAACTATATTTTTATTTTTGGATAATCTTTCAGCAACCATTTTTCTATGTTGTGCATTGCCCAAACAAATAACTGTATTAATCACTGCAGGATACTGCTCCAACCAGTTGGAGTTTCCAATGACTTTGAACCCATTCACATTTTTGTCAAGCAAATCTGGCGTATCATCCACAAACCCAAGAATATGATACTCTTCTAAAAATTTTTTATTTACCTGCATTTGAAACAAAATTTCTCTTCCCAAACCACCTGCTCCAAAAATAACCAGATCTTTTTTCATATATACTCTCTTCCTATTCCAATAAAGTGAGCTAACATTAAATTTTCCGCAAACTTAAAACGATATCACATATTCTGTCAACATTATCCAAAGTAAGATCCGCAAATAAAGGTAACGTTAAAACACGCTTAGAAATATGTAAAGCTACCGGTGTTTCTTCTACATTATATTTTCCGTTAAAACATTCAAAGGTATTCGTTAAAGGATAGAAATATTTCCTCGCATAAATATTGTCTTCTTTTAATCTGTCACATACTTCGTTTCGTGTGGCGCCAAAAGCAGTCTCGTCAAATACCACTGGAAAATATGCATAATTAGATTTTACATTTTCTTGATCTATTGACAAATACAACCCTTTGACATTTTGGAGCCGCTGAATATATCTGTTCACTACTTTCTTTCTTTTCTCAATCTCATCCTCTACATGACGTAAATTACAAACTCCCATAGCAGCCTGAAACTCATTCATTTTTGCATTTGCACCTACTCCATCAACAGTAACTTCGTCACGGATTCCAAAGTTTTTCAACCGGTATAATTTACCTTCAAGTTGGTCATCCCCAAAGCAAATGGCTCCACCTTCAATTGTATTAAAGACTTTTGTTGCATGGAAACTAAACATAGACGCATCTCCAAATGATCCAATCCCCCTTCCATTATATTGTATTCCAAAGGCATGTGCTGCATCATAAATTACTTTTAGATCATATTTTTTTGCAATTCGTTCTATCTCTTCAATATTACATATATTTCCATATACATGCACCGGTAAAATGGCTGTCGTTTTATCCGTAATCAAAGATTCAATTTTGCTTATATCAATAGTAAAATCCTCTCTGTTAATATCACAAAAAACAGGTGTTAATCCATTACGTACGATTGCATGTGTAGTGGATGCAAAAGTAAAAGGTGTTGTTATAACTTCACCCGATAAATTAAATGCCTGTATTGCTAATTCCAAAGCCATATGACCGTTAGAAAATAAAGATATATGTTCTACATTCAAATAGTCTATTAGTTTCTTTTCAAGCTTTTGGTGAATTACTCCCATATTCGTTAACCAATGACTATCCCAAAGCGGTTTTATTTCCTCCATATATTCTTCAAATCCCGGCATTGAAGAATTTGCTACTAAAATTTTATCTTTCATCATAATCACCTAATAATGACCTTTCTTTACTATTGCCATTTATCGTGCCTGTGCTATATCTGTGTATTGCCAGAATTTTTTGTATACTTTTATTAGCTTTTTTTAACATGTCCTATAAAATCCAATACGATGCCCTTCAAATATATAAAACTCTCAAATTTTAAAATTATGGACCCTATAAGGTATATTAATATGCCAATCACAATCTGTGCGATCATCAAAATCCAATTATTATCTATTAGGAATCCGATAGGAACAATCACTAATCCCATAAGTATAGATAGCAGCACGGAAGGCAAAATATCTTTTAACTGTTCTAAATAACCATACTTCAGTAAACCTTTATTTGGATATGCGTTAATAATACTACTTATAAGCGAAATAAACAAGGCACTTAACGCAATTGCTATTACCCCCCATTTCATTACACATAGGATCACAGCAATTCCAATTGTCTTTTTTACTAACTCCAATTTTAAAAATAGATCACTGCGTCCCACAGCTTTCATCGCTTCTAAGTTAGCCGTATGAATTGGCCAAAATGCATAAGACAGGCAGGCTATTCTAAGATACGGAACACAAGCAATCCATTTGTCTGTCAACAGTATTGTTATGAGGGGATCGGCTATAACTGCTAACCCAATCATCAAAGGCCACATCACATATGAACTAATTTTAATAGCTCGTCTCGTCATATCCTTTACTTTATTTTTATCATCCTGATACATGGAAATCGCAGGAAATAAAACACTACTTATAGAGGAATTAATATTTACAACAAGCAAATTAGGCAGTTGATCACCTTTATTATAATACGCCAGATCCTGAGATGAATACACTTTACCAATAACCAAACTTCTTAGCTGGTTGTACCCCGTATCCAACAATCCGGAACACAACAATTTCCATCCATATTTAAATAGTCCCTTAAGTCTGTATATTGAAAATTTAAGAACAGGACGCCACTTAACGGTAAACCACAATACAATTGTATCTATGATAGTATTAGTTAAATACTGTGCAACTAATGCCCAAATTCCAAATCCATTATAAGCCAAAATCATACCTACAACTCCGGAAGTAATTGTACCAAAAAAGGTTGACCAAAAAAATCGCTTAAATAACATATTTCTTGAAACATAAGCTTGCTGAACGGAATTTATAGCTGCAATCGGTATTCTAATACTTAAAACACGAACTGCATCACAAAGTATTTCATTATTATAAAAATTTGCAATATATGGTGCTGATAAAAAGAGCAGTATATATAAACAAATAGAAAAAACAATATTAAAATAAAATACAGTAGAGAAATCAATATTATCTGCTGTTTTTTTCTGTATTAATGCACTTCCAAAACCATTTGTTACAAAAACATCCGCTATCGTAATAAATACAGTAATTAATGCAATGGAGCCATAATCTGTAGGTGCCAGTAAGCGGGCCAATACAACCGATACAATAAAAGTTACTAATTGAGCAATAATTCGTTCAGAGAACTTCCAAAAAAGTCCCGAAAAAACTTTACTCTTAATTTTAGAAACATGTTCTCCCATATATCCACCTTTATTTAAGACTCTCTATGATGTAATTTCGTTTTACATAAATTATAAATATCACCAATATAGTGCAATGCCGGACAATAGCTCAATATTCTATAGTACACTTTTCTATATATGCTCAGTCGATTCCAATTATCAATATACCTATTTTGCATCATTTTTCTAAAATCTCTTTGCAAAAGCAGTATTGTATATTCATAATGTCTAATATATTTATCAATATCTTTATCAAATCTTCTCTGCGTATAGTTGTTATATTCCTTCATACATTCAATTTGGTTTTTATAATAATCAGATACTTTTTCTTTTTGTTTAACCGTTGTTTTCGTTACACTGGAGCTGCTGCCCAAACGATAACATGACATATTCTCGGGTATATAATAAATATTGCCTTTTGTTATCAAATAAAGCATGATTGGCAAATCTTCTACTAATGATTTCATTAAAAAATCTGGTCTGGATTCGCAGAGTCCCCAGATATCTCTCGTTCTAAAAAAATAACTGCTGGTTTGAAAAGTCCACTCAATATTACCAGCTTCTGACTGCATATAATCTTCAGGTTTAACTATCCCTGGCCTGATTATATCGGGTGGAAATATTTTGTCTATGGCTGAACCATCTTCTTTCATCCATGACACAATATGTGTTGATACTGAACAATCCAGATGACTCTCTAATATTTCATACTGCTTTTGCAATTTATGATCATCTGTCCAAAAATCATCCCCTTCACACATAGCAATATATTTTCCCCGGGCATTCATGAACAAAAACTCAGAATTCATCTTTTTACCTTTAGAGTACTGATTCTCCAATTGATAAACTGGTTTAATGATTCCTGGATATTTTGCTTCAAATTCTTTTATTATTTTAACTGTACCGTCAGTTGAGGCATCGTCATTTATCAATACTTCAAATTTGAACTCTGTCTTTTGACTAAAAAATCCCTCAAGCGTTTTTCTAACATATTTCTCATGATTATATGTTAAACAACAAATACTGACTGCAATATTATCATTTTCCATCTATTTAGCCCTTTCAAACACTTAACTGCTTCATTATCTTTATAGATTCTGCATATTACTCTTTCATCCGAAACAAATTAAATTCATCACTATATACCAATTCGTAAGAATCCAATAACTGATAAACAGAACTGGATTCGGACATAGTAATGACATATTTTACTTTATCAACAGACTGTAATTCAGAATAATCTATACATTTCACCTGCCTGTCCGGCAGTAGAAATTGTACATATGCGATATATGTATAATCATATCCACAGCTTCTGTCAATTTCATTAGAAACATAATAAATAATGTCTCCGCCATTATTATTTTTAATTTCCTCTGCCATTGCCATACTGTCTATCTGTTCTTTTCTGCCTTCTGTATCTTCAATCGGCTTAAGTCCTAAATTCACCCATATGCAAGTTAACCCTAAAATTCCTAATGTCGTATATAATACTCGCTTAATACGATATTTGCTAATCAAAAAACACAAACCAAAAGAGGCTGCTAATACTTTAGCTGTAACTAAAAACTCAAATGTCTTATCTTCAACACTTCCATTATTTTTGAACATCCCATATATACCAATAATAGAAGGAGAGACTAATCCCTGCGGATCCCATTGCTTCAATACTAGAAAAACTAAAAATGTTAGTGATATTTGTATAATTATGAATATTGTAAATAATTTCCAACGATTTCTGTTTCTATATAATTCATAGATCCCGCATAATAAGATTGGTGCCATTACAAATTCTATATAGCGGCCATACAGTAAAATGTCAATTCTTCCAAATGACATCATCGTAATAGCACTAATTGCCATGATTCCTAAAAAGGTTAGTAAGAGAAATATATATTCTTCTCCATCTATCTGCGTATCTTTTCGTATAAATGCCAATATAAATTTTGTTACCTTTTTTAATATAAACCATATTCCCCAATAAAAAATCAAGAAAGATGCAGCTCCCAAATAATATATTTTTCCAAGAATACTAATACATAACTGTTTAAAACCTTCTAAAGTAAATATCGCAACCACTTTGTCTGTTTGCGCAGCATAATCATTCCCCCCTGCCAGAGCAGGATTCGTATACAATGCTGCTGTTATATCGTTCTTTAGAATAATACTTATTATTAAAAATATCCCCAAGGTTCCTGCCCAAACTATAAGGTGTTTAATTTTAATTTTTTTTGTAACAATCAATAAAACCATTAATATTGCTGATGAAATAATAACAACGACCACCCTCATATGAACCATATAAAGATAAGTCAATAAAATTGCTGACAATATGCAGTTTGATTTTTTAGGATTTCTTATTATATCCAGCATTAAAAGTGCAAAACAGCAGAATCCAAACCATAATAACGGTTCCGTCATTGTCATATGAGCAAAAAATACTGAACTGGAGTATAGTGTAATACAAAAACTCACTAGTAAAATAAATTTTTTGCCCAAATTATGAAACATTCTTTTTCCTAACTCATTCAACACTAAAAAACTACCACACAAAAATAGTGCATTTAAAATAATTGCTATTCTATACACCCAAATAGCATTTTTAGTAATCATATAAATAGGTGCTAACAACATACCATATCCATATGCATAATATGGCCACATGGAAGAAACTCCTGACCAGTCCAATTTTGCGAAATGCGCTGCGGCAGCCCAATACCCTAATTCATCTGATGTAATGTAAATTACTTTTTCATTTGGCAAATTATACAGTCCGATAATCAGTATTACGCCAAGCATTATCAATTTCAATGCTACTAACTCTTTATCTTTTACTTTTTTAACCATTTTTCCACCTAACTATTATACATAAAAGATTTCAAAATAAATTTAAACAAACCAATCATGTTCCCCTCCAAATTCATATAACATATTATGACTGCGTTCGCCAATTTTTTTTGCTGGAATTCCTCCATAAATTGTATATGGCTCTATATCTTTTGTAACAACTGCCCCACTGGCTACTACCGATCCTTCACCTATCGTAACCCCCGGTAATATGGTTGTATTTCCACTTATCCATACACGATCACCAATTTTAACTTTTCCTGACTGATACTCAAAATCAGGTCCATTTACATCATGCTGTCCTGTCCAGATTCTGACCTGAGAACTCAGGTTCACATTTTCTCCGATCTCTATCTCACCGCGGCCATCCAGCATATTATCATCACCAATTATAGAACCATTTCCAATATGTATTTTCCATAAGTCTATAGCTGTAAGCCCTTTATAAATAACTACCCTATTTCCAATATCTAATCCAAATATCTTTGTATATACTATATTCCTGATAAAATGTGAAGGAAACTGTGATATTTTTATAATTTCATATTTCCTTAATCCCATTAAAAAAAAAGAAAATTTCTTACCTATCTTCTGTTTAAAACTTAAGGATTCTGGAGAGATGCTTTTCTTTGGAGTTTCATTAGTTTGCATTACCCAATGCTTTTTTCTTCTCTGTGTATAAGTTCTGCATAATACCAGACCGAATGCTAACATAAGATATTTGAAAAATATAATGAAACAAATCATGTAAACAACAAAATTTATGATATCCATTTAATCACCTTTACTTTAACCAACATTTTTTTCTTGCATTTTCAGCAATTTCTTTTGATAATCAACAGGATCAATTGTTTTTCCTCTTCTGTTTAGAAGACCATCTTTCCACGAATTCCATATAATAGATATACGTAATTTCTTGTACCCCGAATACTCTTTTACCAAAAATGTTCTTAATACTTTTTTTCCCAGCATAAATCCAAATAATGCCAAAGCTTCAAATCTCCGCAAAGGATTATTTGTATATTTTTTTATAAAGAAAATACGGTTTCTCCAACAATAATAATCTTTCCACCATGTCTTAGGAGTAAATACTCCTCCAACAAGCGGTGGATCCTGGTGATTAATAACTGCATCTCTAACTAACAATACTTTAAATTCACGGGAAACCCGATAAGTATATTCTAAATCATCTCCGTAAATAAAAAGCGTTCCATCTGCAATGCCCACTTGTTCTACAGCAGCTCTTGAAAATAACGGACCAACAAATGCACTTGCTTCTATCGGTGTAATTTCTTCCAATTCAGCAGCATTACTGACAATTGCTATATCTTCCAATAATAACTTTGATTCCCGTTTGTGGTGGTATAATTGATATTTTTCATGATCTACTCCCCAGATCAAAGGCTGTAAGCAACCTATATTATCTGCATAATCTGTGTATTGCATCAGTTTATAAAGACAATCTTCTCTGGGAAATGCATCATCATCCATTAACCAATACCAGTCTGGATTTAATTTTTCCTGGGCATACTGCATTCCCGCATTAAATCCCCCAGCACCGCCTAAGTTTTCTTTCATCCATATTATATGAATATGTTCTTTATTTTTTAGCAGCTTACGTATATTTTCTTTATTTTCTTCATTACTGTTATTGTCTACAACAACAATTTCATCAACCAAATATGTTTGATTTTCCAAAGCTTCTATTACTCTTTTTAAAAAATGACTACTATTGAATGTAACAGTAATTGCAGCCATCTTATACATGTTTTGTTTCATTGCATATCAACCTTTCCAAGACCATTCTACAATTCTAATAACCGTTTAACAACATGATCCATCCTAATAGATGGTTCAAATTCTTTCATCATAAAGTTCTTAGCATTTTCAGTTAGAGCATCAGCATCAATATGATTATTTATCAAATTGTTAATCGCTTTAGCATATTCCATTGGTTCTTCACAATGAATATATTCTATTCCGTTCTTAGCCGGTATTCCCTCTATTCCAATTTTATTTGTTAATACTGGTATACCAGAGGACAATGCTTCTAATATTTTTACCTTTATGCCAGCCCCTAATACAAGTGGTGCCGCCAAACATAAGCTATTCCCAAAATAAGGTGATATATCTTTTACAAACCCTAAAATTTTAATCCGATCATTTTGTTTTTGTAATAATTCTTTATGGGGTCCTCCCCCTAACACAACAAAATTTACCTCTTTGTCTTTAATGAGCGGAAATACTTTTTCAATAAACCACATCGCACTCAAATGATTTTCAAGCCTTCCCATAGCTCCAAAAAAAACTATATTTTTATTTGAAGGCTTTCTCTCTATTCCAGAATAATCATCATAATAGATAGCAATCTGATCTACTTTTTCTTTGGAGCAATGATTTTCTGACAAAAGTTTAGCATCTTTTTTATTATTTACCAATATAAGATCTGTCTTATTTAAATTTTCAATCTCTACTTTTTTCAATCTCTGATAACGGCATTTATAAAATGCTTTTTTTAATGCATTATTTACATATTCATACTTTCTTTTATAGCCTAAAAAAGCAACATCTTCTTCTATCGCAACAACTTTGCTATTCGGAAAACATTCTTTTATTAGAGGAAGCAGCAACAGCATTTGAGTCCATTGTAAAATCACTATATCTGGCTGCTCTCCCGTCTTCACATACTCTCTAATTAACTTCACTACCTTTTTACCTTGGTAGTTGGGCAATAAACCAAAATATTTATGATAAGGATTAATAACCGACCCTATATTATTAATTTTTCTAATCAAACTATGAAATCTATCTCCTTCAATTACCGCTATTTTATTTGGTATTTTATATTTATCCAAATCAATTTTAGTAATTTCTCTCTCATAACATCTAGATAGTAAAAATATATTAAATTTACCAGTTGCATTCATGTATTTCACATGATAATTATGATTTTTCCCCCCAGCATGATCAACGGTATCATATGGAACGAAACTAGATATCCATAATATACTCTTTTTCATCTATATTCTCCTAACAATAATTTATTTAACCTTTTCATTTTTTCCAGTTCTACCAAGCATACCATCAATATAGCCATACCACATTAAATAAATTGCATCTTTTTTATTTTTCTTATAATCACACCCGAATAAAATACGTAGTGTTAAATAACACGATTTGCTAAAATGATAAAGACCAAGCAAAAATATATTGGTTTTTCTTACTTTTTTTGCAAAGTATATTGTATTACGGTTAAAATAATAATCCCAGACACTTCCAGTTGTTGTTCCATGCCGATGAATAATTACAACCTCAGGATTATATATAATTTTCAGTCCCTTTTCATAAGCCTGAACAAAATAATCAGTTTCTTCTCTGTATAAAAAATATTCTTCGGGTAGAAGACCATTTACATCTATTGTATTTTTTGATATCAACAAAAACGCACCAATTAAACTACGACAACTGCAAATCTTTTCAGGTGTTTCTCGATGCGTTCGCCCCCATTTACTATCTATTATGATTCCAGAGTCTAATTTGCCGGAAGCATCCAACATCTTAGGTCCAATTATAGATGCATTACATTCTTTCATCTTATCTAACAATTTTTTAATAGTATTTGGATAAATAATTTCTGTATCACTATTAGCAATCAAAAAATACTCGTAGCCTAATTCCATAGCTCTTCTAATACCCACATTATTACCAGCTGCATATCCTGTATTCTCTTCTAAGTAAATCACTTCATATTGACTGTCGAGAATACTTAAAACCTCTTTGTCCCTTTGTATAGAATGATTATCTATTACTATAATGTGATAATGCTCTTCATATTTCTCAATACTCTTTATCAAACGGATCGTATCCTGCGCTGAACAATAATTTAATATAATTATTGCAACATTATCATTGATCACACCTCTCCCCCTTTCATAACACTGTAATATAAACTTAAACTTCAGTAAATAATTTATAATACAATTTACTTATCCTTATATAGTTATAACTTTCATTAATAATTTCACTAATATTCTGTAATTTTTCTTCATCTACTGGTGTGTCCAGACATTTTATAATAGCTTCAGCTAAAGCATGCTCATCCTCTGGCGGAGAATAATAACTACACATTCCCTTTGTTATTTCATAATTTGTTGGTATTTTAGAAATTAATGTAGGTATTCCACAAATCATAGCTTCAATGGCAGTCATACCAAATCCTTCATACAGAGTAGGGTTAATATATAATCGTGCGTTTACAAATATCTCCTGCATGGTTTTGTCATCTACAAACCCTGTAAAAGAAATAAAGTTTTCTAAGTTATGTTTAGCCACATAATCTTTTAGATATTCAACTCTATCAGGAACACTTCCAACTAAAATTAATTTGCAATTTACTTTATCTTTTATTATTTCAAAAGCTTTAATTAAAGTTATTATATTCTTGTGATGAAATTGAAGATTTACTGCACAAATATAATGCTCTTTTACTTCTTTGCTTTTTTTAGATGAAGTTATATTTATAGGATTGTATATTCGTTTTACTTTTGAACTTGATTTTGGATAGTATTGAGTTATTTCTGATTTATCCGTATCGCTGATTGCAATTATATTATCTGCATGGTCAAAATCTATACGATACATAATTCTATAAATCCAATATTTGTAAAATGGAACCTTAACATTTGCTATAACCCTATGGGCAACTGCCTTAATGTCATGAGGAATAACGATGGAATATGCATTGAATTTTCTTAAGCCATTGTTACAGCTTAAGTGATAAATAATATCAATTCCGTACTTTTTTACTAATCCAGGTATAACAAACGTATTTACCATAGAAACCTGTATCATTCTTAAGACTTCGCTTTTATATGTTTTTGAGGCAATTGATACAATCCTTATATCAGGTGATATACCCTGAATTACTTCTTTCGAATAGTCAAAACAAAATACAATCATATTTTTCGTATAACCATTCTCATAAAAGCCTTTGAGTAAATTTAATCCTACCTGATCTTTACCTCCAGCATGATTTTTACTTAAATATATATAATTTAAAGCTATCCTTTTCATTTACTCACCTAAACTCTTTCTAGTAAACGTGCATACTTATTTGCAATTACTTTATAGTCGTATTCATATGCTGTTTTTAAAGATTTCTCAGATATTTTTACATATAACTCATCATCATTTAACAGTAAATTAATCTTAGATGCCAGGGAATCGACATTCTTTTCCTGTGCATACAAACCATTTACACCATCTTGAATCAGATCTGTTATCCCTCCTGATTTATTAGCAACCACAGGAAGTCCTGATGCCATTGCCTCTAATATAACTAGCCCCAAACCCTCTTGTTTTCCATTCTCCACCGTGATAGATGGTGCTGCGAAAATATCAGCAGATGCATAGATTCTCTTTAAATCTTCATGACTTTTTGCACCTAAAAACCTTATTTTGTCACCTTGGGGCTTTGCCTGGTTTATTAAATCATCCCGCAATGGTCCATCACCTACTATAATTAATACAGCATCCACTTTTTTCATAGCCTCTATTAAATGCGTAACACCCTTTATCGCGACTAATCTGCCAACAAATAGAACCACTTTTTTGCCTTCTTGATGGAAATAGTTTTCTTCAGCAAAATGTTTTCCAAAGTTATCGGTTTTACACCCCATTGAAATAATATTTATTTTACTTTCATTCGCAAATTTCAACGCTTCTTTCTTCAAATGCTGTGATACTACAGTTAAACCTCTGGATTTCTCTACTGCTCTTTTTTTCAGTAGCTTAAATATCCCTTTATTCATCGATACTATATCTGTTCCATGACCTGTAATCACATATGGTTTTTTAAAACAAGATTGTATTATACCTTGCGGTATAATCCAGTTTGCCTGAACAACATCTACCTTAGGCAATATCTTCATTAGTGCAAAATATTGAGATAAAAGCAAAAAAGGAACCAATAATACTCTTAATTTCTTATCTTTTATACGTGGTATAAGAGCTCCCGGGTAGCATAATGTCTCCAATTTATGAATCGGAAAGTAATGATACCGTTTTACTTTTACTCCATTCATTATCTCTTGATCTTTTGCACCAGTAGCTGCTGGAACAAGTACGGTTACTTCGAAATAATCAGTCATAGCCTCAGCAAGATCTAATATAAACCTAGGCTCTGTGTCATTTTTCCACCTCGGAAAGGTTGATGCTGTGATTAATAACTTTTTCTTCATACTTATCTCCATTCCACATATAATATCTATTACTGTTTTTCAATCCATGTTGGAAATGCTTCCAACTTATTCCCCTTATAATTTAATACTCGCAGTTCAAGTTGATTTACATCTTTTTCAAGTTTAACATTCATTTCGATAATTATATCACTTCCATTTTTAAACTGATCAGAAGTAATATTATAACTTCCAACAACTTGTTCTAACGCTACTACTTCACCTATTTTCTTACGAATTTCTGTATTTTTTAGATCCTCCGAGTTCATGGAACCTTCTTCTATTGCATCATTAATATAATCATCAATAGCATCTTCACGGTCTTGAATGCTAACTAGCTGGATCACTGCATTGTTTACTCCAAGCAATTCTTTACTGTTAACCTTTATATTAATTAAATAATTGCCAAGATTTAATTGCCCTATATTCCCTTTTCTTACCTGATGCTTTTCATTTGAATTATTTAAAACCTCTATCGGTATTTTCTTCCCAATTGTAATCATTCCATAGCCTTTTTTTTGTGCTATCTCTTGAAGTTCTCCGCTATTAGCTACCCATAATGAATAAATACCTTCTTGTGCTATCATCGAATAATTCTGAGCTATACCCATTGAACCAGCGCCAAAATTCTCTACGATAAGATAACAATCTGTCTGTAAATATTTCACTTTATGCTGCGTTGAATTTGTTATATCATATTCAGGCAGGCTATTCTGAAGATCGGATATTGAGAACATTCCCTTGTTTTTCGCACTGACAGAGGTAATATAATAAACATCAGAAACTTTATTAATATCTTTAATAATATTTGTTATTTTATCCATACCGGATTGGTTATCACTGCCTACTTGGAATTTATCTGAAGTCATCTCCAAATATAACGGTTTTATTTTAATTTTTAAATCACTGTTTATTCTGCATGTTAGTTTTTTCATTTTGTTTCTAAATGCGAGTGGCACTTTTATAATCGCTTTACCATTATCATCAAAATTAGATTTAGATATCTCAACCTTTGCTAACAGAGAATCAGCGCTATAAATATCCAAAGTCCCTATACTTTCTATTAGTAAGGAATCTGTATCCGCAGATAATTCAATTATATAATTATAATTACCACTCATTACCGAAATAGGTGATTGATAATCATATACTCCATTTTTCTCTTTCAAGAAATAATGTATATCTAAATTTTTTCCACTTGATAAAGGTTGTATTTTTAATTTAGCCAGTTGTTGAAACCCGTCGCTATTATTACGCAGCAGTAAAACAAAGTTACTATTCATTTCTATAATTGTATACTCATCTAAATAATCATAATAAGAACGACTATCTGCTACAGAAATCAAGTAATCAGCAGATGTCTTTTCACCTTGAGAAATTAATTGTATTGTAGATTCTGACAATTGGCCTTTAGCGTATCCCAATACAGTTTTCTCATTACTTATAAAATCATCTTCTATAATGCTTACGTCTCCTCGGATTCCAGATTTCTCATTTAAATCATCTATCAACTTACATATTTTTTCAAATTGATCAGGAGCATCTAATCCAATTGAGTAACCATTTTCCGTCCTTCTGTATACAAATTTTTCCACTGAAAAATTTGTAGATTTCTGAGACTTTATCTCTAATGAAACATCTTCTAAAATTTTTCCGCTGGTAAAAGAAACTCCTATTGTAGTTGTTCCATTTTGTATTAAAGATGCATCAACTACTACATTTTTTATGTTTGTTCTTCCACTAAATAAAGAAATTTCCACTGTTCCTTCGGGTTGGAGCTCATTACATTTAAAGGAAACGGAACAATCATATGTGCCAGGAGCCAAAGAAATCTTTAAATCATCAGACGCTATCAAAGGCATCTCATAAATACGTTTCGATATTTTTTCTTGTAGCTGATTAGCCTCAACGCTATCGCGGACACTCAGAAGCTCTTTTTTTTCGGTCACATCAGTAATAGTATAATTATCTATATACTTATCAATATCAGCATCTGTAGAAACAATTATTAAATGAGGCTTATTTTGCGTAATTGATTCATTATATTTCTCTATAACTTTATCATTAACATTCTCTTTATTAACATTATTAAAATCAACAACATACAATTGCCTATTTCCAAGTAAATACTGTATTTTAACAATATCTTTATCCATTATCTGGCCTGACTCAATATAATAAACAGGAATATCTGCTGATATATCCGATACCAGAGATGTTAATCTTGCATAATCGTCATTTACTTCTTTTCCGACACTTAAAATATCACTATGTTCTATTGCACCAGTAATACCTATCAAAAATACAATTACAGATAACACTCCGCCTCTTGCTAAAGCTTTATTGAATATTTTTGAGTTAATACTATTACGTAATAAACTTATAGATAAGAGAGGCCCCAATATAATTAATATGGTAATAAAAAATACTCTGCCCTGAATATCTTCCGATATATCTTCTAATCCTTTAAAAATAACCCCTGCATTAAAGTATTCTATACTATTAACCGAATAGCCCTTTAAAATTTCTGTTGACATGAAAGTTAAAAATGCCATTATCGCTATAGAGCAAATTAAGATCTCCAACCATCTCCGACTTTCAACTACTTCAAATATACCTATAATTACTATAGGGGCAACCACAATAAATAGCATACGTGCATTTATCACACTATCACCTGTCTTACCTGTATTATAGTACAAAGACAGAGATAAAAGAATAAGTACAAAGCTTATTATTACATATATTATTTCTCCAGGTAATTTTTTCCGGTTACGATAAACTGTCCAAAAACCAAAAAGACAACTTAAAATAGTTCCTGCACTTAAGCTAAATATTTTTCCAACAATTCCTTGTATAAAGCCAAAAAAGCCCTTAGCCTCTAAACCTTTTGCCATTCCATCAAAGAATGCACTTAAGCTGGAAGTAATACGCAAATTAGACTCTTTAAAAATTTGATTTAACCAAAATGACTCAATTATCTGTAAAATAGCAAACAAAATAACAACACAAACGCCTACATGTAGTGCTTGCATTGCCAATACTTTTTTTTCTTGTACTAATTTTATAATCGCAACCACTCCTGCTGCTGCAACACAAAGGAACGCTATATGAAACATTAAACCAATAATAATAACTATTCCAAAACCTAGTAATTTTGTAAATGAAGGTTTTCTATAAAGTTCTACTAGTATTACAATTGTTAGCCAGAAAATCATCAAAATAAATAAATCCGGTACTGCCAATAACTTAACTTGCGCATAGCCAGGAATTAGCGCTGCTATTCCACAGGCTAATGTAATTAACTTCTTATTTTTATCTGGAAATATCCTGTTAATTGCATATATGGATAATAAATATGATATACATAATGCTGCTGCATTTCCCAAAACCACAACTTTATATATTGCTCCAGGCCTCTTTAAGATAGCACAGATCGGTACTAAAAATAAACTATAACCAAAAGAAATTAGAGAACTCTCTTTCATGTATGAAGACCAATCTACTCCTAATAAATTATAAGCATATCCCCATACTCTGCTCTCATCCTCAGAAAAAAGTAACTGTCCAGCATTTAGTATACCTGGTATAAAGGTAGCAAATATAATTATTAATAAACTAATCTGTAATATAAACAAACTATTTAACTTTGTTTTCGTCCTCGTCTTTCTTAACTCCATCATAGTCCAACTTTCTCACATGATATTGTATATCCTCTAATAACTTCCTGTTTCCGGAAATGATATCTGCCTGCAAGCCCACTATTCCCGTCATAACACCTAAAATAATCATCATGCTTGCTAAAATAAGGGATTGTGTATGACCACGTCCTCCATCTATTATGAAGAAATAAATAAATCTGATCCCAATTGCAACGCCTATAAAAGAAAGAATACTTCCAATTATCGTAAAAAAATACAACGGCCGATACATCATAAAAGCCCGCACAATCGTCAGCATTGACTTCTTAACATACCCAAACATACTGCTAAACAATCTTGACGGTCTAAGTTCTCCATTTGTTCGTATCGGTACAGAGGTACATGCCATCTTATTCCTGCCAGCCTGTACAATCGTTTCCAATGTATAAGTATATTCATTAATAACATTCATTCGCATTGCTGCTTCACGGCTATATGCCCGAAATCCGCTAGGTGCATCCGGAATATCTGTCTTTGACGCCTTACGAACAACCCAACTTCCAAAATGCTGCAACCTTTTCTTCAAAGGTGAAAAATGTTCTGTATTATCAATCGGCCTCTCCCCAATCACAATGTCTGATTCTCCATTTATAATCGGTCTTACCAGCTTTTCAATATCTTCCCCACAATACTGATTATCCGCATCAGTATTCACAATAATATCAGCGCCGTTCCTAAGACAGGCATCCAGTCCGGCCATAAAGCCTTTTGCCAGGCCTTTGTTTGTTTTAAAGTTCACAACATAATGGACTCCCCAGTTTTTTGCAACTTCTACTGTATTGTCCTGGCTTCCGTCATTTATGATCAGATACTCGATTTCATCGATCCCGTCAATTTGCTTTGGCAAGTCATTCAGTGCTATTTCCAAGGTTTGTGCTTCATTATAACATGGAATCTGAATAATCAATTTCATAATTATTTATCAACCTTTCCTTCGTTCTCTCATTTTCTTCCAACCACCCAAAAAACGGATATCTGCAAAAACGGATATCCGTAATTCCTTGTCCTACATTAACTCACTATTCACTGTTTTACGTCCAATCGAATTATAAATTATTTTTGTGCCTTCAAATACATCTAAGGAGTAACAATTTCTTCCGTCTAGTACGATAGGTTTTCTCATGAGTTGTTCATATTTCTTAATATCAAAATTCTTTACTTCGTCCCACTCGGTAAAGATAAAGCAGATGTCTGCATCTTTTAAGGTGTCTTCGATGCTTGAACAATAATCCACTTTCTTTGGATAGAGCTTTTTGAAATTCTCAGTACCAACCGGGTCCCAGGCTTTTATGTTTGCACCGTCTTCCAGAAGGATTGGAACATTTACAAGGGATGCTGCTTCACGCAGATCATCCGTTCCAGGCTTAAAGGTGAGTCCCAGTACTGCCACATTGAGATCGGTAAAGTCTTCATAGTATTTTTTTGCTTTTTTTACCAGTTTTAATTTCTGGTTTTCATTTACATCAATAGCTGCTCTGATTGTCTTTATTTCATTGTCATTAAAGCTTGCCAGCCAGCTTAAGGCTTTTGTGTCTTTTGGAAAACAGGAGCCGCCGTAACCAATTCCGGAATTTAAGAACCTTTTGCCGATACGCGCATCATATCCCATTCCTTTTGTAACATCTTCTATGTTTGCACCCACGATTTCGCACAGATTCGCTATTTCGTTTACATAGGAGATCTTCAGTGCCAGAAAGTCATTGGATGCATATTTAATCATCTCTGCACTTCTTCGGTCTGTTACAATTACCGGCGCATCGAACTGTTCATAAACTTTCTTTAAGACTTCCCCTGCTTTTTCATCTTCCACACCGATTACGATACGGGAAGCATGAAGGGTATCCGGAACTGCCGTTCCCTGAGAAAGGAATTCAGGATTGGATGCGATATCCACTTTGACATCATGTGTCAGGCGCTCCCGCAGATAGGCTTCTACCTTATCATTGGTACCGATCGGCACAGTAGATTTTACAACAACTACACAGTCTCTCTCTACGGATTGTGCAATCTGTTTTACCACTTTAAAAACATAGGATAAATTTGCGGAACCATCCTGTTTTTCCGGAGTTCCCACGCCAATAAAAATGGCCTCCGCATCTTTATATGCAGCGCCATAATCCGTCGTAAACTGTAAATGATTCATACTTTGCTGCATTAATTCATCCAGTCCCGGCTCATAGATAGGGGATATCCCCTTTTTCATTTTCTCAACTTTTTCTTCATCAATATCAACACAAGTTACATCGTGTCCTTTACTCGCAAGGCAGACGCCTGTGACAAGTCCGACATAACCGGTTCCTGCAACTGCTATTTTCATTTTATCTTCTCCGCATATTATTCACAATATAGTGTTTAAATTATATCATATGTTTTAAAAATTTACCACCCTATATAAGGTTATTTTTTACATATTTTTTGCTAATTTTGACATTCTGAGGCATTTCCGTTCATACTTTCATAATATTTGCTTCATATTTCATTTCATAACAAGATCAGAAAAGTATGATTGACATTAAAAAATCTATCTTTCATAGAAAGAGCTATCAGGTCAAATTTTATCACCGATAGCTCTTGCCTGCATTTTATAAGTTTTTCAAATTTCGAATTTGCGGTTTCCAAATGCTTGCTTTTAATTGAATAAGCGAAAACCTATTTCACATAGAATGTATCCGTAATAAATTTCACCGAAATCTTATCTTCCATCTTCTTAAGGCAGTCAACCACATACTGGTTCATGCTATTAGACTTCTCTTTCTCGATCCGGTACTCCATGCTGGAATTGTAATAGTTATCTTCAATCGGTGAGTAGCCATCAAAGCCGGCACAAGCCACGTTTTCCACTTTTACTTTCATCAATGTTTTCAGAAGCATGATAAATGCATTATCAATGATCTCTGCATCTTCATCCACAAGAGAGCTGTAATTTAACGTATAGTCAAAGCTTCCCTTGGTATTGGTCACATTAGATGTGGCAATGACTTTGGTATCACGGTTCTTATATTCTGTGATGACGCTGTTCAACTGAACGTATCTCCTGGAGTTGCTTAAGAATACATAATCCACCATCAGGGCTCCCGGTATATAATTTGTGGATATCACAACCGGATGATTTTCGTCTATATATGCTTTGATTTTTTCTTCCTGGGCCTGTACATTCTTTCCTGGTCCAACTAAGAGAATTTTCTTTCCTGCTAACTGTTCTTCCAGTTTTGCCAGATCACTTACATCATTGCATTCTGCGTTCTGATATTGATTGTACAGATGTTCGATATACTTCTGATCGTATAATAATTTCTTTTCAAATTCAATGCTGTTCAGTATTTCATTTAAGGACTTCAGAGATAAGGTGTGCTTGTCCATTAAATATTTTACATAACTTGGATGACAGTTATTAGATGCTGACAGATAGAAGAAGAGATTATATCCCCATGGACTCTTTTCATAAATGTTCATGATGTTGATGTCAATAGCTTCTAACATCTGGCTGATATCGTAATTCTTTCCGCAGTTAGTATTCAGGTACATGGAGAGCAATTCCATTGGTGCATTTCCCGCACTTTTCCCCATACCGTAAAGAGTTGCATCTACGACTACCATACGGTCCGTATGCGCCTTCAGTACTTCCATACAGTTGGAATATGCCAGCTGAAAGTTGTTATGAGAATGATATCCCACACCGATTTCCGGTACGAGGTTGTGGTCTAAGAATTCAAAATAATGCATCAGATGTTCCTGATGAAGCAGTCCATAGGTATCTACAATGGATACTGCATAGGGTTTTAATTCGTTTACAAGATCGATCAGATCCAGCATCTCTCTGTCCGAATAACTTGTAATGGAAACTGCCTGGGTAAATACCTGATAGCCCAGATCTTTCACCTGGCGGCAAAAAGCAATTGCTTCATGCATTAAATGTTTTTTAAAGATTACACGAATACCGTCCAGATAGCTGTCTTTACAAGGGGACAGGTTTTCAATGCCGCAGGTACCAAAATCGATCATACCAACTACCATAGCCTGTCTTCTGTCAAGACCGCCAAAAATTTTCCCCACACAGTCGGTGTCCGGCATAATGGTACGATCAATATTAAACTTCTGTCTTTCATCTAAAAATCCGACTTCAATCATATCTACATTTGTGCTGACCAGTCTTTCAAATAAACTTACGATATTGTCGTGTCCGAAATTCCAGTCATTGACATAACCACCGTCACGTAAAGTACAATCTAACAATTTTATATTATTCATTTTTATTCTCCTGTTCTTCAAAACTTATTGGTGTACCAACAAATTTTGATGTAAATTTCCATATAATCCAATATAAGTTACTGCATTCAGCACTTATTATACAGGTAAATTTGCATTTTGTGAAGTATTTTCGTTTCGGTAAGCCGAACGCCCCTGCCGCGCGTAGTTATTTATTGTGTCCAAATCATTTACTTTTTCGTTATTACAGCATTCACTCTGCTGCCAGATTTTATAAAAAGAAGCTATTTACTGCCCAGTAATTTTAAACACATGCGCATAATCAGTCTGCCTAATCCATTCTTTTTCAACGCATTGCCTACCCGGTATTCATCTGTATTCTTTATATCTTTCAGTTCCGCTGTACATTTCTTATACTTTTTACGAAGCTCTTCACACTGCTTTTTCGACTCCCCATACTTAAACTTCCAGTTCTTGATCTGAGTCCCCTGCCAAGGTACGGGATAATTTGCAATCCCGGCAAGAGTGGATTTCGGAATTGTAAATAATTCTTTGGGGTTCATATCAAACTGGGTGCACTGGCACAGATCGATTACGGTTCCGCTGACAGGAGTCATTACCGCCAGTGGTGACAACAGTACAAACGGATATTTGGAGTAGGTTGTTCTTCCGTTCATCTCTACCCCGTACTTGCCTTTTAGCACGCTCTCAATCTGTCTCACAGGGTCTGCTACAGTCTGAGTCTTACTATTTACCAGCCCATCCATAATTTCTTTTATCACTTCATTCCCTTTTGCTGCACCGAATACTTTATCCGAAAAATGCGTTTCATCTAAGAAACTGAAGAACGCCGGATAACTGCGCATACAGTCAAATGGTCCGTTTATTTTCATATTGGAACCCAGATATATACCGCCTTCTGCATAGATTCTTTTCAGTGCGAAATATCCGGCTGCCAGTTTATAATTCTTTTGCAAAAACGCCTGCTCTATCATCTGATTTTCCTGCACATCACAGTTCTTTGGGCTTAACACAACTGCCTCCCCCTCTTCACGAAAGGCCTGCTTTGCCACTTCTGCGGCCTGCTGGGATGTGATTTCCTGGGAAAATCCGTCCAGATAAATTTTCTTTGGCACTGCCTGCTCTGTCAATCCCAAATAGTAGGTGATTTCCTTGTATTTGTCCCGATTTGCCAGATAGCATGGATTCTTTTCAATCATTGGTGCAAGTGACTTAAAATACGAAAAGAACTCATCCCCAAAATACCACATTGCTTTGGATTTATCAATGGTCTTTTCTGCCATATTCATTACAATTTCATTACGATATTTGGCATCTATATTTCCGATTGCCATTTTTGCAGCTTTTACAAAATCCAAAATTTTTCTTTCTTTTGTGCGGTGCACGGTGGAATCTTCCCGGTCCATCCAGTAATAAACAGGTGATGGCTCATATCCAACTTTTGCTGCTGCTGCGATCAGAACCGGAATATAGGCTACATCCTGGTAAATCATGTCTGCAGTTCCACCCGTTTTCTCCCAGAGTTCTTTTTTTACCAGAAGACTCCACAGCGTAAACGGTGTGATATCCAGCAGCATGCTTTCTTTGGTAACCGGACCGGGCAGCAATCCCAGCAGATACTTTCCGTTACCCCTTACCCGGTAAGAAGCGCCATAGATCAGTTCACAATTTTCTTTTTGGGCACGTGCATACATGCGCTCCAGAGAGTTCTCTATCATGTAGTCATCCGCATCACAGAATGCGAGATATGTACCTTTTGCTTCCTTTATTGCCAGATTTCTTGCAATTCCCTGTCCGTGGTTTTCTGTATGAAGCACCTGCATAAGCTCCGGATATTTCTTTTTGTATTCATCCAAAATGACGCCGGAACTATCGGTAGATCCATCGTCAATTGCCACTACCTCTATGTCTTTCATTGTCTGGCCCACAGCAGAATCCAGACATCTTCTCAGATATTTCTCCACATTATAAACCGGTATGATGATTGAAATCAGTACTTTTTTATCCATTCTCTTAATCTCCCTTTTATTATAGACTATAGTGCCTGTTTAAAAAACCCCGCAAACAGACATCCTT
>ENA-OQNO01000473-OQNO01000473.1-human-gut-metagenome-genome-assembly--contig:-NODE-473-length-38817-cov-6.173120_pt1 | contig 38817 bp, 33 predicted proteins | sample MGYA00242629_ERZ504880 | MGnify/ENA primary metagenome ERZ504880 (study PRJEB26092, sample SAMD00036377) | human gut metagenome | host: Homo sapiens | study: EMG produced TPA metagenomics assembly of... | reverse complement strand
AAGACTTATTATTCAGGAATATCCTACAGTATCCAAGTAGTAATCGTTATTTTATTTAAACATATTAGGAATAGCCCCTAAGGGCGATTGAAGGAATGAAAGTTTCTTCAAAATATATATTACGAGAGGGTGTAAAGATGGATTATAAACCAAAGAAAATACGATTTTAGCAGAACTTCAAAAAAAAAAAAAAAAAAAACGAGCTGGTAATTACTCGTGCGTACGCCAGTTCTTTTTTTTTTACAATTTTTTTGAATAATCAACTCGATTATTCCTAATCAAAACCATTATGAAATTTATCTGTAGCGTTCAAAAATTCATTCACAAGTTTCAAATGATCATCAGTTAAATCCATCTGATTTCATAAATAGAGACCGGATTTCTTTTTGAAATTTAATACTGTACAATTTTATTAAATAAAGAAAACTGAGCAATGAAGTCAAATATTGCAACTCAGACAGACCGTATTGCTTTTAAAATATTTTGCAGTATACTTGAAATATAGGAAAGCACAAATTGTAGCAAAAGAGCCGTAAAAACGGACAACCGCACCGCGCCTATTACATTAGAGCGACGGTGCGTTTTTTTAATTCTATTGAAGAGCCCCGTCCTCATTTGGATGGGGCTTTTTGTTGTCTATTAAGTAAAACACAGGGATAGATCGATTAAAACTATCGAAAAGCTCCCTTTTATATATATTTCGTCCAGCTTGTCAATGACATGATTGGACAAGGCATCAGACTTGCAACCTGATGTAGTCGGATTAGCTATCCATCAAAACTCACAACAACACAAAATTTTCCGAAAGGTAAAGGTGAAAAAATGTTAGATGAGCTATTTAATAATCTTTCTCGTGAAAATTTACAAAATAAATTTTCACAAGCCCACTCAGAAAACTTTGATAACTCCGAGAACTTAGAATCCAAAGAAAAGATAACCTATCTAGCAGAGTTTCTTCATGCTATTTACGTAGTAAAAACTATCGAAAGTAGTTCTTCAAAAGGGCTTTCGAGTTGTAAATTTGAAAGTATTACACTAGATGAACTGTCAAAATTATTACAGTGTGGTTTAGATGTTCAGTTTTATAACTCAAAATGGATCATCTCTTGGTCTAAAGAAAAACAAAGCTATTCATTTTAAAAAAATATACGGAGGTACCGCAATGATTATCACAAAAAAAGTAAAAACGTTAAAAAATGATCTCTATGTACAAAACTTTCTGGAAGATGTTAATGCAAGCCCAGAACAAGTTAAGTATTTAATTGATGAGATGGAGTCTGTGCTGAAAAAAATTCATTATTCAATGGAAACCAACGATTACGATTGTTTCCAGCAACCCCACCATCACATTGATGATTATATTTTAGTAATCCAAGATTACTATGAATTAACTAATGTACTTGAGATTCTCAAATCTTATTACGAGCAAATGATTGATAACCCTTTGAAAGAATGTGATTAAATGGCTAATCAATAGTTAGCGGCGGAGGTAATCCATCGCAAAAAATGAATGAATTATCTAAAAAAACATATCGACTAAAAAATATTACGGAGGTAACACTATGTTTATCGCAAAAAAAAATGTAACTACAAAATCAAAAGAATTTCTTATTAATATTCTGAAAGATGCTAACGCAACTTCGAAACAAATCGATTATTTAATTGGTTGTCTTGAATTTGAACTAGAAGTAACTCAGCGTTCAATGGCATCTGGTGACTGCGATTATTTTCAGCCTAGTCATTTACACCTTAACGACTACATTTTAGTAATTCAAAATTACAACGAATTGATTAATGCACTTGCTATTTTTAAAAATTATTTCGAGCAAATGACTAACGATAATTTGAAAGGAGGTGATTAAATGGCTAATCCAAATTGGGTTCTTGATTTGAGTGAGGTTTTACACCACCCTACACAGAAAATCACTATGACTAGTCCAAAAACGGGAAATGAATATACCGCAGATGTAATTCCTCAACTTGTTGTGCTTTCAACAGGATCAATGGAAGACTTGGATGATGGAAAGTTTCGATATTCAATCGTTGATTCCGAAAATAAACTTGAGTATTTGATTAAAACAGAAAATAAAATTGATGTAAAATTTGGTACTCAACTTATTTTCAAGAATGTTCGCGGTGGTATGGTCTCAAATACTGGTCGAGGTTGGTATGCTGCCGACTCAGTTCAAGTGGCGAAACAAAATGCGTAGATATAGACGTATTGTCCGCAAAAAAAACAGTAGCCTACAAAGCTATCAATATTCTTTGATAGCTTTAGGGCTTTCCATTGCACTCACGGTTGTATCAAGTTATTCCCTTGCTCTCGTAACAAAAATCAAAATTTTTTATGACCTATTCTCCTTTTTCCGAATAATGAAGTTGCTCTTTATCGTAACTAACATACTTCTTCTTATCTTATTTTTCATTCTGTACAACAGACGTGAAAGAATTTCTAAGTTAACCATCCAAGAGATGTCAAAACCAGCAAAAAAACTTTCTTATAAACTAAAACGTTTGTTTAACGATAAGCAAGTTACAGATGTGTTAAAACTATCTAACTCAACAAGATTTGGTGAAGAAATGCCTCAAATTTATGTATGGGTAGCTAACGATTTGAGTTACGGATATGTAGCAATTGAAAATATTGCAAATTATGACCGCATGGATCGAGAAAAATACGAACAACGAATTTCTGGAATTTTTGGTGGAAAGTATAAAAAATTTGCAGTTGTTTCTTCCCAGTTAACTAGCGGCGACACTTACATGCTCTTCCATTTTGAAGATACACAAACTTCAAGTCGACTTTACGTTAAAGATTCGTACAATTCTTTGAAAGAATTCGTTAACGATGACGTTCATACAATTCGTTTATCAAAAGATTTAATTTGGCATACTGATGAAACACCGCATTTGAGTATTATCGCCCGCACGCGGTCTGGTAAATCCGTTTTAGCTGGACGCTATATGGCTCGTTTGATGCAATTACAGGGATGGACTGTCGAATACAATTCAGCAAAGTATGATCGCTATGTAAAAGAATTCAGTGGCAAAAGCTCTGTTGTTGAAATCGTAGAACGCACAGAACATTGGGTTCAAATCATGCTCGATAGGCTAGAAGAAATCAACAAAGCTGATAAAGAAAAATATCTTGAGATGCCTGACATGTCAGACATAGCAATCTTTATAGACGAACTTGGGAATCTCAACGCAGAATTAGAGTCTGACAAACCGTTAAAAAAACGCTGGGAAAGCTCTATTAATAAACTTTCTGCAACCGGAGCCAGCGCTGGTATTCATATTATTGCTATCAGTCAGTTTGCTACTAAAGAGGGATTTCTACCTTCAGTAGCGCGTGCAAATTGCAGTGATGCAGTAATCATGCTCGGTGGTGCCGCTGATTCAGCAGATGAACGTAGATACTTAATGGCTGGTTTCGCTGATTTACCGAAGCGAAGCTATGGCAAAGGTCAAGGTGTCGCACGAATTATTTCAAGTGGAAAAAAATGGGAAACACCACATTTTTTTGAAACACCTTGGTTTGAATAAAAGAATACACCTGCCGCAGTGCGGTGCTCGCAATGCACTGCGGCTAATTTAACTCTAACTATTCTACGCCCACGCGGCACAGGGCTTGTCGATGTGCCGTAAAATCCAAAAAAAGCTGATTGAATCGGCATACGTCCTCGTTACAACAAGGATTTATAAACATAACTTAGAAGGAATAGTTAGAAGAATAATAAGAAAAGGGGAATTTTAAATATGAAGAAACAAGCAAATCTAACATGCATTATGATTGTACAACAACTAGATATAGAATATTGGATTGGTTGGGATGAGAAGTATATCGATGAAGCAAACAAAGGTAATATTCATCCACTTCTGGAGGAAGTAGTGAGACGCTTTAATGAAGATGGTTGTATAGTGTCAGAAGCACACGGAATTATCCATGACAAAGATGAACAGATTATATGGGATCAAAAAGAAATGAAAAATATTATCGAGAAAAAGGCTAAACATGTCCATTTATTAATCAAGTTTGAAAAGGGAAACACGTTGAATAATCTTGCCGTCTCAGTTTCAATCCCACCGCAGCAAATCGAGAAAAGTAAGAGTGGACGATATGGCTGGGATAATATGCTCTCCTATATCATCCACGCAAAAGATCAAAAAAAATATCAGTATAACCCACAAGAAGTGATTACTGTTCTAGGTGAGAATTATTTTAGTATTTATAACAGACGAATGGAAACTTGGGTAAAAGGGCGTGCAACTAAAGAAGCAGTTGAAACAAATTTGAGCATCGACTATGTAGTTTCAGAAATCCTAAAAGGAAATCTAACTAAAAGCCAAGTACTGCTTACAGATGACTTATACAAAGTCTATGCCCTTCACAAACGAAAAATAAATGATGCTTTTGAAACAGTTGGCGAAAGTAAAAGCTATCAAACGATGGAAGACCTAGAAAACGGAAAATTTAAAAAGACTGTAATTTTTATTCAAGCAGAAAGCGGTGCTGGGAAAACTGTTTTAAGCAAAAATATTATAGGCATTATACAAAAAGTAGCCAAAAAATTTTCTAACAAGAGGTGGGATTATTGTCTAACCGCTTCTAAAAATTCATTTGATGAATATTGTGGTCAAGACATTCTATTATTAGATGATATTAGAGGTGACAGCCTCACTGTATCTGATTGGCTAAAGTTGCTAGACCCTCATACAATCAGTCCAATTTCAGCGAGATACCACAATAAAATGGGTTCAGCAAAAGTTATTATCATTACCAGCACGAAAGAACCAGATGAGTTTTTTGAACGTGCAAAGGGAAATTTCCAAGAAGATTTGGGTCAATTTTTCAGAAGAATTGACCTTTTAATAAAAATCGATAACGGTTACTCATTATTCAACTCTACTAAAAATTTAGATTATATCCCAACGGTTCATCCAAATCCACTCGAACCCGATATTCATTCGTATGAATTTTCTAAAGTACAGAATTACCAAAAAGCTAGTAAAGCAATCGATAAAGCGATTAATCGGATGGAAAAACAAGATAAAACATTTTCTTCGAGTTTTTCTAATATAGCAGATCGCAGAAAAAATAACAAAGAAATCGATATAATCATTAAAAATTTTATCAAAAATATGAAATGGAGCAAACAAAAAAGAGCTTGTCACAAGCCCGCAAAAGCATCTGTGACAAGCCGTCCTAAAAAGTAGCAAGCTTGCGCTTGCTACTTCATTATAACACGAAAGGTGAAGTTAAAATGCCAGCATTAGAAATTGTACTGAGTGATGATCAAATTAAAGTCATTCAAAAACAAGTTTTTAATCTTATTTCTACGGAAATTATGAAAATAAAAGATGGATCAGGTAAACAACGATATATGAATAAAAAGCAAACTTGTTCCTATCTTCAAATATCCAATAATACATTAGATCACTGGATTGATCGTGGACTTCCTGTTATTAAAATCAATGGCGTAGTGCGTTTTGATAGTTTAGCGATTGATAAATGGCTATCAAGCAAAGTATAATTGAGTCACACCTTTGACTCGCAACCAAAGGAGTTTTTTCAAATGAGTATTACAAAGACTAAAAGCAACAGCTACAGGGTACGAAAAAAGTACCCTGTGGACGTTATGCAACTATTGGGGCTATCTAATCCTGATTACGATAAGATTTTCAAAACTCGAAAAGAAGCTAAACAAGCTGAATTAGATTTTGAAAACCGTATCCAAAAATTGCGTGACACACAAGATATTAGTTCTTTTGAACTTGGAGGCGAAGTTTTATTCAAAGATTTTTATCAAGATACATGGTTACCCGACTATAAGACTGGATTAACCAGCTCTTACCCTACCCCACCTAGCAAGGTGACAATTAGCAATACAGAAGATGTATTCCGTTTGCATATTTTACCAATGTTTGGTCACTATAGCTTAAATTACTTAAATCATCATCGTAAGCTTGTGATTCAAAAAATGAATGCAAAAGCGAGAGAGTACGCAAATTTTAAAGTAGTTCGAAGCTATGTTAATCAAGTGTTTGATTTGGCCGAAGTGTATGAATATATTGAATACAATCAGTTAAGCAAAGGGCTTAAAAAGATAAAGTCAGTCAAAAAGAACCTGATTAAAGAAGCTAAACGAGAAGATGAAAAATATCTAACAGAATCTCAACTCGTTGAATGGTTTCAAGCGATTCAAGAGGACTACGATAACGAAGACCTCACTTTGCAAGATTATGTTTTGTTTTGGACAACCTTTTTCTTATCTGATCGAAAATCAGAGACTTACGCTTTGCAGTGGAAGCATGTAGATTTTGCCAATAATAAAATTTATCTCGTTCAAGCATTAGATAAATTTGGTAACATCAAAAATACTAAAGGTAATAAATCAACTGATTTAAACTTGCCCCATCTGCTTAAAAATCTATTATTAGAATGGAAAAAAAGCCAAAAAGAAGAACTAGAACAACTAACCATTAAACAAACACGTGATCAATTTTTATTTACTTATTGTGATCGTAAGGGTAATCTGAATCAACGAGTTCATACTGATTTCTTAAATTATCGAATGAAATCAGTCAAACGTCGCCATCCAAATCTTGCACCATGCTCACCTCATAAATTGAGGCATACAACCGCTACTTTAGCTAAACTTCATGGAATGTCTCTTGAAAGTATTTCTGAAGCTCTAACTCACTCAGAAGTAGCAACGACAAAAAACTATATCAACGCAAACAATGTCATTGAATTAACCCCTGCTGACTTTGCCTTTAAGCACCTTGCAAAATCCAATAGTGGGGAACTGGTGGGGAATTTGGTGGGGATTTCAGAAAAAAAAGACACCCACCAAATGGCAGATGTCCAAAACCGTTGATATAACAACGATTAACGTTTACTAAATTGTGAAGCTTTACGAGCTTTTTTAAGACCTGGTTTTTTACGTTCAACCATACGTGAATCACGAGTAAGTAATCCAGCGCGTTTTAATGGTGCACGGAAATCAGGATCTACTTCTAATAAAGCGCGTGAGATACCGTGACGGATAGCGCCGGCTTGACCTGCGTAGCCCCCACCGTTTACGTTTACGAATACATCATATGAACCAGCTGTTTCAGTAACACCAAATGGTTGGTTGATTACTAAACGTAGGTCAGCGTGTGGGATATATTCTTCAACGTCTTTTTTATTTACAGTAATTTTACCAGTTCCTGGTACTAAACGTACGCGAGCAACTGCATTTTTACGACGGCCTGTGCCGCTATATTGAACTTGTGCCAATGAATTTCCCTCCTATTAAATTAAGTTTGTGATGTCTAAGACTTCTGGTTGTTGTGCTGCATGTGGATGTTCTGCTCCACCGTAAACGTGAAGTTTCATGCCTTGAGCGCGACCTAAAGTGTTTTTAGGAAGCATACCTTTAACAGAAGTTTCGACCAAACGGCGAGAATTTTTAGCACGCATTTCGCCTGCTGAGATTGATTTCAATCCACCAGGGAAGTTTGAGTGACGGTAGTAAATCTTGTCAGTTGCTTTCTTACCTGTCAATTTAACTTTATCTGCATTAATTACAATTACAAAATCACCAGTGTCAATGTGTGGTGTGAATGTTGGTTTATTTTTTCCGCGTAGCATTGATGCAACAACTGTTGAAAGACGTCCTAAAGGAACATCAGTTGCGTCTACTACGTACCATTTGCGATCTACTTCGCCTGGCTTAGCCATATATGTTGTACGCACGTTTTTTTCCTCCAATTTCGATTTCGAATGTTTGACAAACACTTGAGTTTCCGGGGCTCTCGTGGGGCAAACAATACCATTTACCATAATACTTGCAAAGCCTTGCCATGTCAATGTTTTTCTCTTTGAAAACGCAAAATATTTTCATTTTCTCTAACTTCTTCTACTATTCACTATCCTTTCTTTTATACAGGTCAAAATGAATAAAGAAACGTATTTTCAAAAATATTTTGCATAAATATTTAAAAAGTGCTTGCTTTTTGTATTTTACGATGCTAATATGACTTCAACACATTAATTAGAATTTAATGAAAAAGCGATAAGGGAGCAATCAGGATGAAAGAAAAAGTGATTTTAGCATACTCAGGTGGTTTAGATACTTCGGTTTCAATCAAATGGCTCGTCGACGAAGGCTACGACGTGATTGCCTGCTGTTTGGACATTGGCGAAGGTCGCGACACCGAATTTATTAAAAATAAAGCATTGCAGGTTGGGGCAACAGAATCCTATGCAATTGATGCCCGCGAGGAGTTCTCGCAAGATTTTGTTTTAGTCGCATTGCAAGGCAATACATACTACGAAAATTCTTACCCGCTAGTTTCTGCTTTGTCTCGTCCGTTGATTTCAAAGAAATTAGTTGAATTGGCTCACCAAACAGGCGCAACGACAATTGCTCACGGATGTACTGGTAAAGGAAATGACCAAGTCCGTTTTGAAGTTTCCATCGCCGCTCTTGATCCGAACTTGAAGATCATTGCACCGGTCCGTGAATGGAAATGGTCCCGGGAAGAAGAAATCAACTATGCAGCTGAAAAAGGAGTACCGATTCCAGCGGATTTGGATAATCCTTACTCAATTGACCAAAATTTATGGGGACGTGCCTGCGAATGCGGCATTCTAGAAGATCCTTGGGCAACTCCGCCAGCGGGTGCCTATGCGATTACTGCTGAACTAGAAGATACACCAGATAAGCCAACGATCCTTGAGATCACGTTTGAAAAAGGGGTACCAACTGCATTAGATGGAGAAGAATTATCATTAGCTAAATTGATCATGAAGCTAAATACCATCGCAGGTGTACATGGCATTGGCAGAATCGACCATATTGAAAATCGTCTGGTCGGCATCAAATCTCGGGAAGTTTACGAATGCCCAGGTGCAGAAGTATTAATGAAGGCACATAAAGAATTAGAAGATTTAGTATTTGTTCGCGAGATGGCTCATTTCAAACCAGTCATTGAACAACAACTATGTCAAATGATCTACGATGGTCTGTGGTTCAATCCAACGATGGATGCCTTGATCGCATTCTTGAAGCAATCACAAGAAGTCGTGAACGGCGTACTCCGTGTGAAATTATTCAAAGGCAATGTGATCGTTGAAGGACGTAAATCTGACAACAGCTTATACAACGAAAATTTGGCGACTTATACATCTGCCGATACGTTCGACCAAGAAGCAGCAATCGGCTTCATAAAACTATGGGGCTTGCCAACCAAGGTAAACGCTGAGGTCCAAGCTGGAAACAAGCAGACCACTGTACAATAAGAAAAATTTGAAATCATGAAAGTGCAAGAGAAACTAGATGTGAGGCGGCTTTTACTTGCCGGTAAATAAGGCCGTCCGGTTTCACATCTTGCCATTGCTCATAGGAGAGTTTCTTTTCCGGTCAGGAAATAAGGAAACCAGCAATGTTTTCATCCTGAGGTATCTGAAAAGATGCCTCCTCCCTAAAAGAAAAGCGCGAGTTATGCGCTGAAAAAAGACCGTTGCGACGGTCTTTTTTGTTAAAAATTCATAGACAAAAGCGAGGATAAAACAATGGCAAAATTATGGGGCGGACGTTTTGATGGAAAAAACGAAGCGTGGATCGACGCTTTTGGTGCTTCGATTCCCTTTGATCAGCAATTAGCAACACAAGATATTACCGGCAGCTTAGCACATGTCAAAATGCTCGGCGAAACGGGCATCATCACAAAAGAAGAAGCGCAGCAAATCACTACGGGTCTCAATATATTAGCAGAAAAAGCCGCAAAGGATGAACTGACCTTTACGATTGAAAATGAAGACATTCATTTGAACTTGGAAAAAATGCTTCATGACGAGATTGGACCTGTCGCTGGAAAACTCCACACTGCTCGCAGCCGAAACGATCAGGTTGCGACAGATATGCATTTATATTTGAAGGAACATCTAACTGAGATTATTGAGAAAGTCCACCATTTCAGAGCGGTCTTAGTTAATAAAGCTGAAGAGCATGTCGAAACAATCATGCCCGGCTACACTCACCTGCAACATGCTCAGCCGATTTCTTTTGGGCATCACTTAATGGCCTATTATGGCATGCTGACACGTGATCAGGCACGTTTGGAGGAAAGTATGAAGCGCGTGGATATCTCGCCGTTAGGCTGTGCAGCTTTAGCTGGTACGACATTTCCAATTGATCGTCAGATGACCGCAGATGAGCTAGGCTTCAGCGACCTATACATGAATAGCCTTGATGGCGTCAGTGATCGTGACTTCATTTTAGAATTTTTAAGCAATAGTTCGATTTTAATGATGCACCTTTCACGTTTTTGTGAGGAAATCATATTATGGTGCAGCCATGAATTTAAATTTGTCGAACTGACCGATACCTTTTCAACGGGCAGCTCCATCATGCCTCAAAAGAAAAATCCCGATATGGCGGAATTAATCCGCGGCAAATCAGGACGAGTATTTGGTGATTTAATTGGCTTGCTCACCGTAATTAAGGGCTTACCGCTGGCTTATAACAAAGACCTGCAAGAAGATAAAGAAGGCATGTTTGACACGGTCCACACCGTAGCGACAAGCTTAGATATCATGGCCGGGATGATTGATACAATGACCGTTAACACCCAGATCATGCACGATGCGACGGAAAAAGATTTTTCAAATGCGACAGAATTAGCTGATTATTTAGCCACAAAAGGCATTCCTTTCCGCCAAGCACACGAAATTGTTGGAAAACTTGTATTAGAGTGTACGCAAAAAGGAATCTACCTGCAAGACGTCTCATTAGAAGAATATCAAGCCATCAATCCGGTGATCGAAGAAGACATCTATGATACGCTAGCTTCAAAAACAGCAATTACTCGCCGCCATTCATTAGGCGGAACTGGTTTCGACCAAGTCAAAAAGCAAATCGAACTAGCTAAAACAGCCTTATAAAGTGTCAAAAGGACTATCCGCAATGGACAGTCCTTTTGCTTATGCCTTTGTATAAACCGAGGTTGCAGTTTCTTTTAAAACCTCATTTAATTCTATGATATTTTGTTTCCCTTGTTCAGATAACCAAGCAATTGCCTTTTCTTCGCTCTCTTTCACAAATGGTTCGACGCCATTCGCCCAGGTTGCTCTGCCGCATAATACGCCATTAAAGGTTGAACCTGACTGCTTCGCAAAACGTAACGTTTCCTGAAACAACTCGGCACTAACACCAGCGCTCAAGAAAATGAATGGCAACTCGGTTGCATCAGATTGTTCTTTAAAATACGCCGCTGCTTCTGCTTGTGTATAGCAGACTGTTTCGCCAAACCCTTCAACAAAATTCATATTTACCGGCACTTCCACTTTCAACACATCAACCTGATAACGTTCCTGTGAAAATTCCTGCATCGCGCCAATCACCTTACGTGGTTTTACTTGAGCATACTCCTGGGAAGTCGCGTCTGCGATCTCTGCATCATAAGAAACAATCTCCAAGAAAAATGGAATACCTTCTGCTGTACATTCTGAGCCGATTCGTTCCATGTACGCACGTTTTTGTTCATTGATCTCTTCTGGTTCATCCACGTCATAATAGAGTAAGAACTTACAAGCATCTGCCCCAGCCTCTTTCAAACGTCTCACTGACCAAACATTCAATACATCAGGCAAGCGCCCCGGTGTTGTCGCATCGTAGCCAGTTTTTTCATAAGCCAGAAGCAAACCGCATTCGGCGTCGCGCACCTCTGCTGCTGGCAACCCGTATTCCGGATCCAATAAGATCGCTGAAGCATAAGGCGTGAGCTGTTGAGAAACCAACTCTTTGAATTTGATTACATCATCCGTTGTCGCTTCCTTATAGTTACCGATCATTTTCTTCAAAGCGCCCCGCTGATCAATCGCCAAAGCCCCGATAACACCATTCTCATTCGTTAGCTGATCGAGATATTTTTTCTTTCCTGCACTGATTGTCTTCATTCATTTTCACCTATTTTTTCATTTAGTAGTGTCGCAATTTCCGCTTTTGATTGCGCAGCTTTTAGTTTTTCAGTCACTTCATTGCGCATCAATAATCGTGCAACCGCGGATAATAATTTCAAGTGTGTGGTCCCTGCTTCTGTGTCTGGAATAAATAGCGCAATAATAAAGTCGATCAATTGTCCATCTAAACTATTCCATTCAATTCCTTTATTTAAGGTAACAATGAGAATGCTTGGCTCGCTGATCGATTGATCTTTCGCATGTGGAATGGCAAAGCCGTCCATCATTCCGGTAGTACCTTCGTTCTCTCTTTCCACCAGTCTTTGATAAACGTGCTTCTCATCTGCTGAGATCCCCGTCTCTACCGCTTGCTTGGCTAAAAATTCAAAGACTTCTTTTTGTGTCGTCAAAGTCTGATCTAAAAATATTTTCTCTTCTTGAATGATTCCCATTACGTACTCCTTTACTTGGCCACTGCTGATTTTTCTACCTGTTCTGCCGCTTGCTTTTCTTTTTTTGCTACACTGCTCTTTTGAATCAGGCCTAAGATCACACCGCCGACAAGCGCACCAATCAAAATCGAAGCGACCCACTGAATTTTCCCTGTAACAACTGGCAACACTAAGAATCCACCATGAGGTGCAGGCACTTGAACACCAAACATATAGGTAAGAACAGCGGCAATCGAAGAACCTAGCATCATCGTAGGTAATACACGAATCGGATCTTTTGCGGCAAAAGGAATTGCCCCTTCGGTAATATGTGTAGAACCTAAGATAAAGTTAACTAATCCGGCATTACGATCATTTGTATCAAAATATTTTCCAAAGAATAATGTCGCGAAGCCTGTAATCAACGGTGGCGCGATACAAGCTGCTGACACACCAGCCATGAAAGTCGTATTGCCTTGCGCTAATAACGCCGTTCCCGTAACATACGCTGCTTTATTGACCGGTCCTCCCATATCAAAGGCACACATACAGCCGACGATCACACCAAGAATTAACGGATTAGAATTTTCAAAGCCGGCTAAGAAGCTCATCATACCTTCATTGACAGCCTTCATCGGATCAGCTAATAGCGACATGATAATACCAATTACTGCAACTCCGATCACTGGATATAAGAAGATTGCTTTTAAGCCATCCAGTTGTTTTGGTAAGCCTGCCATCACTTTTTGCAGAAGTAAGATCAAGTAACCCGCAAGAAAACCTGCCAGAATTCCGCCTAGGAACCCGGTCCCTCCATTAGTTGCGACAATTCCACCGACAAAACCGACTACTAACCCCGGTCGTTTAGCGATTCCTTCCGCGATATAAGCAGCTAAAACAGGAACCATCATTCCCATTGCTGCATCACCGACACTTTTTAGCATCGCGGCCGTCGCATTATATTGTGCATTCTCTGGATCGAAGGAATAAATTCCCCAAACAGCAAATGAGATTGCGATCAAAACACCGCCTGCCACTACGAAAGGAAGCATGTGGGAAACACCATTCATCAAATTTTTATAAATGCTGCGACCGAAACTTGTGTTAGATCCCGTCTCTTCTTCTAAAGCGTCCACTGCTTGATTTTCTGCTGCTACTGAGCCTTTTCCAGCCAAAGCGTCATCAATTAAACGTTCCGCATCTTTGATTCCGGTACTAACCGACACATCAATAATTCGTTTCCCGGCAAATCGTTCTGGATGAACATCTTTGTCTGCCGCGATAATAACGGCTTCTGCATGCTTGATTTCTTCAGCAGTCAGTTCATTTTCAATCCCAATCTGACCATGGGTTTCGACTTTGATGGTCACGCCTTTTTTCTTAGCCGCTTGTTCCAATGCTTCTTGCGCCATATACGTGTGAGCAATACCTGTCGGACAACCTGTTGCTGCGATTAATTGATAATTTCCCATGTTTTTAACCCCTCTTCTTTGACTTCAATTTGTTTACTTAGTTCTTTTACATCCGAAAAATCAGTCAGCCCCTTGCGAAATGCAGTAGAACTTCCTGCGGCTAAACTTTTGCGTAACGTCTCTTCCAGCGGCTGCTCCGTTAAATAACCAGCCAAAAAGGTTCCTAATAATGTATCTCCGGCACAAGCTGTGTTGACTACTTTTCCTATTGGCGAATTCCCACGAATAATCTTAGTCTGACTGAAAAAAATTGCTCCTCCACTGCCAAGTGATAGCAGCACATTTTGCGCTCCTGCTTTTATCAATTGCTGTCCATAAAATAAATAGGCTTCTTCTGAATCAATAATTTCGCCAAACCATGAAGCTAGCTCCTCTTCGTTTGGCTTCAGTAGAAAGGGGTGGTAGGGCAAACAGTCCATGATCTCCTTGTAGCTGCTATCAATGATCAGATGAACATCACGTTCTTGACAAATCCGACTAATATCGACTAATATTGTCGATTCAATCCCCCTCGGCAAACTTCCCGAGATACAGAGATAATCTTCAGCCTGCAAGTTTCTAATTTGATCCAAAAAAACTTCAACCTTTTCCTGCGGTATTTCTGGACCTTGATTGACTAATTTGTATTCCTCCTTTGTTTGATTGACTTGAGTAAACACATTGATCCGTGTCATCCCAGGAACTTCAATAAAATCAGTGCTGATCTCCTTTTCCTGTAAATAATCTTCTATATAATTCCCAGTAAACCCAGCACGAAAACCTAGTGCGGTCGTATCAACTCCCAGCATTTTTAGGATCAGTGAAACGTTGACTCCTTTTCCATTTGCTTGGATATCATCATCCTTTGTTCGGTTTACAGTAAAAGGCTCCATAGTATCTGTTTCAATAAATAGATCGATTGCTAAATTCAAGGTACAAGTGTAAATGGACATAAGTGACGACCTCCTTGATCTTATTATGAGGCAGTCATAGACGAAAAGGTTTTCATATTCTAAGCTAATGACTGAAAAGCTTTACATCTTTTAATTACTCGTGATACCTTTAACTCGTGATAATTGAAAGAAGGTTAATGAAGCAATGGATCATAAATTGAGCGAAACAGAACAATACCTTTGGGATTACATTGAAAGTCACATTCTCGATATTCCCAACTACTCGATCGTCAAACTTAGTGAACAGGCCAATGTTTCTACGGCTACGATTGTTCGCACAATGAAAAAGAAAGGCTATGAAGGATTCACTGCCTTTAAACATCATCTAAAGGAACAAGAAAATAAAAATATCAATTTCTCTTCATTAGATAAAGTCGATAAAGGGATTCGACGAGCTATTCTAAAGAATGAACAGGAAGTCGTCCGAACCATCAATATGATAGAAATTGGCAATATTGAAGATGCCATCCAAAAAATCAAATTCGCGGAACGAGTAATCATCTTTGCTCGAGGATTCTCAGAGATGATCGGACAGGAAATGATGGTGAAGTTTCAATTGACGGGGAAGAATTGTCAAATGCATAACGACCCAGAGATCATCAAAAATATCAGTCGAAAACTAACCAAGCGAGATATTGTCATTTTCATTTCATTAAATGGAGAGACAAAAGAACTCGTCGTCGCCGCCAAAAATTGTTACGAGTTCGAAATCGGTTCAATTTTATTAACCGCCAACAATGCCTCCAGTCTAATGAACTATTGCGAGATTGCTTTGGTCGGCTTCAAGTCTGAAGGATCTTATTTTCCTGATTATGAAGTTCGATCAAGGCTCCCCTTACAAATCATCGCGAGAATTTTATTGGATTCCTATGCTTTACGAGTTGCGGATAGTTAATATGCAACAACATATGTTCAAATAAAATGAATTAATTTAGTAAAAAGAATTTAAGCAACAGAAAAGGCACACATCATTAATGATGTGTGCCTTTTCTGAACGAATTAAGCATCGATTTCTGGTGCTTTTCCTAAATGAGCTTGGATCATCCAAATGCGTTTTTCAGTGGCTGTTTTGAATTCGATGAAGATATCTTGTGTTGGATCATCGCCTTCTTCGCCAGTAACGTCAATCCCTTTTTGATAAAGATCAGCCAAGTAACGATAGTTCTTAACAAGAATTGCTAACCGTTCTTCCATCGTACGATCCCAGCGTCCTACTTCATCAGAAATTTTTGTATTATCTGCCATTTCGCGTAATGTTGAATAAGGTGAGCCATCTAATGTAATCAAGCGTTCTGAGATCTCATCCAATTGATCATTTACATCATCCATAAAATCATCCATCATTGGGTGCAATGTCAAGAAGCCAGGGCCGCGCATATACCAATGAGTTTGGTGAATGACCATAGACATTTGACTTAAATCGGCAACTAATTGGTTCAATACTTCTTTGGTTTTCTCAAATTTCATTCCTTTGTACCTCCTAATTTTTACTCTAATAAAAGCATAATACAATTATGATAAAAGTACAAAGAAAATGCTGGTAAAGTGCTTTTTTTTCGTATCTTATTGAAAAAGGAGGTGAGAACAATCGTAAATTTCATTTTTGGTACAATTATTGGCTCATTTTTAGCTGTCGTTTGTGTTCGCATTCCTTGAAATGAGTCTTTGATTTATCCGCCTTCACATTGTGATCATTGCGGTCACCCGCTTCGAGCGATTGAACTGATTCCGCTACTCTCAGCTTTGAAGCAAAGATTCCATTGTACTCACTGTCAGCAAAGATTCTCTGCGCGAAGTTTTTGGTTAGAATTATTTTGCGGGATTCTCTTTGTAATTTTTTTACAGGATTTAGATTGGAAAAGCCTATGGCAAGTATTCTGGTTATTGAGCTCCCTTGTTTTAGCCGTAATCGACTGGGATCATATGATTGTCGAGATGAGAATTTTTGGGGGAACGGGAGTGATTTTATTAATTAGCGGAGCGGTTCTATTTCATCCGCATTGGTTCCAACCATTAATTGTTTGCGGAGTATTTTTCTTCAGTCAAAAAATACTCCCAGACAGTTTAGGTCTGGGAGATCTTTGGGTAATTGGATTATGGAGTTTCTTTTTATCTTGGTATGAATTGTTACAGGTCCTATTTATCGCTTCACTCAGTGGTTTGATTTTTTTCGGTTATCAGACCTTGCGTAAAAAGATTCCTGAACAGCTGCCGTTTTTACCCTTCTTATTTATCGGCCTTCTATTATTCCTGCTAAAAAACCGTTAAGCGTTCCAATGATTACGGATAAAGCCCTTACGTCCCGAACCTTCACTGTAAGCATCGTAGTGTTCGGGATTTTTTCGATAAAAATCCTGATGATACGCTTCAGCAGGATAAAAGGCTTGAGCCGGTTCAATCGATGTTACGATTGGTTCTTTGAAACGACCGCTGGCTTGTAGTCGTTCCTTCGAAGCTTCCGCCACTTCTTTTTGTTCTGGAGTAGCATAATAAATTACCGGCCGATAGGAATCTCCCCGATCCGCAAATTGACCAAAGGCATCTGTAGGATCGGTTTGCTGCCAATAGATTTCTACCAGCTGCTGATAAGAAATCACCGCTGGATCAAATGTAATTTCTACGGCTTCCGTATGGCCTGTCGTACCACTGCAAACTTCTTCATAGGTTGGATTTGGTACATGTCCGCCTGTGTAACCGGAAATAACTTGCTTGATACCAGGCATCTGGTCAAATGGTTTCACCATACACCAAAAACAGCCTCCAGCAAAAATTGCTTTTTCTTCTGCCATAAAATATGCCTCCTTTTGATCTCATCATAACCCTTTTTAGAAAAATTGAAATGAATCTGCTCAGACACTCGTAAAAAAAAGAGAATGTCCCAGATTATTGAGTCATTCCCATAAATAGTATTTCGCTTTTTTAATAATTATCCGTATCAATCGGATAAATTATTTTTCCGTAACCAGTATAATCATAATGCGTTCCAGCACTAATTTTATCCACACTGCTGTCATCAAAGAATAATTGATTGTCGTCATCTTTATCAAGGTTCGGTAATTTTTTCTTTGTAGGCAATCCGAGCTGCTTCTTCACGATATTTTGTTCCTCTAACAGATTATTCAATCCCAAAATTTGGAAATAAATATCACTGATCATCTCGCCCTGGCCTTCTAGCTGTGTCTGTTGGATGTTCTTTGCAGCAGGTGTGTAATCTGTTGCGATCGTCAGCATCTCACTCCAGCTCAAATCGGTCTTTACATAATCTTCCACTGCACGCAAATATTTTTTATACTTTGTGACAGAGTCAACAGAAAGAATTTTATGAATGATCTTAGATAAAATTTCTCGTTGCCTTGCCTGTCTGCCCACGTCACCTTTTGGGTCCTCGTGGCGCATCCGCACATATTCTAATGCGTGTCTGCCATCTAGAACCTGCTTTCCCTTTTTGACATGCACACCGTCCAAAGTAAAATCAATCTTGTTGTCGACCTCAATTCCGCCAACCGCATCAACTAATGTTTTTAGCCCCTTCATATTGATCTCAACATAATAATCAACAGGAACATCTAGCATTTCTTGAACACTTTCGATCGCCATCTTAGTACCACCTAGTGAATAGGCCGCATTCAATTTATCATAATAGGTATCGCCCTTCGCGACATAATTATTCTTGTCACCTTTATACCCAACAATCTGAGTATAAATATCGCGATCCAAACTTGTCATTAGCGTTTGTTTTTTCTTAGGATTAATAGTAACTAACATCATGGAATCCGAGCGTCCTTGATAGTTCCGCCCTTTATCACCTGTATCTGTTCCCATTAGTAAAATAGAGAATGGTTTCCCGCTTTTTAAATCGACCTTATCCGAACGTGTACTTTTATAATTGACTTTTTTAGTCATTTTATTGATTGCTTGATCAACATCATTATTCACTTTTAATAAATAGACAGTCGCCGTTCCAACAAGTAGCACGATGATTCCCACGACAATCAAGATAATTTTCTTTGCTCTGCTCATATGGCACCTCAGAAATTTTATATCCCTATATTTTTTGTCATTCTCTCATAAAATGACTTTTGGCAATAGTCTTTATACAGCGCTCTAAACGAAATTTAACATCTGTTCAACGTGAGCCTGCTTATTTGCCAGATACCTTTTTATAATAGCCTGAAAATAAAAAGACCACAAGATTCTTTTTCAGAATCTTGTGGTCTTTTAAAGCCAGAATTTTCTAGCCTAATGGATTATTCAAAGCGTCTTCAGCTGCCATTTGCGCTTCAATATCAGAGATACTGTAGACATTTTCGCTAGCTACAACAACTTCCTTTGGTTCCATGTTACGGTAAGTTGACATACCTGTACCAGCAGGAATGATTTTACCGATGATAACATTTTCCTTCAATCCAAGTAATGGATCTTTCTTACCGCGGATCGCAGCATCCGTCAAGACACGAGTTGTTTCTTGGAATGATGCGGCAGATAAGAAGCTGTTTGTTTCTAATGAAGCTTTTGTAATACCAAGCAAGACTGGACGAGATGTCGCAGGTGTGCCACCAGCAACCAATGTATTGTAGTTTTGATCTTTAAAGTCAGCAATATCAAGCAATGTACCTGGCAAGATATCTGTGTCACCTGGGTCCATAACACGGACTTTACGCAACATTTGACGAACCATTACTTCAATATGTTTATCGCCGATCTCTACCCCTTGCATCCGGTAAACACGTTGAACTTCACGCAACAGGTATGTTTCAACGGAGATTACATCGCGTACTTGCAATAAGTGTTTAGGATCAATTGATCCTTCTGTTAATTGCGCACCACGATGAACCATATCACCTTCGACAACTTTCATGCGAGCAGTGTAAGGTACCGTATACGTACGAGTATCCGTTTCACCTTTGACGGTAACTTCTTTCGTACGAGTCGCAGCATCTTCAGCAATCTCAACGACTTCACCAGTAACTTCAGTAATAACCGCCAAACCTTTAGGATTACGTGCTTCGAAGATTTCTTGGACACGAGGAAGACCTTGTGTAATATCATCTCCAGCAACCCCACCGGTATGGAATGTACGCATAGTTAACTGAGTACCAGGTTCACCGATTGATTGAGCAGCAATAGTACCAACCGCTTCGCCGACTTCAACGTCATCACCAGTTGCCAAGTTGCGTCCATAACAATGTTTACATACACCATGTTTTGTATTACATGTGAAGACTGAACGAATCGTTAATTTCTCAACGCCAGCATCAATAATACGTTTCGCATCTGCTTCGCTGATCAGTGCATCAGCAGGCAATAGAACTTCACCAGTTTCAGGATGCATCACGGATTTTTGCGTATAACGTCCGACTAGACGTTCTTCTAATGATTCGATGATTTCATTACCTTCACGAATCGCAGAGATTTCTAGACCGCGATCAGTACCACAATCTTCTTCACGTACGATAACATCTTGGGCAACGTCTACCAAACGACGAGTCAAGTAACCTGAATCGGCTGTCTTCAAGGCCGTATCAGTCATACCTTTACGAGCCCCGTGAGTCGAGATAAACATTTCCAAGACAGATAGACCTTCACGGAAGTTCGAGATGATCGGCAATTCCATGATTTGTCCATTCGGAGCGGCCATCAAACCACGCATCCCAGCAAGCTGAGTAAAGTTGGAGATATTACCACGGGCTCCAGAATCAGACATCATGAAGATTGGGTTCTTCGCATCTAAGGATTCCATTAGTCGTTGTTGAATTTCATCTTTGGCTGCATTCCAAACAGCGATAACACGTTCATAACGTTCATCGTCCGTGATCAAACCACGTCGGAATTGTTTTGTGATCGTGCCAACTTGTTTGTGAGCATTGTCGATGATTTCTTGTTTTTCTGCTAACGCCATGATATCGGCAATACCAACGGTCATACCAGCATGGGTTGAGTGTTTATATCCTAAGTCTTTCATGCGGTCAAGCATCATTGACGTATCAGTAACTTTGAAACGCTTGAAGACTTCCGCGATAATGTTTCCAAGATTTTTCTTCTTAAATGGCAAGATGATTTCTTGTTCTTTGATCGCTGCAGGAATATCGGCACCTTTTTCGACAAAATATTTGTCAGGTGTATGTTGTGTTAAGTTGAAATCAGTTGGTTCGTTCAAATAAGGGAATTCTTGCGGCATAATCTCGTTGAAAATAATTTTCCCAACAGTTGTGATCAGCATGCGTTCTTTTTGTTCTTCAGTAAATGGCTTGTCGCCCAATGTATTAGGGTCAACAGCCACACGTGAATGTAAGTGAACATAGCCATTACGCCATGCTAAAACAGCTTCATTCATGTCACGGAAGATCATTCCTTCACCTTCGCGGCCTTCTTCTTCCATTGTTAGGTAGTAGTTACCTAAGACCATATCTTGAGATGGTGTAACAACGGGTTTTCCATCTTTAGGGTTCAAGATATGCGTTGCAGCAAGCATCAGCATACGAGCTTCGGCTTGTGCTTCTTCACCTAAAGGTAAATGGACAGCCATTTGGTCCCCATCGAAATCGGCATTGTAAGCTTCACACACTAATGGGTGAAGACGGATTGCACGACCTTCAACTAGGATTGGTTCGAATGCTTGGATACCTAATCTGTGAAGCGTAGGTGCCCGGTTAAGTAAAACTGGATGTTCTTTGATAACTTCTTCTAAGACATCCCATACAACGTCTTCTTGACGTTCGATTTTACGTTTCGCATTTTTGATATTTGAAGCAATTTCACGTTGAACGAGTTCTTTCATTACAAATGGTTTGAACAATTCGATCGCCATTTCTTTTGGCAGACCACATTGATACATCTTCAAGAAAGGTCCAACAACGATAACTGAACGGGCAGAGTAGTCCACACGTTTACCCAGCAAGTTTTGACGGAAACGACCTTGTTTCCCCTTCAACATGTGAGACAAAGATTTCAATGGACGATTACCTGGTCCAGTAACTGGACGGCCACGACGACCATTATCAATCAGTGCATCTACCGCTTCTTGCAGCATACGTTTTTCATTTTGAACGATGATGTTTGGTGCATTCAAATCTAATAAACGTTTCAAACGATTATTACGGTTGATTACACGACGATACAAATCATTTAAGTCAGAAGTCGCAAAACGACCACCTTCTAATTGAACCATCGGACGTAGATCTGGCGGAATGACAGGAATAACATCCATAACCATCCAACCTGGTTGGTTACCAGAAGAACGGAACGCTTCTAAGACATCCAGACGACGAATAGCACGTGTCCGTTTTTGTCCTTGCGCTGTTTTCAACTCTTCTTTTAATTCCGCTGATTCACCATCTAGATCTACATGATCTAATAATTGTTTGATGGCTTCCGCACCCATTGCTGCGTGAAATTCTTGACCATATTGATCCCGTTTTTCACGGTATTCACGTTCAGTCAGTAATTGTTTCTTCTCTAGGCTTGTATTACCTGGATCGATTACGACATACGATGCAAAGTAGATGATTTCTTCTAACGCACGCGGACTCATGTCTAACACAAGACCCATTCGAGAAGGAATTCCTTTGAAATACCAGATATGTGTTACGGGAGCTGCTAGTTCAATGTGACCCATGCGTTCACGACGGACTTTTGAACGTGTGACTTCAACACCACAACGGTCACAGACAATCCCTTTATAACGGATTCGTTTGTATTTCCCGCAGGCACATTCCCAGTCTTTGGTTGGCCCAAAAATTCTTTCATCGAATAACCCTTCGCGTTCAGGTTTCAATGTACGATAGTTAATGGTTTCCGGTTTTTTTACTTCACCGTATGACCAGCTTCTGATTTTTTCAGGAGAAGCCAAACCTATTTGCATACTTTCGAATTTATTTACATCGATCAAAAGGGTTTCCCTCCATTTCATTTTATCGTAAGTCAGCTAGGGAGTAGCTGACTTACGTATGCATAAACGGCGTTCCAGAAGTAGCTGCTTCGGAAATAAGTCTAAATTCCATAAAGCTAAACACTTCTGATACAACCTCTTCAGACAAGTGCGACTCTCTTATAAGTCTTCTGCAGTTTCGATTTCTTGGATCAAATCAGATTTTTGTTCCGCTTTTTCAGCAGCTGCTTGCTCTTCGACTTCTTTTGCAGACTGTTGTTGTTCTGCATATTTCGTCAACGCGTCAACTGTGATCAAGTCATCATCATCATCGTCCATATCTCGCAACTCAATTTCTTTATCATTAATATCTAAGACTTGCATATCTAAACCAAGAGCTTGTAATTCTTTCACCAATACGCGGAAAGATTCAGGCACACCTGGTTTTGGAATAGGTTCACCTTTGACGATGGCTTCGTAAGTTTTCACACGACCAACGACATCATCTGATTTGTAAGTCAAGATTTCTTGTAAGGTATAAGCAGCACCATAAGCTTCCAGTGCCCAAACTTCCATTTCCCCGAAACGTTGTCCACCAAATTGAGCTTTACCACCTAATGGCTGTTGCGTAACAAGAGAGTAAGGTCCAATTGAACGAGCATGCAATTTATCATCGACCATGTGGGCCAATTTAATCATGTACATAACGCCGACAGAAATACGGTTATCGAATGGTTCGCCCGTACGTCCATCATAAAGAACGGTCTTAGCATCTGCTGCCATACGAGCTTCACGAACTGTTTCCCAAACATCGCTATCTTGCGCACCATCGAAGACTGGTGTCGCAACATGGATACCTAGTTGGCGAGCCGCCATTCCCAAGTGTAATTCCAACACTTGTCCGATGTTCATCCGAGATGGCACACCTAATGGGTTCAACATGATATCAACTGGCGTACCGTCTGGTAAGAAAGGCATGTCTTCTTCTGGCATAATGCGAGAAACGACCCCTTTATTTCCGTGACGGCCGGCCATTTTATCCCCTTCATGAATCTTACGTTTTTGCACGATGTACACGCGCACTAACATATTTACACCTGGAGATAATTCATCGCCTGCTTCACGAGTAAAGATCTTCACATCGTGAACGATCCCGCCGCCACCATGCGGTACACGAAGAGATGTATCACGAACTTCACGAGCCTTTTCACCAAAGATCGCATGCAACAAACGTTCTTCAGCTGATAATTCTGTTACCCCTTTAGGAGTGACTTTACCAACTAATAAATCACCATCATGAACTTCAGCACCAATACGGATGATACCCATTTCGTCCAAGTTCTTTAATGCGTCTTCCCCAACGTTCGGGATTTCGCGAGTGATTTCTTCAGGCCCTAATTTTGTATCACGTGCTTCTGATTCATATTCTTCAATATGGATCGAAGTATAAACATCATCTTTCACCAAACGACGGCTCATGATGATCGCATCTTCATAGTTGTACCCTTCCCAAGTCATGAAGGCTACGACGACGTTTTGACCTAATGCCAATTCGCCATTTTCCATTGAAGGTCCGTCAGCTAAGATGTCGCCGACTTCAACTTGTTCACCTAAACCAACTAAAGGACGTTGATTGTAGCTAGTTCCTGAGTTTGAACGACGGAATTTCGTGATGTCGTATTTATCTAATGCGCCATTGTCGCGACGTACACGTACTTCGTGCGCATCTACGAATTCAACGACACCATCGTTTTTACATAATAAAGCGGCACCTGAGTCATGAGCTGCTTTGTATTCCATACCAGTACCCACCCATGGAGAACGTGGTTGGATCAATGGTACTGCTTGACGCTGCATGTTGGCACCCATCAAGGCACGGTTGGAGTCATCGTTTTCCAAGAATGGAATACAAGCTGTTGCGACTGCGACAACCTGTTTCGGTGACACGTCCATGTAGTCAACTTTATCAATCGTAACTTCCAAGTTTTCTGATGTAGCACGAGCCATAACGACTTCTTCAGCAAATGTACCGTCATCGTTCAACTTGCTATTTGCTTGGGCTACTACGTAATGGTCCTCGATATCGGCTGTTAAGTAATCGATTTTATCCGTTACTTTACCAGTTGAACGATCCACACGACGGTAAGGTGTTTCGATGAAACCAAACTTATTGACCTTCGCATAAGATGCCAAGCTGTTGATCAACCCGATGTTTGGACCTTCGGGAGTTTCAATCGGACACATACGACCATAGTGAGAATAGTGAACGTCTCGGACTTCATAACCAGCACGGTCACGAGTCAAACCACCAGGTCCTAAGGCTGATAAACGGCGTTTGTGGGTCAATTCGCCTAGAGGATTCGTTTGATCCATGAACTGTGACAACTGAGAAGAACCAAAGAATTCTTTGATACTTGCAACAACTGGACGAATATTGATCAATTGCTGCGGTGTCAATGTTTCTTGGTCTTGAATTGACATACGCTCACGAACAACACGTTCCATACGAGCTAAACCAATACGGAATTGATTTTGCAATAATTCACCAACTGAACGGATACGACGATTTCCTAAATGGTCGATATCGTCGACATTGCCAATACCTTCCATTAAGTTCAAGAAATAGCTCATTGAAGCGATGATGTCAGCAGGACGAACTGTACGTACTGAAGAGTCAGGATACGCATTACCAATCACTGTTACTTCACGTTCTGGATCTTTTGGTGAAAAGACTTTGATCACTTGAACGGTCATAGGATCAGTTACAACTGCATCCTCAGATGGATAGTAAGTAACTGAATTTAAGCCGCCTTCAAGTTTTGGTCCCAATTCTTCCATCACTTGGTGAGTAAGAACAGTTCCTTTTTCAACAATGATTTCACCTGTTTCAGCATCAACCAATGTCTCAGCTAAAGTTAAGTTCAATAGACGTGTTTTAAGGTCTAATTTTTTATTTACTTTGTAACGACCAACATTTGCTAGATCGTAACGTTTTGGATCGAAGAAACGCGCAGTTAGCAAGCTACGAGAGCTATCAGCTGTTTTTGGTTCACCAGGACGTAAACGTTCGTAAACATCTTTCAAACCTTCTTCGGTACGAGAATCGCTTGGGTTTTTGTGCAAATCCTTTTCGATCGTATTGCGCAAAGATTCGCTTTCGCCAAAGATTTCAAAAATCGTATCATCAGAACCAAATCCTAAAGCACGAACTAATGTCGTTAAAGGAATTTTACGTGTACGGTCAATACGAACATATGAGATATCCTTTGCGTCTGTTTCCATTTCTAACCATGCGCCACGGTTAGGAATTACAGTTGAACCAAATCCTTCTTTTCCGTTTTTGTCCACTTTTCCGTGGAAATAAACGCCAGGAGAACGAACTAATTGAGATACGATAACCCGTTCCGCTCCATTGATGATAAAGGTTCCTTGTTCCGTCATTAATGGGAAATCGCCAAAGAATACTTCTTGAGATTTGATTTCACCAGTTTCGCGGTTTACTAAACGTAAGACAACATGTAATGGCGCAGAATAGTTTGCATCGTGTGAACGAGCCTCTGCAACCGTGTATTTAGGTTCTTTCAATTCATAGTCAACAAATTCAAGTGACAAGTTTCCATTAAAGTCTTCAATTGGCAAAATGTCTTCAAACATCTCTCGCAAGCCCTCATCTAGGAACCATTGATAAGAATCTGTTTGAATTTCGATCAAATTCGGTAATTCCAACACTTCACTGATTCGTGCGAAGCTTCTACGTTCTCGGTGTTTCCCGTATTTTACTACGTGTCCAGCCAAGTTCTTCACCCCTCTTAAAAGTTTGAAAACCGATCCGAAGATAAATTACAATAATGTTACAAAAATTAAATTAGTGTAACAAGCGACATTTTTTGCGGCTTTTAGGCAAAAAAAAACCAAAAATAGAACGTTCTCTTGAAAAATTATTCGCGAGCTTCTACTTTTGTTTCCCTATTAAAAACCGGAACGGACAATATTTCGTTCCTGCCTTTTATCATTTCAGATAGTTTTAGCAAACTCATATAATACATGAGGTAAACATAAAAGTCAATAGTCTCAAGGCTTTGATCAGAGCTTCGCAAGTTTTTCTTAAAACTTTCAGCAACTAATAATTGATTCAATTCGGCTTACATTTTTGAATATTCAGAATATTCGACTATTTATTATTGACATCTCATTTTTCTTAACGTATACTAATCTACATCTTAAACATGTTGGAGGTTGTTCCCATGCTGAATATGAAAAACTCACAACCGAATAACCGCTATTACTTTAGCTATTTTAGATAGGTTTGTATTCATCACGATGGATACAAACAACTTGAGTGTTTTTTGTATCTATGATGGCTAGAGCATTTCGATGTACCAACGGCCGCATAGAGAAATCTAAGTGGCTGAAGAAGTATACTATTTTTGTACTCGTATCACCCACTTGGAGTTTCGATACTTCTAAGCGGGTGATTTTTTTATGAATGAAAAAGGATGGAAATCTAGCTTCACCAGTTAAAAAAAGGAGAGAACATAATGAAAAAGACAGTATTGGCAGGAATTGGATTGGTAAGTTTACTAATATTAGGTGCTTGTGGCGGTGGAAATAAAACAGACGATAATAATAGTACGAAAACAGTAGGCGTCTTACAATTAGTGCAGCATCCATCGTTAGACAATGCCTATGAAGGATTCAAAGAAGGGTTAGAAGAAGGCGGCTACAAAGAAGACGATAATTTAAAAATCGAATACCAAAATGCGCAAAATAATCAGGACAACCTGAAAAGTATGAGTGAGAAATTAGTCAAAGATGAACCAGATTTACTTTTAGGCATTGCTACTCCAGCAGCTCAATCTTTGCTAAACGCCACAACTGAAATTCCGATCACTGTAACTGCCGTGACCGATTTAGAAGAGGCAAAATTAGTTAAAAGTGATAAAAAACCTGGCGGAAACGTAACCGGTACAACAGATATGGTTCCCATCGACAAACAAATTGAACTACTATTATCGATAGTTCCAGATGCAAAATCGATCGGAATCATGTACAACGCTGGCGAAGCCAACTCAAAAATCCAAGCAGATCTTGCTGAAAAAGCTTTGAAAAAGGCTGGCGTTGCTGTAAAAGTCAAGACAGCCAACACTACAAACGATGTACAACAAGTTACTGAATCTTTAGCTGGTGAAACAGATGGCATCTATGTACCTACAGACAATACCTTCGCAAGCGCCGCAGCTGTCATTGGAGATGTTGTTAAAGAAAAGAAAATTCCGTTAGTTGCAGGATCAACAGAACAAATCGATGGCGGTGGTCTGGCAACCGTAGGGATTGACTACAAATCACTAGGCAAACAAACTGGAAAAATGGCTGCAAAAATCTTAGACGGGGACGCAAAACCAGCAGATACTCCGGTAGAATCTGCTGATACCCTAAAATTAGTAGTCAATAAAGAGATGGCAGAAGCTTTGGGAATCGACCCAGACAGCATCAAAGAACCTAAATAAAGGAAATAGTTAAGTCTAGCTTCACAAAGAAAGAAGGAAGAATCATGAATGTTATCACTTTGTTATTATCAGCGACGTCACAAGGTATGCTCTGGTCATTATTAGCCATCGGAGTTTACATGACCTTTCGAATTTTAGATATTGCCGATTTGACCGCCGAAGGAAGCTTTCCTTTAGGCGGAGGAATCGCAGCGATTGGGATCGTTAACGGTATGCATCCAGCAATAGCTACTTTATTGGCATTTGGTGGTGGAATGTTAGCTGGTTTGGTTACAGGTATCTTAAATACAAAATTCAAAATTCCAGCTTTATTGGCAGGGATTATCACCATGACTGGTTTATATTCTGTTACTTCCCGTGTAATGGGGGCTCCAAATATTGCATTATTAGGCGAAAGTACTGTTTTTACAGGAGCTCAAAATCTCGGATTGTCAAAAAATAATGCGGTTATTCTAGTCGGACTCTTAATCGTGTTGCTAGTCATTCTATTATTAGTTTTATTTTTCCGAACGGAGATTGGTTTAGCCGTTCGAGCAACTGGGGATAATCCAGATATGAGTGAGGCCAATGGAATCAAAACCGAAAACATGAAGCTGTTAGGCTACATGATCTCAAACGGAAGCATCGCTCTTTCAGGTGCTTTATTGGCGCAAAACAACGGCTTTGCCGACTTAAATTCAGGAGTTGGTACAATCGTTATCGGTCTCGCTTCAATCATCATCGCAGAAGTTCTGCTCCATAATAAACCGATTTTAGTCCGGCTGATCACGATCGTCGCTGGAGCAATTATTTACCGTTTCATTTTAGCATTAGTATTCGAAATGAACGTCGAGCCAACAGACTCTAAATTGGCTTCAGCGATTGTTCTGGTAATCTGTTTATCATTACCGCAAATTCGATCAAAATTTACCTTAAAATCAAAAAAGAAAGGGGCTGACAACAATGCAACCAGTATTAAGAATTAATAATTTGCATCAATATTTCGAACGTGGAACAGTTAATGAAAATCATGTGCTGCGTGGAATCAATTTGAGTTTAGCCCCTGGTGAATTTGTCACGATTATCGGTGGAAATGGTGCGGGTAAGTCTACCTTGCTAAATAGTGTGGCTGGCACATTACCGATCGAAGAAGGACAAATGTTTTTAAATGAGGAAGATATCACTAAACATTCTGTTACACGTCGCTCAAAAAAAATCAGTCGTGTCTTCCAAGATCCTAAAATGGGTACCGCAGTTCGTCTATCGGTAGAAGAAAATTTAGCATTAGCCATGAAACGCGGTCACAAACGCGGCTTCTCACTAGGTGTAAAAAGTAAAGATCGTAGTTATTTCCAAGAACAATTGGCCATGCTAAATCTGAACTTGGAAAATCGATTAGATGCTGAGATTGGTTTACTATCTGGAGGACAGCGCCAAGCTATCACACTATTAATGGCAACGCTGCAACGCCCTGATCTGATTTTATTAGATGAGCATACAGCAGCACTCGACCCCAAAACTTCATTAACTGTAATGGGACTAACCGAGCGCTTGATTCGTGAGCAAGAATTAACAGCTTTTATGGTAACCCATAATATGGAGGATGCCATCAAATATGGTAATCGTTTAATTATGCTTCATCAGGGACAGATTGCTTTGGACTTGAAACAAGAGGAAAAACAAAATCTGACTGTACCAAAATTGATGGAGCTCTTCCATCAAAACTCCGGTGTCGAATTAAAAGACGATGCCTTGTTACTAAGTTAATACACCCCCTTCTTTCTTGGCAGGCTACTTTTATGTAGCCTGTTTTTTTGTTACACTGAGCCCAGAATGAAAATAAAGGAGCGAAAAAATTGTCGACGAAGGAAAAAATTTTAGCCCGTCTAAAAGCAGCAAAAAATGTTTTATCCGGCGAAACCTTAGCTCAAGAATTAGGGGTATCTCGTACCGCAATATGGAAAGCAATCAAAGAATTAGAAAAAAAGGGGTATCAGATTCAACATTCCGCGAACGGTTATCGTTACCAGCCTTCTGATATTTTAGATGCAAAAGAAATTCATGAAGGCATTCATCAAGACGTCGATATAACCGTTTTAGAAACCTCTACTTCAACAATGAAAGATGCTCAGCAGGCTGTAATGGATGGTAAAAGATCACCTTTACTAATCGTAGCAGATATGCAGGAAGCGCCTCGAGGGCGTTTCAATCGTCCTTTCTTTGCTGCAAAACAGCAGGGCATCTATATGAGTTTGCTCTTGGAGCCTAAGGAGCAATTAACAGAATTACCACAATACACAATCTTGATGGCAGTTGCTGTATCCGAAGCAATCGATGAATTATTAGGTGTGGATACACAAATTAAATGGGTCAACGATATTTATTTGAATCATAAAAAAATCGTCGGCATTTTATCAGAAGCGATGACCGATATTGAAACCAACTCACTAAAATACATTATTATTGGTATGGGAATCAACTTCTCCATTCCTCAGGAAAACTACCCTGATGAGTTGCAGGAAAAAGCGACTTCTTTGTTTCCGAATGGTCAAGCAACCATAACAAGAAATCAATTGATCATTAACATCTGGAATCGATTCTTTAATTTATTGGCAGATCAAACGACTTACCTGGATGCTTATCGAAAGAAATCATTCGTATTAGGTAAAAAAATCACTTTTAAACGGAAAGATCAATCCTACATGGGGACTGCCATCGCGATCACTGATACTGGTGAGCTAGTAGTCGATTTAGGGGAGGAAAAAGTTCATCTCTCCTCTGGCGAAATCAGCTTAAGCTCCATTCAATAAAAGACTGTAGACATTGTCCATAAAACGGATCTTGTCTACAGTCTTTCTAATTATCTCATTGTTACAAATTCTTCGCTGCCAGTTGGATGGATCGCAACGGTGTCATCAAAGTCTTTCTTCGTTGCCCCCATTTTAATCGCTACAGCAAATCCCTGTAGCATTTCATCAACACCCACACCAATCGCGTGCAAGCCAATAATTTTTTCTTCTTTCCCAAGACATACCAATTTCATATCACATTTTTGACGATAGTCACTTAATGCAAAATACATTGGTGTAAAACGCGAATGATAGATTTTAATCTGATCTTTTCCATAACGTTCAATAGCACTCTCTTCTGATAAGCCAATCGTTGCAATCGTTGGATGTGTAAAAATTACCGTTGGAACATTTTCATAATCTAAAAATTCTTCTGTTTTGCCATTAAAAATACGTTCGGATAAGCGCCGACCTGCCGCAATAGCTACTGGTGTTAAATCAATCTTGCCAATCACATCCCCGACTGCATAAACACCTTCACTCGTTGTATTTTGGTATTTATCGACAATGACAAAGCCTTTCTCGTTTAACGTCACAGAAGTATTCTCTAAACCTAACTTGTCAGTATTTGGTATACGACCGCCAGCAAACAACACCTTATCTCCTGTCAGTGTATTTCCATTCTCAAAATAGACAGTATAGGTTTCATCCTCATTTTTCTTGATTTCTTTTGCCACATGATGATCATACAACTTCATCTTATTATCACGATAAATATCCACTAAATTATCGGCCAGCATTTTATCAAATGTCCGTAATGGGCGACTATGGCGGAAAGCCCAATAAACTTGCGTGCCCATCCCCTGTAGCACACCACTCAATTCTGCTGCAATATAACCAGCCCCTAGAACAACAACTTCTTTCGGCTGTTCGGTCATTTCAAAGAATCCGTTAGAATCAATAGCGTATTCACCGCCAGGAATCTCCATCTGACTTGGTCTTCCGCCAGTCGCAATCAAGACATTGGACGCAGTATATTCTTCACCGTTTACACTGACAACGTGATCTGATTTGAATGTCGCATAACCTTCAATTCGTTCTACATTATTACTATCAAGTCCACGGTAGTAGGCTCCATGTAAAAAGTCGATATATTTTTCACGACGTTCAACCAACTCATTAAAATCAAATTTTCCAACATCAGCCTGTACACCATAACTAGGCGCATCTCGCTCAATCATCTCTAACATACTGCTAGCCTGCCACATTACCTTTTTCGGTACACAACCAACATTGACACAGGTTCCGCCGATTTTATTCCCCTCGATTAACAAGACTTTTGCTCCATACATACCAGCACGATTAGCCGAGGCGATCCCGCCACTTCCGCCACCGACAACTATGTAATCATATTCCTTCATTCATCTGCCTCCTAATTCACGTTTACGTTCATTTTAATACATTCTGCAAAAAAAGAATTGATTTTTGTCCGATACCATTTTCTAAAAAAACACCCGCTAAAAATCAGCTTTCTTCCCAATTTAGCGAGTGATTTATTTATCAGTCTTTTTTCTTACGAATCATATCACCAGGTTTGACTGGTTGAGCAACAGGCATCGTTAAAACCATCATAGGGTTAGGTGCCCTGTCGATTGATTCGCCCTCATCATTTTTCATTTCTGTAACTGTCTGTTCAAAATGCTGAAAATGTGGTCCGTAAAATTCAATTTCATCACCTATTTTAAAATGATTTCGTTGGCGGACAGTCGCTATTCCGCTAACTTCATCATAACTCAGAACTTCACCAATAAATTTGTAAACAGGAATCTTTCGGCGCGGACCAAATAGTTGTTCATTTTCAGTCGGTACATGGTAATAAAATCCAGTCGATAATTCTCGTTGAGCTACTTTCCACAGTTCATCGATCCATTCTTGTTTACAGACATAATTATCTGGATCAGCCATATAGCTGTCAACTGCTGCTTTGTAAACATTAGATACAGTTGAAACGTAATGAATTGATTTCATCCGACCCTCGATTTTTAAGCTGTCAACGCCATTTTCAATCAAATCAGGAATATGTTCGATCATAGACATATCTACGGCACTCATAGAAAATTCTTCCGTAACATCACCATTTTCTGTTAATGAACGATGTTCTTGAGCGAAAGGCATATCGAATAATTCATACTTCCAGCGACAAGATTGCGAGCAACCACCACGATTAGCATCTCGCATTGACATATGATTGGATAGTGTACAACGGCCCGAATAAGAAATACACATTGCTCCATGGATAAATGCTTCAATTTGAATATCCGTATTGCGGCGTATCTCAGCTAATTCTTCCATTGAGACTTCCCGGGCCAACACAACTCGTTCCAGACCCTCATTTTGCCAAAATTTCAATGTCTCCGCATTAGTTGCAGACGCCTGTGTTGATAAATGAATCTCTAACCCAGGGGCTTCTGATGCACAAATTTCGATCAAAGCAGGATCAGAAATAATCACAGCCGAGATTCCAATGTCACGCAACTTCTTGAAGAACGCTCCGGCTCCTTCTTCATTACCTTCATGGGTCACCATGTTCGCAGCTACATAAACCTTAGCTCCATACTGATTCGCAAAAGCCACCCCCTCTTCCATCTCTTCAAATGAAAAATTTCCAGCCCGAGAACGCAACCCATATGCATCTCCACCGATATATACTGCATCTGCACCGTAGTGAATGGCGGTTTTTAATTTTTCCAATGTCCCGGCTGGTGCTAAAACTTCCGGCCGCTTCAATTTTCTTTCTGTCATATTGCTATTACTCCTATTTAATCGCTGTTGGGTCTAAATGATAAAAACCTGTATCCATTCCTCGACCAACAGGATGATATTTTTGAATTTCTTGTTGAGCGTTTTCAACCATCGCATCATCCCAAGAATTCGTTTCTATTGCTGCTTTAGCCTCTGCAAAAACTTTAGCAATCGCCACAAAATTCGCTCCAGGTGTAAACAAACCATCTAATTTCCATGTTTGATAACCTGCTTGATTAAGCTCTGACAATTCCTTAATCAAATTCAAATCATTATCAGCAAAAATATGTGTGCCATGTTGATCCTCGTAAATCGAATAATGTGTTTCTGCCTTTTTGGGTTCCGAAATAAACAATCCACGTTCCTTAGAAGTACTTTCCGATTGCTTCGTATAATTGAAATAATTATCTAGTAGCGGGCGTTTTGATTGATGAATACAAGTAGCACCATAAACCAAAACCTCCACAGAAACTTCGACATGCTGACTCAAACGCTGCATTTCTTCAAAAGGGACTTCGCGAGCCAACACCGCTCCAACTGCTCCTTTTTTCTGCCAAAAATTGATTTGTCGTGCATTGGTGACTAAAGTCTCCGCATCATAAATGTATGGCAAATCGTATTCCTGCAATAAATAAATCACACCCGTATCACCAACAACTACGTGATCTGGCTTTACATCTGCCAAAAAGGCTAAATATTCTGGTATCTTCTTCATCTTATCAGGATGCATGATACCATTTATAGAAACGTTCACTTTTTTCCCATTGGCGTGCGCCAAATCAATCAAAGCCTTTTGTTCTTCACGAGAAAAAGAGTAGGGCAGTCGTAATCCAAAATCCTCTTCTCCTATGTATAGTGTATCCACTCCGACAGCTAATAATTCTTCAGCTTGCGCCATTGATTCTGCTGTCGCAATTAGTTCGATCATGGTATGTCCTCCTTTTAGACTTTCTCATACTATCATAGCTACAAAAAGTTTCCAACTGATGACAAAAAAAGAGAATGACGTTAAAACATCATTCCCAAGTTTTTTAAACTTTTTCTGGTATTTTTTCTTCTTTTGGATTTTTAACAGTTAATGTAATCTTGCCTTTGCTAGCCCCAATAGTCACTGTATCTCCCAACTGAATTTGACCAGATAAGAGTGCCTCAGCTAAGCGGTCTTCAATTTCTTTTTGCAATGCCCGACGAATTGGCCGTGCCCCATATTCAGGATCAAATCCAACTTTTCCAATAACGTCATAAGCTGCCGATGTAATCTTCACTTTGATTTCATGCTCCTTCATACGATCTAAAACAGCACGACTCATGATTTTTACAATCTCATGAATTTGTTCTTGATCTAATGATTTGAACACTACAGTTTCATCAATCCGATTGAGAAATTCTGGACGGAAAGCCTTTTTCAATTCTTCTAGAATTCGTTTTTCCATCATTGCATGATCTTTACTGATATCCTTCACATTGAAACCAACATTTTTTTCTTCACGAATTTCCGTCGCTCCAATGTTGGAAGTCATAATTAAGATCGTATTACGGAAATCAACTTTCCGACCCTTCGAATCTGTTAAATGACCATCATCTAAGACTTGTAAAAGAATATTGAAAACATCTGGATGAGCTTTTTCCACTTCATCTAGCAAAATAACTGAATAAGGTTTCTGACGAATTTTTTCGGTTAATTGTCCACCTTCTTCATATCCTACGTAACCAGGAGGCGATCCGATTAAACGACTCGTACTATATTTCTCCATATATTCAGACATATCGACTCGAATCAATGCTTCCTCACTGCCAAACATTGCTTCAGCCAGTGCCTTCGCCAATTCTGTCTTACCGACACCAGTTGGTCCTAAAAACATAAAAGAGCCAATCGGACGATTTGGATCTTTCAATCCACTGCGCGCTCGACGAATCGCCCGCGAGATAGCTTTGACAGCTTCCTCTTGACCAACGACTCGTTTATGCAAAACTTTTTCCAAATCTAACAGTCGTTGACTTTCTTTTTTCTCTAATTGCTGTAGCGGCACACCTGTCCATTGAGAAACAACTGCTGCGACATCCTCATCAGTAACCTGATCAATATAGCCGTTTTCTTGCTTAGCAGCTTTAATTTTGGCTTGCTCCAATGTTTCAGATAGTTGTTTTTCCCGTAACCGTAAACGAGCCGCCGATTCAAAGTCTTGATTTTGAATCGCCTTTTCTTTTTCTATTACTAAATCTTGAATTTCATCTTCTAGCTCAGTAAGCTCAGAAACTTCATCCGTCGAATCTAAACGAACTTTCGCAGAAGATTCATCCATCAAATCAATCGCTTTATCTGGTAATTGACGCGAGTTGATATATCGAACGGATAAAGATACTGCCGCATGCAGAGCCTCATCAGTAATTTCAACTCCATGATGATCCTCATAACGAGGACGTAAGCCTTTCAATATCTCTTCCGCTTCCTCCGGTGTTGGTTCTTCCACTTGCACTCTAGCAAAACGGCGCTCCAAAGCAGAATCTTTTTCAATATACTTTTGATATTCATCTAACGTTGTTGCACCAATTGTTTGCAATTCACCGCGAGCTAACGCAGGTTTTAAAATATTTGAAGCATCAATAGCACCTTCAGCTCCACCAGCACCAATCAAGGTATGCAGTTCATCAATAAATAGAATGATTTGACCATCATGATAAATTTCATCAATCACTTTTTTTAAGCGATCTTCGAATTCTCCACGATATTTCGTTCCAGCCACTAAGGCACCCATATCAAGCATCATCAGACGTTTTCCGCGCATATCTTCTGGTACATCTCCAGAAATAATTCGCTGAGCTAAGCCTTCAACAATCGCTGTTTTACCAACACCTGGCTCTCCAACTAATACCGGATTATTTTTAGTTCGACGACTTAAAATTTGAACTACGCGGCGAACCTCACTATCTCGACCTACCACTGGATCCAGTCGTTTTTCCCGTGCTAATTTTGTTAAATCCCGAGCCAATCCATCTAAAGTTGGTGTTCCTTGTGAATTGCTTTGTACAGGTTTCGCTGGTGCTTTTCGTCTACTACCAGTACCTTGATTTCCATTCGATGTTTCATTTACACCCATCTTCTTTAATAGAAGTTGACGCATCTTAGGCAAACTAAGTCCTAAATTAACTAAAATATGAGAAGCTAAGATTTCATCATCTCGTAATAGCCCTAATAATACATGTTCGGTTCCAACCAATTTTGCATTGAAGCGTTTAGCTTCATCATCAGCAAAAATTAAAATTTGCTTTGCTCTAGGAGAATAGGGTAGATAACCGCCTTCAGGATAAGACTTAACTGATCCGTATCCAGTCATATGCTCGATTTCTTCACGGATATCATTTTCGTTTGAATTCATTTGGCGCAGTGTTTTGCCTGCTATCCCTTGTTGTTCAATCACTAAAGCCAGTAATAAATGCTCCGAACCAACCGAGCGGTGTTTAAAGTATTTAGCTTCTTGTTGTGCAATAGCCAGCACGGCTTTTGCGCGTTCTGTATACAGCTGATCCATATTCCTCACTCCTTTTTCTCATAACTTAAACGTTCTAAAAATCCGTGAAGAATTCTTGAACGTAGTCTATTTTCAATTTGACTGATACCAAGAACATTCTTCGATACCGCACTCAACATCAAATTACCTTCTTTTTCAGTAATAATTTCTTCTTCAAATAATTTTTGAATAATTCCAAAAGCATTTGTTTCAGATATTTCACTTCCAAAAGACTCCATTAATTGCTTCAAAAAATAATGCTGATCAGAAATCTTAACTTTACTTATTCGGATATAACCACCGCCACCTCGTTTACTTTCAACTAAATAACCCCGTTGAAAAGTAAAACGCGTGTTGATTACATAATTTATCTGAGAAGGCACGCAATTAAACAACTGCGCCATCTCTGCTCTGCGGATCTCGATGATTTCACTATTCTCCAAAATATCTTTCAAGTAAGACTCGATCAAATCAGAGGTATTTCTGCTCATAATATCGCCTCCTATTGACTATTCCTGACCATAATTATAGCGAATTTAGAGCATGAAATAAAGAAGAACGCCTTTCTTTAAATTAGGATAAAAAAAAAGAAGGCATTCACCTTCTTTTTGATCGGGAAGACAGGATTCGAACCTGCGACCCCTTGGTCCCAAACCAAGTGCTCTACCAAGCTGAGCTACTTCCCGATAAACAAAAAAACTACGCGCCCAAGAGGAGTCGAACCCCTAACCTTTTGATCCGTAGTCAAACACTCTATCCAGTTGAGCTATGGGCGCATGTTCATATTATGCCGAGGACCGGAATCGAACCGGTACGGTGATCACTCACCGCAGGATTTTAAGTCCTGTGCGTCTGCCAGTTCCGCCACCCCGGCGTTCTTCCCTGGTCTTCAGGAAAGCGGAAAACGGGGTTCGAACCCGCGACCCCCACCTTGGCAAGGTGGTGCTCTACCACTGAGCTATTTCCGCGTGATGCCGGCTAAAGGACTTGAACCCTCGACCCTCTGATTACAAATCAGATGCTCTACCAACTGAGCTAAGCCGGCAACTACAAAAAAATAAAATGCGGGTGAAGGGACTTGAACCCCCACGCCGTAAGGCGCTAGATCCTAAATCTAGTGCGTCTGCCAATTCCGCCACACCCGCATATACTTATGAGCCGTACTGGGCTCGAACCAGTGACCCTCTGATTAAAAGTCAGATGCTCTACCAACTGAGCTAACGGCTCAAATGGAGGTTAACGGGATCGAACCGCTGACCCTCTGCTTGTAAGGCAGATGCTCTCCCAGCTGAGCTAAACCTCCATGAGTTCGCGTGGCGACGTCCTAATCTCACAAGGGGCAACCCCTCACTACAATCGGCGCTAAGAAGCTTAACTTCTGTGTTCGACATGGGAACAGGTGTATCCTTCTCGCTATCGCCACCACACTAGTATTTAATTGAGTAAACGTCGTTCACTCAAAACTGGATCAGAAACATTCTAACAACCGTGAATCAATTTTTGGTTAAGTCCTCGATCGATTAGTATCAGTCCGCTCCGTACATCACTGCACTTCCACTCCTGACCTATCTACCTG
>ENA-OQNO01000471-OQNO01000471.1-human-gut-metagenome-genome-assembly--contig:-NODE-471-length-38899-cov-5.284974_pt1 | contig 38899 bp, 34 predicted proteins | sample MGYA00242629_ERZ504880 | MGnify/ENA primary metagenome ERZ504880 (study PRJEB26092, sample SAMD00036377) | human gut metagenome | host: Homo sapiens | study: EMG produced TPA metagenomics assembly of... | reverse complement strand
CTTCGAGGCGAAGGCGCGCCTGTTCTCGAAGGACTACCCGGCCAAGCGCGTCATCTGCATCGACGACAAGTGGGGCAAAGAACTGCTGCGCCGCTGCTCGGTGGCCGAGGACAGCGTGGTCACGACGGGCTTCGACCCCTCCGCCCAAATCCATCCCGCCGACGTGCAGTACGCGCCCACGCACACCACGGTCACGCTCGACGTGCGCGGCAGCCTCTACACGTTCGACTACCCGCTCGTGGGCAAGTTCAACGTGGAGAACATCATGTGCGCGTTCGGCATCGGGCTGCAGCTGGGCTTCTCGGCCGACGTCATCGTCGAGGCGCTTGAAGAGGCGCCGCAGATTCCCGGCCGTCTGGAGCGCGTGAGCGCCCCGAACACGGGCGGCGTGTCCGTGTTCGTGGACTACGCCCACACGCCCGACGCGTTGGAGAAGGCGCTCTCGTCCATCATGGCGCTCACGCCCGGCCGCACCATCTGCGTGTTCGGCTGCGGCGGCGACCGCGATGCCAGCAAGCGCCCCATCATGGGCCGTGCCGCGCTCGCGGCCGACCACGCCGTGGTGACGTCGGACAACCCGCGCACCGAGGACCCGCTGGCCATCATCGAAGACATCGTGAGCGGCATGGGCTCGGGCATGGACCGCTTCGAAGTGGAAGCCGACCGCCGGGCCGCCATCGCGCGGGCCATCGCGCAGGCGCATGCGGGCGACTCCATCCTCATCGCGGGCAAGGGCCACGAAGACTACCAGCTGGTGGGCGATCAGGTGCTCAGCTTCGACGATCGCGTGGTGGCTGCCGAAGAGCTCGCGCGCGCGTTCGGCTCCGAGCCGGCGGCGGAATAGGGCGGCGCCATGCGGTTGAACGCCAAGCAGATAGCAGCGTGCACGGGCGGAGCGTTCGTGGTGGAGGCGCTCGATCCGCGCGCGCTCATCACGGGGCTCACCTGGGATTCGCGCGACGTGAAGGCGGGCGACGTGTACGTTGCGCTGCCGGGAGAGCGCGTGGACGGCCATGACTTCGTGGGCGCGGCCCTGCGCGACGGCGCCCTCGCGGCGCTCGTCATGCAGCCGCTCGACGAGGCCACGAAGCTGCTCGCCCACGAGCTGGGCGCGGCCGTCATCGAGGTGCCCGACACCGCGCATGCCGTGGCGGACATCGCGGGCGCGTGGCGCGGGCATCTCCATGGCCGCGTGATCGCGCTGACGGGCTCGACGGGCAAGACCACCACGAAGAACCTCGTGCGCGACGTGCTGGCAAGCACGCTTTCGGTCGTGGCCACCGCCGGCAACCAGAACAACGAGCTGGGCGTGCCGAAGACGCTGCTCAACACCGAGCAGGACACGCAGGCCGTCGTCGTGGAGATGGGCATGCGCGGCTTGGGCCAGCTGGCCGACCTCTGCGACTACGTGCGTCCCGACTGGGGCCTCGTGGTGAACGTGGGCGAGAGCCATATCGAGCTGCTGGGCAGCCGCGAGAACATCGCGCGCGCCAAAGCCGAGCTCTTGTGCGCGCTGCCGGAGGGCACGGGCCGCGCGTTCGTGAACGTCGACGACGATTTCGTCTCGTTCGTGCGCGAGCACGCGCGCCTCGATGCGCGCCGCGTGGAAACGGTGCTGTTCGACGGGTCGGCCGACGCGGCCGCGCGCCGCGCGAGCGCCGGTGCCGCCGAGCAGGCGCGCCCCGCCGTGTGGGCCGAGCGCGTGGAGCTCGACGAGCAGGGCCGTCCCGCCTTCGAGCTGCACGCCGTCGGGTTCGCCGACGACCCCGTTGTCGAGGAGACGGCTCCGTGCGCGCTCACGCTGCGCGGCCTGCACAACGTGTCGAACGCCTGCGCCGCCGCCGCGGTGGGCCGCTCCTGCGGCATCCCGCTGGCCGTGTGCGCCGAGGCGCTCGGCGCTTCGCAGCCCGAAGCGGGCCGTCAGGAAGTGCTGCATGCGCGCGGCGGGTTCACCGTGGTGAACGACGCGTACAACGCGAATCCGGACTCCATGCGCGCGTCGCTCGCGACGTTCTGCGCGCTCGACGTGCCCGGCAAGCACGTGGCCGTGCTGGGCGACATGGGCGAACTGGGCAGCTATGCGCCCGCCTGCCATGCGGGCGTGGGCGCGTACGCGGCAACGCTGCCGCTCGACCGGCTCGTGTGCGTGGGGGAGCTTTCCCGGCACATCGCCGACGCCGCTGAGCGCGCCGGCATGGACGCCGAGCGCATCGTGCGCGCGGCCTCGCTTTCCGAAGTGTTCGGCGATTTGGACGTCTGCGTCGAGCCGGGCGATGCCGTGCTGGTGAAGGCATCGCATTTCATGGGACTGACACGCGTCGTCGAAGGACTGGTCAACTAACTATGCTTACGGTATTCAATCAATATCCGACGTTTCTCGTATTCCTCGCCGTCGTGTTCGCCATGGTGGTGACCATGGTGCTCACGCCGCTGTGGATCACGTTCCTCAAGTCGAGCCACATCGGGCAGCAAGTGCGCGCCGACGGGCCCGAAAGCCACCTCGTGAAGCAGGGCACGCCCACCATGGGCGGCGTCATCATGCTGGTGGCGGTCATCGCGGCCGCGCTGTTCATCGGCATCCCCACGCCCGAGACGTTCGTGCTGCTGGCGGCAACCGTGCTCACGGGCCTGCTCGGCCTCGTCGACGACGCATCGAAAGTGGTGAAGGAGCGTTCGCTCGGTCTCACGCCGAAGGCGAAGATCGTGGGACAGGTGGCCATCGCGAGCGCGTTCGTGCTCGTGGCCGTGAACTGGCTGGGCATCGAGCCCACCGTGGAAATCCCGTTCGTGGTCACGCTCGACTTCGGTATCCTGACCACGGTGCTTCCCATCGGCGACGGCATCGCCATCCCGTGGCTCTACCTGCTGTTCATGAACATCCTGCTCGTGGGCATGTGCAACGCCGTGAACCTCACCGACGGCCTGGACGGCCTGGCGGCGGGCACGGTCATGATCGTCATGATCGTCATGGCGGCCATCGCGTACCGCTCCGACCTGCTCGAGCCTGCCATCTTCGCGGCTGCGCTCGCGGGCGCGTGCATCGGTTTCCTGTGGTTCAACTCGTTCCCGGCCGACATCTTCATGGGTGACACCGGCTCGCTTGCGCTCGGCATGGCGCTGGGCTGTCTCGCCGTGCTCACGAAGTCCGAGTTCGTGTCGCTCATCATCGGCGGCCTGTTCGTGGCCGAGGCCCTGTCCGTCATGATCCAGGTGTTCTACTACAAGAAGACGAAGAAGCGCATCTTCCTCATGGCGCCGCTCCACCATCACTTCGAGAAGAAGGGGTGGAGCGAGACGAAGGTGGTCGTGCGGTTCTGGATCATCTCCGGCGTGCTGGCGGCGACGGGCTTCTCGATCTACTTCGCCGAAACCCTCATGGCGGTGGCCTAAACCATGGCGCCTCGGGATTTCATAGCGAATCGCAAGCACGCGCCGCACCATCTGGGGCGCGTGCTCGTTTTGGGTCTGGGCAAGAGCGGCCGGGCCGCGGTGGACTACTGCCTGCCGCTTCTGGGCGAGCGCGTGGACGTGCTGGCCATCGCGGCGGGCGCACGCACCGAGGCGTCCGAGCGCTTCGCGCGCACGGCGCGCGCGGCCGGGGCCCTCGTTGCGTTCGAGGACGACGCCGTGGCGTCGCTGGCCGCGGAGGCCGGCGCGCCGTTCGACCTGTGCATCGCGAGCCCCGGCATCTCGCAGTTCTCCGCGTTCTACGAGGCGGCCGCCGCCGCTTCGACGGAGGTGGTGAGCGAGGTGGAGTTCGCCTGGCGCGAGAGCGCGGCGGACAGCCGTTGGGTGGCGGTGACCGGCACGAACGGCAAGACGACGGTCTGCGCGCTGTGCGCGCACGTGCTGCAGGAGGCGGGGCTCGCCGCCGCGGCCGTGGGCAACATCGGCGACCCGTGCATCGACGCCGTGGCCGCAGGGCGCACGGACGTCTACGTGGCCGAGGTGTCGTCCTACCAGCTGGCGTCCGCGAAACGCTTCGCGCCGAACGTGGCCGTGCTGCTCAACATCACGCCCGACCACCTGCACTGGCACCGCAGCTTCGAGGCGTACCGCGATGCGAAGCTCAAGCTGCTCGCGAACCTGCGCACGGTGCCCGGCGCCGTGGCGGTGCTCGACGCGACGAACGACGTCGTGCGGGCCGAGGTGCGCCGCCTGCGTGCCCTGCCGACCGCCGAGCGCGGCTTCGCCGTCGTTCCTCTGGGAACGGCCGCGGGCATCGGGGGCGACATGCGCGCCGCATGCGGCAGCGACAATGCCTCCTTCCTCGCCGACGACGGTACGCTGCACGTGGCGCTGAACGGCGCGAGCCACACCCCGCTGCGCGCTGACGAGCTGCGCATCCTGGGCGAGCACAACGCGTCGAACGCGCTGGCCGTGGCCGCCGCCGTCCTCGCGCTCGGCGTGAGCGACGAGGCCGTGGCCGCGGGTCTGCGCTCGTTCGCCCCGCTCGAGCACCGCATCGAGCCGTGCGGCACCGTCGCGGGCGTGGCCTGCTACAACGATTCCAAAGCAACGAACGTCGATGCGACGCTCAAGGCCCTCGCCGCCTTCCCGGCGGCGCACCCCATCGTGCTGCTCGGCGGCGACGACAAGGGCACCGACCTCGCCCCGCTCGTCGCGGCCGCGCACGCGCACGCCCGCGCCGTCGTCTGCTTCGGCGCCGCGGGGCCGCGGTTCGCCGAGGCGTTCGAGGCCGCGGCCGACGGCGCCCCGGTCGATTTCGCCGTGCGCCGCGCCGCGCATCTGGCCGATGCGCTCGAGGCGGCGCTTGCGGGCGCGGCGGCGGGCGACGTCGTGCTGCTGTCGCCGGCGTGCGCCTCCTTCGACGAGTTCGGCTCGTTCGAGGAGCGCGGCACCGTGTTCAAATCGCTCGTGGCGTCGCACGCCTCGTCGGGCGCGTAGCGAGGCATGATGGCTACGCAACGCGACATGGGGGGAACGCCCGCCCACATCATGGCTCCCCGCATCATCCTGCTGCTGTCGGTGTTCGCCCTCATGCTCATCGGCTTCGTGATGATCTACTCCACTTCGGCGGTCAATACCTTGGCGAAGGCCGGGGTCGACGCTGCGGTCGATCCTATGGGGGAGACGCTCAACCAGATCAAGTTCGCCGTGGTCGGCGTGATTTTGGCCGTGCTCATCTGGAAATTCGTGCCCGTCACGCTGTGGCGCAGCAACGCGGTGTGGATCGTCTGGGCTCTCGCGTTCGCCCTGCTCGTGATCACCGCGCTGTTCGGCGTGGGCGACGAGGATTGGGGCGCGCGCCGCTGGCTCATGATCGGGTCGTCAAGCCTGCAGGCGTCGGAATTCGCGAAGATCGCGCTCGTGCTGGTGGCGGCGCGCCTGCTCACGGATTGGCGCGAGGGACGCTACACCGTGATGGTGTTCTTCGTGCTCATAGGCCTTCTCGTGCTGGCGCCCGTGCTGGTCATCCTGGGCCCGCAGTCGGATCTGGGCACGGCCATGATCTGCGTCGTGGGCATCCTCGCGGTCATGTGGCTGGGCGAGGTGCCCCTGCGCACCATGCTCATCGTCATCGGCGTCGTGGTGGCGCTCGGCCTCGTCGGCATCTTCGGCTCGTCGTATCGACGCGACCGCCTCATGGTGTTCATGGACCCGTGGAACGACGGCGAGGGCGGCTTCGGCACAGGCTACCAGCTCATCCATTCGCTGTACGCGTTCGCCGGGGGCGGCTTCTTCGGCTTGGGCCTGGGCAACTCGCACGAGAAGTACCAGTACCTCACGCAGTCCGACACCGACTTCATCTTCGCCATCATCGGCGAGGAGCTGGGGCTCGTGGGCGCTGCGGTGGTCATCATCCTGTTCTTGCTGTTCCTGTACGCGGGCACGCGCATCGCGCAGTCCGCTCCCGACAACTTCGGCACCATGGTGGCGGGCGGATGCACCATCATGATCGCGTTCCAGGCGTTCCTCAACATCGCCATGGTCATCGGGTGGTTCCCCGTGGTGGGCAAGCCGCTGCCGTTCATCTCGTCGGGCGGCTCGTCGCTCGTGGCCATGCTCATCATGGTGGGCATCATCCTGTCGGTGTCGCGCGGCGCCGAGGCACCGAGTATCTACGATCGCCGACGCGCCGACCTGCGCGTCGTGCGCGCGACGAACGAGACGCCCGCGCCGCAGCGCGGCAGGCGCCCGTCGTCGGGCAGAGGTAGGAGGTAGCACTATGCTCGTCGTTCTTTCCGGCGGCGGAACCGCCGGTCATATCAATCCTGCGCTCGCGTTGGCCGACGTGCTCAAGGAGCGCGGCTGCGACGTGCGCTTCGCCGGCACGCCGACGGGCGTGGAGGCGCGGCTCGTGCGCGAGGCGGGCATTCCGTTCACGCCGTTCGAGGCGCAGGGCTTCAACCGCAACCATCCGCTCACGCTGCCGAAGGCCGTGCTGAAAATCCAGAAGAGCACGAAGCTCGCCCGCGCCTGGTTCGACGAGATCAAACCCGACGTGGTGGTGGGTTTCGGCGGGTACGTGTGCATTCCCGTGGCCCGCGCCGCCGAGCAGTGCGGCGTGCCCGTGGTGGTGCACGAGCAGAACTCCGTCATGGGCATGGCGAACAAGTACCTGGCCAAGCGGGCCGCCGCCGTGTGCCTCACCTACGAGCACGCCGCTTCGGCGCTCGCCGACACGAGCCGCGTGCGCGTGACGGGCAATCCCGTGCGCGCAAGCGTGTTCGCGGCCACGCGCGAACAGGGTCGCGCGACGTTCGGCGTGCCCGCTGACGCGCGCATGCTGCTGGTGACGGGCGGCAGCTTGGGCGCGCGCCACCTCAACCAGGCGGTGGCGGCCCTCAAAGACAAGCTGCTGTCGTACGACGATGTGCACATCGTGCAGGTGACCGGCCCGAAAGAGCTCGACGCCGTCCGCGAGCAGCTGGCGCTTTCGCCCGAACAGCAGCAGCGTTGGCAGCTGTTCGGCTACACCGATCAGATGGGCGACGCCATGGCCGCTGCCGACGTCATCGTGTCGCGCGCCGGCGCCACCTCGCTCGCCGAGATATCCGCCCGCGCGCTCCCGGCGCTCCTCGTGCCGTTTCCCTTCGCCACTGAGGACCACCAGACCACGAACGCGCAGGCCTGCGTCGAGGCCGGCGCCGCCTTCCTCGTGGCCGACGCCGATGTGGAAGGGCCGGAGTTCGCGCGCCTGGTGAGCGAGCTCATCGAGGACGGGGCCCTGCGCGAGCGCATGGCCGCCGCGGCCCGCGCGCAGAAGACGCGCGACGCCGCGGGCCTTCTGGCCGACGCGGTCATGGAGGCTGCGAAGAAGCAATGACGACGCCCTGCGCGCGACAGGTCATCCGACGGTAGGGTACAATAGCGGTTTGCAAGCAACGGGAGAGAGACCGAGGGAATGAAGATGGACACTACGCATATCGAGCAGGTACATTTCATCGGCGTCGGCGGCGTCGGCATGAGCGGTATCGCGCGCGTCGCATTCGATCAGGGCATGCGCGTGAGCGGTTCCGACCTCAAGGAAAGCCGCTACACCAAGCAGCTGCGCGAGGCGGGCATCGACGTGTTCATCGGCCACGACCCGGCGAACATCCCCGCGGGCAATCCCGTCATCGTGGTGTCCACCGCCATCCTCGACAACAACCCCGAACTCGCCGCGGCCAAGGAGCGCGGCCTCGTCATCTGGCATCGCGCCCAGATGCTGGCCCACCTGGGCCGGGGCCTCGAGACGCTTGCGGTTGCCGGCACGCACGGCAAGACCACGACGTCGTCCATGCTGGCAAGCGTGCTCGACGGCATGGGCGAGGACCCGACGTTCCTCATCGGCGGCATCGTGCGCGCCTACGGCACGAACGCCCACTCGGGGCAGGGCCCCCACTACGTGGTGGAGGCCGACGAGAGCGACAAGTCGTTCATGCACCTGTCCCCGCGTGCCGTGCTGGTCACCAACATCGAGGCGGACCACCTCGACCATTACCGCGACCTCGACGAGATCTACGAGAAGTTCGCGGCGTTCATCGGCTCGGTGCCCGAAGACGACGGCGTCGTGGTGGCCTGCGGCGAGGACGAGGCGCTCGTGCGCGTGGCCCGCGCATCGGGCAAGCGCCTGTTCACCTACGGCTTCGACGACGGATGCGACCTGCGCATCACGGCGTGCGCGCCGAACGGCGTGGGCAGCGACTTCACGCTCGCGTTGCCGGACGGCACGCAGGTGAGCGCGCACATCAAGCAGAATCCCGGACGCCACAACGTGCTGAACGCCGCCGGCGTCATCGGCCTCTTGTGGGCGCTCGGCTACGATCCTGCGCAGGCCGCCGCCGCGCTCGCCGGGTTCGCCGGCGTGAAGCGCCGCTTCGACCTCGTGGGCGAGGCCGCCGGCATCACCGTGGTGGACGACTACGCCCACCATCCCACCGAGATCGCCGCCACCATCGAAGCGGCTTCCAAGCTGGGCTACCGCCATGTGCACGTGCTGTTCCAGCCGCACCGCTACTCGCGCGTGTCGCTGTTCACCGAGGTGCTGCACGACGAGTTCGGCAGCGCGTTCGACGAGGCCGACGCCGTCACGTTCATGGACGTGTACCCGGCGGGCGAGGCGCCCGTGCCCGGCGTGTCGGGCAAGACGTTCCTCAACGTGGTGCTCGACCATGCGGGCCATCCCGAGTCGGCCTACGTGCCGCGCCGCATCGAAGTGGTGCCGTTCCTCGCCTCGAAGCTGAGCGCGGGCGACCTGCTCATCACCATGGGCGCCGGCGACGTGACCGCCATCGGCCCGCAGCTCATCGACGCGCTCTCGCAGACGGATGCCCCCGCGCCCGCGGTGGCGGGATCGCCGGCGTGATGCGGCGATGACCGCGCGGCACACTTCAGCGCTCGAAGCGCTGCTCGTCGACGACGGATTCGACGGCGACGTGTATCCCGCCGAGCCCATGGCGCGGCACACCATGTACCGCATCGGGGGTCCGGCGCGGTTCTACGTGCAGGTGCACTCCGTCGGCGCGCTCAAGCGGCTCATCGCCGTGTGCGATGCGAGCGCGGTGCCCTGGGAAGCCATCGGGCGCGGCAGCAACCTGCTCGTGGCGGACGAGGGATACTCCGGCGTCGTCATCACGCTCGGGCGCGATTTCCGCACGTGCCGCTACGACGAGGACACGCATTGCTTCTGCGTGGGCGCGGGCGTGCCGCTGTCGTCGGTGGTGCAGGAGGCGTTCCGCCGTTCGCTCGCGGGATTCGAGTTCGCGGTGGGCACGCCGGGCACGGTGGGCGGCGCGCTGCGCATGAACGCAGGCTCGCGCGAGGAGTGGATCGGCTCGCGCGTGGTGTCGGTGACCACGCTGTCGCCCGAAACCGGCCTCGTCCGGCGCGACGGCGACAAGGTCGGATGGGGCTACCGCACCAGTTCGTTTCGGCCCGACGAGGTGATCGTCGAATGCGAACTTTCCGTAGAGCCTGCCGACCCGTTCTTCATCCGCGGTAAGATGGAAGCATCGCACGCGCGGCGCAAGAAGTCGCAGCCGCTGTCGCTTCCGTCCTGCGGAAGCGTGTTCCGCAACCCCGAGGGCGCCTCCGTGGGAGCGCTTATCGAGGAAGCGGGGCTCAAGGGCCTTGCGGTGGGCGGCGCGCAGGTGTCGGACGTGCACGCGAACTTCATCGTGAACACGGGCGACGCGACCGCGCGCGACGTGTTGGAACTGATCAACCTGGTCAAGACAAAGGTGTACGAAACGTATGGCATCGAATTACAACCGGAAGTCCGCTTCCTCGGGTTCGCGTAAAGCGACCTCGCGCCGCGCAAGCGCTTCCGGCTCGGCCGGCAGAGCCCCGCGCCCCGCAGGCGGCGGGGGGCGTCCGTCTGCCCGGGGGAGCATGCCGCGCACCGCCGCGCCGCGTTCGTCGTCGAACGGGTCCTACCGCGTCATACCCGGCGGCCAGCTGCCGAATCGGCGTGCGGGTCAAAGCCGTCCGTCGCTCTCGTCGGTGCGCGTGGGCGACATCGATCGCCTCGAGCGCTCGGCGCGCACCCAGAAAACCTATCGCCGCCACCTCGTGCGCATCGGCGTCATCGCGGCGTTGGTGCTCGCCCTCGTGGTGAGCGGCATCGCCGTGTACTACTCCAACCTCTTCGCCATCGAAAGCGTGTCGGTGACCGGCGTGGAGCACCTCACGGCAAGCGACATGTCAGAGCTGGCCAGCGTGCCGGCGGGCACGACGCTGCTGCGCGTGGACACGGCCGGCATCCGCGACCGCCTGCTCAAGGACGCGTGGGTGCAGGACGTGTCGGTGAACCGCATCTTCCCGAACACCCTCGAGCTGGCCGTCACCGAGCGCACCATCGCCGCGGTGGTGGACGTGCCCACCGAAAACGCCGAGTCCACGCAGAAGTGGGCCATCGCATCGGACGGCATGTGGCTCATGCCCATCCCCGCGAAGGATTCGGAGGCGGGCAAGAAGACGAGCGCGAAGGTGTACGAGGATGCCGAAAGCGTGCTCGCCATTACCGAGGTGCCCTACGGCACGAGCCCGGAGGTGGGCGCGTACTGTTCCGATGCAAGCGTGAACAACGCGCTCGCCATCGTGGACGGCATGACCACCGAGCTGGCGGGGCAGGTGAAGAAGGTGGCCGCCACCGAGACCGAGTCCACCACGCTCACGCTGGAAAGCGGGGTGGAGATCGTGTTCGGCACCGCGGACAACATCCGCGACAAGGAACGCGTCTGCCTCGAAATCATGAAGGAACATCCCGACGGGCTGGCCTACATCAACGTGCGCGTGGTTGACCGGCCAACCTGGAGGGCGCTCTAGGCGTTTCCGGCGCGTGCGGGAAACGTCCCGCAACGGCCGTCCGCGGAAGGGGAATACCCCTGGTCGCCATATTGTGAACGTGCGGTTTTCATTACCGCAGCGTAATTTGCAAATGGTTGATCATCGTGTACAATAACCCCACGTGAACTGTGCCCACAAAGGGAAACGCAGCATTTGAAAACGCAGCAGGTGTGGAGGATACAATGCCAAACAAGATAGGTTCCGAGCATTTGGCGGTCATCAAGGTCGTCGGCGTCGGCGGCGGCGGCACGAATGCCGTGAACCGCATGGTCGAAGCGGGCGTGCGAGGCGTCGAGTTTATCGCCGTGAACACGGACCGTCAGGCCCTGCTCATGTCGGATGCCGACAAAACGATCCACATCGGCGAAGAGCTGACGCGCGGCCTCGGCGCCGGCGCGAACCCCGAAGTGGGATGCCAGGCAGCCGAAGAGAGCCGTGCGGAAATCCGCGAGGCGCTCGCCGAGGCGGACATGGTGTTCGTCACGGCCGGCGAAGGCGGCGGCACGGGTACGGGCGCTGCGCCCATCATCGCTGAAATCGCGCGCGAGGAAATCGGCGCGCTGACGGTTGGTATCGTCACCAAGCCGTTCTCCTTCGAGGGACGCACCCGCCGCAACCAGGCGGATCAGGGCATCGACCTGCTGTCTCAGAAAGTGGATACGCTCATCGTCATCCCGAACGATCGCCTGCTCGAGATCGTCGACAAGAAGACGAGCATGCTCGACGCGTTCCGCATTGCCGACGACACGCTGCGCCAGGGCATCCAGGGCGTCACCGACCTCATTACCATCCCGGGTCTCATCAACCTCGACTTCGCTGACATCCGCACCGTCATGAAGGACGCCGGCACCGCCATGATGGGCATCGGCCTGTCCTCCGGCGAGAACCGCGCCCTCGACGCGGCGCAGCAAGCCACGAACTCCAACCTGCTCGAGGCGTCCATCGCGGGCGCATCGCGCGTGCTGTTCTCCATCGCCGGCGGCCCCGACCTCACGCTCACCGAGGTTGACGCGGCGGCGCGCACGGTGGAAGCCTGCGCCGACGAGAGCGCCAACATCATCTACGGCCAGATCATCGACGAAGGCATGCAGGATCAGGTGCGCATCACCGTCATCGCGACGGGGTTTAAGATGGGCGCGCAGCAGCAGTCCTCCATGGACTTCTCGCGCAAGGACCTGTTCGCCTCCACGTCGTCGATGTCGTCGATGTCGTCGATGGATTCGACGCCGGCTGCTCCTCCCGTGACGTTTTCCACGTCATCGAACAACGGTCGCTTTGCCGACGAGGACTACATCCCCGATTTCCTGAAGCGCCAGCGGTAAGGAACGGTCGCTTGATGGTCGCGACCGAACAACTGCCCATCCCACAGATGACCGCGCGCCGTTTCGGCGCGCGTTGTCTTCCTGCGCTCACCGACGAGGCGCTGTACGAGCGCACGGGCGTGCGCATCGCCTTCACCGGGCGCGAGGGCGGGGTGAGTCTCGCCCCTTACGCCTCGCTCAACCTGGGCAATCATGTGGGCGACGAGCCCGAAGCCGTCGAGTGCAACCGCGCGCTGCTGCTCGAGGCGCTCGATGCGGCCGACGTGCCGCTCGTGGTGCCGAGCCAGGTGCACGGCGACGAGGTGGTGCGCATCGACGCGGCGTCTTCTGAGACGATCGACGAGGCGCGGGCGGCTGCACGTGCCGGCGCGGACGCGCTCGTGGTCACCGCGCCTGACGTGGCGGCCCTGCTGTGCTTCGCCGATTGCGTGCCCGTGGTCATCGTGTCGCCTACCGGGCGCTTCGCGGTGGCCCATGCCGGATGGCGCGGCGTCGAGAACGGCGTTGCCGCCAAAGCCGTGCGCGCGCTCGCACGCGCGGACGCCGCCGAGCTGGGGCCGGATGCCGCAGGAACGTACAACGTGTACGTGGGCCCGCACATCCATGCGTCCTGCTTCGAGACGGGCGCCGACGTGCGCGATCGGTTCGCGACGCGGTTCGGACCCGCCTGCATTCCCGACGACCGGCATGTCGACCTGCTCGAGGCGCTGACGCTCGGCCTCGAGGAGGCGGGCGTCGCACGCGAGCGCGTGGCCGACGCGGGGGTGTGCACGGTGTGCGCGCACGACGAGTATTTCTCCTACCGGGCCGAGGGCGGCGTGTGCGGCCGTCACGGTGCGGTGGCGTTTCGGAAGGCAAGGTGAGGTGCATGGGATTCAAGGAGCGCTACGAACGCACGCTCGCCGAGGCGGCGGCATGCTGCACGGCGGCGGGGCGCGATCCGCGCGATGTGCGCGTGGTGGCGGTGTCGAAGACGGTGGATGCGAACGCCGTGGCCGCGGCCATCGCGGCCGGCGCGCACGATTTCGGCGAGAACCGCCCGGACTCACTCGCGGAGAAGCGCGCCCGGTTCCCGCAGGAGACCTGGCATTTCATCGGCAACGTGCAATCGCGGCGCATCCCCGACATCGTGCGGGACGCAGCGCTCGTGCACTCGCTGTACCAGGAGCGGCACGTGGCGAAGTTCGACGCGGCGGCTGCGGCGGCGGGCAAGGTGCAGGACGTGCTGCTCGAGGTGAACGTGTCGGGCGAGGCGAGCAAGAGCGGGCTTGCGCCCGAGGACGTGGCCGAGATGCTGGCGCTGTGCGGAAGCTATCCGCACGTGCGGGTGCGCGGCCTCATGACGATGGCGCCGCAGGGCGACGCGGCACGGGCGCGGGCATGCTTCGCGGATTTGGCGCGCTTGCGCGACGACCTGCGGCGCGACCTCGATGCCGATCGGGCCGCGGTATTCAATGAGCTTTCTATGGGCATGAGCGAAGACTGGCACGAGGCGATAGCCGAGGGCGCTACCATAGTGCGCATCGGGCGAGCCCTGTTCGACGACGCTTTCGAGGGCCCCGCGCACGCGTGAGAGCGCGACGCAGCCAGGACGCAGAACGCAGCGGCGGCGGGACCGCCGGATCAGAAACGAAGCAGGTGAACGGTATGGAGCTGCCAAAGATCAAGAAATCGGAGCACGGAATGCTCGAGGGAATCAAATCGAAACTCGGTTTCGCGGACGCCAACCAGCAGTACGACGACGGCTACTACGACGAGGGATTCGACGACTACAACGATGAGTACGGCGAGTACGGCCCCGACTACAACGAGGCCGATTTCCCCGCCGAAGACGCCCCCAGCTCGCGCTACGAGCCGTACGCGCCGGTGACGTCGCGCCCTGCGCGCGCCTCCCATGCGCGCGGGTCGTCCGTCTCGGCGGCGAAGCTCGTGTCCATCGACGACGTGCGCGCCCATACGCAGGTGCCGGAGAGCCTCAACCGCGATCCGCTGCCGCCGCGCCGCGTGACCTCGTCGCGCACCATGGTGGATGCCGCCATGCCCGCGCCGGCCAACACGCCCACCGCACGTGCGACGGCCGCGTCGAACCGCGAGCGCTCCGAGAGCCTGAACTCGCTGTTCACGTCGACGGCCGACGATGCGCCCGCTCCGTCATCGAGCGCGGCCACCGCGGGCCTGCCGGCCGTCAGCCCCACCGCCACGGTGGCAACCGCCACCGCTTCGGCGTTCGACCCCTATGCGGGCGCTGCCGCGGCGAAGTACAACCCGTCCCGTTCGGTGACCGTGCTCAAGCCGGCCAGCTACGCCGAGGTCGAGCGCATCGCGAAGGCGCTCAAGGCGGGCGACGTCGTGGTGCTCGCGCTGCGCAACACGCCCGACAACCTGTCGAAGCGCATCCTCGACTTCTCCTTCGGCGTGTCGAGCGCGCTCGATGCGAGCGTGGATTGCGTGGCGGACAAGGTGTTCGTCATCTCGCGCGGCATGGGCCTCACCGATGCCGAGCGCATGAGCTTGCGCGGGCAGGGCGTGCTGTAATGTCCGACGGCTCCCTTTTTCGACGTTCTAAGGAGCAATCCGCATGTTGAGTATCAAGTACCTCATCGTGTCGCTTGCCGACGCGTACAGCATGGTGCTGTTCGTCTACGTGCTCATGTCGTGGCTTCCCACCGACCGGGGCATTTTGGCGGACATCTACCGAATCTTGGGGAAGGTGTGCGATCCCTACCTTAACCTGTTCAAGAAACTGATTCCCCCGCTTGGAGGTATAGTGGACGTTACTCCCATCATCGCCCTGCTTGTATTACAATTGGGAGTACGTTTACTGATAAACTTGTTTTAATGCGTAGAATCATGTTCGCGCGCGAACAAGACGAAGGGACTACAGATGGCTATCACCTCGGCTGAGATACACAACCAGAGCTTCTCGATCGATCGCAAGGGCTATGACGTCGACGAAGTCGACGTGTTCCTCGAGCATATCGCCGATGAGATCGACGGTATGAACGCCCAGATCGCCCAGCTTGAAAATCAGGTGGATGATCGCAAGTTCGAAGGCTTCGATACGCCCGCCCGCGTCGAGGCGCCCCCCGTGGTGGACGATTCCGTGCTCGCCGCGAAGGACGAGCGCATCGCCGACCTTGAGCGTCAGCTGGAGGCCAAGAAGGCCGACGACAACGCCATCGCCCAGGCGCTCATCATCGCGCAGCGCTCGGCCGACGAGATCATCGCGAACGCGAACGCCCAGGCTGCGGCCACTATCAAGGATGCCGAGGACGAGGGCAACCGCATCGTGGACAAGGCCGAGGCCGATCGCCAGAAGGTGCTCGACGCCATCAAGAAGCTCGAGGACGACCGCGAGGACGTGCGCGAGGACTACAAGGACCTGCTCACCGACTTCATCGGCGATGCCACGCGCAAGCTGGCGGAGATCGGCGGCGCCGCTCCTGCTCCCGTGACCCTGAGCGCGCATGCGCGCACGGTCGACGTGGTGGAGGCCAGTGCCACGGGCCGCGTGACGGCTCCTGCTCAGGCTCCCATCAACCGCGACGGCGCCGGTGCGTATTCCATGCCGCAGGCGACCACGACGGGTGCCGTGGTGGCTCCTGCCACGCCGATGCCCTCGGGCGTCGAGAAGGATCTGTCCGGCTTCGGCGACGCCGACGATGCCTTCGAGTTCGAGGAAATCGACTAGTCGTTCCGCATCGCGCACCTCGCACGTATTCTGCACTGACGAACGCGCTTCCTTCGGGGGAGCGCGTTCTTTTTTGCCGTCTGTGTTCCTCCTAGGGATTTTCCCGCACGTTTTGTCGCTATCTTCTGTAGGCAGTTGACGGTGACGTAGCGTCATCGCGTATGCTCGACAGCAGTTCGAGCGCGCGGGGGCGCGCGGCAAGACGAGATAAAAGGCGACGACCGGGGCTTCGGTAGTCGCGGAGGAGCATCCATGACCGAACCGAGGTATCTGACGATCGGCGAGCTGGCTCGGCGCGTTGGCGTGACGGTGCGCACGATCCAGTACTACGATCAGCAGGGGCTGCTGTCGCCGTCGGCGAAGGGGCCTCAGAATCAGCGCCTGTACACCGACGACAACGTGAAAGACCTGTATCGCATTCTGACCTTGAAGTACCTGGGGCTGTCGCTGGCCCAGATCAAATCCGATGCAGCTCTTTACCAGGAAGCCGTCGCCGTGCAGGAATTGGCCGACGAGCAGATGGACGCCATCGAAGAGCAGTTCCAGTCGCTGTTCAAGCGCATGACCACGCTGCGCTCCCTTCACGACGAGTCGTTGGGGGAGCGTGCCGCCAACTGGGAGGCCATGGCCGACACCATCGAGCGCTGCCAGGGCGAGAGCCAGTTCTTCTGGCGCCTCACCTGCATCCGCGACGATGCGCCCGCCGAGGCGGCCGCCGAAGAGCAGGTGGCGCGCAGCCAGTCGGTGTCGAAGTGGCACGAGCTCATCGCCGACACCATCCGCCTCATGCCGGCGGGCGAGCCGGTGGACAGCGAGCGCAACCGCGAGCTGGCGAAGCGCTACCTCGAGCTGGACATGACGCAGGACGTCCACGCCGAGCAGAACTTCATCCTCATGGAGAACATCGCGCCCCATGCGGGCGGCGACGGCTCGTTCGATGAGCTGCGCCAGGCGGTGTTCGACCACCTGGAAGCCATCGTCGCCTCCTATCGTTCCCACCCCGATCCGGCCGACTAGGCCGCGCGTCGACAGCGCCGCGCGGGCGCCGCAAACGATCTCTCCCACCCTCCCTTTGCGGCTCCCACGCGGCACGTCATACCCCATAGGTTTCAGCAATAACGGCAGCGCCGTCTAGGAACGTGCTGTCTCAAACAAGGAAAGGATATGCGTATGCTCGTGTCGTGGATGACGACGAACAAGTGCAACCTCAAGTGCGTGCACTGCTATCAGGATGCCGAAGAGGCCACCGAGAAGGAGCTCTCAACCGACGAGGGCAAGAAGATGATCGACGAGATCGCCCGCGCGGGCTTCAAGGTGATGATCTTCTCGGGCGGCGAGCCGCTCATGCGCCCCGACATCTACGAGCTGGTTGCCCATGCCGCTTCGCGCGGGCTGCGCCCCGTGTTCGGCTCGAACGGCACGCTCATCACGCCCGAGGTGGCTGTGCGGTTGAAGGAGGCCGGGGCCTGCGCCATGGGCATCTCCGTGGACAGCCTCGATGCCGCCAAGCACGACAAGTTCCGCGGGCTCGAGCACGCCTACGACCTCACCATGGCCGGTATCGAGGCCTGCAAACAGGCGGGTCTGCCGTTCCAGCTGCACACGACCGTCGTGGATTGGAACCGCGACGAGATCTGCGCCATCACCGACTTCGCCGTGGAAATCGGCGCGATGGCGCACTACGTGTTCTTCCTCATCCCGGTGGGCCGCGGCAAGTTCATCCAGGAGACCTCGCTCGAGGTGCTCGAGAACGAGAAGCTGCTGAACGACATCATGACGAAAGCCTCCCAGGTGCCCATCGACGTGAAGCCCACCTGCGCGCCGCAGTTCACGCGCGTGGCGAAGCAGCTCGGCGTGGACACGCGCTTCTCGCGCGGGTGCTTGGCGGGCCTCACGTACTGCGTCATCGGCAGCGAGGGCATCGTGCGTCCGTGCGCCTACATGACCGAGGAAGCGGGCGACGTGCGTGAGACGCCCTTCGACGAGATTTGGGCCTCGAGCCCCGTGTTCGAGAAGCTGCGCACCCAGGCGTACTCCGGCTCGTGCGGCACGTGCGACTACCGCGACGGCTGCGGCGGCTGCCGCGCCCGCGCCGCCTACTACCACGACGGCGACATCCTCGCCCAGGACGACTACTGCGCCCACGGCAACGCCTTGGTTCCGTCGGCCTGACGGCCGACGGACCGGGCCGACGCTGCGATGCTCTGCGGCACCCGATCTTCGCGCGATGCTGCGGACTCGCGTACCGAAGTACGCTTCGCCCGCACCATCCCGCGAATCTCGAGCTCCGCAGGGCCTCTCGCTGACGTTGGCGGACCGGTGGCCCGGTTCTTTTACCCTGGCGAGGCCGAGGGCGTGCAGATTCGGCGCCTGGGTCCTCGCCGACCGTTGATCGTGCGAACCTCCGAAGAAAGGACTTCCCCATGACCTTGACCAAGCATCTTCTGCCAACCGCCCTCGCGGCTTCCCTTGCCGCGACGCTGCTGCTCGGCGGCTGCGCAACCGGCCAGCCGGCCGACGGCAGCGGCCCGGCGCAAGCTGAAGCGCAACCGAGCGCGCAGCAGGGCGGGGCGGTCACGTTCACCGACGACACGGGCACCGAGGTGTCGGTGGAGAACCCGCAGCGCGTCGTGGCCTGCATGGGCAGCTTCGCGAACATCTGGGAGCTGGCGGGCGGCACGCTCGTGGGCGCCTCCGACGACGCGTTCGACAGCTACGACATCGCCTCGGCCGACGCGCAGAAGGTGGGCGACTTCTCGAATCCGAACCTTGAGGCCATCATCGCGCTCGAGCCCGACTTCGTCATCATGACGAGCGGCTCCGGCGGACGCGGCGGCGACTCGAACCAAGCCGACCTCAAGGCCGCGCTCGACGCGTCGGGCATCCCGGTGGCCTTCTTCGAGGTGACCACGTTCGACGACTACCTGCGTATGCTGAAAACCTGCACCGACATCACCGGCCGCGCCGACCTCTACGAGCAGAACGGCCAGAAGGTGGCCGACGAGATCGAGGCCATCAAGGCGAAGGTGCCTGCCGACAAGCAGCCCTCCGCCCTGCTCATGACCACGTTCTCCGGCGGTACGCGCGTGCAGTCGTCCTCGTCCATGACGGGTGCGATGCTGGCCGACCTCGGGGTGAGGAATCTCGCCGACGAGAACAAGAGCCTGCTCAAGGACTTCAGCCTGGAGTCGGTCATCGAGATGAACCCCGACTTCATCCTCGTGGTGCCCATGGGCAACGACGATGCGGCGGCCATGAAGAACCTCGAAGAGGCCACGGCGGCGAACCCCGCCTGGTCCACGCTGTCGGCGGTGCAGGGCGACCACTACCTCACGCTTGACAAGGAGCTGTTCCTCTACAAGCCGAACGCGCGCTGGGCCGAGAGCTACCAGGCGCTCTACGACGCGCTGTATGCGTAGGTTGAAGGAAGATCGGTGACTGCGTTCGATCGTGATAGGGCCATGCCGCTCGTGACCGTCGTCTCCGTCGTCGTCCTCGCGGGCGTGACGGCGGCGGCCTTTCTCGTGGGTTCGTCGTCGGTGAGCCTCGCCGATCTCGTCGCCTGGGCGACGGGCGGCGACGTGAGCGCGGCGGCGAAGAGCATCCTCGTGAACGTGCGCCTGCCGCGCGTGTTGGCCGCGCTGTTGGCGGGCGGCGCGCTGGCCGTGGCGGGCGCCATCATCCAGGCCGTGCTGGACAACCCGTTGGCCAGCCCCAACATCATCGGCATCAACTCCGGCGCGGGGCTGTTCGTGCTCATCGCCGCCAGCGTGTTTCCCAGCGCGTTGTGGCTGCCGCCGCTTGCGGCCTTCCTCGGCGCGCTGTTCACGGCGCTCATCATCTTCGGCATCTCGCTGGGCGCGTCGACGTCGCGGCTCACCGTGGTGCTGGCGGGCATCGCCATCACGTCGGTGTTCGGCGCGGGCATGAACACCATCCTCATCGTGAACCCCGACGCCTACATCGGCTCGTCCTCGTTTCTCGTGGGCGGGCTGGCGGGCGTGCTCATGGACGACGTGCTGTGGCCCGCGGCCTATATCGTGGGCGGTCTGGCCGCGGCGTTCTTGGCAGCGGGCAAGCTCAACATCATGGCGCTCGGCGACGAGACGGCGCACGCGCTCGGCATGAACGTGGGCGCGTGCCGTCTGGCGCTGCTGGGCCTGGCGGCCGTGCTGGCGGGCGCGGCGGTGAGCTTCGCGGGGCTGCTCGGATTCGTGGGGCTCATCATCCCGCACCTCGTGCGGTTCTTCGTCGGGCACGACAACCGCGTGGTGCTGCCACTGTCGGCCGTGACGGGCGCGGCGTTCGTCGTCGTGTGCGATCTCTTGTCGCGCGTGCTGTTCGCGCCCTACGAGGTGCCGGTAGGCATCCTCATGGCCTTCCTCGGCGGGCCCTTCTTCATCTACCTCATCTTGAAGAACAGGAGGGGTTCCCTTGACTGACGCCATCGACGTGCGCGACGTGGTGTTCTCGTACGGAAAAGAGCCCTTCATCGACGGGCTGTCGGCGACGTTTCCCCATGGGCGGGTGACGAGCATCGTGGGGCCGAACGGCTGCGGGAAATCCACGATGATCAAGCTCGTCGACGGCTTGCTGCGCCCGCAGGCGGGGGAGGTGCGCGTGGACGGCGTGCCCACGCTGTCGCTCAAGGCGAAGGAGCGCGCCCGGCGGGTGGCCGTGCTCGCGCAGGCCAGCCGGCCGCCGGCCATGACGGTGGAGGCGCTCGTGGCGTGCGGCCGCTACCCGCACCAGGCGCGCCAGGGCAGGCTTTCGCGGGAGGACCGCGCAAAGGTGGAGTGCGCGCTTGAGCTGGCGGGCATCGCGCGGTTCCGCACGCACGAGCTGCGGCGCCTGTCGGGCGGCGAGCGCCAGCGCGCGTTCATCGCCATGACGTTGGCCCAGGACACCGAGCTCATCGTGCTCGACGAGCCCACCACCTACCTCGACATCCGCGCCTGCCACGAGACGATGGAACTCGTGCGGCGCCTGAACGAGGAAGCGCACAAGACCATCGTCATGGTCATCCACGACCTCGACCTGGCCCTGCGCTACTCCGACCGCCTCCTCGTGATGGAGCGCGGCCGCGCCGTGTCGTCCGGCACCGTGGAGGAGGTGCTGGCCGCCGGCGCCATCGAGCACGCCTTCGGCGTGAGCATCCACCCCCACGAAGCAAAAGAAGGAAGAGCGTACACGCTGTTCCCGGCCCCCGCCCCCTCAACTCCCTCATAGCGGCAGTGCAACCCGCCGGTCCCCGCCCCTCGCGCGCCGCACAACAGGGCCCCTCCCGGGTAGAACCGCGCGGAGACGGCAAGGGGCCTCACTCCCCATTGCGGCAGTGCAACCTGCAGGGCCCCTCCCGGGTAGAACCGCGAGGAGGTGAGGGGGGTGAAGCCCCCCTCACCTCCTCGGCATCTCGAACCCTTCCAGCGCGGTGTTCATCCACTGGTTGAACACCCGCATTGCGCGGAAGCTTTCGACCAGCGTGTCGCACCCGATCGCGTTGTCCTGCAGGTGTTCCTCGACCGCCCAGCTTTTGCACTTCAGGTACGCGGCGGCGGGGCTGTCGGCATCGAACCCCTGCGGCACGCGCTTGAGCGGCGTTCCCACGAACTGGAACCGCGCCGCGAACGCCGGCTCTTCGACGATGTCCAAAAACGCCTGAGGGTCGGCGGCGATATGCTCGCGCACCAAACGCGTGGCGTCCTTGAAGTGCGGCGCGAACAGGCCGCTGCCGGCGAACGACCCGCCCGGCGCGACGTGCAGGTAGTATCCCACGGGCACGGGCAGGCGCCCCGCCGGCGAGATGTGCGCACGGAACGCCGGGTTGTAGGGCGATTTGTCGTCGCTGAACCGCGTGTCGCGGTTGATGCGGAACACGAGGCTCTTCGGGTCGAGCGCCACCAAAGCGGGCTCTTCGACGGCCAGCTCGTCGGTGCATCCCTGCACGAGCTCGACGAACGCGTTCTGCGCGTCCCTCTTCTGCTGCTCGTGCGCGTGCATCCAGTCCAGCGAGTTGTGCTCGCGCAGCTCGCTCAGGAAGTCGAGCATGAGGGCGCTAGACATGGGACGCCGCCTGGTCCGCAGTTGCGCCCGTTCCCACGACGGTGGCGAAGCTGGCCGTCTTCATGCACGCGTCCAGCAGCTCCTTGGCGCGCGGCGTGGGGCGGTACGTCGGTAGCTCGTCGAACAGGCACGCGTACCCGTCCAGCTCGTCCATGGCCTCGACGAACGCATCCTCGGCCCGCTCGCTTTCCGTGAGGCGGCTGTATTCGAGGTCGTGCGGCGTCAGGCGATGCGTGGCGATGGCGAAGTTCACGCGCCGTTCGCACGAGCACGTCTCCGACCCGCCGTGCTGGCAGTACGCGCTCAGGAACGCGGCCACCGTCTTGCGGGCGCGCGACAGCCGCTGCCGGTACGCTTCGGGCGTGATGCCCAGCACGTCGGCCGCCGTGGCGCTGTCCACCTTGAACATGGTGCCCAGCACGTAGGCGCAGCGGCTGTCGGCGTCGAGGCACTGCAGCATCACGTTCGTGCACGACAGCTTCAGCTCGCGTGCGAGCAGGTTGCGCTCCACGCCCTCGGACAGGTCGGGCACGTCGCGCGCCCGCTCGTCGCAGATGTCGGCACCGTACATCTCGAAGCTGAACGGCGCGTGGGCGAACTGGTGGGTGCGGCAGTCTTTGAGGTGGTTCACCGCGATGCGGTACGCCCAGGTGGAAAACGCGCTCTCCTTGCGGAAGGCGGACAGGTGCGTCATGATCTTGACGGCGATTTCCTGCGTGGCGTCCTCGGCGTCGTGCACGGTGCCCAAAAACCGCAGCGAAAGGTTGAACACGAGCTCGTGCGTGGAGGCCAGCAGCTTCTCAAGCGCCAGGCTGTCGCCGGCGATGGCCTGGTCGATCAGGTCGTAGGACGTGGTGTCGGAGTGTTCTGCTTGCATGTATCCGCCTTTCATCGGGAAAGGAGCGCCGCGGCGTTCCTCGTACACCATGATTAGACGGGGAAGAGCGCGCGCTGTGACAGAGATGCTGCAAAAAAGTGAAAGGCGAGCGGGTCGATAAGCCGGGTTCTGTCGTTGGACGACCATTTATCTCGAACGCCTGTCGCCAGACGCCTCAAGCACGCAACCCGAACGTACGGCGGGCAGCCGTATCGCGTTCCTATTTGCGCTTGCTCCAGATGGGGTTTTCCAAGCCGCGCCGTTGCCGACGCGCTGGTGCGCTCTTACCGCACCGTTTCAGCTTTTCTCCCGTTTCTGCGCACCGAAGCGCGTGTTCGCGGGGGAGTTTTCTTTTCTGTGGCACTGTCCGTCGGGTCACCCCGCCCAGCCGTTAGCTGGCATCTTGCCCTGTGGAGCCCGGACTTTCCTCACGCCCGAAGGCGCGCGATCGTCTGGCCCGCTCGCGTATGGTATTCTAGCAAACCGAACACCTTGCAGGTATGAGAAAGTAAGAGGCACGCATGGATACCATCATCACCTATCGTCTCGCCACGCGCGACGACGCGGCCGATCTTCTGCGGCTGACCCGCGGCCTCGCGGCCACGATGGATCGGGTGGAGGACGTCACGGCCACGGCGGAAGACCTTGCGCGCCGCATGTTCGACGAAGGCGCGGGCGGGGCGCTCGTGGCCGAGCACGCGTCGGACGGCGTGGTGGGGTGCGCCATCTTCTTCCGCACGTTCTCCACGTGGGACGGGAAGAGCAACCTGTACCTCGAAGACCTGTTCGTCGAGGAAGCGTACCGCGGCGAAGGCGTGGGGCGGGCGCTCATGTGCCGCCTTGCCGCCCTGTGCGAGGAGCGCGGGTGCGGGAAGCTGTCGTGGCACTGTCGCGACACGAACCCCTCGGGCCTCGCATTCTACGAACATCTGGGCGCGACGCGGGTTGACGCGCTCATCGTCCATCGGCTCGAGGGCGACGCCCTCGCGGCCCGCGCGAAGGAGGTGCGCTCATGACGACGTGCGCATTGGTGGGAGCGGTCGAGTTCAACGCGGGGGATTTCCAGGCCCGGCAAGCTGCCGGCGAGTTCGACTTCGTCATCGCGGTGGACGCCGGCTTCGCCCATCTCGAAGCCATCGGCGTGGCGCCCGACATGGCGGTGGGCGACTTCGATTCGCTCGGCTACGTGCCGAAGGCCCGTCGCGTGTCGCGCCATCCCGTGAAGAAGGACAAGAGCGACATGGAGCTGGCCATGGAGAAGGCCGTCGCCTGGGACCATGACGAACTCGTCATCTACGGCGCCCTCGGCGCGCGCCTCGACCACACGCTGGCGAACCTCCAGCTGTTCGCGCGCTTCTCGGAGCGCGACGTGTACGTGACCGCCATCGGCGACACGTACGCCGTGCGTCTGCTCACCGGCCCCGACGTGTTCGAGCTGCCCGTCACCCAGGGCACCGTGTCGGTGTTCTCGGCCAACGACACGGCGCGCGGCGTTATCGAGCGCGGCATGGCGTACTCCCTCGACGACGAGCCGCTGTCGAACCGCACCTCGCGCGGCCTGTCGAACGAGCTGACCGGCGAGGAGGCCACGGTGGCCGTCGAGCAGGGCACGCTGTACGTCTTCTACCCGCTGCTCGCCGACTGAGTGCACCTGCCCGCGGGCGGGTGTTTTCGCGCAGAGCGCGAATTGGGGGATGGCGTAGCCGCGCCCTGGCTTATACTGGCCGTCGTACCTTTTCATACCGGGGAGCTTGCAGCCGCATCGCATCGCGGCCGGGCAGGCTGAGAGGAAGCGCCGATCACGCTTCGACCCGAGGAACCTGACATGGGTAATGCCAACGAAGGGAGCTCTATGACGCAGATCGATGCGGCGCGTGCGGGTACCGTCACCCGCGAAATGGCCATCGTGGCCGAGAAGGAAGGCCGCGACCCCGAATTCATCCGCGAAGGCGTGGCGGCGGGACGCATCGCCATCCCCGCGAACATCCACCATGCAAGCCTCTCGCCCGAAGGCGTAGGCGGCGGCCTGCGCACGAAGGTGAACGTGAACCTGGGCATCTCGGGCGATCTCGCCGACGAGGCCGAGGAGTGGAAGAAGGTGGACGTGGCGCTCGAGCTGGGCGCCGAGGCCATCATGGACCTGTCGAACGACGGCAAGACGGCCGCGTTTCGCCGCAAGCTCATCGAGAAGTCGCCGGCCATGATAGGCACCGTGCCCATGTACGACGCCATCGGCTACCTGGAGAAGCCGCTCATCGGCATCAAAGCGGCCGACTTCCTCGACGTGGTGCGCGCGCACGCCGAGGACGGCGTGGACTTCGTCACCGTGCATGCCGGCATGAACCGGCGCACCATCGAGTCGTTCCGCGAGACGGGCCGCCTCACGAACATCGTGAGCCGCGGCGGGTCGCTCATCTTCGCCTGGATGGAAGCCACCGGCAACGAGAACCCCTTCTACGAGTTCTACGACGAGGTGCTGGCCATCCTGCGCGAGCACGACGTGACCATCAGCCTGGGCGACGCCATGCGCCCCGGGTCCACCTACGACGCCACCGACGCGGGGCAGATCGCCGAGCTCATCGAAATCGGCAAGCTGACGAAGCGTGCGTGGGATGCGGGCGTGCAGGTGATGGTGGAGGGGCCGGGCCACATGGCGCTCGACGAGATCGCCGCCAACATGAAGCTGGAGAAGCGGTTGTGCCACGACGCGCCCTTCTACGTGCTCGGGCCGCTCGTCACCGACATCGCGCCGGGCTACGACCACATCACGGCCGCTATCGGCGGGGCCGTGGCCGCCGCATCGGGCGCCGACTTCCTGTGCTACGTCACGCCGGCCGAGCACCTGCGCCTGCCCGACGCGGCCGACGTGCGCGAAGGCCTCGTGGCAACGAAGATCGCTGCGCATGCGGCCGACATCGCGCGCGGCCTGCCCGGTGCGCGCGATCGCGACAACCGCATGAGCGACGCCCGACGCCGCGTGGCATGGGACGAGATGTTCGACCTCGCGCTCGACCCCGTCAAGGCGCGCAGCTACTTCGAAAGCGCCCCGCCTTCCACGGACGGCACCTGCACGATGTGCGGCGAGATGTGCGCCATGCGCACGGTGAACACCATCATGGACGGCCTGACGGTCGACCTCGGAAAGGAGTGACCTATGGAACCCTTTGCCTTGAAGCGGGCGCTCGACAACGTGCGATCCGGCGCGCCGCTCGTGCACAACATCACGAACTACGTGACGGTGAACGACTGCGCGAACGCGCTCTTGGCCATCGGCGCGAGCCCCATCATGAGCGACGAGCCGGACGACGTGGTTGACATCCAAACCATCTGCGGCGGGCTCACGCTCAACATCGGCACGCTCAACACGCGCAGCGTGGAGGGCATGTTCGTGGCCGGTGCGCGAGCGAGCGAGCTCGGGCATCCTATCGTGCTCGACCCGGTGGGGGCGGGCGCATCGGCTTTACGCACGCGCACGTCGGGCGATCTGCTGGACAAACTGGACGTGTCCGTGATCCGCGGCAACATGTCCGAGATGAAGGCGCTCGCCGGCGGCGCCTCCTCCACGCGCGGCGTGGACGTGTGCCCCGACGATGCCGTGACCGACGACAACCTGGCGGCAAGCGCGGCGTTCGCCCGCGCGTTCGCGGCGCAGACCGGCGCCGTCGTGGCCATCACGGGGGCCATCGACATCGTGGCCGACGGCGAGCACGCCTACGCCATCCGCAACGGCAGCGCCCTCATGGGGCGCATCACGGGCGCGGGCTGCATGCTGTCGTGTTTGTGCACGGCGTACGCGGTGGCGAACCCCGCCGCGCTGCTCGACGCGACGGTGGCCGCCGTGGCCGGCATGGGCCTGGCGGGCCAGATCGCGCAGGGTCGCATGAGCGGCTACGACGGCAACGGGTCGTTTCGCACGTATGTGCTCGATGCGTTGTACCATCTCGACGGCGATGCGCTCGAGGCGGGCGCGAAGGTCGAGCAGGTGGCGTAGGGAGCAGGGAAGGCATCGGGAGCGAGGAGGGCTCATGTATCCACGGGAACGGTTGCGCCGGGCCATGGCGCTGTATGCGGTCACCGACCGGGCATGGTTGGGCGAGCGCACGCTCGCGTCATGCGTCGAAGAGGCGCTTGCGGGCGGGGCCACGTTCGTCCAGCTGCGCGAGAAGGAAGCGCCGCAGGCCGAAGTGGTGCTGCGCGCTCGCGCGCTCGCGCCGCTCTGCCGGGCGGCGGGCGTGCCGTTCGTCGTGAACGACGACGTGGAAGCCGCGCGTTGCGCGGGCGCCGACGGCGTGCACGTGGGGCAGGACGACGCCGCGTGCGCCGAGGCGCGCGCGAAGCTGGGTCCCGACGCCATCGTGGGCGTGTCGGTGCAGACGGTGGAGCAGGCGCGTGCCGCCCAGGAGGCCGGCGCCGACTACCTGGGCGTGGGCGCCGTGTTCGGCACGCCCACGAAACCCGACGCCGCCGACGTGGGCGCCGAGGGCCTCGCGGCCATCTGCGCCGCCGTCGACATTCCCGTCGTGGCCATCGGCGGCCTCAACGCCGCCACCATTCCCGCCCTCGCGGGCACGGGCGCCGACGGCGTGGCCGTCGTGTCGGCCATCTTCGCCGCCGCCGACGTGCGCGCCGCAACGGACGAACTGCTTACCATCACGAAGGAGACGCTGTGCTTGGAGACGAACTGAACAACAACGCGTTCGAGCTGACCGACCTCGATAAGGGACGGGTCGCCGTGCTCGTCATCGACGTGCTGGGCGACCCCGCCGCGCTGCCGTCGCCCTTGCGCGAGCAGATGACGCCCGTCGTGGACAACGCCGCGCGCATCTGCAACGCGGCGCGCGCGGCAGGCGTGCCCGTGGTGTTCACGAACGATGCGCATATTCCCGGGCTCGACCGCGAACTCGAGCTGTGGGGCGCGCACGGGCTGGCGGGCACGCCGGCGGCTCAGCCGTCGCCGCAGCTTGCGTGCAGCGACGCCGACTACGTGGTGCCCAAGCGCCGCTACAGCGGGTTCTTCCAGACGGGCCTGCGCCTGCTGCTCGACGAGCTGGGGGCCGACACGCTTCTATGCGTGGGCATGGACACGAACATCTGCGTGCGCCACACCGTGGCCGACGCGTACTTCAACAACTTCCGCATCGTCGTGGCGGGCGATGCCACGCTCACGTTCCTCGTGGGCGATCAGGACGAGGGCTTGGCCTACATGGAAACGTGCTACGCTGCGAAGGTGGTTCCCACCGCCGATGCGGTGGCGTTTCTCGAGGCGTAAGGAGCGCGCGCTATGGAAGCAGTTCTCAGTATCGCCGGATCGGACTCGAGCGGCGGCGCCGGCATCCAAGCCGACATCAAAACCATCGCGGCGCATCATCTGTTCGCCGAGACGGCCATCACCGCGCTGACCGCGCAGAACACGCTCGGCGTGACCGGCGTGCTCGACATCGAACCCGCCTTCGTGGCGGCGCAGATCGACGCCGTGTTCGAGGATATTCGGCCGGCTGCGGTGAAAATAGGCATGGTATCGTCGGCCGCCATCATCGCTACGATCGCCGAGCGGCTGCGGGCGCACGGCGCGCGCAACATCGTGGTCGACCCCGTTATGGTGGCCACGAGCGGTGCGCGCCTCATCGACGAGGATGCCGTGCGCGCGCTCGTGGACGAGCTGCTTCCGCTTGCGGACGTCGTCACGCCGAACATGCCCGAGGCCACCGTGCTCTGCGGCTTCGACGTGGTGGACGAAGAGACGATGGAGCGCGCGGCGCGTCAGCTGGCCGGAGCGGGGAAGGGGGCCGTGCTCGTGAAGGGCGGCCATCGCACCGACCGTGCCGACGACGTGCTGGTGACGTCGTCGGCTGCTCCGGCCGTGTGGCTGCGCGCTCCGCGCATCGACACGGCGAACACGCACGGGACGGGCTGCACGCTGTCGTCGGCCATCGCCTGCGGCCTTGCGCAAGGGCGTGACGTGGAGCAGGCCGTGCGCGCCGCGAAGGACTACGTCTCCGGCGCGCTCGCCGCGGGCCTCGACCTCGGCAAGGGCTCGGGTCCGCTGGATCATCAGTGGCGATAACCCACACACGTGTCGAGCGGACGATTGCCGCCGTGCTCGTGGCAGCCTTCCTCGTGCTTGCGACGGTCGTCGTCGCGCAGGTGCTGCCGTTCGACAATGCGCAGGAGACCTCCGTCGAACCGGTGCGGCTCGTGATCGAGCCCGAGGCGGAAGCCCTGCTCGACGTCAACGCGAACGAGGTGCGCGCCGTCGAGGTGGAGGGGCGGTTCGACCGCTCCCTGCGTGCCGGCGATCAGCTGTTCTTCTTCGTGGAGAACCTTGAGGTGCACCTGCTCCTCAACGGGCAGGAGGTGTACGCCATCGGCGCGCCCGACAACCATCCTGCCACGTTCCGCTCGTCGGGTTCCGGATGGGGGCGCTTCGTCCTGCCGCAGGACGTCTCGAACGAGGACGTGTGGACGGTCGAGCTGTCGAACGCGTACGGGAACAACTTCTCCGGCGCCTACCGCGATTTCGTCGAGAGCCTGGCCACGGGGGACAGCGGCGCCCTGGCGCGCGCCGAGCTCAACGAGCACGGGCTGTACCTCGTGGCAAGCCTGTTCGTGCTGTTCGCAAGCGTGCTGCTGCTCCTGTCCACGCTGCTCCTCGCGAGCCGGGGCGTCAAAACGCACGCATCGGTGTTCTTGCTGGCGGGCTACGCGATCAGCACCGGCGCCATGTTTCTCCTGACGCCGCAGATCAGCACGCTGCTCATGGGCAACAGCGTGCTCGTGTTGGCGCTGGAAACCGTGTCCATGCTCGTGGCGCTTCTGTTCGCCGTGGCGTACGTGGGGTCGTTCATGACGGGCGCGCCGCGACGGGCGAACGATGTCGTGCTGCTGGGCGTGTTGGTGTTCTCCCTCCTCTACCTTGTCGGTCAGGTGCTCGGCCTCACGGACGCGTACGCCGTGCGCACTCCCATCGTGGTGGTGCTCGGGCTCGTATCGGTGTTCGCCGTGTTCAACGTCGGGTGGGCGCTGCGCTCCGGCCAGAGCGACCGCCTGCGGTTCTTCGTGGCACCGGGTTCCGTATTCCTGTGCTTCGTGGCTGCGGAAATCGCCAACTACCAGCTTGAGTTCTTCGGCGAGACCGTCCTGCTGTTCACCGGTTTGGTGCTGCTGCTCGTCTCGCAGTTCGCCCACGCGATCGGCTACCTCATGGGAGCCCTGCAGCAGGCGCAGCGCGCGATGGAACTCGAGCAGGAGCTCACCCAAAGCCGGGTCGCGCTCATGCTGTCCCAAATCCAGCCTCATTTCCTGTTCAACTCGCTCGCCGTCATCAAGAGCCTGTGCCAGACGGACGTGCGGCAGGCCGAGCGCGCCATCGACTACTTCTCCGACTTCCTGCGCGGCGATCTGCGCTCGCTGACGAACGCCGATCCCATCGCGTTCGAGCAGGAGCTCTCGCATGTGCGCAGCTACGTGGAGCTTGAGCGCATGCGCTTCGGCGACCGGCTGCGCGTCGTGTGGGACACGCCGGTCGTGGATTTCCGCGTGCCCCCGCTCACCGTGCAGCCTATCGTGGAGAATGCGGTGCGCCACGGCGTGACGAAGCGGCGGGAAGGCGGCACCGTGCGCGTCGGCACGCGCGAGGAGGAAGGGGCGTACGTGGTGACGATAGAAGACGACGGGGTGGGGTTCGACCCTGCAGCGCCCTTGCAGGACGGTCGCGCGCATGTGGGCATCGACAACGTACGGGCGCGACTGGCCGGCCAATGCGGCGGAAGCGTGACGGTGGCCAGCGCCGTCGGCGAGGGGACGACGGTCGAGATGACCATTCCGAAAAAGGGGCGTCTATGAAGTGCTTTGCGGTCGACGACGAGCCCATGGTGCTCTCCCTGCTCGAGCGCACCATCCGGGAAGCGGCGCCCGCATGCACGGTGCAGGCGTTCGGCAGCGCGCTCGACGCGCTTGTGGCCGTCGATGCGGGCGCGCATCCCGACGTCGCGTTTCTCGATATCGAGATGTACGACATGACGGGTCTCGCCCTGGCGAAGGCCCTGCGCGAGCGCTCGCCCGAAACGAAGATCGTCTTCGTCACCGGCTATGCCGAGTACGCGCTCGAGGCGTTCAACGTACGTGCGCGCGGCTATGTGCTCAAGCCGGTCACGGTGGAGAAGATCCGCGCCGAGCTCGAGGATGTGCAGGAGCCCGCGCGCCCGCCCGCCACGGTGGTGCGGGTGCAGACGTTCGGCCATTTCGAGGTGTTCGCACACGGCGAGCCCGTGCGCTTCGCGCATGCGAAAACAAAGGAGCTGCTCGCCTACCTCATCGACCGCCGCGGCGCGTCGGTGAACACGGCCGAGGTGTGCGCGGTGCTGTGGGAGGATCGTCCCGACGGCCCGTCGGTGCGCAGCTACGTGCGCACGCTGCTGTCCGACCTGTCCAACACGCTGCAACGCGTCGGCGCCGACGACGTGCTCGTGAAGCGCCGCAACAGCTTCTCGGTGGACTGCGCGCGCGTCGAATGCGACTACTTCCGCTTCCTCGAGGGCGATATGGCTGCGGTGCACGCCTACCGGGGCGAGTACCTGTCCCAGTACAGCTGGGCCGAGATGACGCTCGGCAACCTGGAGCGTCTTCGTTAGCTTGCGGTTCCTTTGCGCTTCGTTCGCTATGATCGTTCGATTGGTTTGAAGACCATCGACGAGGCGCAAGGGGAAGCTTACGAAATCCATACAGACGAAGTTCGTCGCGCTCATGCTGGGTTGCACGCTGCTGTGCGCCGCGGTGGTGGGAGGCGCGGGCATCATCAACGCGAACAGCGTGGTTGATGCCGATTCATCGCACATCATGAACCTGATGTGCGGGGAGAAGGCCGAAAGCATCGACGCCATCCTGTCGCGGATCGAGCAGTCGGTGGGAACGCTGGCCATGTACTCGATGGACGGGTTGGACGATACGTCGCTGCTGCAGGATTCGTCGTACGTCGACGAGCTCACCGCGCGCATCCAGTCGGTGGCCGTGAACGCCGCGAGCAGCACCGAAGGGGCGCTCGCCGTGTACGTCCGTTTCAATCCCGAGCTTACCGACGCCACGGCCGGCCTCCTTTGGAGCAAGACCTCGCAAGAAGGCAGCTTTCGGGCGGTGACGCCCACCGACCTCTCGCGCTACGCGGCGGACGATACCGAGCACGTGGGTTGGTACTACGAGCCGGTGAAGAACGGCAAGCCCACGTGGATCGCGCCGTACTTCAACAAGAACCTCAACGTGGAAATGCTGTCGTACGTCATCCCGCTGTACGCGAACAACCAGACGGTGGGCGTCGTGGGCATGGACATCGACTTCGACGTGATCGAGGACGTGGTGATGAACACCCACGTGTACGAGAGCGGCTACGCGTTCCTCACCGACGGGGAAGCGAACATCATGTTCCATCGCGAGCTGGCGAAGGGCACGCCGATGAGCGGGTTGGAGGAGAGCCTGGGCCCGGTGGCCGCCGAGCTGCAGGGCGGCGGCGACGGATCGTACCTGTTCCCCTATACGTGGCGCGGCGTGGAGAAGCAGATGGCGCTCTGCAGCCTGAGCAACGGCATGCGGCTGGCCATCACGGCGCCCACCGCGGAAATCGACGCGGCGAAGAACAACCTGATCTTCCAGATCGGCGTGTTCACCGTGATCGTCTCCGCGCTTGCCGTTGTGATGACGTCCCTCATGACGCGCAGGATCGTGCGCCCGCTCAAGGAGCTCAACGTGGCCGCCCGACAAATCGCCGAAGGAGATCTGTCCGTCGAGCTCTCGAGCAGGACGAAGGACGAGGTGGGCACGCTTGCGGAAAGCTTCCAACAGACGGTGAACCACCTGCGCCAGTACATCGACTACATCAACGGGCTTGCCTATCGCGACGGGCTGACCGGCGTGAAGAACAAGACCGCCTACCAGGACACCGCGCAGCGTCTCGAGGAGGCCACCAAGACGGGCAAGCCGGAGTTCGCCGTGCTCGTGCTCGACATCAACGGGCTCAAGCACGTGAACGACACGTGCGGGCACGACTTCGGCGACATGCTCATCATCGACGCATGCCGCATCATCTGCAAGGTGTTCAAGCGCAGCCCCGTGTACCGTGTCGGCGGGGACGAGTTCGCGGTGATCCTCGAGCACTGGGATTTGGAGCACTACGTCGAGTTGCTCGAACGGTTCGAGCGCGAACTCGAGGAGAGCAACCAGTACGCCCATCCCGAAGGGCGGGTATCCATCGCGCGCGGCATCGCGGTGTACGAGGAGAGCGTGGATTTGACCTTCGTCGACGTGTTCAAGCGGGCCGACGAGGCGATGTACCAGAACAAGGCGGCCATGAAGCGTCGGGAGCGCGACCGGCGCGCTCCCGACGATGCCGCAAACGACCGTTAGGCCTCGCGTTCGAACACGCAGCGGCCGCCCATGAACGTGGCCAGCACCTGCGTTTTTTGGATGTCCTCGTCGTCGCAGGTCAGAAGGTTGCGATCGAGCACGGCGATGTCGGCCAGCTTGCCCACCTCGAGCGTGCCCAGCTCGCGGCGGCGTCCGGCGGCCGCGGCGCTGCCCTGCGTGTAGGCGCGCAGCGCTTCGGCGCGGCCGATGCGCTCGGCGGGCAGCCAACCGCCGGCGGGCTCGTGCGTGACGGGGTCCTGCCGCGTCACGGCGCTGTACAGCACGTCCATCGAATTCACGTCCACCACGGGCGAGTCGGTGCCGAACGCCAGCACCGCGCTCGTGTCGAGCAGCGTGCGGAACGGCCACATGTAGGGCACGCGCTCGGGCCCTAAGTCGCGCTCGGGGCCGCCGGGATCGAGCGTCATGTGGGGCGGCTGCACGGCGGCCACCACCTGCAGGTCGGCCAGGCGCTCGAGGTCTTCGGGCAGGAAGTTCTCCAGGTGCTCGAGGCAGTTGCGGCGCCCTTCCGGCAGGGGCCCGAACGTCGCGCGCGCCTCCTCGAAGATGTCGAGGGCGGCATGGATGGCCGCGTCGCCGATGGTGTGGATGCGCACGGGATAGCCCCGCTCGGCGGCGGCCAGCACGTAGGAGCGCATGACGTCGGCATCCACGGTCGGGCGGCCGCAATCGCCCTCGACCAGCGCGTTCGCGTACGGCTCGGTCACCCAGGCCGTATGCTGGCTCGACACGCCGTCGAAGAACTGCTTGAAGCCCGGCGCCTGCAAATACGGCCCCGTGTAGCGCTCCCGCATGTCCTCGAAGCGGCTCATGTCGTCGAGTAGGGTGGGGAACAGGTTGACGCGCGCGGTCAGCTCGCCGCGCGCGAGCAGCGCCGCATGCACGTCGTCGCGGATGAAGTCGAGTCCCGGGTGCGCCATGAGCGACATGTCGCAGACGCTCGTCACGCCGTTCTCGGCCAGGCGGGCGAAGAACCCGCGGTAGGCGGCGGCCACCTCCTCGTCGGTGAACGAGCCCATGATGTGCGGCATGAGCGCCATGGCCGCCGCTTCGCGCACGATGCCGGTGAGCTCGCCCTGCTCGTCGCGGTCGTAGGACCCGCCCGCCGGCGGTACGCTGTCGCGCGTGAGCCCCAGCTCGTCGAGCGCCGCCGAATTCAGCCACAGCGTATGGGCATCGCCCGAGTACAGCGCCACGGGACGGGTGGGAAACGCCGCATCCAGCGAGTGCTTCGAGGGCAGCACGGGCGGGTCCCACCGGTACTCGCGCCAGCCCTGCGCGAGCAGCCAGCCGTTCGGCCGTTCGGCGGCGAAGGCCTGCATGCGCGCCACACAGTCGGCCTCGTTCTTGCCGAGGAACATGGTGGCCAGGGGGGAGGCGTAGACGGCCGAATGGAAGAAGTGCAGGTGCGAGTCGTGGAATCCGGGCACGACGAGCGCGTCGCCGACGTCGCGGATGGCGGGCGCGGGGCCGTCGCCGTTCTCCTTCAGCGCGAAGGCGCGCACGTCCTCGCGCGGGCCGACGGCCGCGATGCGGTCGCCGGCGATGGCGATGGCCGCCGGTCCGGCCGTGCCGTCGGTTCCCGTGAACACCTGCCGGCTTTCGATGATCAGGTCGATGTGCATGCGGGCTCCTTTCGTTTCTCTTAGTGCTCGTGAGGCGGTTTAGGGCAGTTCGTAGCGGTAGTCGTCGCCGCAGAGCGTCTGCTTCACCTTGCCCTCGTTCACCAGGTAGATGAGGTGGGCCAGGGTCTCTCCCATGGAGAAGAACTTCTGGTCGAGCGGCCATTCGTGCCAGTTGGGGTACTTCCACGACGCGTGCGACGAGATGGATACCACGTCGCGATGGCCTTCAGCCACCAGCTCGTAAATCTCGTCGAGGCGCGCCTCGTGATGCGCGATCAGCTCCATGACGCGCCCGCGCAGGTCGGAGAACGGCACGCCGTGCGCCGGCAGCACGAGGTCGACGTCGTAGGAGTGGATCTTGCCCAAGCTGCCCAGGAACTCTTCGAGGGCGTTGTGCACCGATATCCACGACGAGATGGACGGCGAGATGCGCTCGAGCACGTGGTCGCCGATGATCATGAGCTTGTGCGCGCGGTCGTACAGGCAGATGTGCCACTGATCGTGCCCCGGCGTTTCGATGATCTCGAACGCGAAGCCTCCGGCGCGGTACACGTCGCCTTCGTGCAGGTACGTCACGGCCGGTTGGTACTGCAACGGCAGCAGCTCGGCCGACACGTGCGGCTGCGCGTAGCCCCGCTCGAACGACAGTCCGCCGCTCTGTTTCGGGGTGGCCGCCTGCACGAGCAGCGGTCCGTACACGTGCGCTTCCAAATCGAGGAAGTTCTCCACCTCTTGGAACGAGTGCAGGTTCGCGTAGACGGACATGCCGTCGCGGTAGATGCGGTCGAGGTTGCCCGTGTGGTCGGGGTGCGAGTGCGTTAGCACGATCTCGACGCTGTCCCATGAGCGGCCGAGCGCGCGCAGCGCGTCGTCGAGCGCCTGCTCGCAGGCGGGGTGGTTGAACCCCACGTCCACGATGGTGGTTTTGTCCTCCGCGGTGATCACATAGGAGTTGAGCGCCTTGAGCGGGTTGTGCGGCAGCGGAACCCGCACGAGGTAGAGGTTCTCCACGATGGGGATGGGCACGCCGAACTCCGCTTCCTCGACGGCCTGCTTGTACGGCTGATGCGCGTCGGAAGCGAGGTCGCGCATGGCCGGGATAGATTCGTTGTTCTCAGTCATAGATCCTCCGGTTTCTTTTGTCGCCGCCATTGTACGCCACCGCGTGGCGTGCGGGGGTGGGGCGTGCGGGCTCCGGGGGAGGAAGGCAAAGAAAAAGGCCAGCGGAGTAATCCGCTGGCCTGTCATTTCTTGGTAGCTCCGACCGGATTCGAACCGGCGACCTCCGCCTTGAGAGGGCGGCGTCCTAAACCGCTAGACGACGGAGCCACATAGTGCGCTGTACAGTATACCGTAATAATGGCTGGGGTGGAAGGAGTCGAACCCTCACATACGGCACCAGAAGCCGCTGTCCTACCATTAGACGACACCCCATCGGCTAACCGATGTGTTCGTGCTGCTTTCGCAACAGTCGCAAGCGCGAGTTGGTATATTACGGGGTGTGCGCCGCTTCGTCAAGCCTTATTGCCAAATTTTTCTGGAAAAGTTGACGAATTTGATGCGCACGCGGGGCGTCGATCCGCCTTGCGCGGTTGTTTTGCCTGGTGGGTGGCTAATCAAGCCCGTCCTCGAACCCGACGGTCACGTGCATGGCGTCGCAGAACGGCTTGTTGCGCGATTCGCCGCAGCGGCAGAGCGCATAGCGGTTGCGCATCTCGTACATCGAGCCGTCGGAGCCGATAAGCGGAATGCCCCCGCGCACGTACAGCGGGCCGCTCACCCCTTCCTCGGGGTCTTCCAGCAGGGCGATGGACGGCGTGAAGTCCGGCTCGTAGATGGCGCCCGTCTCGGAATCGATGTGCACGAGGCGCCCCGCGGGACAGTCGGTGGACTCCTTGACGGCCTCGCGCTTGAGACGCTCGTCGCCGGACAGCTCGGTGAGCGTCCACACGTCGCCGTCCTCGCGGTGACAGAACCGGGCGAATGCGCAGCGGTTGTCGTCGTAGAGCGTGACGCCGGGACCGGGGTAGATGTCGGCGCGCTCTTCGAAGGGCGCGCGCGAGGCGGTTTCCGTGCCGTGGAAGTTGGCGGACACGTGCGAGCCGTCGCAGAACGGCGGGGTTGTCGTGCGACCGCAGCGGCAGAGCGCGTACGATTCCTGCTCGGGGAAGGAACGTACCGTGCGGTATTCGCGATGCCCGCCGACGGGCGTGATGACCTCGATGGTGAGCGGCACGCTGCCGTTCACGAGATAGGGGCCGTTGTGCGTGATGGTGATGCTCATGGCGTGTTCGTCCGCGGCAACGGGTTGGGTTTCCGGCTGCGTCTGGGCGGGGGCGGAGGGTGGAGTCATGGGGCGTTCCTCGCTTTCCTGAGGTGATGACGATGCATCAGATCAGTATAGGAAGCGAAGCGGCGTCGCGCGTGCCGTATGCGAACTCGTCACCGGGCGGTCGTTCGGCCGTCACCAAGCGCCGCGGTCCTCGTGTTCGTCGCGCCAGCCTGCGATGAAGGCGCGCAACGCGTCGGGCTCGTTCGCAACGCGCTCGTCGATGACCGCGTCGAGCGCCTCGGCCAGGGCGCGTCCAACGAAGGGGCCCTGCGGTACGCCGAGCTCTATGACGTCGCCGCCGTGCAGCGCGAGCTTTTTGAGCGAGAAGGCCTCGTCGGCGGCGATGATGCTCGCCAGGATGCGCTCGAGTTCGTCGGTTTCGTCCACGCGCCCGATGCAGTGCGGCGCCTGCCCGCGCGCATCGCCGCGCTTGAGGTCGCAAAGCACGGCGAACAGCTCGGTGTCGCCGCCAAGGCGCGACAGCGCGCGCTTCACGGCTTTCGGCGTGCGTTCGATCACGTCGTCGTGGCGTTCCACCAGCACGAGCACGCGCGTGATGAAGGCCGACGACAGCGCCAGGCGCTCCATGATGCCGCGTGCCAGCATCACGCTGATGGCGGCGTGCCCGTAGAAGTGCCCCGTGCCGTCCTCGTCGGTGAAGAACGCCGCGGGTTTGCCCATGTCGTGGAACAGCGCGGCCCAGCGCACGAGCGGGTAGGGCGGCACGCCGTCGATCACGCGCGCCGTGTGCTCGAGCACGTCGTATATATGGTAGGGCGTGCGCTGCTCGAAGCCCTGCATGGCCACGAGTTCCGGCAGCACCGCGGCCAGCACGCCCGCGGTTGCAACGAGGGCGTCGCCCGCATGCGCTCCCAGCAACAGGCGCTGCAGCTCATGGGTGACGCGCTCGATGGAGATGCGGGGGAGCAGCCCCTTGTTCGCCAGCATGCCCTCGAAGGTGGCGGGGTCGATGGCGAAGCCGAGCTCGGCGGCGAAGCGGCAGGCGCGCAGCATGCGCAGCGCATCCTCGGAGAACCGACGGTTCGGGTCGCCCACCGCGCGGATGACGCCCGCCTGCAGGTCGGCATAGCCACCGTAGGGGTCGAACAACCCGCGCGCGGGATGGTAGGCGAGGGCGTTCATGGTGAAGTCGCGGCGCGCGAGGTCCTCGCGGATGGTGCGCACGAACGACACCTGCTTCGGATGTCGCGCGTCGGCGTAGGCTCCGTCGCTGCGAAACGTCGTGATCTCAAGAGCCTGCTCGTCCACGATCACCGTGAGCGTGCCGTGCGCCGTCCCCGTCTCGTGCGTGCGATGCCCGCAGGCCTCGAACGTCCGCTGCACGTCCTGCCAGTGCGCCGCCGTGGCGATGTCGATGTCCACCGAGGGACGGCCGAGCAGGGCGTCGCGCACGTAGCCGCCCACCACCCACGACTCGTAGCCGTCGGCTTCCAGCACGGCAAGCGCCTCGAGGGCGTAGGGCGGCAGGGGTATGTCCACCGTCGCATCGAGGTCGGTGTGGTTCGGCATGACGCAGCTCCTTTCGGTCGCTCCCTATACTAATATATGCACGCGTTCGACGTGCCGGCAAAAGCGGAGCGGTCACGACATTGTCGGCGTACCGGCATGGGGCTCCTCTCCACAATTCCTGCATGTTTCAAATTGCCCCCTTGCGCGCTCCGCCCGGGGCGGGTAATATACTCGGGCTGCGTTTTCCGGGAGAGGGGCGCGGCGCCGGTTCCGCCGGCTTCCCGGGAGAGGGCGCGCGAGCGCCGGCCCGGA
>ENA-OQNO01000464-OQNO01000464.1-human-gut-metagenome-genome-assembly--contig:-NODE-464-length-39291-cov-5.477173_pt1 | contig 39291 bp, 44 predicted proteins | sample MGYA00242629_ERZ504880 | MGnify/ENA primary metagenome ERZ504880 (study PRJEB26092, sample SAMD00036377) | human gut metagenome | host: Homo sapiens | study: EMG produced TPA metagenomics assembly of... | reverse complement strand
GCTAATCCTTGGAAGTACCCGAAAAAATTTTTAATTTTGGTCGGGTTTAGTTCAGTGCGCTTCAAAAATTAACTACCTTTAAAAATCTTTTGAAAAATTATCTTGACTTATTACCACTAGACTTTCTTAGAATAGCATGAAAATTGTTTTTCCCTATATAATATTACTCACTTTTTATCGGTTAATAACTGACAGGTTTTGGTAAATAAAGTACAATAAAGAAGAAATATGCTTAAAAAAATTCAGATTAATGACCGAATTTAATAAAGGAGGAAAACAGATGTTATATGAGGAACTTATGTTTGATGCGTCGCTCCTCTTGCGTTTTAATATTTTTAAATACTTAAACCAATCTACCAAAAAGATTTTAGCGATTAGTCAATTGTCAGAAGATTTAGATTTAAATTACCAGCAAAGCGTCATTGAACTGAATGAAGTAGATCAGGAATTAGCAGAAATACGACCGGATCACGAAACAATTATGATGCGTGCCGGCAAACTGAATCTAGAAAACCTCAATGCCACGGTTGATGAATATCGTTATCACTTACTGCAGCAAGCAGTGCCATTCCAGTTCATCCTATACTTCTTAAATGATGCGAATCCAACAATCGAACAATTTTGTGAAAAGTATTTTGTGAGTCGTTCCACAGTTTCTCGGAAAATCGATAAATTGAAAAAACACTTGAAACGATTCAATATTCGCTTTACATATACAGAGGCCGGTATGTCCGGCGATGAACGTTTGATTCGTTTAGCTTTATTTGATCTTTTATGGCTGGGAACTCGTGGAATTGAATGTCCAATAAATGTTGACAAACATCAATTAACTAAAATAATTGATACCTATAAAGACTATTTTCCGTTATCACAAACTTACTTTGGTACTCAAGAAATCAAATTATTTACTAGCATTAATATGGTGCGAGTACAGAAAAAGAAATTCACAAAATATGATCCTCGCTACAATTTTTTGATGAAGGATAATCCATATTATGATTTCACATCATTACGCGATCTAATTGACATGCCAATGACAACACGTCAATTAAAGGGTGAAACCAGTTTTATTTATTTCTTAGCTCATTATTCACCTTTCTATACGATTCGTGACGATCAAAGTATGAAACAAGCACTCCATGATTTTGATTCACGTCCAAATCCAGTAAATGATTTTGTAACGGAATTTCGGAACTTTGCTAAGAAAGTCTTATTCCCGGATCGGCCCGACATCATGGATGATCCATTGGTTGTTTCAAATATGTTGAATATCACCTTTGGTTACTTTATTTTCCGCCAGCCATTCCCAAGCATGATTGAATTAGTCTTAGACCCAAATGCTAAACAAACTCGCGGTGAATATATTTTATTCCAGAACATTCAAAATTTCATGCAAATGACGAAGGAAAATCCATCCTACAGCTTTATAAGTTCGGTTCATCCGATGATTACTCGAGCCTTTAAGCGTTTGTTATTGCCTTACTTTAATCAATTTCCTTACGCACATAATCTAAAAGTTGGTATTGCATTAGAGCATAATGCGATTTTCGTTCGTGACTTGTATCGTTTCCTTGAGGATCTGCGCTTCATTGATGCTGAGCCATACGATGTATCACTGAAGGATGATTATGATTTGATTATCAGCTCTTCCTCACTATTAAGAAAGGAAAAACCAAATATTCCGTTATTCCAACTGGATTTTCCTTATACAAAAAACGAGCTTGTTCCATTATATTTAGAATTGCGTAATATTTACGACAAGAAAAACCGTGTTTATGAATAATTGCTATTAAAAACGAGAGAGCCATGACAAAAGTCTTGTCATAGCTCTTTTTTCTGAATAAACGATGTTCTTGATGTTCCAGAAGTAGCTATTTAGAAAAATAAGCCAAAATCTCACATAAACTCGAAAAGCAACGAGTAGGTACCATTCAACATCCCTTCCTACATCATTGTATTTTTGGAAACTCCTTTTTGAAGCTGACCACTTCAGTCACAACCTCTTTACCTTTTATTTTTCATTTCATAAAATTATTGGGATAAAGAATTATAACAACTCCTTTTAGTTAATATAATTGGATAATTTATAAAATTCTAAAATAATGGTGTGAAACCCTATAAGTTTTTCTGTATTTTATTTTTTATAAATTAATGGTTTCGCTAGTCTTTCGTCATATTTTATTCATAAGTAGTTGCTATTATATAAGCATACCAACAAACAACCCTAACACTTTTTCATTTTTTAACTCCTTTGCTCGTCGGCTACCCACCGATGAGCTCTTTTTTTGAAAATAAATTATAATATTTTTGCCGAGTTAATTAATATTCAATTTTTTTATAAAATTTTTAATTTTCAAACAATCATCGTTCACACTTTTTTCACATATCGTTGCTATTATATAAGCATACCAACAAACAACCCTAACACTTTTTCATTTTTTAACTCCTTTGCTCATCGGCCACCCACCGATGAGCTCTTTTTTTGTTTAGATTTGTTCTATGATTCCTTTAGAAGTTTAGCTGCACAATGAAATAAAGCTTCAACATATGAATGAAATAACTATATAAGGGGATTTAATTATTTTTTTGATCTAACTATTAATGAATAGCTCAATTTTATTTCGACCTATTTTTTTAAATCTTCTACCAAGCTTCGTTCATAAATAATTCACATATCGTTGCTATTATATAAGCATACCAACAAACAACCCTAACACTTTTTCATTTTTTTAACTCCTTTGCTCATCGGCCACCCACCGATGAGCCCTTTTTTTGTTTGCTCCTTCAAATGATCAACAAGGCTAATTAAACGATCCACGTGTACTACGGAGAAACCTCATTTATTTCACTGTTTACTGCTCAATGTCTACTGAACTTTATTTCGACCTATTTTTTTTAATCTTCTGCCAAGCTTCATTCATAAATAATTCACATATCGTTGCTATTATATAAACATACCAACAAACAACCCTAACACTTTTTCATTTTTTAACTCCTTTGCTCATCGGCCACCCACCGATGAGCCCTTTTTTTTGTCTTTTTGGCAGGTTGCCAGTAGTAGTAATAAAAACAAGAGAGCGCCTGATATTCAGGGCACTCTCTTGTTTTTATCTTTCAATTAAACTTCCAACATTTTCTCTGCGATTTGAGCTTCGCTTCCAGCAGTATTGATTAGTCGATCATAGATTTGACCGTCCTTTAAAAAGATGACCTCTCTAGCCGCTTGAGCAACTTTGCTGTCATGAGTGATCATGACAATGGTGATGCCTAATTCTTGATTAATACGCTGAAAAATGTTGATTACTTCGGCTCCCGCATTGCTGTCTAAATTCCCAGTTGGCTCATCCGCTAAAATAATTTGCGGCTGATTTATCAATGCTCGGCAAATCGCAGCTCGTTGTTTTTCTCCTACTGACAACTCGTGAGGAAGTTTTCCCAATAGATGTTCAATTCGCAGCACTTGAAAGAATGGCTGCATTCGTTCTTCCGATTTTGTAACGTCTTGCTTATCCAAAATTGCGGGTAAAAGAATATTTTCCCGCACAGTGATACTTTCCATCAAATTGAAATCCTGAAAAACGAAGCCAATCTTTCTTCTGCGAATGTCAGAAATTTCATCTGGAAAAAGTTCATGCGTTAGTCTTTCCTCAAAAAAGACATCTCCAGTGGTTGGTGGGTGCATCAGCCCCAATATTTTCAATAATGTGGTTTTCCCACAACCAGAACGCCCCATGATACAAGTAAAATCGCCAGGGGCGATCAGCAAATCGATTCCCTTTAAGACTTCTTGCTGTCCATAATTTTTAGTAATATTTGCGGCTTTGATAATTGGCGTCATTTGCTTACCTCCACTTTTCAATTCTGCGGTAGATCAAACTTGCGATAGTTCCCCATACGAATAAGTAAATCCCAAAATCCAATAAAAAGATACCTCCGAACTGCAGCCATTCTGACATCGAGAAGAAGCGCAGTCTTCCCATGATTCCGATAAAACCCAGACTGAGCAGAAAACCAACAGCTAATGGCAAGACTGTGAAAAATCCAACCTGACGTTTCAAAACACTTCGCTGTTCTTTCTGTCTCATACCTAATTGATCCAACAGTCGTCTGCGTTCGATCAAACGAGTTTCTTCGCTTTCAAATTTGGCTACTATCAATCCCACACTCATGAAGATGCAGATGACTATAGTAAAGATTAAAAGCAAGACTTGTAGATAATTTTCAGAGACAACATTACTTTTCCGTTGCGTCTTTTCATATACAGGTTCGATCGTATCATCCCAACGCTTGTCGTCTACATATTTTTGATTTAAAAAATTTAATGCATGAGCAATTTTTTTATCTCTGTGAATCAAAAACAACTGATTTGGTTGATCTTTTTTAGATAAAGTCGCAAATTCTTCATCTGCAACAACTAGAATATTTTCCTGTAATCCACGTTGAAACATTCCAGTTAGTATCAAGCGTTCTTGGCTTTTGATTGTACGCATCGGGAAAATCACATCGACATTGGTTGTGTTGTAGCTCTCTAATGGTGTCCCAATTCGTAACCGCGATCGAACGCTTTGCGGGTCCCAATCGATCGGTTGTCCACGGATACTAATTGCCTGTTGATAAACGACATGCCACTGCCCTTTTTTTAAATGTAAAGGTTGTTTCTCCAAATCATTTGCCTGTCGTAGTTGTTGATAAGTTGTTTCAGACACTCCAATATGCTGTCCTTGAATAAACATCACCGGCCGCACTGTACCAAAAACTTCCCATTCCGGATCACCGTCCACAGACGTTACTGGAAAGAAAGGATAGCTTTTCCACAGGGCCTTTTCCTGATTCAACGATTTTTCAACTTGTTGAAATTCTGTTGATTTGACCTTCGCTACCACATCATACGGAAATAAATTGTCGACAGCAGTTTGTTGAAAAGTGACCACGCGAGGCAGAAAGATCCCCGCTATCAAAACTTGTAAAAGGGACACTAACATGAGAACATTGATACTTTTGTGAAAACGATAGAATAAATCATTGCGAGAAAGCAGGAGGGTGATTTTTTCCCGTCTACGTTTTACATAAAAACCGCCAATACCAAGGAAAAGCCCCCACAAAGCAATGATTAGCGTACTAATAACTAACAAGGTTTCAGCAGATTTTCTTCGATGAAACCACCAGAAAGTAACAGCTAACGCCAGCAAACCGATTAACAGAAATACTGGTGACAAACGATGATTTGGACGGTCTGCTTTGGTTTGCTCCCGAGGTTTAAATTGAATTAAGCGTAAGATTTTTTCCTGATGAAAAGCCATCGCTAAAATAATTAACCCTGTGTACAACAATAAAGCCCAGCCAATACTAGTAAATGCTCTAGTAATTAGCAAGCTAAGGCTTCCCCCAAACACCACACCCGACAAGGCACAAAGACTAAACTCTTCAATCAACATAATTAGAAACGTTTTTTTGCGGATTCCCAGCTGAATGAATAATTCCATGTGCTTTGCCTTAAAATCAATATATAAGCCGTCCATAAATGATAAGAACAATAATAACAAGATTAGAAGAACACCGCCGGATTCGATTAAAATACGTAGGAGTCCCGTTTTATTGAAAACTGTCTCTTGGGTGTGACTGCCGCTAAATTTCTGATAGGCGAAAAAAAGAATTACTAATGAAAAGAAAACTAATGTGTTTGCAAAGATTATCAAAAAATAATTTTTTCGATAGAAATGGAAATTTTTTCGAATAACCTGATGAAACAAAGGCGGATACTTTCCCGGAAAAGCCAAACGTCGTTTACGATCTTCGTTGCGCTGTTTTTCGATTTTTTGCGACTCAGCATATTTTCGATCTCGCTCGATTTTATCATCCAAATAGCGATTTAAAAGAAATTCTAACGCTCCGATTATAAGAAGCAGAACCAACCAAATGCTGCTTGAATAGAATTGAATGAAAATAAAATAGAAGAACATTGTGAAATAGAGCCAGGCAACTTTAGCAGATTGCAAGAGGACGATTTTTCGATGGCAGGTTAACAATAAGCTGTCAAAGACGTAGGCTAGCAGTAATAACAGAAACGCACCTGTGCCAACTAATACACCGATGCCTGAAGAAAACTCCGTTTGCCAAAAATGCAGAAAATTTCCGCTAATCAAGCTGCGAATCCAGACCTCAACCAAGCTGAATCGCTGATTCACACCACCGATTATTTTAAGAAATACAGCGATTATTAGCATTCCATAGCCCGCAGCCATAGAAATCCGATCCATTCTTTTTTGCATGTTGTCCTCCCCAGTTTCCTTCTTCTACTTATTATCATATCAGAAGAAATCAAGTGAGAAAGCGTTTAATCAAATTTCTTTAATCAGCAAAATTTTCAAAAATAGTTTAGACACAAAAAGAGGCACCCCAGCTGGAGTACCTCATACAATAGATTTATTTTTTATGTGTTTCAAATAGTGGGCTAACTGGTTTGTTCTCGTGGATACGTTTGATTGCATCTCCCATTAATTCACCCACACTGATTTCATCGATCTTATCGATTTTACGTTCGTCAGATAAGTAGATTGAATCTGTTACGACTAAATGCTCGATCGCAGAATCTTGGATTCTTTGCATTGCTGGACCTGATAACACCGGATGAGTACATGAAGCGTAGACCTGTTTTGCGCCAGCTTCTTTCAACGCATTGGCAGCTAGAGTAATCGTTCCTGCAGTATCAATCATGTCATCGATAATGACACAGGTTTTGCCGTCTACTTTACCAATAATGTTCATCACTTCCGCAACGTTCGCTTTCGGACGGCGTTTGTCGATGATGGCAATTGGTGCTTTTAAGAATTCTGCTAATTTACGTGCACGTGTAACCCCGCCATGGTCAGGTGAAACAACCACGACATCGTCGCCGCAAATACCTTTTTCTAAGAAGTAATCCGCAATCAATGGTGCACCCATTAAATGATCCACAGGGATATCAAAGAACCCTTGGATTTGCGAAGCATGGAGATCTAAAGTCAATAAACGTGTCGCACCAGCTTTTTCGATCATGTTTGCAACAAGCTTAGCAGTAATTGGTTCCCGCGCACGTGCTTTACGATCCTGACGGGCATAACCATAATAAGGCATTACGACGTTGATTGTTTTGGCACTCGCACGTTTCAAGGCATCAATCATAATCAAAAGTTCCATCAGATTATCATTTACCGGACTACTTGTAGACTGAACAACATAAACATGACAGCCACGAATACTTTCTTCAATGTTTACTTGAATTTCACCATCGCTAAATTGGGTAACAGAACTTTTTCCTAGTTCAACACCAACTTCTTCAGCAATTTTCTCAGCTAAGGGACGATTTGAATTCAAAGCAAAAATTTTCAATCTTGGATCAAAATAATGTTTCGACATGGGGACCTCCACTTTCTTTTTAAGCATACGCTACCGATTATATACCATTTCAAATAAAATACTAGTCATTTCCTTTTAAGAAATCAAGAGAATTCCCTTAAAATGGCAATCGACTCGCATAACCTTCTTTGTTTACTTGGCGAGCACGAGCAATTGCCATGTCGCCTTCAGCAATATCGTCAGTAATCGTTGAACCTGCTGCTGTCACACTATTCTCAGCAATAGTAACTGGCGCAATAATATTGGTTCCCGAACCAATAAAGACGTGATCTCCTACGTTGGTGTGATGTTTGTTCTTTCCATCGTAATTAACAAAAACAACACCGCAGCCGACATTGATATCTTTTCCAAGAGTTGCATCACCAACATAAGTTAAATGGCCTACTTTGGTATTTTCACCAATCGTGGCTTTTTTGATCTCTACGTAATTCCCGATATGAGCATTTTCACCAATATCTGATTTTGGACGCAAGTGTGCGTGTGGACCAACGTCCGCATTTTTTCTCACAATTGCTTCTTCGATGACAGAAGATTTGATTTCCACCTTGTCTTCAATTGTGCTATCAACAATTTTCGAGTGAGCACCAATAATACAGTCAGAGCCAATCACTGTATTTCCTTGGATTTGCACTCCTGGCTCGATAATGGTATCAGAACCGATCTCGATACCAGCATCAATATATGTCGTCGCAGGATCAATGAATGTCACGCCATTAACCATGTGCTGCTTATTAATACGGCGACGCATCAATTCATTCGCATTCGCTAAAGCGATTCGATCGTTGACACCCAGCGATTCTTCAAAATCATCCGTTTTATAAGCTGCAACCGTTTGACCGTCATTTTTTAAAATTTCAACAATATCGGTTAAGTAGTATTCACCTTGTGCATTATTGGTGCCTATTTTTTCTAATGCCGCAAATAACTGTTCATTATCAAAGCAATAGGTTCCTGTATTGATTTCTTGAGTTCGCGCTTCTTCTGGAGTCGCATCTTTTTGTTCAACAATTTTTTCCACGATGCCGACATGGTCGCGTAAAATGCGTCCGTAGCCTGTTGGATCTTCTGCATGAGCAGTCAGAATCGTCGCACTAGCCTTTTTGCCTTGATGATAATCAAATAGATTATTCAATGTTTGCGTGGTAAGTAATGGTGTATCTCCGCTAATGACTAAAGTTGTCCCTTGTTTGCCCTTTAAAAATTCTGCCGCTTGCATCACCGCATGGCCTGTTCCAAGTTGTTCTGCCTGTAACGCATATCGGCTACGATCACCCAATTGTTCCTTAACCATTTCCGCGCCATGACCAACAATCGTTACGATGTCTGTTGGCTGTGTCTCAACCACCCGTTCAATAATGTGTTCCACCATTGGTTTTCCTGCAACTGGATGCAAGACTTTGTATAATTTTGATTTCATGCGGGTTCCCTTACCCGCTGCTAAAATAATCGCATAACGGTTTTCCAAAAGAAGTCACTCCTATTTCATTCTATTCATTTTAAATTTACCATTGATATTTGAAATCCGTAGTCCATTTTACTAGCCACACGCAAAAAAGGCTAGCTCATTAGACTCTCTCAAAGAAAAAAACTAGAGAGAGTCTTAAAAACCTAGCATTCTTATTGTCTATTTATTGAAGCAATTACCAGGTACAACACTGATAGTTTTCGTACTAGTATCAACGTCTTGAACAAATAGCAACGAATTATAGTCGTCAATAGCCCGCTCGCCTTTAAACTTAGACTCAGCAAAGACAGTAATTCCTACAAGTTCTGCTTCAAATTCTTCAATCAGGCTCTTCATTCCATTGACGGTACCTCCGCCCTTCATGAAATCATCCACAATCAAAACCTTTGAACCGCGTTTTAAGCTGCGCTTTGACAGCTCCATTTTTTCGATCCGTTCTGATGAGCCAGAAACATAGTTCACACTAACTGTCGAACCTTCTGTAATTTTCGAGTCGCGACGAACGATTACGAATGGGGCATTCAAATAATAAGAGACTGCTTGCGCGATTGGTACGCCTTTAGTAGCAACCGTCATGACTGCATCAACTTTTTTATCTAAATATTGCGCCGCAATGATTCGTCCAACTTTACGTAATAAGTCAGGCTGACCCAACATATCAGATAGATATACATATCCGCCTGGCAATAAACGATCCTCTTCAGACAAACGCTCAGCCAAAGATTCGATATATTCCTGTGCTTCTGCATCCGTAATACTTGGTGTAAAGACAACACCGCCGGCAGCACCAGGAATCGTTTCTAGAAAGCCTGTTCCTCGTTCCTTGAAGGTTTTCTTTACAATTGCTAAGTCTTCACTGATAGAAGATTTGGCTGAACCGTATCGAGCCGCAAAAAAAGTCAATGGGATCAAGTCATGTGGATGATCCAACAAATATTGTGTCATGTCGATTAATCGTTCACTTCGACGCACTTTCACGTAATTCACTCCTATTTCGTATTAATGTATTTTTTCTTGGTGAAAAAGGTTGATGCTCAAAACGAATACCATTCCACTAATGAACTAAAGTTCAAAGTGGAACTGGCATCCTATTTCGTATTAATGTATTTTTTCTTGATGAAAAAAGGTTGATGCTCAATGCCTATCATCGCTTAACTCTTATAAAGAAAAAGCAGATGATCGCCTATTCTGATTTATCGTTTCCCATTATAAGGGTTTAGCTGATAAAATTCGAGCATTTTCTTGTTTTAAAGTTTAAAAGTTCGGAATTTATTAATTATTTTGCAAAAAAAGAGGAAAAGCTTTCGCTTTCCTCTAATTTTGCATCTGTTTTCGTTGAACCAAGATCCGCAACTGACGGATTCCATTGATTACTAAAAACAATAAGATAAAACCAAGTGTGATCGTCGCACCCGGCGGTGTATCTAAATAATATGAACCAGTCAGACCACCAATCATTCCAATAAAGCCAACAAGCACGCTGACGAAGATCACAATGTTAAAACTTTTTCCTACCCGCATACCGATTGCCGCTGGCAATACCATGATAGCTGAGATTAACAAGGCTCCTGCGATTGGAATCATAATTGCAATAGCTACTCCCGTCACAACATTGAAAATCATCGACATCATACGAACAGGCAGACCATCAACAGCCGCGATATCTTCATCAAAGGTCAATACATACATAGGTCGCTTGAATAGCAGGAATAAAATACCGACTAAAACAAAGAGAATTCCTAAAAAGATAACCTGTTGCCAAGTAATCGTCACGATCGAACCAAATAGATACGATTGGATGCTGACTGCCGAGCTTCCCGGAGCCAGGCTCATTAATACCAATGCGATGGCTAGGCCGGCTGCCATTAAGATCGCAATGGAAATTTCCGAATAAGAGCTATACATATTCTGTAAATATTCCATGATGATTGCGGCAACAACCACTACTAACAACGTTGTTCCCGTCGGATTCAAATTCAAGAAGAAGCCTAATGCTACTCCTGCCAGCGAAACGTGGGATAGAGTATCCGCCATTAACGACTGTCGTCGAATCACTAGAAAGACTCCCAACATTGGAGCGATTCCGGCGATAAAAATCGCGGCTAAGAAGGCACGTCTCATGAATTCATATGAAAGCAACGCCATTTTGAATTCTCCTTTCGCACCAATCGAATGTGGCGATCAATATATTTTTTGGTGTCCTCATGATCGTGGGTAATCATTAAGATACTTTTACCGTGCACATGAGCACTGTGGCGCAGTAAATTATAAAAATCATTGCGGGATTTTTCATCCATTCCCGTTGTCGGCTCATCTAGAACAAATAAATCCGGATCTTTAGCAAATAACCGTGCCAAACTGATTCGCTGTTTTTGCCCACCAGATAATTCTCCTACCTTCTTGTGACGCATATTCCACATATCTACTGACTCCAACGCCTTTTGTACATGTTCATGGTCGCGTTCAGATAACTTTTTGAACCATTTTCCTTGTGGATAGCGGCCAGATTCCACCAATTCTAAAACGGTACTAGGAAAACCGGCATTGAACGATGCTACTTGTTGTGGAATATAGCCGATACTCAATTTTTTCCCTTCGGCATTCTTCTTTGCAATCATAACTTTTCCGCTACTCGGCTTTAATAGCCCTAATGTCGCTTTGATCAATGTCGATTTTGCGGCACCATTTTCTCCCGTTAAAATGACAAATTCGCCAGGGTCCACACGATAGGACACATTTTCTAATACAGGTTCGTTGTCATAATAGAATGAGAGGTCTTCTACCTCGATATACGACATTTTTTTCGCTCCTTTTACTAATGAATACTTTCCTTCAATGCGGTCAAATTCTCACGCATAACAGAAAGATAGTCTTCACCATCTTTGATTTGCTTATCTGTCAAACTCTCTAATGGATTCAAGACTTCCAATTTCACGCCAGTTTCTTTAGACAAAGTCTCGGCAACTTTTGAAGAAGCATTCTCTTCAAAATAAATGACCTTCACTTGGTTGTCATCCACATAATGTTTCAACTCGCTCAGACGACTTGGTGACGGTTCTTGATCGGGGGAAATGCCGGCAATCGCTTCTTGGGTTAACCCATACTGGTTAGCTAAATAGCCAAATGCCGCATGCTGCGTCACAAAGGTTTTATTCTTCGCGTCCTTAAATGCTGTTTGAAACTCTTCATCTAATTTCTTTAATTCATCAATATAGCTTGCCGCATTTTTTTCAAATGCTGCTTTGTCATCTGGATATTTTTTACTTAGCTGATCACGGATTGTTTCGACTTCCTTGATTGCCAAAGCAGGATCCAACCAAACATGGGGATCTAATTCATGTGAATGTCCGTGTTCTTCATGTTCCTGAGTGTCATGATCATGTGCTTCTTCGTGGTCATGCTCTGTGCCTTCCATCAATTTGATATCTTTAGAAGCTTGAATGATTTCCGTTTGTTTCGTATCAATCGTATCCGTCAAATTATCTGTCCACGTTTCTAGCTCTGGACTATTATAGACAAAGACATCAGAATCTGAAATTTTTGCCAAATCTTTGGCTGATGGTTCAAAATCATGGGGTTCGGTACCTGCAGGAATCAGCAATTCTACATCGCCTTTATCTCCTACCACCTGTTTGGTGAATTCGTACATTGGGTAAAACGTCGTCATCACCTGAATTTTTTCATTGGATGAGGCCTCTTTTTTCTCTTGTCCACCGCAAGCAGTCAGCAAAACAGATAGTACCACAGTTCCTAGTAAAAGTAGTCCTTTTTGCATCTTCATCTATCTAAACACCTTCTCTTCTCGTTTTAAGACAAAGATTAATTTAACAGATGTTTTTCTATCCGTCAACACAAAACGTAAAAATTACGATTTGAATACGAATAAGGCTGATAAACCGTAATATAAATGATATTTCATTCATATGAAGGATCAAACCTGTATTCGTTTTTCTTTTCAGCAAACGTTATTTTATCCATTGAATGAAACTTTATCTAACACATCATAGAAGATAGCCGTCTACTTTTTTGTTTAAAAGCCACTTTGTTTCAAAACTGTTAAAATGAAAAAAGCACCTTTCCAAAAGTTGGAAAAATGCTTTAGTCGCAGATTTTTTACTTTAATGTCCGCACTAGATATACTTCATCACAAAAACCTTTCAGTGCATTGAACACATGCTTCGCGCGGGAATACTTATGACACAGCGCATACACCGTAGGACCACTGCCGCTCATCATCGCAGCATCTGCGCCATATTTCAGCATACGATCTTTTAGCTGCTGGATGATCGGATGCTTTTTAATTGTTACGACTTCCATCGAATTCCCTAAGTTTTGGGTCATCTTCTGGTAATCATTTTCTTCAATAGCTGAGACCAGCGCTGGAATATCCGGATGATATAAATCCTCCATTACAATCTTAGCAAAAATCGTGCGTGTCGATACACTCATCCGCGGCTTAACCACCACTACCCAACACTGCGGCATTGGAGCAATCGGGGTCACTTTCTCACCAAAGCCTTCGACTAACGAGGTTTGTCCATATACACAATAGGGAACATCTGAACCAACCTCAGCACCTAAGCTAGCCAATTCCTTAACTGATAATCCCAAATTCCATAAACGGTTTACCGCTCGTAAAGCCGCCGCTGAATCCGTTGAGCCGCCGCCTAAACCGGCCGCTACAGGAATTTCTTTATGAATTTTGACCCGTAAGCCCTGTTTTATCTCAAAGCGCTCCTTAACCAGTTCTAGCGCTTCATAAACATGATTCTTTTTATCGGTGGGTAAAAAAGCCTTATTGGTCTCAATGATGATTTTATTTTCCGGAATTTCTTCCAAATACAAACGATCTGCTAGGTCGATGCTGGCCATGACCATCGCCAATTCATGCAAGCCATCTGGTCGTTTGCCTAAAATATCGAGGCCCAAATTGATTTTCGCTGGGGCTTTCTCCATAATTTCCATTTTCTCACCCGTTCAAATTTTTCACTAGACGATTCTATCATAGCCCATAATAAATGTATAGATAATTCATTCTAGCATAGGCGCCCTAAATTAGTTGAATAATTCCACCTGAGGCTTTACCATGAAAGAAAGAACAATGTTGCACGCCGGGATAATATAAAATAGGAGGAATACCAGATGAATCTACTGCCGAAAAATAATTGGTTAGATGGAGAAGAATTAGTAGGCAAGCTGATGAACACGTTTTGGGATGACCGAAAAATGAGTGTCGATATTCGCGATATGGATGATCACTATGAAGTCAAAGCGGATCTGCCAGGATTTGAAAAATCAGAAATTTCCGTGAACTATACGAATGAGATACTTTCGATTGATGCCGAACACACGAGCGAAAATGAAGTTAAAGATGATGGTCGTTTTGTCCGCCGAGAACGCTCCAGCAGTGCATACCACCGTCAATTTGTAGTGAAAAGCATTGATGAAGAAAAAATTAGCGCAAAATTTGAAAATGGTGTGCTCACGTTGATACTCCCCCGAACGGATTACGAAGAAAAGAAAGGTACATCTATCACGATTGATTGAAGTACGCATGAATGAAAAAGACGAGCCGTAACGGGCTCGTCTTTTTATACTTCGATCATTTCTTCTGAAATCGTGACACCTTTGTTCTTTCCTCGACCAATTAAATAAAGTAATTGTAAGGCTGAGAATAAAAAGCTGCTATCCTTCATATAAGCGAAATATCTTGGTCGCCATCGATCCACATAAACCGTTTTTTCCTCTGTAACCTGTTGAAAAGCATAAATCGAATGACCATATTTATAGATCAAATTCATGATCCGCTCTCCTAAAAAAGCAAAAGAAGTCTCGCCAACTTTGGCTAAAGGCGCCATGCCTTGATATACTTCACAATATCCTTGTCGTTTCAACTCATCCATCAAATGCAGCTTTAGAAAAGTCGGCAGCTCATTCGGTACATCGTTTCGGAAACGTAAAAGATCAAAGGACGCCTTCTCCTTATTGATTGGCTGTTCAGTGATAAATCCGACAATCCGATTTTGCGGATCACGTGCAATTCCAACATTACTTGTTTCAATGTACCCACGATCAAAGCGGCCTACTGAGAAACATTTTTCCTTTTCACCATTCAACCATTCATCTGAAATTTCCTCTAGCTCCTCAAAAACTTCCTCTGGCAGATTTTCAAAATAAATAAATTGATACCCCTCGTTTGTCAAGCGTTTAAATTCAAAGCGATCAGAAAAAACATCATGTTTATGACGAGTGAAATCCGTAACCCCCGTCTCACCGATCTTATCAAAATGAAAGCCTAAATCATGTAGAAGTAGAACGTACTCTTCTGATATTTTATAAAAGGCCAGCTGATAGCCCAACTTATCTGCATGTTCCATAAAGGCAAAAGTAGCCGCCTGCCATTTTTCAGGATTGCCCACAGGATCGCCCAGAACAAAACACTTATTTGCTCGCGTCTGAAAACCAAAAACGATTTGATCGTTGCCGTTTTCTTGATAATAAAAATACTGATAGCCCGATACTCGTAAATAATGACTAGCAGGCGTGCCGCCATAGCGATTGATTAAATAGTTGAAGCGTTTCTCATCCCAAGCAGCTCCCAGTTTTGTCTCACTTTGCGTTAAATATTGATAGAGGATCGCTAAACATAAAATTGATAAAATCAATCCGACTAAACCGGAGAACCATATTTCTTCTGACGGGAAGGCAAAATATTTCGCCGATAACCGTTCCGTACTCCAGATCTGACCACTGTGATAGCCTGCTACCGCATAAAAAATGAAGAGCAGACCGAATAAAATTCCATCAAAAACCAACGCTCCCCAAGAATACACAAACCGTTCTCGGTAAAATTCCCGTCGAGACATCCAGACGATCAATAAAATCACCAGATAAACAACAATCAAACGAACAGATGCTGTCCGCGCTACCGTATTAATAATCCCAAAGATCAATAATAAGATTGTTGGCCAAAATGCCCGCTTTACTTTTTGCGAGATTCCTCTAGCAAATCCCAGAAGCAAGAAACCAATCAATAAGTTCAATGTCTGATCCAGAAAATCAAAGGAGAACGGCAGTAGTACTTGAAATAGGCGGCTGATATTAGATAAGTTTGTTAATGTAGATAATAGAATCATCATAATTCCAGCAAAATAAACGGCACTGACCATAATGACATGAGCAAATTTTTGTGAAAGCACACGCGGCAGATTATCAAAATAACGATTCATTTTGACACTGGTATTAGTCAAAAAAATTATGATACCCGTTATAAAAGGAACTAGGTAATAAAATATTCGATAAAACAAGATCCAAACGACCGCTGTACTTTGATTCAACCCGAGATGCCCCAAACCCAAAATCATCATCACATCAAATGTTCCCGCGCCACCTGGCACCATCGTCAGCATCCCTAGACCAGTCGCAATCACAAACATTGGATAAATATCACCGATATTCAATTTCACACCCATCAAATAGCCAACCGATAAGAAGACTATCAGCGCACCTAACCATTGGCCCAATGATGCTAAATACAATTCAAAAATTTGTTTCAGCCGAAACTCTTTAAAAATCGTACGGCGTCGACTATAAACAAAAATTAATAAAAGCGGCGCAAAAGCACCACCTGCTAATAACCAAAAACGATAACGCACAAAGGGATTTTGTGTTCGAAAAATAATCAAATCTAAAGACGTAATGAAGGCCATGATGGAAAGCCCCGCTAGCATGAAAATAGCAATCTTGGAGATCACAGCCAGTACTTTTTTCTTCTCCATCCCCTTACCGTAAAAACTAGAGCGCAGACTCACTCCGACCACACCGCCGAATCCGGCCAAATTATTGATTGTATTAGTGGTCCAGGCAGAAACTAGCCATTCTTTAAAATTCATTCGCGGACGTCCCGTCGCTTCGAGTGTCGTGATTGCCACGTGATCATATAAAAGCATGGGCAGAACACCACAAAGGCCGATCCCAAACATACTTAATAATGCTACTTGATCCTGTTGCTTGATCGTTTGCCAAACGGTTTGCCAACTCATTCCATGAGCGATATTTTTCACTTGATTCGCCACGAAAAATAAAACAATCCCAAAGAAGATGATTTTTAATAATGTAGCATGCCGTTTGAACCAGCGACTGATTGTCGTCATCCTTTTACTCCCATTCTTTCTTTTCTTGTACTCTATTTTAAATGAATTCTTGCTTTGAAGCTATCCTTTTAAATAAATGAAGCGTTTTTTAAATAGCAGTGTCTATTTTTTCTAAAAACCCATGTTTCTTTGCTGCTATAAGCAACATCACACTAATACAGCGGCTATTTATTAGCATAATGACAGTACTTTTTATTTTAGAATAATTTTCTGACGTTCAAGATATTTGAGTTGAAGCTTTCTCCTAAAATATTGAATAGGCTAACAGTGGCAAATAATGAGGAGTTAGCGTATCTTGTGATTATATCCTTACTCAAGAATTTAGGCAAAGCCAGCAGACCAAAGAGTAATCTACAGTCTCCTCCTTGAGTAAATAATTAAGGAGTGAAACATGATGTCAAAACTAAACTGGTTCTCAGGTGGAAAAGAACGCAGCGATCAAGCTCTCGCACTCATTACAGAAATCCTAAGAGAATTAGACACAGATCAAAATAGTCAAGCACTACAAAAAGTATTAGCTAACTATCAAAATGAATTAAGAAAAGAAGAACGCCCTATTCCATGTATTCTGAGTCAAATGAATGTAGAGATTTCCAACATCTTAAACAAAAAGGCTATTTCCTTATCCACTAAGCAAGCAAAGAAATTAAAGCAGCTACTTACCTTATCATACATTCGTTATGGCTATTAATAGAGATTTTTTTCGCTTGGTTATCAGTCGCTGAGTTATCCAAGCTGAAACGTCTAGAACGAAAAAGAAATAAGAGCTCAATCTTTCCCATAGGCGATTGAACTCTTATTTGGTTACTAAGTCTGTTGACTATTTTGCATAGTCTATCTAGGGTAGTCCTAACCTATTCTAGATAGACTCAAATGCAACCATGTCGAAGTTTATTCTTCAATTCGAAGTTCTAGATTATTCTAGTTTCTTCTATTATATATGGTCAAAGTATGGTCATTTCATTCTTAATAATTTGTTCGCTTTACAACCAGAACATACGTTCGTATAATGTCGATGAGGTGAAGGTTATGATTTATGATGATGAGTCAGCAGAAAAGCTTTTTTTAGAGGCCAAAAGCGTTTATGAGGATAGGGGCATGTTGAAATGGTTGACAGGATTCTTTTTATCCGATCACACTGCAGCAATGCAAAAAGATGTTGCTGAACGATCACGAGTCAATGAACAAAAGCCACAGATGTACCCTCACGAAATACAACACGTTTTAGAGCATGCTCGCTTAAAAAGACGCCCTGTCGCAATTCAGCTAGAACAGCTAGATATGGAAGGTAAATATTTAGATGATGTGGTAGGTATGATAAAAGGCTATGACGAATTAGGAATCTACATTGATGATCAAAAAGTAGATTACGATGAAATACGACATGTAGAGTTGTACGACTGGCACAAACGGAGTGAGCTGAAATGAACCCTATTTTGCTCTACGAACAAGGCTATATACCTTTTTCTACATTACAAGACTTATTGTGGGATTTTGGACCAAACAGTATTTTTGAAGTCGGTGAAAAATGTTTTGAGTTTTACTGCAAGAAAGCTAACGGTTTTCACAATTTCGATTTATATATTCTTAGATATGGGAGTGGTTTAAATGATGAGCATGAGTGGTTTAGTGAGTAGTATTAAAATATTGAAGCTTTCCGAACGTCCTTTAGTCTATTTTAAGTTGGATGATCAACCTTGTTTGATAGCTAGTCATTCCTTAAATTTTTTAGCTGATGTGGAAAATGGTATGCAAATTGCTATTGCTGGTGAATACAATTCTAGGAAACAATTTATCGTGAAAAAATACGGCGTGCTTGGTAAAACAAAGATAATGATAGAGTTCGAAAAATTATCAGTTTAATTTTCTATTCTGGATGTTAAAATAATAATGAATTAATTATTTTAACGAAAGAAGGTTTTGTTTTGAAAAGGATAATAAAATACAGTGCAATCATTTTATACAGTAGTCTTTTAGGCTGTGTTGCTCTAAATACTGATTACAATATCGGTTCTCAACATGCTAATGTAGCTTATGCTGCAAAGAAAAAAACACCCCTCAATTCAAATAAATCAATTAAGAAGTATCTAAAAAAACAAACTCATGCTTTGAATATTTTAGAAGTGAATGGATCATACACAGAAAAAGGAAACTATACGGTTCAGATTACTCTTGATGCTGATGCTAACGGAATGAACTATGCTAAAGACCAAGTCATTCAAACAGTTAAAATATTAAACAAAAAGAGTCTTAAAAATTTCTCTAACGTTGGCATTAGTGTAAAAGCCGATATGACTGACGGAGATAAAGGATACGCAATCAAATCAGACTGGGATCCAGAGTTCATAAATTCCAACAAAGCAAAAACAGTTCGATTAAAAAATGTCGATCAACGTGCAAAATCTTGGTGGCAATTAGAAAACTAATTAAAACCAAAAAAACACCCTCCACAACCACCTAAGGCTGTAGAGGGTGTTTGCTTTACTTAATATCGTGATACCAGCGAGTTTCATAGAAATCTTGGAATCCACCAGCTGTGTTACCTTTTGGATCGTTTGTCGCACGCATCAGCACGATGACTGAATGTCCTTTAAGCGGAGCTAGGTCAAATTCTGTTTTGAATCCGACTTGATCATAAGACAACCCGAATGCTTTTTTGACATCTGGACGAGCAATTGGCTTCACTTCTTTTCTAGCCAGTTCTTTGTTTTTCACTCGATCCATAATGATGATAAACTCGTGATTAGAAACTGTAGTGTGCCAACCCTCAACGACAAGTTTATTTCCCACTGGTCCAAATCGGTCTAAGTGAGCTTTGTTTTGTAGAAATTTAGGATCTTGCAAGATTGAAAAATGCTGACCTGCCGTTGTTGGATCAGCTGCTGGAGATGGCTTTGGTGGTTGCGGTGCAGGGCTTGGAGTGCTTCCAGATTTTACTCCAGCATATGCGTCCCAAACCTCCTTATCACCGTAAAATACATTCAAATCTAATCGGCCACTCCAACCATTCAATCGGCCATTTGATGTGTATTGATACATCGCTGTTGATTTCCAGTAAGGAGAAGCTGGCGGATTGGGCTGAGAGTAACCTTGTGGCGCATCAGATCCGTAATTAGCTACCCACAAACCATAATCTGCATTCGCAATGCTACTAAAGTTGTAGCTATTTATGACAGCCGTATATGTGTAAAACAAAGGCTTTACTCCTGTTTTACTTTGAACATGATCTAACCAAGCCTTAGCCCACGCAACATCACCCTTATTGTCAGACTCCCAGTCTAAAACCAGAATAGCTTTTCCAATATAACCTTTAACATTCTTCAAGAAGAAGTCAGCTTCTTGCTGCGCGGTGCCTTGAAAGCCCAGATCATGTGCATAATGGTAGACAGCAACTTTTTTTCCACTTTTAATCGCTTGTTGAAAAGCTCGATCACAATCCGGATTCACATAACCAGTCCCACCGGTCGCTTTGATAATGACAAAATCCGCTGCTACACCATTTGTACCTACATTGATTCCTGATTGCCAACTTGCGATATCAATTCCATTCAATACCATTACTTATCATCCTTTCGTAATGCCTTGTACTCCATTGCATTTTCGCTATCGGAAATCCCTTCAGTAGTTGGGTCTTTAACCACGCCAACTAAAGCCAAAATTAGAAAAACAGTATTGATAACCTGAGTCAGTTGATCATTGATCACCGTGTAATCCCAATTAATCCCAAAGACTGCCAATACTTGCTGCGCCAACAAAAAAAACAGTCCCAAAAGGCTGATCACGAAAACTTTACTTTGTAACCGAATTTTCCAATTAATTTTCATTTGATTACCCCCTAAAAAATTTCAGTAATTCCATCAAGAATGCGAAAACAACACCAGCTCCGCCACCTATTCCCAAAATCATTTTCCACATGTTTGTTTTGTCAATCACGCGTAGTTCGTGTTTGTGTTCCTCTTCTTCTTTGTTACGATTAAGAACTTCTCTCAAAATTTCAGCATTTTGTTCCGATTGACGAGTGTTTTGCTCTCTTAAAAATCGGTTTGATTCATCAACACGAGCAAGCCCTTCATTCATCGTCTTTTGCATTTCTAAGGTCACATCATTTAATCTGCTCAGTTCTTTATCATGCTGCTTTAGCCTGTCTTCGTGCTGCTGAACCTGTGCTTCTAACTCCATCCCCACATGACTACCACCTTCCTACATAAAATAAATAGCCCCGTCAGAAAACGAGGCTAAAAAAATAAAGCTTACTCAGCTTTACCAACGATCTTATTCGCTTCTTCATCCGTAATACAAATCGGCACGAACTCGCGTACTTGGTCATCAGTGAAGCAACCCCAATCGTACATCATTTTAATATCATCAAAATTAAACATTCGCAGCACCTCCAATTTGAGTTTTAATTGTTTCAATTTCTTTGTTAATCGCGACATCATTCAACATTAATTTGGCATTCAGTTGCGCCATCGAATCTGTTTTAGCAGTTAGTGCCGCATTTGATTCTTTTAGGGCAGTGTTATCAACTTGAAGTCCTGTAGACAGATTTTCCAATAATTCAATTTTATTCGAGTAATCTTGTGTGACTGCTTCTTCCCATTTACCCTCTGCAAAATTGAAAAATTGTGATTGATCATTTTCTAATCCTTCAAGCGGTTTTACCTCCACAAACGGCAAAGCTGTAGGAAAATCAGCCGCTACCTCATGAATTTCAAAGCCGATCGGATAAAGAACTTTGTATATTTGTTTCATTGATTATTCCCCCTATAATTTATTTTTGGCTAAGTACGTGACTGTTCCAGCGTACCAGGTATCTTTTGTTAGAGTAGAATGCGCGGTTAAAGTTGCACCGCTTGCAGTAATTTTAACCAAACTTGTAGTTCCACCAGTATTAGTTAAACCAAAATACTGACCTTCCGATGTATCTGCCTGAAAGTCTGCTGCGATCCCCCAAATGATTGATTGATCTTTTGCAAAATCTTTGTCTGCTCGCGTTTTGAAGTTAAATACTACTTGAACCACATCGCCGTAGCGTACAAAGGTAATATATCCACTTGCAATTTCAGTTGGAAAATCTGCGTTGGAATATTTTATAGTAACTACCCCTTTATGAGTAAGAACATTATTCCCTTTTGACTTTACGCCGTCTTGAAAATCCTTTATTCCAAGAACAGTTTCGTTACCGATTGCCTTAACCAATTTTCCATCAACACCGTCAATTGCATTGGCATGAGTTTTAAGATATTTAGGTACTCCATCTTCTTTTAGTTGTACAATATCCGACATTAAACTTCGCCTACTTTCTCAAATGTAATATTGTTTAATCCGTCTAACTTAGTCTTATCCGCAGCCGACATCAGTCCGTTTGTTGAAGTTGTCGCAACAGCAGTTGTAGTAGCATTTGTTCCAGGATCACCCTTGTCACCTTTTGGAAGAACAAAGTTGAACTTTGCAGCTGAAATCGTACCTGCATTGGTAACTGAAGCAGTCGTTCCACTTGTTACGGTTCCTACTGTTATTGTGGCGGCATTTCCCGGATCACCTTTATCTCCTTTGAGTAATGTGGGTTTGCCTTCGATTGCCTCCCAATGTGATTGAGGATAGACCTGCGCCCCATCCTGTTTCACTTTTACAATATCTGTCATTTATTTAAACCTCCCCTACCTTTTCGAACGTCATACTCGGAATCTTAGAGTCTGCATAAGCTTTGGCGTTTTGATAGGCTTCGCTTGCCTTTTGATCGACATATTCTTGGCTCACTCCGCCACCTTCTCCACTGCCAGTTGCAGAAATCACACCAGTGTTACTGATGCTGATATTTGCACCGGCTGTATAGTTAAATTGTGGATCAGCACTTAGAGTCCCATCTTCATCAATACTCAAGCGATTACCAATCTTAATGCCACCTTTTTCTTCAGCCGATGCTGTTGGCAGATTGTACTCTTGGCCGGGCTCAATCACTGCACTGATAACTCCATCTGCATCGATGTTGATATTTTGACCTGCAGAATAATTCTGAAGAAAATCAAGCTTCTGCTTCATTTCAAGAGTAAAGTTGTAGTCAGTTTGCTTTATAGCGGATAGCTTCCCTGTTTCATCAATGGTCAACAGATCACCGATTTTTACCCCACCGAGCTTATCAATGCCAGCGATCGGCAGCACGTAATCACCTGCCCCAGAATTTAAAATCTTCTGATACATTTCAGCAGTGATGATTCCGTCTTCCATCTCATTGGCGTAGGGCAATTCAGTTATGACATTGCCAAGACCAAGATCTTCTTTGGTAATAACTACCGCCCCAATTTTCCCATTTACTGACAACACTTTCGATTGACCAGAAATGATTTTTTCAAGTCCGATAACTGCTGAGATGTGAGTAATTGGAAAGAACTGCCGTTGGACACCCGTTTTCTCATCGGTTTCCATCATTCGTTTTGACTTAGCCATTCTTAAATCACCCCAACTTTCTCAAGAGTGAATACGTTCTGCTTAGGATCATCGACAGTTGCAATCACCAGTGCACCTTCTTCGATTGGGTAATTAATCGAGCTGACTTTTTCGACTTCGTGATTATCTGAGAATAGATCATCCTGTAAAATGTCCACAACTTCGATTTCACCATATTCAATTGTGAAAAGGGCAGCTCTGAGTTTTTGATATAAGTAATCTGCATCAGCCAACAATCGTTCCGAAATAGAATTGTGCCGTGTTCCTTGAATATCCACACGAGCATCCATCAACTCCGCCAACATTGTTCCACCGGGATCAATCCCTTTCAGAATGTCTTTGATTGATTCAAGCCAAAGAAGGTAATCTGATTCTTGACCTGCTCGCCATGATTCAAATGTTTCTTTTTGATATTTGCTCCAAGTCTCAAACTCTTTCTTTCTATCATTCATCCAATCAGTGAAGTCACCCTTGTTTTCATTAAGGAAAGCAATCATGTCGATGATCAAATCTTCAACGGTCTGCCAATAAGACCCCATTTCACCTTCTGTTTTTGAAACAGCACGAACAACAAAATAAGTGAAGTCTTGAGTTGTAGCAATCAAATCATCACCTTTGTAAAAGACTAGATTCGCCGTTTGTTTATGAATAGCCTGCATTGAATACTCATCGAACGTGTACTGTACTTTACCGTTCTTCGCATCTATGATTTTTGCTGATCGTTGCACCGCAGAGTCATTAGTCAAAATTGCTTCAAAGTAGGCTTTACATCCTGTCAGGTCATATGGTTTACCATTCTCAGTGATCAGGGCTTCCATGACTTCCGAATTCCGGTTACCATTTCGAACCGTCATAATGCCAACATAATTGAAGCTATCAGTTGTGCTTAGTGAAACGTTCCATTTTGCCATATATTCATCACTCCTCTCTCAAAATCAGGCGGGATACAAATAGATGCGATTTGATCAGAGTCAAAAAACTCTCTATCGTATTCAGCGACAATCTCTCCTGATTCAGCGTTTTGTTCATAAGTTTGAACGCGATCATTTTCAAGCCCTCTGATTACACCTGTGTGCCCGAAGGTTTGTGATGCACACCAACTTGCTACTCTCGCGCCACGCTTCCAGTTAATGATCGAGCCAACTTCCAATTGGTCATAACTTGGTTCCTCAATAACTGACCAAAAATAAAGAGGCCACTGGTAAGCAGAACCAATATCAGCAGCAGAAAAAACATTTCCATGTCTCACCTTGATTTCATACTTCGTTCCAGCTCCCATATCTGGTCCAATCATTACACCAGCGTATTCCGCACTAAGCGCATAACATTGATGATTGCCAACTGGCTGATTCATCAAACTTTTTAAATGATTCAATCCTTTTCTATCTATCACGCAATCACCTCTATTTCTTCGCTCTTGCTATACATACATCGCCACCATTTAATAACCAACCAAACGACATATCTACGCGTCCTACTCCGACACCGCCAGATTGCATTCCGCCCATCTCGATGATGGATGTAGTATAGCCGTGCCAGTCCTCGGCTAGAATCGCAGTATGTCCATCTGATCCAGCTCCGCCGCCTTGGTTTACAATCAACACGTCTCCGGCCTTCCCTTGGTTTTGAGGAATCTCAGTTAGCCAGTTTCTTGCGCCACGCGCATCACTTGTCATTGAACCTGTGTACCAGCCAACTCCTGGTGGTGTACGATACCCAGCTTTTGTTAAAACCAGCCAAACGAACGAAGAACAATCGGCATAGCCGTTCCTGTCTGGATTTTCAACAGAACCAAATTGTGTTCTTAATGGCATAGAATAATGAAAATAACCTAGTAAACTTTTCGCAGTAGATAAAATACTTCCACCGCCACCAGATGAAATTTCCAAATCTTTGAACTTGTTATACCAATTTACCGCCCATCCTTGACGCTCAGGGTGTGTATTTGCTGGTCGTTCATAGTTTCTTTCAAATGCATACGCTGCTTGAGAAGGATCAGTAATTGCTTTGAATGCTGCTTGAGTAGTTGGTTGAACGATTCCTAACCACTGGCCGTTGTACATCGTCCAATCTAACAACTTACCTTGAGCAGCCATTGTTCGATAATCCTCTGTGATACCAGCTGCAACCATTAAATGTTGGACATAGGTCCGGCCATCGTAAGTAGGAGAACCAACAAGCGGATAAGCCGAGCCATCCCATTGAACAATCCCATAGGCAGGTCCGCCAATTTGAGCGATGTCAGGATTCATTGAAACTCCGGCTTCGCCTTGAACGTTACCCAAGATACCTGCAGCTGCAGCTTTAGAGTAGCCTTTCAAAAGAAGTATCACCCATAGCTCCCAAGCGAACTTGTCAGCTTGAGAAGTGACTCCCGGCGGGTATTCTCCGTTCCAGTTTCCTCCCGGATCAGTACCCCCTCCCTGACCAGGAAACACTTCCTGACCTTTGATGGTTAGTTTGCCTTGAACATCTAGATCACCAAACACTCGCAACTTGCCTTGAATATTCATATCACCGTTATGAATAGTGGTTCCGTTTGCGAGCATGATAAATCCTTTGCCTTTATTTGGTGATATTAAAATGTACTTTCCGCTGCCTTCAGTTCGGATTACCAGTGCGTTATCAGGAATTGGTGTTGGCGTTGAAGCATCAGGAAATGGATTGCCGGCAGAGTCCGTTGTTCCAATCGTTCCAATTTCTTTGGTACCACTCCAGAACTGCATCCCTTTTTTCGTTAGCTCCATTATTTTTTTATTACTGTTAACGACCTGCAATGCACCTTTTACGAGCTTTAATTGATCACCAACAGCATTAAATGAAGTTTCAAAAATATCAGCTCTAATACGCCCTGACTGGATATAATTCGCATTGAAGTTTCCATCAATGGTCCATGCAGTCTTGAAATTCGCTTCGTTGAATTTTCCATCGATGAATCCGATCCCCTCGGAATTTGCAACAAGAAAGTGATTTGAAGTATCGATCGAATCACCATTCATCCAAACAATTTGATACGGTTGCCGGCTTTCGCCTTTTCCGGTGTCCCACGGATTCATCATGATGATCGAGCCACCCTTAGCACCTCGGATAATATCTGACTGCCATTTAGAAACCTCGGTGGATTCATAGAAAGTCATCTTCGTTTCATCGAGTGTCTGCAAAGCATTTTGTGTATTTGAAGCTTGACGAGTAGCTGAGTTGTTTAAATTGTCGCCTAACCCGGTCTCGACTTTTCCAGTTAAGCGGTCAATCTTCACGCTGAAAATTCGCGTTTCATAGTGATAGCCGCGATCTTCTCGATGAATGCGTATAGTATTACCCAACTTATCTGCGCTAAAAATAGTCGATTTGAATTGAACAAGCGGTCTTGAGCAATTCACCAGTTCTTGATAGGTGAGCTGAATCAGTTCAGTCGGTTCCTCGCAGTCTTCAAAAATAACGACTTTCTCACGTTTGCGACGTTTTCCATTTTTTGTAGGAATACCGTATTTTTCCGTCATTTCAGGAATTTCCAAATTGATCTGACCTGTTGGCTTATTGAGAGGATCACCTTTTGACTTTGACCAATAGACTTGATCAAACTCAATGCGTCGGCCATAGCCGTCACCCACTTCTTCTCCTTTACCTCTCCCAATTAAAGAAGTAAATAGATTACTTCGGTTGACTTCTTTTTCAATTGTTAAAGCATTATCGCCGTAATCGTATCTTTCATTACTGTACTCACCGATTTGCCGATGTACTTCAATCCACTTATCAGTGATTCCTTCACCAGTAAGATTGCATTTAAAAAGAATCTCGCAACCTAACGTTTGGAGCATTTTCAGTGCTTCACGAACACTGCAGTAATAAAAATTCATTGATACTTTAGGAAGAGTTGAATCCAAGTAACCAACGCGCCACTCTCCTAACGTATAGTCGATGACTCGTTGAATCGTTTTTTGAAAGAACTCATTCGCAGGTCGAATATCATTGATGATGTAACCTTCAAGCTCATCAGGTCCGAAATTAACCCCAGTAAAGATTAATAGTGAACCTGGATCAGCAATCCCAGCTATTTTGTACATAGAAAAAGACGACCCGCTTTCGCGAACCGCCATATAAACTGCATCCTTAATTTCTTCATCAAACTCGGTGCTGACCGACAATTTATCATTGATCAATTCTTCTTTGTTTGGTGTGATTTCCATTTCTTGAATATTCGAGAATAAATTTTCTTCACCTACTACTTTGATGAGTTTTTGATTGTCATCAAAGAAATAGACATCCTTATCGAAACTTTCCACTACAACCACACCCCTCGATACTTAATCAAAGGAGTACCGTTGTCACTTTTGATAACTTCTCCTGTTCGCACAGTGAAACTTTTGAATGGGCTAGTCAGATCAAGGACCCGTGTTTTATTCTCTCCGTTGATCAGTATTTTCCCCTCGCGGATTAACATTTCGACACGATCGCCTTTTTTTAGAGCCGCATTTGAAATACTGATTGTTTGCCGACCATTCGTTACTTTGACGCTGTTATCCTTTGAAGCGGTAAAACTAATGGAATCCGGCACAGAGTCATAAGGAATATACTCGGAAATTTCCCCGCCTGTTTCAAATTGTCTTGAATACTTTCGCGGATCTGGACAAGTAATTGTGTAACTAGAAACTACGCTGTCAGTATTCCCTGGAACTTTTTCTGCAGCAGAGTAGCGGCCATAATAAAAAGTGTCGAGTTCATCATTAAAATGAATCTCGACATCTTCTTGTTTGTATAAAATTCGCATCAGCTTTTTGAAGCTTCGCTGAAACTCAACTGGATTAGACTCTGTTAGTTTGTAGTGTATTATCAATGAGCGTTCAGGTAATCGCTGTGCTGATATATGAACCCCTACATTCTTCTTCTCGGATTCCAAATCAAGTGACAGCATTTCGCGACCTTCCACGAATAGCGTCTGGTATCCGGGAATAATTTTTTCAATCATTGTACCGCCGTATATCATCGCAGAAGTCGGAATCCACGATTTGTAAGCGGGTCGTTTCGTTGTGTCTCTAAATTGATACATTGGATTTTCCCATTCTTCCACGCTTCATCCTCCTTCTAAAATAGTAAGTTGAGATCTGCTACATCTCCTTGTTCGTCTGAAATATCCTGAACAAACGCACTAAACTCTTGCTTGCCTAAACGAAGTTTAATTACAGCTGGTTGTTTCGTTGACTGGTTTTCGTTTCTTGTGACAGTGTGCTTCACCCCTAGACTTGCGTTTAAATTGGCAAGCGCAGGAATGTCTAAAACTGATGCCATCGCGCGATTAATCTCATCCTGTCCAGAGTAAATCCCTGTTGAGATTGTTCCGCCAAAATTCAACTTATCTAAATCGCTAAGTGGTCCTTCTTTGGCTGGAGAGAATGGTAAATATTTACGAACTTTTGAAACAACCGCATTGATAGCCTTAGCCGGCAAACTAATTGCTGACCAAATTCCATCTGCAATCATTTTTACCAGATTCCAACCGGCATTTTTGAAGGTGGAGAAAAACCCTCTAACAACACCGATCACCGCTTCTAAAGCTCCAACAACAATTCCGCCGAGTCCATATAAAATTCCAGACGCGGCTTCCACCATTCCTTCCCAAGCCATCGACCAATCCCCTGAAAGTATACCGAGAATAAACTTGATCAAACCTTGGATTACTCGTAAAGCACCTTCAATCACTGCTGAAATTGCTGTCCAAATCCCTTCGGTTATTCCTTTAATCGCAGTCCATACTCCAACAACGATGCCTTGAATCACACCCATAGCATTTCGAATAAATTGACCGATTTTTCCATTCCAAATCGTATTTACTGCAGCAGCGATTTCCTCGTTATTAGCTTTCCACCAAGCAACGACACCGCCAAAAATTCGTTGGATCGTGTTTGATACGGTTTGAACAGCAAATGAAATTGTATTTTTTATAGATTCCCAAATCGTTGTGACAGCATTCCGAAAACCTTCGCTGGTGTTCCAAGCGAAAATAAACGCTCCAACTAATGCAGCAATGATCGCGATTACTATTCCAACCGGTCCAGTTAGAGCTGTAAATACCCCACCTAAAGCTGGGAATGAAGTAGAAAGGAATCCGACCGCAACTTTAAGTTTTGCGAACCATACAAGCATTGATCCTCCGACAAAAAGCAGAGGGCCAATCGCAGCTACTAAAGCAGCGATCGCCAGTGCCATTTTTTGAATAGGCTCCGGTGCATTAACGAACTTTTCAACTAATCCGCCAATTGTATCCGCAACACCTCGAATTGCTGGTGCCATGATTTCTTGAATTACTATTGCAGCAGACTCAAAAGCTCCCATCATTTGTTCAATAGATGAGTTCATGTTGTCTTGCATTGTCCGAGCCATTTCATCAGCAGCACCATTTGAATTCTTTAATGAGTTAGTTAATTCATTTATTGCATTTGGTCCCTTTTCAATTAATGCCATCATTCCTGATAGCGATTCTTGCCCGTAAAGAGTCACTAATGCGTTTTGCTGTTGTTCCGGTGTTAATCCTTGGAAAGCGTGTTGCAACATACCAATTTGATGCTCCAGTGATTTCATGTTGCCTTCAGCATCATAGAAACTCAAACCTAACTCATCCATTTTTGCGATCATTGGATCAGTCGGTTTTGCTAAACGAGATAAAGCTCCGCGAAGTGATGTCCCTGCTTGTGATCCTTTAATACCAGCATCAGACATGATACCAATCGCTGCGGATGCCTCTTCAAGCGAAATTCCCATCGCATTTGCTACTGGAGCGATATATTTCATCGCTTCTCCCATATCTGCAACCTCAGCATTCGTGTCAGCTGCCGCACGTGCAAACACGTCCGCAACATGACCTGCTTGACTTGCCTCAAGTCCAAATCCTCGCAACGCTGTTGCTGCATTCTCAGATGCCAAAGCCACATCGCCACCAGAAACAGCTGCTAAGTCTAAAAGACCAGGCATTGCAGCCATGATCTCGTTTGCATCAAAACCTGCAGAGGCTAGGTTTTCCATACCTGCTGCGGATTCTTTCGCGCTAAAGGCCGTTTTAGCACCTAAATCGATCGCTTGTTGCTTCAGTTGTTCAAAAGAATCGCCAGTTGCCCCAGAGATCGCTTTTACACGACTCATTTGCTCTTCAAAGTCTCCGCCAATTTTAGCAGCGGCGACACCAGCACCAAGTATTGGCACTGTAAGAAGTTTTGTCATTGACTTCCCGGCACTTTGCATCGTTGATCCAACAGCCATCATCGTGCTATTTGAATCTTTTTCGAAGGTTTCGACTGCAGATTGAGCATCCTTGAATGTCTGGACAAATCCGCTGTCGGTCGCCTTCAGGTAAGCCTCAACTGAAAATGATTCTGCTATATCGTCCCCCTCCCTTCTCTATACTCACGAAGGTTCCTAGCAATCTGTTTCAACTCATTGATTCGTTTTTCGTCCAATTTGCTTTTATGAAAATCAGTACCCTCTAATGCCTCATTAATTCGTTCTTCGTAATCATAAAAATCGATGAACTCCTTATAAATCGCGTTGCCTTTTCTATCTCTAGCCCTTACAGAGTTATTTAAAAAGGCTTGCTCATGACGCTTCATATCCTCGTCAACTTGAGAAAGCTTGAAAGCAATCATTCGCAATTCAAATTCTCGCAAGGTCATCTGATTGATCTCTTTAAACGATTTACAACCCAGAAAACGAAAAGCATTAATCGCCAAGTCTTCATAAAATTGACGGCTTGTTTTAGTTATTTTTGTTTTGCTACCTTCGCCGCTTGTTTTTTCAACTTTTTGATCATTGCTTTGGTTAAGTCCTGCTTTCCCAATTCATCAATCATTTCCTCCGAAAGCTTTTCGATATCCTGCGACATCAGCCATGCTTCAATTTCTGAACGACCAACTTTTGCCTTGTCTACTTGTAAAGCTTCAATAATATTTCGAAGAACAACAGGGTTATACTGTTGCAAATAAACTAACGAAGAACTAACTCCCATGCCGAATTTAGCTCCGCCATTTTGAACTTCATAAACACGATCTAACGCTTCAATCGCTCCAATGGTAAACTTCACTTCGATAACTTTTCCGTTAATATCAAGATTCATGGTTTTCCTCCTAAAATAAAAAGGCTAGGCGTTTGCCTAACCTTGTCCCGATTCTTCTTCACTACCTGCAGTAGTGTCTCTAAATGCATATTGCGCTTCTTCAATGACTTTATCTGAAACAGTCGCATAGCCTTTAACCGGCTTCCCTTCGATTGTTGCCTCCGTCTCGATTTCGTCCAAATCTTCAACGTTCGAAGGAACACTCCATTTGCCGACTTTACCGCGAGCGTATCGAGCGGGGTATTTCCCTTCCTTTTGGACTCCTTTTAAATCAACATCCCAAAACTCTACTGTAGCGCCATCCTCAACAGCGCTCAGCATGTATTCATTTTCGTCATCTCGTGACGCTAATCCCTTCAATGATAGCGACACTTCTAACCCGCCCGATGTCGGCACAGCTCCATCTTTTGTCTGCTGCGACTTGCTATCGCGCGAGTATTCCCATTTATGTTCAATCTGATAAAGCGGCTTTGTCGCAGCTGCAGAATCAGCTTCGTCTAAACGACGAACTAATAAAAGCTTGTCTTTACCTTGAATTGCTCCCATTAATATTCCTCCTAATAAAATCGCATTTCTAGCGGAATTACACAGTGCCAGAGTGCGGTGTTTGTCGTTGTATCTTGCAGCATCTGTGGCTGTGTACTATTGTTCAATATTTTCCAATTAAAGTTTTCTGATTGCCGAAAAGTCCTAAGTTCATGCATAATAGCGCCTTTCATATCAGAAACCTGCTTACGTTTTGTATGCAACCCATAAATGTGAATGGATAGTTGAATCGTTCCAAATAGTATTGATTTAGTCGCTGTTGGCAGCTCCTGAGATTCGCCTATGTAAACGAACGGATAAGGCGTTTTATCTGGTGGGAGATATGCGAAAACGTTGTATCCCAAACCTTGACAAATCTTGAAAACTTCATCATATAGTTCTTGATCCGGTTGTTTTATCATCATTTCACCAACCTTTGCATTTCTGCGATAAATTTGACTTTCTGATAATTAAAAGCATTTGAAATAAAAGGCTGCGCTGCTTGAAATCTTGTTCCATAGTTGACGTAAGGTGCATACTCTGCTGTTGGCGTCACCATTCCCACTAATCCTCCACTCATGATCGCCATAGTCACAGAACGTCTCAGAAAGCCTGTATCAACAGGTGCCTGTCTTTGCATTTGATTTGCTAACTCAGCAGTGTTCGACTTTACGACCTTCTTTGCTGCTTCCAAACTAATCGCACGCTCAATATGTGCGATCAATGAGTCTGTTCCTTTAAACTCAAGCTTTGGTTTCATTAACAGCCACCTCTTGTACAATCAGGCTATGCCGTCCTGACGGATTTCTAGCAGTGGTTTCCCTGAATGTCTTGCCATCAATCTCGATATGATCAAATTCAGGCAAAGAAAAAAGAGGCAAGGTTCGAATGACCTTTGCCCCTTCTCTGATATCACCGAAAACTTTCACACTACGTTCTGTACCAAGATCGGTCACATTAGCAACCGTTTCAGTTCGTTTTGCTTCGCCATCAACCCACTCACCAAGATCTGGATCATATTTTGATTCCCTAGAATCTTTTACAAAGGTGATTTCATCAGTGTACCTCATAAGAATCTCACCTTGCCCTTTCTCGGGCCAAGCAGACCTTTCTCCTGATCTTTGAACTCATCAATCTCTCGACGGTACTCTGAAAAATCAGAATCAGGAAAGACCATCGAAAGTCCTTCCTGCGAATAAGATTGCATACCTTCCTGTCCGATCCGATTGAACCTTTTGAGAGTCACTTCGTACGATATATACTCAAACTCTGCAGGAATTTCGGACACGCTCAGCAACGACCATAGACGCTCTTTTGTCCGCCGTTCGATGATCTCAAGCTTTTCATCGATTGTGCCAGAGAGTAGCTTTTTAACATCTTCTGCGATTGTTTCAGCCATAAGATCCCCGCCTATCCAGCTGCTTGAGCTGTAACTGCAATTGACGTCGTAAACGTTCCTGACGTAAAGTTAATTGTAGCTGTTCCAGCTGTAGCGATCGTGGCTTCAAATACTCCATCGCCAGTCTTGGCAACAGTAACGATTGACTCATCGCTAGATGCAGCTGTGGTTGCTGCAATCACTGTTGCAGAATCAGAAGCATCAGCTGGATCTGTAGTGATCGTAAACGTCTTAGTATCGCCTACCTTACCGGTCCAAGTTTTTTGGCTTGGAACGATTCCGGTAGCAGGCGCTACGCTTTTGGGCTGATTTTCGCGAAAGCTTCGTCTTTAACGATCATGAAACCTACATCCATCGTGCAACGCAAAGCCAATAATTCTTGTTCGAACAAATTGACTGGCGTTCCATCTTCATTCGTTAATGTTGACAGTTGTGCTTCTTCCGAGATTTTGAACGAGATATTAAACGGAATACCGTAGAACATATAATCGAAGTCTCCAGCGTAAAGATTGCCTTTTTCTAATGCTTTTAAGTCAGCGACAGGGAAACCATCAATCGTATTCGCTGCACGATCATAGATGAATTCTACATTTGAACCAACCGTTTGAGCGGCAGCACGCAGTTCTGTACGGTTTTTCCGATTTGAGATAAACGCATTTGGTTCAAACTCGTTTTCTCCTAGCAAATCTTCTAATGCTAAAATATTGTCATAGCTCAATGGACCGTTGATGACATTAGAAGCTGCGACTACTGATTCATCTAACGATTGTGGGAATGGATTGTCAGTGTTTAACAATGCCGCTGCGTCAAACTTTTTATAAAATGCTTCAGCAATTTTTGGCTGCATTGCAGTAAAGAAATCTGACATTTTGTATGTTAAATACTCACGTGAAACAGGAATGATTACACCCAATTTCTTAGCGACCATTGTTGCATTTAACCATTTTGGTTTAGACGTCTTGATCTTTTCACCTTCACCAACCCAGTATGCGCCAGGACCTTCAGCAAAGTATTCAAATTTCTTTTCCTTGTCAGTCATTTCTTCGTATTTCGCTAATTGCATGATTTTAGAGTTTTCCATTACCTCATTCAAAATTAGCGTGTTGTACTTGTCGGGGATTTTACCCTCTTTTGTTTCATAGACGGTTACGTTGTCGGGATTCCAAGTCTGAGCAAAGTATTGCAAATTCATATTCATTAATCGTTTGTTTTTCATTTAGTATTTCCTCCTATTTAATGATTCTGTTTTTCTTGGCTAGATCAGCTACAGTCTTTTTTGAATACTCGCCAGCTGTAAACTGTCCGCCCTCGCCTGGTGTAGTTTGACGAGCATTTTGTTTCTTGATTTTCGAAGCAAAAGCGATAACTGCGTTTGTAGCTTTCTTCGTTGCTTCTGCATCGTCGCTAACGACTAAGGAAAGTAAATCATCATCAAAGGGCAACTCGTTCTCAGAGAGCATTTTAGATGCCTCTTTTGACATCTCATTTAAAGTCTGTTGACGTTTCAAATCATTGATCTCTGATTCTTTTTGCTCAAGTTGATGTTTGAGCTTTTCTTCCGCATTCATCTTCGCTAATTTCTTCGCTTCTTCTTGCTTGGCTTCAAAATCTTTTTCCCATGCCGCTTTAGCTTTGCTTGTTTCAGCAGCAACAATTTTTGCTAACTCTTCACGAGAAAATGTTTTGCCAGTGCCCTGCTCACCTTCGCCGCCTGTGGATTGTTGGTCTTCGCCTTGTGACTGTTGCTCCTGTTGTGAGTTAGTCGACGCTCCTCCACTAGCACTATCACCGCTACCACCTTCTCCGCCTTCAGCAAATAGTTGTAAATTCATTTTCAAAGGGAATGTTGGCATTAATAAACTTTTTTTCACGAGTAAACCTCCGCGGTTACGCCGCTACCCGATAAATTTGATCAGTTACGCCGATCAATCGAAACAGCTCAATTTATACCGCCCCGAGCAGTAGAGGGCATAATAAAAAGCCGTTAGCGAATGGGCTAGCGACTTTAAATGACTTTGATATATTTGCTATTGTTTTCTTCGAAATCGCGCATAAACCACCAAAATGTATCTTCTGCTAATTCTTCATTGAACAAACTTTGAAACTTAATCTTGAAAGAATACCAATAGAAAGGAAATTTGAGTTTAATTTTAAGTGTGAATGTTTTTGACATAATATTCTCCTTATTCAATAATCCTCTTATAAACAACCTTCGCACCCATCCGCTCATACCAACTAGTCGTTTCTAAAAGGTTAGGTAGTGTGTGGGAAATAATTGAAATGGTTAATCGATCTTTAGTAGTTCCTTCTGCAACATTTACAGATGCATAATTGCCATTCCATACCGGTTTTAGCTCATTACTAATCAATTCTTTATTACTGTTGTAGATTGGGTTCTGTTTCCATTGAGTACTATTTTCAGTTTCAATGGCTTTTTTATAAGCTTTTCCAAGCCCTTTTTGAACTTCAATAGTTAAAATGACTTCGTTAAAATCTTTCATCTTACACCCCTCTTTCCTTAAATGACTTCTCAACTTTCACGCGATCTACATATGGCGCGGTTGAACACCTACAATTTGCATGCATCGGGCTAGCATTTTGACCTGGAGATAAATCTTCGACCTTAAATATCTTTCCGTTCAATGGTAAACAGACAGGGCAAGCATTCGGTTCAGCGATAAACTCATAATCTTCGATATCATATTTCTTATAGCTTTGCTTTTGAATCTCTGTTTGAACTCTAGCTGATTCTGTTCGCATCAGCCGTTCCGCTTCATACTTTCTCGAATCAAATAGATTACGTAGTTTTCTAGCCATGTCACGTGGGTTCTTACCTTGCGTAACCGTTTGGACTAACAATTTATCTAACTCAGCTTTAAACGCCTCCATGTTGCCCCAGATACGTTCAGAAAACGTCGCAGAATGAAAAGAACCATTTACGACAGCCTCTACAAAATTTTTGTAGCCATCGAAAATGGTTTCACCTAATATGCCAGCTTGTCTTTTAGCTTCAGCAATACCTTCATTTGTAAGCAAGTCAGCAGTGTACTTATCAAGATCATCAGATAAAGCGATCAATTCAAGTCCTATTTGTGACTTCAATAATTCAAGTCGATTAACTCTCATTGTGACATTGTAAAGACGTAGCTCCTCGTTTGCTGTCTTAGAAAAATCCTTAGCCTTAACATATCGTTTGGCTTTTCTGGCAAAGGCTTTAACGTCCATCTCCATTGAAACCTTTTTAGCTTCGGATAGCGACACACCTTCTTTACCAGCAAAACGTTGCCAATTCGCGTCAATTTCTTTGTTGATATTGTCAATCGCAACTTGAAACCTTTCAGCAATATCTTTCTTCATTTGCCGCTCGCCTTTGATCATTTGTGCAATGTGTTGCTCCTCTCGTTGACGCCAGTAATCTTTTGAGTTCATTACTCAACACCAGCTTTATCTTTCGTTTCCTGCAAATAATTAGTTCCGGTGAAGTCGTAGTCTGGAACCGTTCTTTTCGGCTCTTCTTTTTTAACTTTGTTAATCTCGTCCTGCACACTTTCAACGAAAGAAGCCAGCCCAAGTAACGTTTCTTGACTGAACTGCACACCAGAATCAACTAGTGCTTTCAACTCTTCGAGGATCGCCTTCGGTAAGTTCGGTGTAAAGCTGATTTTCAAACCTTTCAGATCAGCATTTGTTAATTCACTGACTTCTTGCTTTAAGTTGAACAACAACCGATAGCGCCGTGTCAGCGATTTTTTAAAGAGCCGTTGTTTGGTCGCGGTCATTTGCTGAAAGCCGAAAAGTTTATACTTCATCGCTTCGCCTGATTGCACACCAGAAAACTTTTCATCGGTTAAGTTGGGAACCATAGCAGTTTCATAGATGTCACTTTTGACACGATCCTTGTGCGATTCCACGCCTTGAACATCGTATTGCTTGTAGATGTATCCTGCAGTCACCGCGGTTTTATTTCCGTTAATATCGACACCTGATTCAAGCAACAACATGTTTGCATCTTTCATTTTTGCAGCGTCATCGGCTGATAGACCTGCAGCTTCGATATCTCCGCTAATTACTAACAAAGCATCATTTAAGTCCGTCATGTAATTAGCGGTATCAGACTGAGCCGAATCGTATAAATCAATTTGAGAAAGAACATCTTCATATATTCCCATCCTAAAGCGATTGCTTGAGTATTCAACGACAGGAACTTCCTTATGACTATGCGACTCGCGATGATCCTCAACAAGCTTGATTGCATCTAGTTTCGTTTCTTGATAATAGATCGTTTCATCCGCTGTATAAACAATGGGCATGATTCGCATCTTATCAGCATTTTTATTAAACTGTGCCTTTGGATATCTAATTGCTAAGATAGGCCTGCGTTTCATTGTCAGATCGTAAACAACAAATGTTTCAAAAACATTAGATAAATCTACGTAATCTACGTCATCTTCATCGCGATAGTGGATTTCGTAGGCTCGACCGTATTTGTCAACGTCTAACCATAGTTCGCTATTTAAGCCATCAATATCGTTATTTGTATTGAACTCATCAATCGCTTGCTGACTCGTTTCGTCTTCAATCTCAACCTTGATTGGATTTCCTGTATTGTAACCAACATCAAACGTATAAATAATCTTGCCAAAGTTATGCGCAGCACGATGATCGGCTTTCTCTTTTTCTTTACGTCGTTGATTACGTAGAATATTCGTGTTACGAGCCTTGCTATATTCGTCTAGCACTTCAAGCCTCGGAACTTGATTTTGATAATGATCCATAATCATTGCAGCCAATGTGTCTAAATCATCCAGCAAATCTTCCGCAGACGAAAAGCGATAATGTAGGTTCGATTCAATCGGGAAAGTAACGTAATTGATATTCACGCCGTCTTTCGTATTTGAATCAATACCGTGCTCAAATTCATTTACCTTATCCATTGTTCACTCTCCTTAAAACATCCTCTTGATTATTTGGCGGGTTTCTTTTGATACATTCGACTTACGTTTCGCCCACATGTCTTCGTTAAACGCATATCGAGTAGCGTCGATCGTATGATTGTCTTTGTCTTCTAGCCGCGGCTTCGGATTACCGTCACGATCCGTTTGATAATCAATATTTTCGAATTCTTTGGCAATGTTTGGCGTTCTGAGCGGATCGATGTATATCGCATCTAAATCGTCTAGCCATTTTTCACCGTATTCAACACTATCAGGCCCTTTAGTAACTTGCCTTATCTTCGATATGTCATGCTCATTTCTCATCTCAGCGTTTGATTTAGGCTCAACCTCTGCAATGATGTCTTGGTAGTGATACTTATTGCTCTTAATCCATTGAGCTGCACGACGATTGCTACATTTAACCTCGTATAGTTCATCAATGGCATATATGCAATTCCTTTTCTTGTCATAGTGCCAACGCACAAAAGCAAGAGGATCTGTTGCGTAACCATAGTCAAGACCTTGACGAATGTTGTCAAAATCAGCCACCATTTCATCCGTAATACTTCCTGGTTCTACTTGAAGATTATCGAACGGAACAACACCTGAACCGATGGCTTTGCCTAAATACTCCCAATCATAACGCCTTGAATTACGTTTTTTTGTTGCTTCTGCCTCTTCTATAAAGGCTTTAGCTATAAAGGGATTGTCTTTATATGTTGTATGGTGAACATATGTATTTTTGGGCTGAAAACTAGTCTCGTATTTTTTATTTACCCAACTTTGTTTTCTCTTCGGAGGGTTGTAGCTGTAAAAGAACTTATAAAAAAGACCATCTGCAAGCTCTCCACGTAAAAGGGAGTTTGTAATGG
>ENA-OQNO01000461-OQNO01000461.1-human-gut-metagenome-genome-assembly--contig:-NODE-461-length-39392-cov-5.879154_pt1 | contig 39392 bp, 39 predicted proteins | sample MGYA00242629_ERZ504880 | MGnify/ENA primary metagenome ERZ504880 (study PRJEB26092, sample SAMD00036377) | human gut metagenome | host: Homo sapiens | study: EMG produced TPA metagenomics assembly of... | reverse complement strand
GAAATTTATTCGCGCATTGGAAAATTGGAATATTACCATCGGCTGGATAATGGGAGCCGGATGAGCTGAGAGGTTCACGTCCGGTTCTGAGAGGGCCTAAGGGGGAGGTTCCCTTGGGCTACTTACTTTATTATTGGTGTCAATGGTAGTAAAGCTGATTGTCAGTTGATAAAGTCACTCATCGGAAATTTTCTAAAAAAACAACTAGATTTGGAAATGTCTGATGAAAAAACGTTAATCACACATAGTAGTAAATCCGCAAAATTTCTTGGGTACAGCATTCATGTAAGCCGAGACAAAAGTATTACAAAAAACAGCAATGGATTATTGAAGCGACACTTTACGGGGAAAGTACAGTTACTTGTACCCAAAGGTACAATTGAGAAGGTCATTACAAATAGAAAGATGGTTAAGGATATAAATGCTCGAATATGGAAAACCCGTCATCGACCTAGCTTAATCAGACTTTCCGATCTTGAAATAATTGAAACGTACAATGCGGAGTTACGAGGAATGTACAATTATTACGCTTTAGCTTTGAATGTCTCTGAAAAAATGTGGCAACTAAACTATGTCATGGAATATAGCTGTTTGAAAACCTTAGCGAGTAAATATAAATCTTCGGTCGCCAAGATGAGAAATAAGTACCGGACTGGTAAACACTGGGGAATAAAATATCAAACTAAGCAAGGACAGAAGATTGCCCATTTTTATAAAGATGGTTTTAAAAGAAAGAAAACTACAAATAATCGAGCAAGCATAGACACGAAAGCCAATCTGCTTATCTTTCAAGGTACAACTGAATTGGAGCAAAGAATTAATGCTAGAAAGTGTGAACTTTGTGGAGATGAACATCCAAATACTAAATTTGAAATTCATCATATTAACAAGCTCAAGAACCTAAAAGGTAAAAATTATTGGGAAATAGTCATGATTGCAAGGCAAAGAAAAACCTTAGTTTTATGCAGAAACTGTCATAAAGAAATACACAGAAATTAAGATAGATATTTGTGAGTGGAGAGCCGTATACCCTGAGAGGAGTATGTACGGTTCGGAGGGGAGTGCTTGGAAACCTACTATATGAAAAGTAGAAAGGCGCTAGGTGCTTACCCTACATCAGCGGCGGTATTGGCGGCGGGAAAACTTACTTCATTTACACGTTGATCAAAGTGTTCATGGAAGTAGGAACGGTGAAGATTGCTGATCCGAAGAAATCTGACCTAGGTGTTCTAGCGGATTTACCTGCATTTAAAGGACATGTAGTGATGGAAAAAGAAGAAATATTTCGTTTGCTGGAAGACAGCTTTGAAATGATGATCAAGCGCTACAAGTACATGCGAGAACACGAAAATTATACAATGGGAAAAAATTATGCTTTCTATGACATGCCGCCATACGTTGTGATCGTGGATGAATGGGCGGCATTTTTTAGTACCTTGGATTATAAAGAAACAGATAGGGTATTAAAAGTATTGATGCCATTGATTCTTCAAGGTCGTCAAGCTGGCGTGTATATGATTATTGCCTTGCAGCGTCCAGATGCTCAAAGTTTGCCGAATGGTATTCGAGACAATCTACTCGCAAAAGTGTCATTGGGAAGATTATCTGAGCTGGGCTATAAAATGAGCTTTGGCGACGAAAATAAAAATAAAAGTTTTGTTAATAAATCAGGAGTTGGTCGGGGCTATTTAGATATTGGGAAAGGGATTCCCCAAGAATTGTATAGTCCCTTTGTTCCGAATGATTTTGATTTTCTAACGGAGTTTGCCAAATTTGATCACATGATCGAACTGGATTTTGAACCAGCACGAATAACTGTAGAAGACCAAAAATTGATGGATGACATGTATAGTGCTGATGATGAAAGGCAACTCAGAAAAATGGTTTCAGAAGAATATCAGAGAAAGCGGCAAGAGAAGTTGAATAAAGCTGGTGATATTACCATCGAGTAATCTATTAAGCGAGTGAGGTGATGACATGTGAGTGAAAAATATTATCGAGTACGAACGGCCGCAAAGTTGATTGATTCGGAATTCTCTTCAAGGACACTGTATTCGTGGATCGCTAAAATTGAAAAACGGACCACCTATCTTTTCTTGCGAAAGGATATTTTGAGGAATGGGATTCCTGTAAGTCAAATTTTACTGACAGAAGAAGATATTTTATTGTTGAAAAAGCTTTATCGGTTGAGAAATGGAGAGAGGAAAGAGTTAACGGCTGCGATTTTCGCCACCTTTTTGTCACCGGAAGAGCTTGCGGAACGATTGATGATTGAAGAAAACATTTTATAAAAAATGATCCACTGTAGATACTGGAGGGGAAACTATGCCCACATAGCCATGCACTCAGTAGAGCGTGGCGTTTGCACTGGCAGCGGCGCCAGCCGCGTATGGCAAGGGCAAACGCACACGCCAAGTGTGTGCGTGGATGGTTTAGGGCAGGCGCTTGCGCCTGCCCTAAACCGTTACCCCCCAGTATCTAATAGGGGGGGTAGAATTAAAATAACGAAAGACATAAAGTTTCGTAAACATTGATGTGATCGACTTCATCGAAGATGAGTTCTTGTGTCCTTTTTGATGATTTTGAAGGGACACAAAAATGGAAGTTCAATGATATCAGTGCTTGGAGTCGTCTTTATGAATAGTACTAAAAATGCGATTTCGTTATTTTAACAGAGGTGTAGAAAATTGGAGCCTAAAGAATTACGAAAATATCGCTATAAGTTTGGGTTATCCAATGCAACGACTGGAAAAGTAAAACCAGTCTCACAAAGAAAATTTGCACAAATATTAGACATATCATTGTCTTATTACAAAAAAATGGAACAAGGCAAGCGCTTGATTCCAGAAGAGATGAAACAAAAGCTCGAAGAGTATTTTCGTGTCTACATGAAACACGGGATAGAAATGCGAGTCATGATCGACTATTTACGATTGTCTTTTTTCGATGCTACGCCCAAGGATATTATTCAACGAGTATTAGGCATGGATGAGTTAGAGTTTGAAACCCGTTCAACAGGATCTATATGTTTGATCAAGTTTCAGTACGTGGAAATATCTGGGTCTTTTGGCATACAAAGGAAACGACAAAGAATGTGTTGATTCAATTTTCTGGTCAAGGTTGTCGTGAATATGAAATGGTACTAAAAGAGCGAAAAACGGATTGGCAAGAATATTTATTATCTATTTGGCAAAAGCAGGGAATGCTTGAAAGCTGCTACAGCCGTGTTCAATGCAGTCGAATCGATATAGCCATAGATGAGATGTGGATGCGTGAAGACGAGGAATATTTTGATTTGTTTTCGATTTTGGAAAAGGAACACAAAGGATTGATCGAAGATAGTTTCAAATTATTTGAAAACTATGGTGGCTATTATACGGAATCAGGGGTGGCTAGAAACAAGGGGCTATCCCTTTATTTTGGCTCAAGAAAATCGCCCATGTTTTTCAACTTTTATGAGAAACGATATGAGATCGCGAACCGTGAACGAATATCGGTTGAGGATGCTTTACTGAAATACGGTATTTACAATCGGTACGAATTACGTTGTGCGGCAGAAAAGGCGACAGAAATTATTGACCGATTTATCACTGGAACAAATCTTGGTGAGATCGGTGCCGGATTGATCAATGATAAATTGACAGTCTATGACTTGCTAGATTCAGAATCAAAAATTGTCAATGAACGTTGGGCCAAAATGTTCCGAACCGTTCGAGAACTGAATTTCTCGATGAAAGCAGAAAAATTTTCTATTGAGCGGGCCGAGCGTTGGTTTGAAACACAAGTGGCACCTACTCTAAAGCTGCTAAAAATGATTGATGAACTTTCCGGTAGAGATTTTGTGAATGCAACGATTAAAAATGTGGAATTGAGTGAAGATAAGGAAAATTATCTTACTTGGTTTCAATCATCAGGAGGTGATTTGGTTGGAGGATAAGAAAGAATATGTCTTTTCAGGAATTAGAAACTATCGAAAGAAAATTACCGCTATCGATCAACGAATTGGAGAATTGAGTGTCTTCAATTATTCGAAAGAGCTGATCCAGCGAATACTAGAGCGTGGTGAGTTTCAAAATGATCCCGCTTGGCAAGAAATTACTAGATTATTGGAAGTACGGAAAAGTTATGAACAAAATTTGGAGGAATTATGTTGGCAAGTGATGCCGAGTGATTTAACTCAGATTGAATTCTACTCTTTTTCTATTCCACAAAATGCGCTAATTGCTGTAAAAGTTGGAATCAAGCCATTATTGGTTTATTCGTGTTGCGTGACGGAAGTGTATAACCGGAAGGCCTATTACGAAAAAATTTCCTTATCGGATGTACAACAACTGTTAAGTCAATCTATTTATGAAGAGACACAACTTGGCATATCCGATGAAGCAATTCAAGCGGAATTACAGGATTTAGGAAAATACGTCAATGAGCCTTTTTATCAAGGATCGGTATTAATTATTGAAAATGTATTTGTTTAGTTAAGGAGTGTGTCGGATGGAAGCACAAATTTATATTGCCAATCTTTCTAAGTACGTTGGTGGAACGATTCATGGTGGGTGGTTTGACTTACCCGTTGAATACTCTGAAATCGTGGGCAAATTAGGTTTGAATGAATCAGAAGAAGAAACCATCATTTTAGATTCGGAAGCTCCGTTTACTGTAAATCAATATGATAGTCTGGATCACTTAAATGAACTCTATGAGCAGTATTCTGATTTACCAAGTGAGCTACGAGATCATGCCAAGGAATTAATTGGGGACTTATTTTCTTCAGAAGATGATCTTTTGGAGAACGCTGATGATGTCATGTTTTTACCCGAAGTTGATACCGATGAAAAGTTAGGCAGTTATTGGATTGATCAAGGGTTAATCGCTGTACCAAAAGAATTGGAAAACTACATTGATGAAGACGCTCTTGGTCGAGATATTCGATTGGATGGACAAGTCGTTTATGTTTCCGATGGCTGTTTTATGCGGTAGTTACTTTCTGGCTGAAAGGTGTAGTTTGAAATGGATTTAATAAAATATGTAGGTTCCTTTCATTATGGCAATCAGGATTTACTTAATAATGGTGATGAGAGTAAAGCTTTCTTCAGCGAGATTTTCTACTGGTATAAATCCAAGTTATCAAACTATTTGTTGACTGTTCCTTTCAAAGATATGGATTTTGGCAATTTGTATGATCGTTTTAAAAATCTATTTTTGAGAGAGAAAGAAAAATTAATTGAAAAAAGCTATCCGGTGACTTTTGAATCGATGGATGCTCATTTCAAGTTAATCGTTTATGATCCGATATTCAATCAGGTCATTGAGCAAATAGCGGAAGTTGATCAAGAACGGACTTTTTTTATGAACTATGTAAAAAAGAGGCGGTGGAACGTCACTGATCAGTTTTGGATAACCCTTCAAGAATATGGAGAAATTCATATAACGGAAATTCGATCCGAATATGCTGTAAAGTTAATACCATTATCTTTTGTAGAGAAGTGTCATTTGAAAATAGTATATTTGAAAAACTAATTGAGAAGAGGCATCCACTATCATTGATCAAAACAAGTAAATAATTGATTACTGAATATTTTTTTCTTTCAAATAGATGATGCCTCAAATAATAAATGATAAAAGTCTTTTTAATTTTGGTTAATCTTTCCTTTTTTCGCCGTTATAAAAATTGAATTGCACAATATACAAGCGTTAGTTTTCAAGAAAGAATAAACTTTTAGGAATATTATTTACCTTTGAATCAAAGTTTATATACGATTTATTATTCTCAAATGTGCCCACGTAGTACAGCCTAAAATAAGAGTCACGACTATTTTTATTGGCAACCCATTTTTTTGCATAATCCTTAAATGTTTTATACAAGGTCTTTTTTCTATTATCGACAAACTCATTTTCGTAAAGTAATACAGAAGGATAATCATAATGATTTGTACTAGGAATAGAAGTTTTCTTAGTAAATTTTAGCCTGATTGCTTCCTTTCCATCTGGTGTGGTTTTTATCTCTGTATGAGCTTGACCATAATAAATTGTATACAAGTTATCGATAGGGCTACCATTTATTGGTGTAAAAAGGTCATAAAAACTCATTGGTAAATAGTTATTATCAAGTAACTTGATTGAAAAATCACCAGCTTCATATTCTTCAAAAAGATCTATCATTCGCCTAATTGAAGTTACATGAGGAATTCGGCGTTCTTCTGGTAGCTGAGCCTTATTATTAGATTGCTGAGTTCTACTTCCAGAAGGTTTTCTTTGGGAATTTAAACCAACAGATGTTGAAGGTGTATCTTGTTGAGGCAATCCCAACCCTTTATTAAAAGAGAAGATAAATTTGTTCCCATCTTGGGTATAGTAGGTTGTTTGAGTTTTTTCTGAAGCCCTTTTTTGTCTGGCCTTAATTACACGACTACAATTTGCTGAATGTTTCCCTTCGGATTTGTTACAAAAGTAAGAATGTCGTTTATTCTTATAGTTATTGGAGTCTGAAAAATCAACATGAATATTTACGCAAGTAAGTACCATTTCACAGTTATCAGCACATTGAAACTCATTGTTATGGGTAAATAGTCTGGTTTCTTGCCGTCCGCTCCATCCTTTACCAGTAAAGTGCGCGTTAGCATATTCTGCTTTAACATACTCATTTTTTTTGTACTGTAAGCTTCATCATAAGTAACCAAATTTATTTCACACCTTCCAAAATATTTTATGTACAGTTTATCACAATAGTAAGTACGATGGTTTAAACTGCAAAATACTAAATAAATTGACTACCAGCAGCAATGTCCTAAGGAATTCTTTCATAGAGCATTGCTATTTTTTTGTCTAAAAAAGGCGGTGAGTGCTTTTCAAAAGATCAGAATTCGAAGCCCATAAGTGAGATCAATGCAAATCCCAAACTAAATTTAATGGAGGAAGTTCATGAAAACAAAAATCGGAAGAATACTGTTGTCACTATTTATGATTGTTACGTTGTTAACTCAACTCATTCCCATCAATGCAATCACTGCGTATGCGGAAAGTACTACTTCAACTCAGGTACAAAAAAATGAAGAGAAAAAGAAAACTGTGGAATCCACAAAAGATGATCCGGTTGAATCAACCAGTGAGTCGAGTCAAGAGTCCTCGAAGATTACAAGCAGCTCAGAATCTACTGAAAGTTCGAGTGAGAGAAAGCTCGCTGATTTTGAGATAGAAGAAAGTGAAACAAAAAAAGAAACTGATTTAGATGGAAGTGTCTACGGTTCCGGTGCGGGTGTACCTGGTGATCGGATTCTTTTTCGGAGTGCTAGAGCATTGTCCGCAGATTTACCTACATTTTTCGGAATCTCGACAAAGGCGATTACCGCTGAACTGACAGCACACCAAAGTGACGGTTTTTATCTCGGAACGCCTTATCGTGGTTTGTATTTAAACCCAGATGAAGGGTATTGTCTAAGTCCCAATGGTGCACCAACAAGTTATGGGCCTGGTATGAACTGTACAGGTTTTGTTGCTACTGTCATTCGTAGAGCGGGTGGCGATATTTCACGAATTACGAATAATAGTACGGGATTTGGTGGAGCCGCTAATGCATACAACTGGCGTGATGTATTAAGCGCAACAACTTATGCGGACTCGTTCAACACGGGTTCTGAAATGCTTGCCAGTGGAACCATGCGCAAAGGAGATATCATTTATTTTGAACCAGACACGTCTGTGACAAATTATGATTGCCATATTGGTTTCTTCTGGGGAAATACGCCCAGCGAAAATAAATTCTGGCACTCCTATTATCCCGATGGGAATATCATTTCTGATATCAAAACAAAGTCGCCTGCTGAAAAAATTTATGTCTTCCATAACGCTAAGGAAGAGGGCCGCATTTCACTGAAAAAAGTGAACGATAAAGGCGACAAAATGGCTGGAGTGACGTTCAAACTGACAGCCGATGGAAAATCGACAACGGTAAAAACTGATGCAAATGGGAATCTAAAATCACCAGATTATCCGGTAGGTACTGTGGTTGAGTATGAGGAGACGGCAACGATTGCTGGTCACTACATTGATTCTGCTTCTTCTAAAGGAAAGATCACGATTAAGGAAGGTTCCAATGAAATCAAAGTGACCAATCCTCGATACGCAAATGTCACCTTGAATAAAAAGAACGATGTCGGCCTAAACTTGGAAGGTGTTCAGTTTAAACTTACTTACAACGGGAAAGATCATACCGTTAAAACGGATAAAAATGGTCAAATTCAAGTGACGAATGAATTGAAGAACAATACTAAAATTGATTGGGAAGAAACAGCAACTATCGCTGGTCATTATATTGATACGGCAAATGCGAAAGGATCGCTGGTCGTTAAGTCGGGATCGAATACAATTAACGCGACCAATCCTCGATATGCTAATTTAACTCTGATAAAACAGGACGATAAAGGGTTAAATCTTGAAGGTGTTGAATTTAATCTTCACTACAATGGCAAGGATCATAAGGTGAAGACGGATAAAAATGGTGCAATCAAGATCACCAACGACTTGAAGAATAATACCAAAGTCGAATGGGAAGAACTTAAAACCATCAAAGGGCACTATATTGATCCAGAAAACTGCAAGGGGTCAATCACTGTTAAGTCCGGTGAAAATACCATAAACGTAAATAATCCAACGCTGAATTTTGGCATGACTTCTCAAGCAAGCAATCAAGACGGCGCCCAATTTGTGAATCCTATGAAGGGCCAACAATTGCGTGACGAAGTATTGATTCAAGCAAACCAAGCACCAGCAAATGCGAAATTACGTCTGACTTCTGACTTTGTGGAATTTGGGACGGGTGAACAATTGGGCGAAGAATCGTTGAAGCAAGTCAATGAGTTTGAAGCCAAACAAGCCCAATTCGTGAAGAACGTTTATTTAGATTTTGATGCAACAGGCATGAATGGCAAGAAAGGCGTATGGATTAACATTTTAGAATTCTATAACCCATCAACAGAAGAATGGGAAGAAGTGGCCCGTCACGATGAGTTAACGAATGAAGCGGAAGCGATTCAATTCGTTGCACCAGAAATCCATACAGAATTTTTCTTCTATGATCAAAATGATAATGAAACAAAATTGTCTGATCCATTGGCAAAAGTGAAAGGATTCGACCGAGTATTTTATAAGAACTTGATCTCTGGTCAAACCTATACGTTTGATTTAACGATGATGGATCGCGAATCAGAAGAAGAGTTTAAAGACCCGAACGGTCAACCAATGAAAGGATCAATTACAGTCGTTGCTGGTAAAGATGGTACAGTGACTTCTACGATGAATGCAAAAGAATACTATGAAAATCTAGCAAAAGAAGAAGCTGAAAAAGAAAATGAAGAGAACAAAGACACTGAAGACTCAAAAGAACCCGTGCAGCCAAAAGCCGCAATCCAAGAAGTAGTTGATACTGAAACTCCAGAAGAGATCGAAGAACAGGAAGAAGCAACTGAATTTTCAACACTGAATGACGTTGAATTATTGGAAGGATACGTTGACGTTCCTTTTGAAGCAAACCTATCCGCTGCGAATGGCAAGGTTTTAGTCGCCTATGAGCAACTATCTACCAATGATACACCGATTGCTGAAGAGAAGAAGATCGATAACGAGAAACAAACCGGAAAAGTAAGAAATCCTAAAATTGGGACTCAAGCATTGATCAACGGCAAGGTAGACGTGACTACCGATGGTAAAGTGACATTGACTGACAAAGTTGCCTTTGAAGATTTAACACCAGGTGTAGAGTATGATCAAAAAGTTACTTGGATGGATAAACGTACCAAACTGCCCGTGATGATTAATGGAAAAGAATTGACTTCAACCATCAAGTTTACGCCAAAAGAATCATCAGGATCAGTGACCGTAACGATTGAAGATGTGGCTGTTCAACAGCTATTTGGTAATGATAGTAAGATCCAATTGGTCGCATTTGAGGAAACAACGTACAATGAGGAACCCGTTGCCTCTGAAAAAGATTTCGATAATGAAGGACAAACCATTACAATTAATAAACCAGTCGAGCCAGCGAAGCCGGCTACTCCTGGAAGTACTTTGCCTCAAACTTCAGGATCATTAGGTCATTCAATTATTTGGATTATCTTGGGTCTTGTTTTAGTGGGAAGTGCTATTTTTATTGTCATTAATAAGAAACGTCAAAGCAGTAAGTAAAAATATATTTCTAAGCGTCCTGATGGGCGCTTAGTATTTTCAATAAGTAAGGAGACCAACGTGACAAAACTATGGAGAAACCTTCCGTTTTTGTGGATCGCATTTGGGCTGCTTTTGTCCTGTGCCAGCTATTATGGCTATCAGTTACTGCTTGATGCGAATGGGAATGCGGAAAAGATGTCCCATTCCATTGAATCGAAGGAGTCTAATCAAAGAAAACGAAAAAAGAAATTCGAAGAAGCAACCTATTGTCCACGGCAAATTAAACCAGTGACACCTGCGGCATATGCAAAAGCACAATTACATTATGTCGAGATCGTCAATCAGTGGGGTGTAGGTTCTTTGTTTATTCCAAGTGCGGATATCCATTCAAAAATTCTTGCGGGAATCGACAATCAAAATTTAATGGTCGGTGTCGGAACTTACTATAAAGACCAGCAGCTAGGAAAAGGAAATGTTGTTCTCATGGCACATAACCTTGTTCAAGGTGGTGGTGTGCTGGGAAATCTGCGTAAAACAGGTCTGCAACAGGTTTTCTATCTGACTGATTTTATAGACGTATTTGAGTATGTAGCAGAAAAAAATGAAGTCGTTGATCAAAGCCGTGGAGAGATAATGGATATTCCAGCTTTGGGTGAGTCCGCAATTGTGACGCTCATTCGATGTGAGGGTGGTATGAATACTCCAAACCGAGCGATCGTCCAAGGAACGTTTTTGAAGAAGTACCCAGCAAGTGAAGCGACTGAAGAAGTGAAACTTGGATTAGGACTCGCAGAAGGTCTCTGGATCAGTGAGGAAGTTTCATCTGGGCAGCAAAATGTTACTAAAGAAACAACAATACAAATGACAAAAGAGCCTATAGAAAAAACAAAAAAGCCAATTTATTCGACTCTGCAAGTACTCTGTATTTACTTGTACACGGTACTGAATGAAGCTCCATTTATTATTGGAATCAGTTATTTAGCAGGTCTTTTAGCATTAACTCACATAGCAACACGGATGCAGTGCCGCTTTAACTAGCGACTTTTTTTAAATGAATGTAAAGGAGAATAGCCTATGTTTTGGATTATTATTGCCTTCATGACAGGTGCTTTGTTTGGCGTGTTCATTATGGCGATATTGAGTGCTGGTAACTACGACGATATGTTGAACAATAGAATGGATTAAGGGGGAATTAATCAAGTGAAGAAATTTTCGAGAATGGCTTCAGCTTTGATTTTCACTATACAAGCGTTTCTTTCGACACCAGTAGCAGTATGGGCAAATGAATTGCCCTCTGTAAAAGAATCGACTGAACAAGTTCAAAAATCAGTGGATACTACTGAAACCACAGAAAGTAGTTCTGAATTTAGTAGTGACTCATCAACTGAGGAAACGTCAGAAAGCAGCACTACTTCAAGTAGTGAGTCTTCTAAGGAATCCTCTAGCAGTGTGACGAAACCTTCGGAATCAACGACACCAAGTGGTCAGGATAATTCAATAAAAGAGGAGTCAAAAGAAGAATCGTCAAAAAAAGAAGAACCAAAGCAAGAGAATTTGACAGCACCATCTATTCAAGAGACACATGAAGTTCCAGCTCAAATTAATCAAGAAGCAACGGTGGAGTTGTCTCGAACCATACCAGCAAGCCTCGTTACCCAAGATGGGAGTATTCATTTTGAGAAAGATGAATCGGTGGAAACATTTATCCGAAAAATTGGGGAATCGGCTCGAAAGATTGGGAAAGAAAAAGACTTGTATGCGTCAGTGATGATCGCCCAGGCAATCTTAGAATCGGCTTCAGGTCAAAGCAAGTTAGCACAAGCACCAAACTATAATTTGTTTGGAATAAAAGGGACTCATAACGGAAAATCTGTTTCGATGGCGACACAAGAAGACTTAGGGAATGGCACACTCTATGCCACACAATCAGGTTTTCGAGTCTATGAGAATTATGAGGATTGCTTCAATGACTATGCCTTGCTACTAAAAGAAGGCATTACTGGAGATTCCAATTATTATGACGGAGTTTGGAAATCGAATGCAAGCACCTATCAAGAAACAACAAAGTATCTTACCGGACGCTATGCAACGGATACTCAGTATGATCAAAAATTGAATGGTCTGATCGAAACCTATGATCTGACTTATTACGATAAGGAACTACAAGGGCCTGAAATAAGCAGTGCTGGCTACAAAGTACCCATTCGTAACTATACAATCTCAAGTCCCTATGGGAATCGTGGATCAGAATTTCATCGAGGATTAGATATGGCGGCACGGCAGGGAGAACCAATCCATGCGGTTAAATCTGGAACTGTTATTAAGGCGGAGTATCACTACTCTTGGGGAAATGTGGTCGCTATTCAACATGAAGATGGTTCAACCGCTTTATATGCTCACCAGCAACAGTATGCCGTAAAGGTTGGTGATAAGGTATCTCAAAGCCAATTAATCGGCTACGTTGGAAGTACTGGGAATAGTACAGGCAGTCATCTACATTTTGAACTTTGCAGGGATAGCAGCCTTGATCAAGGAATGTTGATTGATCCGCAAACAGTAATTTTTCAATAAATCAATTTGAATGGTTTGGATAGAAGAGTCTCGCTAGAGTCTCTTTTTTGTATGGAGGTGAATTTGTAGAAATGGATTTCATAGGAGAGACAATCGTTGAAGAAGAGTTTGTTGAACACTACATGTATTTATTTAAATCTTCAATTCGTCAGTTGTGTTCCATTGACGAATTTTTACCTAAAGAGAAGGAATACCTTCAAGCAGAATATCGATGTGCTTGGCTGCTTTATCAGAAGTTTGAAGCCGATCAAAAACGGTCGCCAGATTATCGGTATCTTAGTGACAGTGTGATCAATGCGGTGATTGCTCGTGAATATCTATTCCAGGAACGAGAGAAAAATATCATGAATGCGGAACATTTTGCGGAACGATACATCAACCTTCTTTATTCTGAAGGATTGCTTACACCAGTGATTTTTGGGGCGACAGATTTTGTGTTCATTAAACAAAGTGAGCGGCATCGAGCGACAAAACGCTATGAAGAGGAGGATCACTTTACCGAAGGCTATGAAATGATGCGTATTCAGAATAATCGGTTTCTGCAAAATTATGTGATCCAGCAATTAGCCGATAGCTTTCTTGATCTTTATTCCGTGTATATGAAGAGAAGACAGGAGGGATAGGTAAATGTTTCGATCACTGTTTTTCATTGGACTTTTAACTCTTCTGACAAATGTTTTTCACTATCTTTTGTGTTCAAAATTCGAGCGGATACAGATGAAAGACACTTTATCTTGGAAACAAGGGATTAAGCGGAATAGATATGAATTGTTATTGGCATTTGATGACGGCCGTTTTGCGTCCTACCACTTGTTCGCTAATTACTCAAAGTATCAAGTGAATGACCTGTTACTGAAGCTCTTTGCAGGGAATTCATTTGTTGGGATCGAAGAAAATGGACGTGTTTTCTATTATCGGTTCTCACAAATTATCAGAATTGAATCTCAAAAAGTTTCGCTGAAGTTTGGAAAGAAGGGTTTGTTTTAATGTCCGATTTTCTTACCTGGTATGAACATAAGCAGTTTCAAGAATTTCATTTATTAATCGAAGAGGTTCTTAATTCCTTGAATCCAAAGAATCGGCCGTTCGTTGGATTGCCAAAAGAAATGAAGATCAGATGTAAGAATGATCCCGCTGCTTATCAACGATACGTCAATCAGCGAGTGCGCTATATCAAAGAGAGGGAAGCGCAACGGTCGCATTTCATTAAATGGTGCAGCAGGGAAGTCATTGATCAATTTAAACAACTTTTTCCAGAGGAGGACGATGTACAAATTGTGTCTGAAACCATTTCTGGATTGAATCAACTATTTTTAGAACGATACGAGAACATGACAATTTATTCTTTAGAAATCAACTTTTAGTGAATGGAGAGAAAAGTATATGAAAAAACGAATGATCACAACATTGGCGCTGACCAGTATCGCATTATATAGCCTTCAGTTTAGTGAGCAGTTGGCGCAAGCCAGTGAATTGAATGAACCAGCGAAAGATCAAGTGGGTCAGATGGTTTCAACACCAGATGGATTAACTGAAGAATTGACTGGTGAGTTGCCAACAGACCCAGAATTACCGACTGATCCTGAATTACCAGGAGAACCGGAAACACCAGAGGTTCCCGAAACGCCTGAAGTACCGGAAACACCAGAAGTACCGGAGATACCAGAGGTTCCCGAAACACCCGAAACACCCGAAACACCTGAAACACCGGAAGTTCCCGAAGTCCCAGAGAAGCCCGAACAGACGGAAAAACCAAGTAAGCCAGAGGAACCCACTCAACCAGAACAGCCACAGACACCACAAGTACCATCAACGCCAGTTAATGATCCAGCGGATGTTGTAGTAAATCCAACTGTGGATACTCCTGTGGAAACGGCAACTGGGGAACAAATTGTTTCAGTGAGAGATGGGATTGCCTACAAACAAACATCAGCAGGATTAACACCTATCGAAAGCGAGGTCACAACTTTACCAGATGGCAATATTTCGATAAAGGCCAAAGATGGTTCGACAAAAGTTTTACCTCATACTGGGGAAGGCGCTACGGGAAGTTTATCTGCATTAGGATTTGGCCTAATTTCATTGGTTGGAATGATCTGGAAGAAATGGTTTATTAAACAATAGAGGGTTTTGACGATTGGAGGTTGTATTCCCTGGGATGAAGAGACGGCTGATTAAAAAGAAAGAGAATACCACGAGTGAAAAAATACCGAAAGCACGAAAAATTCAGACAAAAGGAATGAGACGTGTTTTCTGGGGAGTGATCCTTTTTTTGAGTGTCTCTGGGGTTTTAGCGTTTCTTCAAACCCAAGGACTACGAATAAAAGTGAGTTCACTTAATAGTGAGGTTTCTGCGATCCAACAAAAGAGCAAAGATACCGCCAGTAATTCAGTAGTGCTCACTCCTGAAATTGAATCCTTCATGAATCGTTTTGTCGCCTTGTATATGGCGATCTCTGAAGATAGCGATACTCAAAAGTTGAGAGAAGAAACCTTATTAAAAGAGTATTTTGCCCAAGGGATCAAAGAAGACAAATCGATCTTTTCTGGGAAGCGGACTTTAAAGGCGGCATCATTTGTTTCTTTAAAAAAAGTTTCCGGTGTTTCGACAGCCATCTATAAAGTTACTTATGTGATTGAAACGAAAGGAGAAGAGGATCAAGTAAAGGAAGTATCCTCTAGTCAATTACTCAATGTACCTTTTAAATCTTCTAAAGCTGGAAGTCGTGTGATTTCCTATCCCTATTTCACCGCTTTGAAAGAAAACAAAGAGAAAGCAAGAATTTTAAGCTATGATCCAAACGATTATGATTCAGTTGAAGGCGATACTCGAAGAGAAGTGATGACCTATATTGAAGAATTCTTGGAAAAATATGCGAAGAATTCCTCAAAAGACATGCGCTATATGATGGACAATCCAGAAGGGCTGCAAGGTTCAGCAAGTATTGATCAGGTGACTGGTCAAGTGTTTAAGGAGAAAAAGCATTTCTTGGTTAAAGCAGCAGTCAAATTCAAGGATAGAGGGACAGAGTTACTATGGCAAGAAAATATGTCATTTGAAGTGGTAAGAAAATCCGACAAGTATTATGTCCAAAAACTAGACCATACTTGGTAGAAATGAGGAAAGACAAAATGGGATTAAAACAATTATCTGATTTTATACTGGAGCAAGGGAAATATGCGATCATTATGCTTGTTGTTTATTTAGCATCGAAGAATTTTGCGAAGTCAAAAGTGGTACAAATTATTTCGGCTTTTGTCGGCGGAGCAATTGCTTATTTCTTCTTGAATGATCCAGAAAAAGTTTTTGACGGCATGGGCACGATTATTGAAAAGTTGTTTGGAGGATAGCCATGAAGTGGGAACCGTACAATTATTCAGTGGCATTCAAAGAACCGTATCGGATACAAGATTTAGGAAATTTAGGTCGCTTGCCTGCGCCAATAGCCGTGGTAAATATTGGCAGTTTTATCTTAGTGTTGGGATTGATGTGGGGATTATTTCGGAACTTTATTCAAAGCGTTGCGGAAACACTTCCGTTTTTCCCAGCACTTTGTTATATAGGACTTCCAGTGGCAAGTGTACACTTACTAAATAAGGTTCAACCAGATGGAAAGAAAATCCATTACTATGCTTTTGATCTTGTGGTTTATATGGTGACGATTCAATGGCGAGAGATTTTCTTTTTTAATGGAAAGGCTCATAAAAAATCAGAACCATATCAGAAACTCAATTTTAGGGGTTAAGAAAATATTTATACTTTAGAAACAGAAATTGTTTGGCTATGACTAAAAATAATCAAAAAACCCAGTTTTATCAAAAATTCTCATAGTTATTTTACTAGTTATGATAAAATGAAAGAAAAAGTCTTTCAGGAGAATTCAAATGGAACGCAAACAAGTTATTCAAGAATTACAAATAAGATATGCTGAGAAAAAAGTAATTCCTTTTATTGGGGCAGGGTTGTCAGCCCCTTTTTCTTTGCCAAAATGGGATGACTTGATTGAACATCTTAAGGAACTTGTTCCTAAAGAAATACATCCAGCTATTGAACTTGATCTAGAACATGGAGAGTATCAAGAAGCGGTAGATGACATAAAAAAATTTTCTAGTTATAGTGAGCAGGTAATCCAAGAGAACATTGCGGACTTATATAATGTTCCTTTCATTAAACCGGAGGATAGACCAGATAGTAATTATCTAGATCTGATAAAGGATGGATTTTCTTTATATTTAACAACAAATTATGACAAACTATTAGAATGGTATCTTCCAGAGGCCAATTCGTTTGCATCATTAACGGAGTATGATTCGAATACTCATAGGCTTTTTTCAAGTTTAAATAAAAATATTTTTCATCTTCATGGAGCAGTACGTAACCCAAGTTCAATAGTAATATCTACTGAATCGTATAGAGCATTATATGAAAATCAAGTTTACGATGATTTGATGAAAGCTTTTTCTAGTTCATATAGCTATTTATTTCTGGGGTTTTCTTTTAATGATGTTTTTATTCAAAATCTTCTAAAGAATCACAAAAGTATTTATCGAGGGAATCATTATCTTATTCTTTCTAAAAACAGTGTAGATATGAAAGCACTTGTGGAACTAAATAATAAATTTGGAATAAAAACTATAGAATATGATGTAAGTAATTCATCACACTTAGTTGAAATTCGAAAGATTTTAGATGAGATTACTCAAGAACCTACTGAACATAGTACGAAAATTCAATCGGGTGTACAATTTGAAGATTTGCAGATGACTGAAACCCACGAATCTAGTCTTTTTTATAAAAAGCTCGAAGTTGCAAATATAAACCCAGAGTTAAGAGAGTTAAGTATTTTCTTTTATATTTCTGCTGAAAAGTTTATCAGAGAAAGTATGAAACTTGGATTTCCAAAGGAATATATTGATGAAATTTTAGTTGAAGTTTTTTTGAGATACAAAGAAAAATATACTGTACTTTATAGCGTACAGAATAAAGATAGTAATGAATTACTGATTGCGATTCATGATGATCTACGTAACATAAATATTGAAAGATATAAAAAATCAGAGAAATTTAAGCCAATGGCTTCTGAAACTCAAGGTATGATCCATGTTTTAGCTGATGATGATGAAAAAGAAGTATGGTGGGGGAGTGAGCGACTTGATCAATCAAAAAATGAGTAACTATCAGTCTCCATTTGAGATTGAATTACTATTTGATAACAAGAAACTTGAAGTATTTCAATACCTAATAATATTGTATGCCTGCTTAAAAGATAATCGAAAACGAAAACTTTCGATTGAACAGCTACTTTACTTTTATACAATTATTTTCTCTGAAACAGATGAAACTAAGCCCCCACTAATTTTTAAATACAATAAAGACAAAAGTAGAATTAATGAAGTTCTGATTGCTTTGAGTAGTCTTCAATATATTGAAGTGGACGGAAAAGTAATTTCGCCTATTAAGACACTTAAGTTTTCTATTACAAAGCATGGGATTGATTTTCTTGAAGGAATCCAATCGCCTGTTCTAGAAGAATATATTGATGTTATAAGAAGTATTATACACAGGAGACCTTACGAAAAGAATTCTGTCTATTTTAAGAATTTACTTTATGAAGGGAATTACACAAATGAAAATCAATAAGTTAATAGTACGGGGGCCACTATATCAACGAACACTGGAATTTTCTACTGGTCTTAATATCATACGTGGAGAAAAGACTTCTGGAAAATCACTAGTTCTTTCGTTAATTGATTATTGTTTAGGAAAATCAAAAATTCCTCTAAAAGTCCAAATTGAATTGAATCAAAATGTTGATACTATTTTTTTAGAAATTAATTTTGGTAAAGATGTATATACGATTTCTAGAGGTTTAAAGAAAGAAGTATCTAATTTCTACGTATATTATTCTTCATATTCAAATATTTCTGATTTTATGCCTGAAAAAATGACGAAAAAAGAGTTACAGACTTTTCTCATGACCAAAGTTGGTATTATAGAGTTTAAACGAAAAAAGAGTAAGAAAAAAAGCCAAGAACTCACGATGGAAACTATATCTTTTCGAGATATCCTAAGATACTGCTATATTCACCAACATGATTTAGGAACACACAATTTTTTAGCTAATAAGGACAACAATATTAGATATAAGAATCCAATTGCTTTTGAAATGATTTTTGACCTTGTTGATAATTCACAAAATGATGTGCAGTCAAAAATTGTTGAAGAACAAAATGCTATAACACAGTTGACCAAGCGTCGAGATGGTTTGATGGAATATTTAGAGCAAAGAGGTAATGAAATTTTCGTGGATTTGTTAGATAAAATTAACGAATTTGATGATCAAATCAAAGGTCATAATAAGAGAAAAAGTGAATTGCTTAAGAGACAAACAGAAGCGACAAAAAGTATTACTGCAAATTCAGATTTTGTACTGATAAAAAATGAAATTCGAAAAATTGATGATAAGATCGATTCACTGAAAAGAGATATCAATCGGAATACTCGTGGGATCGAAAGTAATACATTACTACTAAAAGACTATTTACGTGAGAAAGAAAATGTAAAAGTTACAGAAGATATAAATTATAAATTGAAAATTTCGGATCATAAATTAACTTGCCCTTTGTGTCACTCGGAAATTGAAAATGTATTTCAAGAAGAAGTAAAACCTGATAGCGAAAAAGTGTTTAAAGCATTATTAAGTGATTTAGAAACTAAAATTTCAATGGTCACTAAAGTTATCAGTACTAGTGAAAAATCTATTCAAACGAAGACACAGGAAATAAAGTATTTAGATCGAAAAAATAAAATTTTGTCTATGGCAGCAGAAGAATTTTCTAAAGACGTGAAAACACCGTTCTTGCCAGAATTAAATAGTATAAATGTTACTATTAATAATCTGGAAAAAGATAAAGAGATTCTGTTGGAAAGTCAACGCGTTCATAAAAAGGTAGATGAACTTGAAAATAAAATCGAATCAGCTAAAGATAGATTGGATTCGCTGAATTCCAAGTTAAAAGATTTTGAGAATAAGCAAAACAGAAAGAAAAATGTTTTAGCCGAATTGAATAAAACCTATGTCAGAAATATGAGTATCATGAAGTATAATGATCTTTCTGGAACATATATCGACTCAAAAAATTATATTCCTTATTATAGAGATGCCAGTGTTTTTGAACATGAAAGTGGAGGGTTGCTTGAATGCATGCAATTTTCTTATTTTGATGCAATTATTTCAAGTAATCAAGCTAAAAACCATCCTAAGTTTTTAATGTTGGATTCTGTTAGCAAGTATTTTGGAACTCTACAGTCAACTGATGAAGAAATATCTGAGGATGATTTAATTAATGATCCAGAAGTATATAGAAATATCTTTAATTTATTTGTGGAATTATCCAAAAGCACACAGATAATAGTTGTTGAAAATACACCTCCTGAAGAAATGGAACAGTATGTGAAATATACTTTCAGAAATGGTAATCGTGGCTTTATTGACCTAGAGAAGAACGAATTTGATATCATTGAGTCAGAGAAGTCAGAGAAGTCAGAGAAGTCAGAAAAGTCAGAGAAGGAAGAATAGGTAGAATTTTTTTAAAATCACCGTCCAATTTTGGGCGGTTTTTTTAATGGATGTGCTCACACAAAATATGAATTTCTGATTTATTTTTATAAAACATAATTCCAATAAAGGTTTATTAATAGGAATAGAAAAGGTAACAGAATTTTTACTGATACAGCCCCAATTTGTTTATTCAAGTATACAGATTTATTTTCAACTAATAATAAATTTTGTACTAGATGATTGATAACAAAAAAAAGTACCATTACTTGTAGTATCGAAAAAATACCAGTATACACTCTTGCAAAACTAAGCAATGAATTAATATTGGATTGAGAAAATGATACAATACTTAATTCTGAAAAATTCAGTGTTTTGAATAGTTCAGATAGTCTGTATGAAAAAAAAGCTAGTGCGCCGTAGGACAAGATGCTTATGACTCTATATGATACCATTTTACTAATCAAATACTTAAGGAAAACAAATCCTGAAAGAATTGGTACAGCAAATGATAAACTCTTAGTCAGTGTATTGATGGTAAAGAAAATATAAGAATTCAGTCTTCCCAAAATAGGAAAAAGGAAAAGGCTTGTGTTTGAAATTGGAATTTGTCCCCAGTTAGTATACAAAATCCAAATAGAATACAAAACAAGAGTAGCAAATAGAAAATAGTAAATTAGCATGCTTTTGGTTTTCAAATTCTGTTGTTCAACATTGGTTGTTGTGTAGGTCCTAGTCGATGCAATTGTGACTTCAGATGAATTAAAATCTTTAAATTGAAGTAGCAACCCTATAATTCCGACTAAAAGCGATAAAGTATCGATAATATTTGAATAACTCATTTACGTCCTTTCCAAGTGTGAGCACGCTTATATTATAACGTAAGTTTCATTACTTATGAAGGTGAAGTAAATACTTATAACGAAGAAGTCACAAAAATTACCAATTTATACTCTATAAATAAATTTTGCAAGAAGAGTACTTGTGACTAATTAGTGATAAAAAGTCTCGATTTCTGCACGGTTGAAATATCTTTATTTGAAAATGATACTAGTTTATAAGTTGAGAGAACATGAAAGAGAGGTAGCTATATGACTGTAATTAAAAGCCCTATACGGGCGATAAAAGATAATTTGCTATTATCACGTGATAATGATATCTGGGCTTATTACCAAGTATCACCAAAAACGATTTCTCAAAATAATCCCAAAGCAGTTCAAGAGAATAAGGAACAGATGGCAAATTTGATGCAGTTACTGGCACCGTATGAGGATGTCGAGTTGATCATGTTCCCTAGAACCATGAATTTGTCTAGTCGATTTACAAAACTTTCTGAGGGATTTGATCAAAAGAATTCTGACCTTGGGGAGTACTATTCCCAGGAAACAGTCAATTTATTGGAGAGAGAAGGTACGGTTTACCGACCTTCTTTTTTATTGGGTTTGAAGGTGAAAGATCAATATATTGCTGAAAACTTTAAAGATGTATTCAAGAAAATCTCGTCTGAGATAGCAGATGAAGTTCTAGGATTTGTTGGATATGAATTATCGGATGGTGAATCGATTTTAGATCAAGTGGCCTCTATTTCAAAAGAAATCACTCAACTTCTCTATTCATTTTCGATTCGTCCATTGGATAAAAATGAAATGATATATGTGAATCGGTTGCAATACATTAGAGGCATGCCACACAAAATTGAAGATGAAAATCACTGGCGGGATATTGAAGATATTCAATCAGCAATTATTCGACCGTTAAAAAATGGGAAAGGTATATTGAAAATCGAGGATGAACTTGGAGAAAGCTATTTATCCATTTTACCGATTGGGACTTTTCCAGATAATATGAGCAACATGAACATTTTCCAGTTCGCACAAGATTTGAATTTCCCTGTAGAATTCCGAATGAAACTCCATTATCCCGAACTAAACGGCTCGCAAGGACTTCAAATGCGAGCGGGTTGGTTGAATAATCGATTTAAGGATGAACAAAGTGATCAGGAGAATCACGGAGATGAACCAACCGATCGTGTTTTAACAATTCGGTATTTGCTGAAGCACATGAGAGAACGCATGAGTAATAATGAACCAATCATTGACTGGCTGGGGTGCTTTGTTGTGTACGGCAACACGAAAGAGGAAGTCCGACAGCGGAGCTTATCTATCGTCAAATTACTGAGTCAAAGTGTGAAAGTCTGTCGAGGAAAAAATGATCAGATTAAATTGTTTTATAAGCTCCTAATGGGTCAGCCGTTAGGAAGTCAAATGCATTGGAAGCAGCGAACCAATGTTGATGCTATTGCTGAGCTGCTGTTTGGCACGATTACAGAATTGGGAATGGATTCGGGCTGGTATATTGGGCGACAAGATGTTGTCGGCTTGAATGGTTCCAAAGGTGAAAAAACTGATTTAGAAGAACTCATTTATGCCTCAAATAAATATGTCTTTCTAAATCCATTAGCTATCGCTGAAGGAGTTAAAGGAGCACTGTATGATGCACCACATATGGCAGTCACCGGAAAAACTGGTAAAGGTAAAACGTTTCTTGTCGGACTAATCTTTCTTTATAGTTCTTTTTTAGAAGCCAAGAGTCTTTTTATCGATCCAAAAGGTGAAAAGAAAAAATGGTTTAGAAAACTGACCAATAATCCTTATTACCAACAGAATTACCCATTGTTCGTCCAGCATTTAAACAGCATTAACTATGTGACATTGGATGTAAGTAAAGAAGAGAATTATGGCGTATTAGACCCGTTTGTTTATCTGAATCGAATTGATGCAAAACAGGTGGCTCAAGATATGATCAATGAGTTAAGTCCGTTAGGAAAAGATCATAAATTAAAAGGAGCCGTACTTGAAGGCATTCAAAAAGTGTTAGCCCGGCGAGAGAAAGGAGAACAAGTGGGATTAATGGATGTCATTGATTGGTTAGAGGATCATGGCGATGAAAAGATTAGTGAATATGGCCGTTTTCTGCACCTGACAATTATCGACTCCATTTTACGTCTTGGCTTCAGTTATGGCGAAAATGCTGGTCTTGATTTTAAAGAAAAAACAACAGTTCTAGAAATCCAAGATTTATCACTACCCAAAGACGACATTTCTCCCGAACTGTATTCGGATGCGGACAGAAAAGCGCTCTGTTTGATGATCAGTTTAGGGCGTTTTTGCGAGATGTTCGGGAAACGTGATATCGAACAAAAGACCGCAGTCTACTTTACCGAGGCTTGGGTTTTTAATAAATCAAATTCAGGCCGGGCGATCATTTCATCGATGGCTCGTGTAGGTCGATCTCAGATGAATCAGTTAGTGTTAGATACTCAGTTTATTGATGATCTAGGCACAGAAGATGAAAAGGGAAATTATGGAATTGTCTTTGCTTTCGATGAGGATAGCGAGCGAGATAAAATTCTCACTCACTTAGGCTTAGAATGTAATGAGGTAAACCGAAAAGAAATGAAACGAATGATTAAAGGACAATGCTGGATGCGAGACATTTACGGTCGAGTAGGAAAACTGAATGTCCATAGTCTGTTTGAAGAATTCACTGAAGCATTGAAAACTACTGAGAAAACCTCCAATAGTGAGGCTGAGGAACAAGTTGTTTAGCATTTTACTTGTAGACAAGGGAAATGATTCATTGCTATACTTTTAGTCAAATGTTTAAAAAGGTTGGGGTAAGATGAAAAAATATGGTGTTGTTGTTCTGCTATTTTTGACTTCTCTTGTCATGATAGGTTGTGGAGATTCCTTGAATAAAATGGATGATCAAACAAAAGTCGCTGTAAAGGCAGTGATGGATTTTAAGAATAAATACAACAAAAAAGACAATGAAGAACGGAAAGATTATGATTATGATTCAGGATACTTTCCAATCGATTTGTCTGAAAAAGATGTTCTACAGGTCTATTTGCTGAAAGCCAAAAATGAGGATAACAATGTCTATTTTGTCCAGTACAATGAAACGGAGTTTTCAGACCCTGAACTAAAAAAGAAGTTAAAAGATCATACCCGTGAATCAGCGGCTACTTCAAATGGCTCAGAATTTGAATCAATTTCCAAAGCGGAATTCGATCAAGCGATTGAGCAAGAGAACGTAACTAAAATTTTTGAAGCAAAAGAATAAGAGAATCAAGAGTCTGGAATCAGGCTCTTTTTTTATACCCTAGAAAAGAAGGAGAGGAGATTTCATTTGATTAAAAAGAACAATCGAAAGTGTTTATTTGTTTTACTGACGCTCTTTTTGTTTCTGTGTCTATCTTCTTCTGTATATGCAAAGGCTGATAAAGATGCGATCTACACTGTTGGAAAGTATCATTTGGATACTTTTTCTTCATACATTGGAGATACTGAATTCTCTCTTGGAGAAATGTTGTTCGGGAAAAATGGAACCGACTTTATCCAAATGATTACGAACATGTCCTTTAGTTCGAACAAAATTATCTGGCAAGTCTTTGATTTTATTATTGAAAAACTATATAAAGGCGCTGCAATGGATGGACTCATCCATACCTTTTTCCAATTTTCTAAAAATATTTTCGATAAGTTATTTAATGTAGTTGGCTTAGGATTGACTGGTTTATATGTTGTCTACATTTTCTATTTGAAAGTGTTCAGAAGCGGGAATCAAGCAAGGCGTACTTTGGTGCGCTTTTTATGTGTAGTTGTTTTTTCTATCTTATGGTTTGGCAACGGCACAGTAACTAGTCAGGGCGAAAAACTGACGAAGGATTTGAATACTTGGTCAACCGCTGTGGAGGGATTGATCTTTGAGGCAACCAACGGAATTGATGATCTGAGTGTTGCAACAACAAGTGAAGAAGCAATTAATCAGATTCGAGAAATGTATTATCAGAAAGCTATTGTTGACCCGTATCTATTACTCAATTATGGTACGACGAATATTGAGGAATTGACAAAAGCAGGCATTAAACCTACTGAGTTTTTATCGGAAAGTATAAAAAGTGAAGACCTAAAAAATATTTCAACGGTCGTGACAGAGGCTGCAGGGGAAGATGATGAAAAAAAAGAGTCCTATCGGGCGTTCATTCAACCAACGAAAAGCATCTATAAAATGATTGTAGGAATCATGAGTCCAAGTTTAAATGTATCACTAGGAATTCCCATTCTGATGATCGGAATGGTGCGTTTCCTATTTCAATTGGGTGTTTTATTAATGCTGCTGGCAATGGCTTTTATGTTGATCGTCTCTTTCTTCCCAGGTATGGATTATATGATCTTTCGGGGAGTGAAAACTTTTGTAGGATTTGTCTTCCAGAAATCTATTTATAGTGTGTTGATTTTGGTAGCATTTCTTGTTTTCAATATTATTGACGATTTAATCACGATGAATACCATTGCGGGCTTTATCGGTAATATATTTGTTCGAGGAATCGTGTCGCTGATTGTATTTCTAAAACGAAAAGATATTTTAGCAAAATTAGGATTGGGATACGCGGATCGTACACTGTCCAAAGCTAAAACGAAAGCTCAAAACACAACAAAAGAAGTGACTCAAACGATTCATAGGGGAAAGGATTTAACAGAAAGAGCGATTCTGAAAGGTGCGAACATTGCTGGGAAGATCCATCCTGGTATTATCGCAGCGAGCCAATTGTACCAACGAACAAAACAACAACCTACCACGCCTGTTAAAAATCCAAATACAAAGGTCACTGAAATTGCTCATGGACGTAAAAAGCAGTTGCCTTATGAAAGAAAACAATTAGTAGCAGAAGTTCGACCTACTATTGGAACACCACCACCTTCTCCGCTGCCAAGGAAAGTAGCAGAACCTATAGGTGAACCGTCTAAAGCAGTTATCAAGGAAAATATTCCACTCTCGATTTCATCATTACCAATTGATAGGCTAATAAACAATGGGAAGACTCCTAATGTGGGCAATCGAAAATTAGTGTTGGCACAACCAGCTAAAAATCATGTTTGTAAATCAATACCACTACGACTGAATACGCCACAACTAACTGTGAACGATTCTTTGACACAACAAATCACTCAACTAAAACAGTCACGAGCGATGATCAATAATCACGCTTCGTTGCATTCAATGCAACAAGTAAGTGATCACTCACGAAATGATCGAACAATAAAGATGACGGGTAGCTCCAAAAAGCTGATTTATGACAATCCACGTTCGAGTGATCACTCAAGTAGCATTGTATCAGGCAAAATGATTGAAGCCAAGATTGGTAGAGATTTTACTTTGCCAGAAGGTAGAAGTCCACAAAAATAAATAGCGCAATGATCCCTAAAGAAAAATAATTCTTTGGGGATTTTTCTTTTGGAGAGGATTGTTGCAATGGAAAAAGTAGAGAAAAAAAGAGGCTGTGGTTGTGGCTGCTTGGGGTGTTTGATACCCTTATTGGCTGCTGTTTTTCTATTTTTGATGAGTATGTACATTATGGGGATTGATGACGAGGAAACTTGCCAAGATTTCCCAAGTGCCATATCCATCGATGCGGAAAATGTTGGAACGGAAGAAAATGCAAAAGTCATCTACGATTTTTTTAGAACAGAGCTAGAAGCGACAAGTCAAGGTGCGGCTGGACCGATGGGGTGTATGGATTTTGAAAGTGGGGGATTTAATTCTGCTATCGAGAATCCATCAAGTGGTGCTTTCGGATTAGCCCAATGGTTAGGTTCTCGAAAAGAGGCATTGAGGAAATTTGCGGCCGAAAAAGGGAAAGAAATGTCTAATCTAGGCGTTCAACTAGAATTTTTGAAGAGTGAGTTGGATGATCCCTACTATGCAAAGGCGAAAGCTGCATTGAAATTGACGGATGTTCATGAAGCCCAACATCAATGGTTAATGTGGTTTGAAGGTCTTAGTCAGGATTCTTCTCAGTGGCATTCGGCGGAACGAAATGCACGAGCGGATAAATGGTTTGCCAAATTTGGTAGCAGCGACCCAATTTCAAGTGTTGCTTTGGAAAATGCAGCTACCGGACAACTAGAAAGTTTGGCAGCAGAATGTGCTTCAGCAACTACTGGTGATGGTGGAGATATATTAGAAATCGCTAGAGGATTGATAGGGTATTTCAGTTATTCTCAAGAAAAACGAACACAATTTGGAAGTATTGAGAATCCTAATAAGAATGGTTTTGCGGATTGTTCCAGCTTTGTATGGTTCGTTTTAACCAAGGCTGGATATAAGACTCCTCAAACACCTTGGGCAACACCCTCCATGACTTCTGATGCACGAGGATCAAAGCAATATCTTCAAGAAATACCGGAGAGTGAAGCCAAAGCAGGAGATATTATTGTAGTCAATTTGGGAGCTGGATTTGGTAACGATGGGCATACGGCAATTCTAGCAGAAAACTACCACGGAACTGAAACGAAGATTATTGAAATGGGTGGTTACGGTGCCGACTCTGTTCATGAAGGAAAGATTGATACTTCCTTTGGCTACTTGTTGTCTGGCGATATCTGTTTTGCCCGTGCTGTAGGAGCACCTTCAGATGGTAATGATAAAGGACAAAAAGGATCATTTAAGGCTTTGGATCAGATTAATCAATCAGCAGGTAAGGTTGCTTACGGTGTCTATTATTTCAATGACAAGAAATATCTCTCGAACAACAACAATACCCAAATGATTTCTGCTTCAGTAATTAAGGTCTTTATCATGGAATATCTTTTCGATAAAGGGCGAACGGGTGAGAGTGTAGGTAGTCGATCTGTTAAAAGTCTGATTGATCGAATGATTACGGTAAGCGATAACGATGCAACGAATACTTTAATTGATCATGTTGGCATGGACAAACTTAATAGCTATTTTGAGGAGCAAGGATATTCAAGCACGAAACTACAACGAAAAATGTTGGCACAAGGAGAAGAAAACTACACGTCACTTCAAGACACTATAAAGTTTCTAAAAAAGCTTTATAAAAATAGAGGGAATTCTAAGTATTCAGCGATGCTTGAAATCATGAAGCGGCAGCAAATAAGAACTAAAATTCCTAGTCAACTAGATGTTCCTGTGGCAAATAAAACAGGAGAGCTTGCGACAGTAGAGAATGATATAGGGATCGTATTAAGTGACAAACCATATGCGATTGTTGTTCTAACTAATGATGTTTCTAATTCGCCAGTAGTGAGAGATGGGATCGGAAAGTTAGCAAAAGAAGCGAAAAAATAGTGCAAAAGAAATGGAGCATAAGATGAAGAAGCATGTATTGATCGAAACGATTTTAATTTTAACTATTTCAGGAATTAGCTTTTGGAATATTCAGCAGCAACAAGAAAATGTATCGTTAAGAGAATCAGTTGCAGATTATGATGAAAAGCAGAAAGAACTTACACAAAAACAGGAAGAGTTGTTGCAAGAAAATGAACATTTATCGGCAGAGGCTGAGTCTTCTTTAGAGGCATTAATGGAGATGAGAAAGACCGAGGCAAGTAGTGGAGCAGATGTAGATTCAAAATCGGACTTTATCAATATAGTGACCAAGTTGTTTGAAGCAAATCTAAATTTTACTCCTGAAAATTATGAGTCTAAAAAGAAGGAAGTTGCTTCGTACTTATCTGAAGAACTGAATAAAGAATACTTTGGTCAGAAAAGAAACACGTATCAAGAGGCAAATGACACAATATCACGATTAGAGCATTTAGACATATATACTAAAACACTTCGAAATTATGGTATAGAAGGACTAGTGGTTGTCAATTTTGAAAGCAAGAAAGAAGGGAAAACTTGGGAAAAAAGTATAAATATATTTCAAGTTACTTATCAAAATAAATCAAAAAAGATAACAAAGGTTATTAACTTAGGCAGTGGATATTCAGATACTTTTCCTAAGTAAATTGATATTTAAATTTTTTTTATTGAATTAGGAATCCATATTTACTTTGTCCATTATGACTCACAAAATAATACATTTGATGCTAATTCTAATCAAAAAGCCCCTTGAAAATAACCATTCAAGAGGCTTTAAATTTGGGCAATTTGGGTCTGTAAAGAGTTTTGTGTAAGTTCTTTTTCCTTTAAATATAATCAGTCACGCGATTTTCAAAAAAGATGACAAATTGTGACAAAATCTGACCCCAATTTTGGACCTTCATGGTCCATTTTTTTGTCACATCCATCGTAATGAGATACAGCATTTTTAGCAGCGACTCGTCCGATGGAAAGACACTTTTTGACTTTGTTGGCTTACGAAGCTGCCGGTGAAATCCTTCAATCACATTAGTTGTGTAAATGATGCGGCGTAATTCTGCAGGATACTTGAAAAAGGTCGCTAATTCCGTCCAATTGTCCATCCAGCTTTTTGTGATAATTGGATATTTTTTGCCCCATTTTTCATCAAACTCACTGAGCGCTTCCAACGCTAATTCTTCTGTAGAAGCTTTATAGATAGGCTTTAAATCAGTCGTTACCGCTTTCAAGTCTTTATAGCCGACAAATCGAATACTGTTGCGGATTTGATGCACGATACATTTTTGAACTTCTGTTTTCGGAAAAGTTGCTTGAATTGCGTCACTAAATCCTACTAGATTATCCGTACAGGCAATCAAAATGTCCTGTACCCCGCGATTTTTCAATTCAATTAATACAAGCAGTCAGAATTTTGACGACTCGTTTTCACCAATCCATATGCCTAGAACATCCTTGTAGCCTTCAATCGTTACTCCCAAAACAACATAAGCTGCTTTTGATTGAATACGGCCTTCATGACGTACTTTAAAATGAATCGCATCCATAAAAATAATTGGATAAAGTGCTTCTAAAGGGCGGTTTTGCCATTCTTTTACCAAAGGTAAAATCTTATTGGTTACATTTGAAATCAATGTAGGTGACACTTCAGCACCATATAAATCAGCAAAATGATCCTGAATATCGCGCGTACTCAATCCTTTGGTATACATAGCAATTATTTGGTCTTCCAGTCCAGATAAAGAGGTTTGATTTTTCTTTATGATGGTTGGTTCAAATTCACCATTTCGATCACGAGGGACAGCGAGTGGGACTTCTCCGTATTCTGAAGACCGCAGGGTCTTAGAACTAGTCCCATTGCGTCTATTCATTGTGTCTTTATTCTCTTTGGAATGCTTTTCATAACCTAAATGCGTGTCTAACTCTGCTTCCATAATTTCCTGAACCGCTTCGCCAAACATATCTTTAAATGCGTTTTTAATGTCATCAGTAGTTTTGATGTCGTATCGTTGAATCATTTCTTTGATTTGATCTTTAGAGAGCATACTCATGGTCTGTTCCTCCTGGATTGATATATTTCATTTTACCATTGGAACTTACACAAAATATTGTACACCCTCGGCAATTTGAGTGATCGCTATAACAATATATCTTTTAATTAAACCTCGAAATAATTATTTATAAGTCAAAGTTCCATCTACCACTCTTTGATAGCTATCAATAGATTCATCAATTGCGGTTTTAGTATGTTTATAAATTTCATCAATCAATGCCAAATCTTTTTTTACTATCAAATCAACTAATCGGCTATGAGTATCAATCAACACATTATCATCTGTTTCCTCACCTAATGCAATGTAGTTAAATTTTGCGAGAGCATGTAGAAGTGGCTGAACAACTTCCCAACACTGTAACAGTATTCGATTATCAGCTATTTCTACAATTGTTCGATGAAAGTTCGTATTAATTACTGCTCGATCATCATAAATAGTATCTTTAGAGGAATATTGAAGTGTATAAAACTTCCCTAATGCATTAACTAGAGGTTCATAGTCAAATAAGTGATTTTTATCAATAAGAATTTTTCCTGCTTGTTGCTCAATCATAATTCTTGCTTGATATGCGTCTCTGATTGTTTTTTCTGAAATACCAATTACTTTTCTACGCCCATTGGATTGTGTCTCAATTAACCCTTCACTTTCAATTTTACTCAAAGCTTCTCTGACAGACCCTCTTGACACTCCATATTCTTGAGAAAGCTTATTTTCAGAAAGAATTTCTTCCTCTGAGTATTTTTTGAAAATAATACCATCCCTAATAGAAGAGATTACCTTTTCTACTGCGGATTCATTCTTTTGTGTCATTTTATATATTCTCCATTTCTAAAACCTTGTAATCGATATCAATTAGATGTTAGCAAACTTCTTAAAATAAAGCAATGAGTGTTATCAAAAGATCGATAGTGTCTACACATTAAATAAAGTGTTGACACTTTGTGTTTATGGTTGTACACTTGGTTTGTAAATGAATGCGTTTACTTATCATAAGAAAGAGAGGAATTTTTATGGAAACTTTATCAGTTAGTAAAGCGGCACAATCAGCATTACCTTCTGGAATCAGAAAGATGTTTGAGAAGGCGAATCAGTACGAGGATACAATCAATTTATCAATTGGGGAACCTGGATTTACAACTCCAAAACCTATTATCGAAGTTGCAGTCTCTAATCTACGTGCAGGAAAAACCAAATATACTTCAAATGCTGGAATCGTAGAATTAAGAAATGCTCTTGCAAAAAAAATGTATGAGGAGAACGGCATCAAATGTGATCCAGATAAAAATATCATCGTCACAGCAGGTGCGACACAAGCGTTGATGTTGGCATTAACTACTTTAGTTAATCCTGGAGATGAAGTAATCATTCCTGATCCAGCTTGGCCTGATTATCTTGGACAAGTTCAAATGGTTAATGCAACACCTGTTTACGCTCCACTAAAGGAAGATAATGAGTTTAAAATGACTGCGGATGTCATTGAGCCTTTGATCACGGATAAAACGAAATTGATTATGTTGAATTCACCATCAAACCCAACAGGAGCAGTTCTTGATGAAAATGAATTAAGAGAAATCGCTGAAATGATTAAAAAACACAAGGTGTTTATTATTTCAGATGAACCTTATGAAAAGCTTTTGTACGATGATAATAAGCACTTCAGTTTAGCCTCTTTAGATGGTATTGAAGATTATGTTTTAACAATTAATAGCTTTTCTAAAACATTTGCGATGACTGGATGGAGAGTGGGATATGCGGTAGGAAATGAAACGATCATATCTAATATGATTAAGCTTCATGAAAATATGATTGCTAGTATTAATGAAGCATTCCAGTTAGCAGCAGTTAGTGCCTTGGAAGTAGCAGAAGAAGATGTTGCAATGATGCGAGACTATTATGACAAAAATAGAAAACTCGTTGTCGAGGGACTCAACAAAATTAATGGGTTTTCTTGTATTATGCCAAGAGGTGCCTTTTACGCCTTTCCAAATATCACTGGATTTAATATGTCATCTGAAGAAGTGGCAAACATGATCCTAGACAAAACTGGAGTAATTACAGCACCTGGTAGTGCTTTTGGTGCTGCTGGAGAAGGCTTCTTGCGTATTTCCTATGCGAATGATACTGAATCTATCATTGAAGCATTGAAGAGACTTGAAAATGAGTTCGGTCTAAAAGAGTAAAGCAAGAAGGGACTTGTGATCAATGAAATACATTGGAATTGATATTGGAAGTACTTTTTTAAAATCAACACTCATAGATACTGAAAAACTTTCAGTATCTATGATAAAAAAGGTTAGATCACCACGGAAAAATCCTAATAATGATATTTATAAGTTTGAAGTTTATGCAGATTTATATTTAGAAATCGTCAAAAATCTGATCGATGATTATACAGAAATATTTGATGATATTGAAGGCGTTCTTATTTCCACACAAATGCATGGTTATGTTTATGTAGAACCGTATTCCGATGAACCAAATAAATATATATCATGGCAAGATACGAGATGTTTAGAAATCGATGATGAATCAGGATTAAGTTTTATGGATGATCTCATTAATATGGTTCCTCAATCAATGATGATTAAAAATGGAGTTCCCATTAAGCCATCGCTAGCGTTATGTAACTTGTACACACAAATGAGAACAGAAAAATTACCTAGAAACGGAGAATTATTTACTTTAGGTTCATACATTATTAATGGGCTTACTGAAAATAATATTTGCCATCCAACAAATGCTGGCCCGTTAGGTATTTTCAATATTAATGAATATAACTGGAATCATGAGTTGTTAGAATTTTTAGAAATGGAAGATATTCTTCTCCCAAAAATTTCTAGAGAAGAATTCTTTCCATGTGGGCAGTATTATTCGAATGGCACTCTGCTAAAGATTTTTCCTGACTATGGTGATCAGCAAGTTTCAATATTGGGAGCAATGCCTAAGAATAGCGATTGTATTATCAACATTGCTACCGGTTCTCAAGTCTCGATTGTTACTTCGGAACTATCAACCGATACTAAATATGAGACGCGGCCTTATTTTGGGAATAGTTATTTAAAGACAATATCTAACATGCCTTCAGGAAGAGGTTTAGATGTATTTATTCATCTTATTCAGAATATAATTGGACAGTTTACAGATACTGAATCATCCACAGCAGATATATGGAATACCATTCAAGAGACTGTAACAGATAATTCAGAAGGGCTGGAAGTAGATATGAGCATCTTTTCTACACCAGACTCACTTGATGGTGGTCATGGAAAAATATCTAATATAAATTCAGATAATTTAACAGTTCCCAATTTATTCCACGCTGCTTTTTCTGATATGGCTAAAAAGTATAAATCATACTTATTGAAAATTGTGGATGAAGAGGACATTCATCAAATCATATGTGCAGGTGGAGTTTCATGGAAGAATGATAAACTTATTCAAATTATTCGTGATACTTTTTCTGTACCGACAAAGCTTTCACCAGTTGAAGATGAAGCATTATCTGGGCTTCTAAGATTAGCCTTGCTGTGCTCGGATTATGTACAAACGATTGAAGAAACTTATCAATTCAAAATAGAAATTCAGTAGAAGAGGGAGATTTATGACATTTCAGGAAAAACTAAAAAATAGAGAAGTTGTGTTAGGCACAATGCTATCTGAATTACCATCAGCTAATTTACCAAGACTTTTCCAAGTAGCTGGTTTTGACTACTTTATTATTGACTGTGAACACGGATCGTTTGATTTTTCTCAGGTAGCAAATTTAATTGGAATTGCCAATGGCTATGGCATTCCAGCGATTGTACGTATTCCTATGATTGAGAGAGAATTTATTACGAAAGTTCTTGATGCAGGTGCTGATGGTTTATTAGTTCCTATGGTTAATACAAAAGAAGAAGCAGAAAAGGTTATTGAAATTTCAAAATACTCACCTTTAGGCAAGAGAGGGGTTTCGACAACCAGAGCGCATTCAAATTACTCACCGCCACCATTAAAAGAGTATTTGAAACTTGCAAATGAAAGAACATCTATTTTTGTACAATTAGAAACTCAAGAGGCTGTAAAAAATGTTGAAGACATTGCCAGCGTTGAGGGCATCACGGCAATTATGATTGGGCCTAACGATATGGCGACAGATTTGGGAGTTCCAGGTGAAACTGGTCATCCAAAAATGTTTGAAGCAATTGAAAAAGTAATTGCGGCAGCCAACAAAGCTGGTCTTCCTAGTGGAATTATTGAATCTCATCAAGACTACTTAAAAAAATGTCGTAGCCTTGGTATGACAGTATTTAGTTGCGGAAGCGAATTAGGAATGTTGTTATCAGCAGCAAAACAGAACGTTAAAAATTTTGCAGACTAACTATTTAAAGGAGATGGAAAATATGGAATCAAAAAAACCTAAGACTTTAAAACGTGAACTAGGGCCAATAACGGCTGTCTTTGTAGTTATTAATATGGTTATCGGATCAGGTATTTTTTTCAAGGCCAGCCAAGTTGTCGAATTAACTAAGGCACCTGGAGCAGCGATCGCGGCATTATTGATTGCGGGAATTATTACAGTTTTCGGTGGCTTAACAACTTCTGAGCTCACCGCTAGTATTCCGAAAACAGGTGGGATGGTAGTTTGGTTGGAGGAAGCTTTCGGACCGTTTTTAGGGTTTCTATGCGGTTGGACATTCTCAGTTATTGCTTTTCCGGCATTTATCGCTGCATTAGCTACCGCTTTTGGTTCACAATTTGTTGCGGTTTTTGAGGTTCCCGAAAGTTGGGGGATTTTCATAGGTCTTGGAGCGACTATCTTTTTAACAGCAATGAACGCTGCTGGTACAAAGTTTGGTGGAGCTATCACTAATATTTTCACAATTGGCAAATTAATTCCTGTTGCATTTTTAATTATCTTTGGATTTGCGTTTGGTAAAGAAGGAGTAGCCAATTTAGGACCAATGACTGCGTCTGATGGGTCAACAACAATCGCCGCTTTTGGTGCAGCACTACTAGCATGTATGTATGTTTATGATGGATGGTTACAAGTTGGAATTATTTCAGGAGATATGAAAAACCCTAAACGAGATTTGCCAAGAGCAATTGTTTTCGGATTATCTCTATTGACAGTTATTTTTGTCCTAATGTTTAGTGCGTATCTTTTTGTACTTCCATCTGACGTTCTAGCGTCATCTGCTACACCAGCAACAGACGTAGCTGTAGCATTAGTCGGTAAGACTGGGGCTAAAGCAATCGGAATCGGAATTATGGTTTCATTATTTGGAGCGTTAAGTCAAAATATTTTTATCGCTCCACGAGTACTTTATTCAATGGGGGTTCAAAATAAACTTCCTTTCAGTGATAAATTTGCTAGCTTGAGTAAATCTGCGAGAACTCCAGTATTTGGATATTCATTTATTGCCGTGTTGGTTATCGCTTATACCATGACAGGAAGTTACAATGTTTTGACTGATATTGCTACTTTCTCATTATGGTTCTTCTACACTCTAACTTTCTTAGCGGTCATTGCATTAAGAAAGAAACAACCAGACTTAGAAAGACCAATCAAAGTACCGTTTTATCCAGTTTTACCATTGATTGCAGCAGCAGGTGGGACGTATATCTTCATTAGTTTTATCATCAATACGTTTACCATTGCATTAATCTCTATTGGCTTAGTCGCTATTGGTATTCCTTTGTATCTGTTTAGAAAAGATCGATTTAAAGATGCTAGTGTGCTAGATGTCGATTTAGAAAGTGCACAAAATCAACCTGATAATGTTGATCCAGTAGGAGGAGAACAAGCTTAAAGCAACGAATAAGGGGGCTTTATTATGGTAAAACCTATTGATCGTGCTTGGGAAGAAATTTCGCAAAAAACACTCGAACAAAATTTACTTACAATTAGAGATAAAATTTGTGACAACAGTATGGTTATGGGAGTACTAAAGGCGGATGCATATGGTCATGGTGCTAAAGAAGTTGCAAAAGTGCTTGCCAAGCAAAATATTGATTGGCTTGGAACCGCAACTATTGTTGAAGGATTCGAAATAAGAGAGGTAGTCAAAGACATACCATTATTGATTTTCGGTGCTTTACCTTTGGATGATGTTTTGGAAGCAGCAGAGAAAAAAGTAACTATTTCCGGAATTTCTTTGGATTATTTAGAAAAAATCGAAACATTCATGAGGGACAAGAAGAGCCAGCATCCAATTGATATACATCTAAAAATCGATACGGGTCTAAATAGAACAGGATTGACTTGTAGAGAAGATAATATTGATGAAGTGATTAACAATATCAAAAGGATCAAGCAAATGAAGTATATTCGAATTACTGGAATATTTACACATTTCGCGTGTCCTACACATGAAACGAAAAGAAATGAAGAAATTACTAATATGCAAGCTAATAGGTTCTTTGCCTTATTAGACGAATTGGATAAACAAGAAATTGACGTTGGTATTAAGCATTGTTGTGGTTCCTTGGCAGCCGTATATTATCTTGAGTATCAATTAGATTTAATAAGAGCAGGCGTGATTATCTATGGTGTCATGGGATCAAATTTTGATAATAGTGAATTTCAACTGAAACAAGCGATGTCTTTAAAATCAAGGGTTATCCATGTTCATGAAATGAAAAAAGGTGAATTCATGAGTTATAACGCCCTTTTTGAAGCTCAAGAGGATACTAAAGTTGCTCTATTATCAATTGGATATGCCGATGGATATAGACAAGTTTTGACTAATCGTTCAAAAGTATTAATTAATGATGAATATTATCCTACAGTAGGGCGAATATGCATGGATTATGTGATGGTCAACTTAGGAAGTGAGTCAACTGTCAGTGTAGGGGATGAAGTAACACTAATTGGATATGATCAGAAAAACTTTATCCCTGTTTCGTACATTGCTGACTTATGCAATGAGATTGAAGCAGAGGTAACATGCAATATTAATAAGCGTGTTCCAAGAATTATGATTTAAGGAGAGATTGTATGAACGAAGAATTATCCTTTAAGGTACTTCACATCGGGATCAATTGTGAAGATGAAAATGAAGCAGACCAGATCACGAATGATTTTAAAAATTTATTCTTCTGGGAAGCAGATGAAAACCCTAACTCCTATTTTCTGAACAATGATATCGAAGTCCTCAAATACGATTATCTAGGAAAAAATGGGCATATTGCTATTGGTACCAATGATATTAAGAAAGCCATGAAGTATTTAAATTCTAAAGGAATCAGCTTCAATCAGGAAAGTGCAGTTTATACTGCAAATAATGATTTGAAAGTGATTTATATGAATCAGCAAATAGGTGGATTTGCGCTACATTTGACTCAGTTATAATGAGTCACCTTCCGTTAATGTGTGCGATATTTACCAATCTTTCTAACTAATAGTAAAGGGATTAATGTAGGTCTTCCCATTCCCCATTTCTTTACCTGACGGTTAGTTAATTTGCTGGTCAATTCCCTCTGTATAGGACACTCGACACATTGTCTTATAAAGAGGGATTTTATATATTTTATGATTAATAGTGACGTGATAGTTTTTTTATCATATTCAGTAATAGTTTGTTTGGGTGTGTCTTTACTAATTAACAGTCGAAAAAATCGAAAGGAAAATCTTTAAAAAATGAGTTTGAATAAGATAAGTCGTCAACTTGAAGAAAATCATTTTTTTCTACGTATTAATGAGATCAAAGATTATTCAATCGAAGAAATAGTTCAGGCTGCTATTTGTGGTGGAATTAGGAACATAGAGATCAATATAAAATATCCGAAAGCATTAGAAATTATAAAAAATCTATCTAATATGTTTGAAGAAAGATCGGATATTGTTATTGGCGTTAGTGGAGTCTATGATGCTGCTAATGTCCGAATGGCCTTCATGAATGGCGCAAAATATATTTCTAACTTTAATTTTAGTGTTCAAGTAGCCAAATCATGTGACTCATTCAACTTGGTATATTTATCTAACACTTCTTATTTAAAAGAAATCCTTTACTCTGAAAAGTATGGCTTTAAAGTTCTGTGCCCGAATTTGAGAAACCTTAAGTATTATGATTGTTAGAATAGTAAAAAGAGAGACTATCTTTATTTAAGAAATGAATGATTCAATGGACAAGTCTTTATTGTATCTATTGAGAGGAGATAAAATTAGGTGTTCAATTTTTTTGATAAATTTAATAATAAGATAAGCGGCCAAAATGACAAAAGTTTAAATAAAGAGTTTAAGCTATTACATTTAGGTATAAATCAACACAATAAATATGATGCTAAAGACTTAACAGTTTTAGCATCCGAACTTTTTGGTATGACTATAGAAGAGTCAAATTCGGAATATTTATTAGATGGTATTTTTGAAATTACAAAAGTTAGAGGTTTAGGAAAGCATGGACATATAGCTTTAGGAACAAATGACTTAGATAAAAGTTTAAGGAATCTATCTTCCAAAGGTATTGAAACGATCAAGGATAGTGAGGTTCTGGATGAAAGAGGTAAATTAAAAGAAGTATATCTTGATACAGAATTTGGTGGGTTTGCGATTCATCTAACTCAAATTTAGCTCTTTATTTACTATGTTTGATTAATGTGTGAATGGTAAAAATGGTATATAAAATGAATATAAGATTCTTCGGACAAATTCTAATTTTTTTTCTATCTAAAGGTTTCATTTTTTTCATTCCCTCCTATTTATTTTGTAGGAGGGATTTTTATGTTTATAGAAAAAGAAAAGGAAATAATTTATGAACTTATGAGAGCTGGAATGGCAACACTTTTTTTGACAAAAATTATAAGGTGTTGTGAATGCTGCGGTGTTATGGCTCCGATTGCCCTTGACAATGAGCATCCTCGGATCTGATTTTCTCCGGCAGAAGCACAATCATTC
>ENA-OQNO01000454-OQNO01000454.1-human-gut-metagenome-genome-assembly--contig:-NODE-454-length-40071-cov-49.665382_pt1 | contig 40071 bp, 29 predicted proteins | sample MGYA00242629_ERZ504880 | MGnify/ENA primary metagenome ERZ504880 (study PRJEB26092, sample SAMD00036377) | human gut metagenome | host: Homo sapiens | study: EMG produced TPA metagenomics assembly of... | reverse complement strand
TTTCACGGCAGTTGAAGATAGCATAAGAAGAATCAGCCTTGCCGAATAAGATCTCAATGCCAGCCACACCCAGAACGATATATTCAAGCGGTGAAGCGTTCAGACTCAATTCCGTGTGCTCCACCTGTGGATTGACGATAATCATATCATCCGGTTTGACCGGATAAAGCTGACCGCTTAAATAAAACTGTCCTTCTCCGCTCAGGCAATAGAACAGCTCCGTGCAGGAATGGGTGTGAGCCGTGCTGTTCCAGTCGCCGCCGAATTTGCTTTTGCTGATGTACAGCAAGCGAAAGGACTCACGGGGAGCGGGAGCATGACGGATATCAAAGCGTTCGGTGCTCATAACAGGCTCCTTTACAGCGAAACGCAATAAACATAAAAATAAAAACAAGAGACTAAAAATATAATCGCAAAAACCGATGCGTTGAATCGTGCGTTTTTCTCATTATAGGGGCAAAGAAGAAAAAATGCAAGCCTTGATTTTGGACAGGATAAATATTTTTGATGCCGTTAAAGAATGAAAATATGTCAAGCCGGTTACAAACGGGAAGAATGTACCAAAACAGACGGGACGAATTTAGCGCTTTTGCTGAAAGAAATTTCTAAAAAGCAAGATTTATAAAAAACGAAACAACAAACATCTTGTTGCAAAGGGTGAAAACCTCTATATTGAAATCAATAAATCACACGACCCTCTCGGACAAAACCTGTTTGTCCCGGTTGTGGTTTTGAACGGAATCTTTATGATGGAGGATACACTATGAAACGCATTTCTCGTCGCAATTTCCTGAAAGCGGCTGGCGTGGGTGCCGCTGCACTGAGCCTGGCTGCCTGTGGTGGTGCTGCCAGCTCCACTGCCCCCAGCACCGCATCTTCCGCTGCTTCTGCTGCAGCTGAGGATGTGACCATCAAGGTTGCTGCCATCGAGACCGGCTATGGCGCTGAGATGTGGAAGAAGGTCACCGAGGCCTTTACTGCTGAGACCGGCATCAAGGTGGAGCTGACCACCGACAAGAAGCTGGAGGACGTCATCGGCCCCTCCATGCAGGGCGGCGATTACCCCGATGTGGTCCATCTGGCCACCGGCCGTGAGGCTGCCCTGACCGAGCAGTTCATCAAGGGCAATCTGATCGCTGACATCACCGATGTGCTGAGCATGACGGTTCCCGGCGAGAGCAAGAAAGTCAGTGAGAAGATCGCCGGCGGCTTTACCGACACCTCTCTGACCAACCCCTACGGCGACGGCAAAACCTATCTGGCCCCCATGTTCTACAGCCCCTGCGGCCTGTTCTACAACGCCGGCTTCCTGAAGGAAAAGGGCTGGGACGTGCCCAAGACCTGGGACGAGATGTGGGAGCTGGGCGAAAAGGCAAAGGCTGAGGGCACTTACCTGTTCACCTACCCCACCACCGGCTACTTCGACGCTTTCTTCTATGCTCTGATGTACGCAGCAGGCGGCCCCGACTTCTTCAACAAGGCCACCCACTACACCGAGGGCATCTGGGACACCCCCGAGGCAAAGACCTGCTTTGATATCGTGGCTAAGCTGGCCTCCTACACCAACCCCATCACCCCTGCCCAGGCCAACGATCAGGACTTTACCCAGAACCAGCAGCTGGTGCTGGACAACAAGGCCCTGTTCATGCCCAACGGCACCTGGATCGTGGGCGAGATGGCCGAGGCTCCCCGTGCGGACGGCTTTGAGTGGGGCATGACCGCTCTGCCCGCTGTCAAGGCCGGCGGCGACAGCTACAGCTACACCTGGTTCGAGCAGGCATGGATCCCCGCCGGTGCGGAGCATCTGGATGCAGCCAAGCAGTTCGTGGCTTACCTGTACAGCGACGAAGCCTGCAAGCTGTTTGCCGAGAGCGGCGCGATCCAGCCTGTGCTGGGCATCGCCGACAGTCTGGAAGGCGACAACAAGATGTTCTACTCCATCTACGACAACGGCGCAAAGGCCGCTATGGGCAACTTTGCTTCCTTCACCGCTATCCCCGGCGTGGAGGTGCGCACCGTGTTCTTCGACCCCGTCAACTCTCTGGTGTCCGGCAGCATGACCGAGCAGCAGTGGATCGACGGCATCAAGTCCGCCAGCGACCAGATGCGCGCCAACATCATCGAGTAATTAAGCCCTGCCCAGCGGGGGCGGTTTTTACCGCCTCCGCTTTTTTGGGTTTCTGGATTCCAGTAGAAAGGAACGGTTTGTCTATGAGATCTGACAAAAGCCGCAAACGGTTCGTGTTCCTCTGTGTGGCACCGGCCACCATCCTGTTTTTCATTTTTATGATTTTGCCGACCCTCAATGTGTTCCGCATGAGCCTGTATGAGCGTGGAGCCTACTCGCCAAACGAAACCTTTGTCGGGCTGAAAAACTTTCAGCATCTGCTGAAGGATACCCAGTTCATCCGCTCCATGCAGAACATGATCCTGCTGGTGGTGGTCGTTACCATCATCACCTTTGCGTTTGCGCTGGTGTTTGCAGCCATCCTGACCCGCGAAAAAATCAAGGGGCAGAATTTCTTCCGCATCATTTTCTACATCCCGAACATCCTGTCTGTGGTCGTCATCTCCGGTATCTTCTCTGCCATCTATAAGCCGGAGAATGGCATGCTGAACAGCATCATCGGGCTGTTCCGGGATATGACTGACCCTATCCTCTGGAAAGGCGAAAAGCTGGTCATTCCGTCCATCATCATTGCTATGGTCTGGCAGGCTGTGGGCTATTACATGGTGATGTATATGGCTTCCATGTCCTCGGTGCCTGCCAGCTTGTACGAGAGTGCCAATCTGGACGGAGCGGGCCGTCTGACCCAATTCTTCCAGATCACGATTCCTCTGGTCTGGACGAACATCCGTACCACTCTGACCTTCTTTATCATTTCTACCATCAATATGGCGTTCCTGTTTGTCAAGGCGATGACCAGCGGCGGGCCGAACGGTGCCTCGGATGTGGCCCTGAACTATATGTACAGCCAGAAAGATGCAGGTCTGTACGGTTACAGCATGGCAATCGGTGTGGTTATCTTCCTGTTCTCGTTTGCCTTGTCCGCCTGTGTCAATCGTGCCACCAGCCGTGAACCGCTGGAGTTTTAAGGAGGAAAAACATGAAGAAAACGGAAGAAAAATCCTCCCATTCGGCGGAGGGCCTGTACAAATTTTTCATCTATTTTGTCCTGATCCTGCTGGCTGTGACGATCATTGTGCCGGTGGCATGGGTGTTTATGGCATCCATCAAGCAGAACGCAGAGTTCTACGGCAACCCCTGGGCACTGCCTGCCGGATTCTACTGGGAGAACTTCGTCAATGCGTGGAATGGAGCCAAGATGGGCGAATATATGCTCAACTCCGTTCTGGTCACAGCACTGGCTCTGGTGCTGCTGCTGGTGATTGCGCTGCCGGCAGCTTACTGCCTGTCCCGTTTCCGGTTCAAGGGGCGCAAGCTGCTGAACACGCTGTTTATGGCAGGTCTGTTCATCAATGTCAACTATATCGTAGTTCCCATCTTCCTGATGCTGCGTGATGGTGATGTGTGGCTGAAAAACCATATTGGCAGCGGCTTTTTGCTGAACAACCTGTTCATTCTGGCTGTCGTGTATGCAGCTACGGCGCTGCCCTTTACCATCTACCTGCTGTCGGGCTACTTTGCCACCCTGCCCCACGATTTTGAGGAGGCCGCCTATATCGACGGTGCAAGCTATTTTTCCACCATGACCCGCATCATCTTCCCCATGGCAAAGCCCTCCATCATCACTATTATCCTGTTCAACTTCCTGTCCTTCTGGAATGAGTACATCATCTCCATGACCCTTATGAGTTCCACCAGCGCACCCCGTACTCTGCCGGTGGGTCTGCTGAATCTGATGCAGGCCCAGCAGAGTGCTGCGCAGTACGGCACCATGTACGCAGGTCTTGTGCTGGTGATGCTGCCCACTTTGATTTTGTACATCTGTGTGCAGAAGCAGCTGACGCAGGGCATGACGGTTGGCGGCTTGAAAGGATAAGGTGACAAAACATGAAAACATTCTGGAAAACGCATCCTGCCCTGCGCATCGTGCTGATGATCGTGCTGTTTGTGCTGTCCATTGCATTGGTGGTGGCAGGCTGGAAAATGACCGGACAGCTGGCAGGGCTTGGCATCATGCTTGTGGGCGTGGCACTGCTGCTGGCGGTACTGGCCATTTACAACGCAACCTATCAGGATTAAGGATAAGAGAGGAAAACTATGGAAGATAAGTGCAAGACCGGGCGTGTTACCATTCCGACTGACCTGGATGTGGTGCCCGAAACACTGGAGATCTTAAAAAAGTGGGGTGCCGATGCCATCCGCGACTGCGACGGCACCGACTTTCCGCAGCAGCTCAAGGATGCGGATGCCAAAATTTACTCCACCTACTATACCACCCGCAAGGATAACGCATGGGCAAAAGCAAACCCGGACGAGGTGCAGCAGTGCTACATCATGACCGGCTTCTACACCGCACCCGGCGACACCGTGACCATCCCGCTGATGAAGGGCATCAGCCCGGAGCTGATGCAGGTGAACACCAACGACGACATCACCCGCTGGTGGGAGGTCATGGATCGAACCACCGGTCAGCCCGTGCCGCCGGAGCGGTGGAGCTACGCCGAAGGCAGTGTGACCGTACAGGCCGTACCGTTCCATGAGTATACCGTCAGTTTTCTGGCTTACCTCATCTGGGACCCGGTGCATATGTACAACGCTACCACCAACGGCTGGACGAATTTTGAGCACCAGATCACCTTTGACGTGCGTCAGCCCAAGACCCACAAGTATTCCATGGAGCGCCTGCGCAAGTTCATTGCAGAGCATCCGTATGTGAACGTCATCCGCTATACCACGTTCTTCCATCAGTTCACCCTGATCTTCGACGAGCTGAAGCGGGAGAAGTTCGTGGACTGGTATGGCTATTCTGCTTCCGTCAGCCCTTATATCCTCAACCAGTTTGAGCAGGAAGTGGGTTACAAGTTCCGCCCGGAGTACATCATCGACCAGGGCTACTACAACAACCAGTATCGTGTGCCCAGCAAGGAATACCGTGATTTTCAGGCCTTCCAGCGGCGCGAAGTAGCAAAGCTGGCCAAAGAAATGGTGGACATCACCCACGAGTGCGGCTGCGAGGCCATGATGTTCCTCGGCGATCACTGGATCGGCACCGAGCCCTTCATGCCGGAGTTCAAGACCATCGGACTGGATGCCGTAGTGGGCAGCGTGGGCAACGGCTCCACCCTGCGCCTGATCTCTGACATTGAGGGCGTGAAGTACACCGAGGGCCGTTTCCTGCCGTACTTCTTCCCCGACACCTTCCACGAGGGCGGCGACCCGGTGCGGGAAGCCAAGGAGAACTGGGTCACAGCCCGCCGCGCTATCCTGCGCAAGCCCATCGACCGCATCGGCTATGGCGGCTATCTGAAACTGGCCTTGCAGTTCCCGGAGTTCGTGGACTACGTGGAGAGCGTCTGCAACGAGTTCCGCGAACTGTACGAGAATATCAAGGGCACTACGCCTTACTGTGTCAAACGGGTGGCGGTGCTGAACTGCTGGGGTAAAATGCGGGCATGGGGCTGTCACATGGTGCATCATGCCCTCTACTACAAGCAGAATTACAGCTATTCGGGCGTGATCGAAATGCTGTCCGGTGCGCCCTTTGATGTGAAGTTTATTAGCTTTGAGGATATCAAGAACGACCCGCATCTGCTGGATTCGTTGGATGTCATCATCAATGTAGGCGATGCCGACACCGCCCACACCGGCGGTATCTGGTGGGAAGACCCGGAGATCTCCTCCGCTATCCGCAAGTTCGTCTGGAACGGCGGCGGCTTTATCGGCGTGGGTGAGCCTTCCGGTCACCCGTATCAGGGCCACATTCTCCAGCTTGCCAGCGTGCTGGGCGTGGAGGAAGAAAACGGCTTCACCCTCAACTACGACAAGTACAACTGGGAAGAGCATCCGGACCATTTTATTCTGCAGGATGCCGACCAGCCCATCGACTTCGGTGAGGGAAAGAAGAACATTTATGCCCTGGAAGGCACGGAAGTGCTGGTGCAGCGGAATAAGGAAGTGCAGATGGCGGCGCATGATTTCGGCAAGGGACGTGCCGTATATATCAGCGGTGTACCTTACAGTTTTGCCAACAGCCGTACCCTTTACCGAGCCATCTTGTGGAGTGCCCACAGCGAGGATGAACTGCACACTTGGTTCAGTTCCAACTACAATGTGGAAGTCCATGCTTATGTTAAAAATGGCAAGTATTGCGTTGTGAACAACACGTACGAGCCGCAGGATACCACAGTTTATACGACTGATGGCAACAGCTTTGACCTGCATCTGGATGCCAACGAGATCAAGTGGTATGAGATCTAAGTTCTCCTTTTCATAAACGAACACAACGGGCAGCTCCGGTAACAGAGCTGCCCGTTGTGTTTGCTGTATCTACCGATAACTCAACCTGCGTCAATCGAACGCTGCAATGGAGATGGCTGGGAACGCAGAAATTCAGTAATGCGAGCGTAATAGACCTGCAGAAAAAAGAAACCGCTCGTGCGAATATGCGTAAGATGGTGAAGCACTTGCTGAAAAAATATAAGTATCCACCGGAAGATTATGATACAGCAATCAGCACGGTCATTAGCCAGTGCTGCCCTTTGGTGGTACAAAGGTGCAGTTCTCTACACCCTACAAAATGATCCTGAAAAAGAACGGCGTTCATCTGATTTCCGTCATGGAACCTATTGCCGAGGAAAAGTTTTATCACCTTGACCCGCTGACTGCTCCGCTGGTGCTGGAAGCCTTTCAGCAGTATGACAACGGTGATAAGATGGTGGAGATCGTAAATTTTCTCAACGACAAGGGTGTCCGCAATATGCAGGGCGGCAAAATGACCCACAGCAGCGTGAACACCATGTTGAAGAACCGCCGGTACATTGGAGAACTGTCTTTCCGAGATATCGTTGTGCCGGATGCGATTCCGGCAATCGTTCCGAAAGACCTCTTTGACTGGGTGCAGAAGCGTATGGACAAGAACAAGCGCGCCCCTGCCTGTGGCAAGGCAGACGAGGAATATCTGCTGACCACCAAGCTGCTCTGCGGCAAGTGTGGTGCGCTGATGTTCGGCGAAAGCGGAACCAGTGCCACCGGACGCACCTACTATTATTATAAATGCGCCAACGTCAAGCGCCGCAAGGGCTGCAATAAAAAGACCGTGCAGAAGGACTGGCTGGAAGATCTGGTCGTCCGGGAGACCATGAAGCTGATTCAGGACGATGCGATGATCGACAAGATCGTTCAACTGGTCATGGATGTCCAGAATCAGGAGAACACCACGATTCCGCTGCTGGAAAAGCAACTGCGAGAGGTCAACAAAAAGTTGGACAACCTGATGAAGGCAATCGAGGACGGCTTGTACACCCGGACAACGAAAGAGCGTCTGGAAGCGCTGGAAATCCAGAAAGATGAGCTGACTGTAAAAATCGCAGATGAAAAATTGAAGAAGCCCAGCTTCAATGAGGATTTCATCCGATTCTGGCTGATGAAATTCAGAAAGTTCGATATTTCGCAGAAAAAGCAGCGGAAAGCGCTGATTGAAATTTTTATAAATGCCATTTTCCTGTACGATGACCGGATGCTAATCACGTTCAACTACAAGGATGGCACCCAAATCGTCCGATTTGAGGACGCTTTGACGGCTGATGGGGTAGAAGGAAAAAGTTCGGATTTGTCCAGCTCTGCTGGACCAGAGCTCTTCAGTCGAGAGACTGAAGAGCTTTTTGTTTTATCCGGAACTTTTGCAAACAACAGAGCCGCAGTCTTTTGTAAGACTGCGGCTCTGTTTTATACTGCTTTATTTGCCCTCTGCGCGGAGTTTCGCGTCCTTTTCCAGCAGGGGCTTGAGGTATTGGCCGGTAAAGCTGCCCGGCACCTCGGCCACCTGCTCCGGCGTACCCTCGGCGACGATGAGGCCGCCGGCACTGCCGCCCTCGGGGCCGAGGTCGATGATGTGGTCGGCGCACTTGATGAGGTCGAGGTTGTGTTCGATGACGATGACGGTGTTGCCTGCATCCACCAGCTTCTGCAGCACCTCGATGAGGCGGTGGACATCAGCCATGTGGAGGCCGGTAGTCGGCTCGTCGAGGATATACACGGTCTTACCCGTGCTGCGGCGGGCCAGCTCGTTGGCCAGCTTGACGCGCTGCGCCTCGCCGCCCGAAAGGGTCGTGGCGCTCTGTCCCAGCGTGACATACCCCAGGCCAACGTCCAGCAGCGTCTGCAGTTTGCGGGCGATTTTCGGCTGGTTGGCGAAGAAGACGACCGCCTCTTCCACGGTCATGTTCAGCACGTCAGAGATGGTCTTTTCTTTATACTTGACTTCCAGCGTCTCGCGGTTGTAGCGTGCGCCCTTGCAGACCTCGCAGGGGACGTAGACGTCCGGCAGGAAGTGCATCTCGATTTGGAGGATGCCGTTGCCCTCGCAGGCCTCGCAGCGGCCGCCCCGGACGTTGAAGCTGAACCGTCCCGGGCCGTAGCCCCGCATTTTGGCGTCCTGCGTCTGGGAGAAGACGGTGCGGATGTCGTTGAACACGCCGGTATAGGTGGCGGGGTTGGAGCGGGGCGTGCGGCCGATGGGCTGCTGGTCGATGCCGATAACCTTATCCACGAACTCGAGGCCCTCTACCCCATCGCACTTGCCAGCGCGGGAGCGGGCGCCGTTCAGCTCACAGGCGAGGGTCTTATACAAAATCTCGTTGATGAGGCTCGACTTGCCCGAGCCGGAGATGCCCGTCACGCAGACGAACTCGCCCAGCGGAAATTTTACGTCGATGTTGCGCAGATTGTTTTCGCGCGCACCCCTCACCGTGAGGAAATTGCCGTTGCCGGAGCGGCGGGTCTGCGGCACCTCGATGCGCTTGCGGCCCGACAGATAGTCGCCGGTGATGCTGCGCTTGGCCTTGCAGATGTCCTTGACGGAGCCTGCGGCCACGATCTCGCCGCCGTGGACGCCCGCGCCCGGGCCGACGTCCACGATATAATCGGCGCTGCGCATGGTATCCTCGTCGTGCTCGACCACGATGACCGTATTGCCGAGGTCGCGGAGATTTTTCAGCGTTGCGATGAGTTTATCGTTGTCGCGCTGGTGCAGGCCGATGGACGGCTCATCCAGCACGTACAGCACACCCGACAGCGCGCTTCCGATTTGGGTGGTCAGACGGATGCGCTGGCTCTCGCCGCCGGACAGGGTGCCTGCCGACCGGGCCAGTGTGAGGTAATCGAGGCCCACGCTCTGCAAAAACTGCAGGCGGTTCTTGATCTCCTTCATGATCTGGCCGCCGATCTGCTTCTGCTTTTCGGTCAGGTTCGGCTCATTGTCGGCGATGAATTTCAGCTCGTCCCGAATCGACATTTCGCAGAAATCGCTGATGTTTTTGCCGCCGATGGTCACAGCCAGCACCACCGGTTTCAGGCGCTTACCATGGCAGTCGGGACACTCGACGCCCGACATGAAGCTGCCGATCTCCTCCTTCATCCACTCGCTGTTCGTCTCGCGGAAGCGGCGCTCGAGGTTTTCGACGATGCCCTCAAAGGTATTATAATAGACGCCGCTGCCGAACTCATTCGTGCGGTGCATCTCGATTTTTTCTTCGTTGGTGCCGTAGAGCAGAGCGTTGACGGCCTCGGCGCTCATCTCTTTGATAGGCGTATCCAGCGTAAAGCCGTATTTTTTGCCCAGTCCCAGATAATACATCTCGGCTACAGAGCCTTCGGCGTAGTACCAGCCGCTGGCTTTGATGGCACCTTCCCGAATCGAGAGATTCCGGTTGGGCAGGATGCGCTCTTCATCCACCCGCATGAAGGTGCCGAGACCGGTACACTTCTCGCAGGCACCCAGAGGGTTATTAAAGGAGAAGAGCCGGGGCGACAAGTCACTGATGGAGATGCCGTGCTCGGGGCAGGCGAAATTCTGGCTGAAGGTCATGCACTCGCCGCCGATGACATCCACCTCAGCCACGCCGCCGGTGAGGGCAAGGGCCGTTTCCAGCGAGTCAGCCAGACGGCCGCGGATGCCCTTGCGCATGGCAAGACGGTCAACGACGATCTCCACGGTGTGCTTGATGTTCTTTTCCAGCGCGATCTCCTCGTCGAGGTCGTACATGTTACCGTCGATTTTTACGCGGGCGTAACCGGCGCGGCGGGCGGCGTCCAGCTCTTTCTGCTGGGTGCCTTTGCGCTGGCGGACGACAGGCGCGAGGACCTGGAACTTCGTCCCCTCTTCCAGCTTGAGCACAGCGTCCACCATCTCATCCACGCTCTGCTGGCTGATGACCCGCCCACACACCGGGCAGTGCGGCACGCCCACGCGGGCGTACAAAAGGCGCAGATAATCGTAAATTTCCGTCACGGTACCCACGGTGGAGCGGGGGTTGTGGCTGGTGGTCTTCTGGTCGATGGAAATGGCCGGAGACAGGCCGGTGATCTCGTCCACATCGGGCTTGTCCATCCGGCCAAGGAACATCCGGGCGTAGCTGGACAGGCTCTCGACATAGCGGCGCTGGCCGTCGGCGTAGATGGTGTCGAAGGCAAGGCTCGACTTGCCCGAACCGGAAAGGCCGGTCATAACGATGAATTTTTCACGCGGGAGGGTCAGATTCACGTTTTTCAGATTGTGCTCCCGCGCACCCTTGATAACTATTTTATCGTTTGCCAAGGTACTTTCTCCCTCTTCTCTGTGTCTGTGCATGGTTCTGCTTCCGCTCCGTCTCTGCCGAGGAATCCACAGTGGGGTTCTCGCCCCGGCGCAGGCGGTCGATCTGGTCGCGCAGGAAGGCCGCATGCTCAAATTCCAGCAGCTTGGCAGCTTCCTTCATCTCCCGGGTCAGGCGGTCAATGGCGGCTTCGCGCTCGAGCTTGCCCATCCGCCGGGTGTTCATCCTGGCATTCTCGGCCTTGTCGCTGATCTCAATCGAATCCGGGATGGCCTTGACGATGGTCTTCGGGACGATGCCGTGTTCAGCGTTGTAGGCCATCTGGATGGCGCGGCGGCGCTCTGTCTCGGTGATGGCGCGGTCCATGCTGTCCGTTACCTCGTCGGCGTACATAATGACCAGACCTTCGGCGTTGCGGGCGGCGCGGCCGATGGTCTGAATGAGGCTCGTCTCGCTGCGGAGAAAGCCCTCTTTGTCGGCGTCGAGGATGGCCACAAGGCTGACCTCGGGCAGGTCGAGGCCCTCACGCAGCAGGTTGATGCCCACCACCACGTCGATGGTGCCGAGACGGAGGTCTTTGATGATCTCCATTCGCTCAAAGGTGTCCACCTCGTGGTGCATATACTTGACCTTTATCCCCTGTTCGGTGAAGTAATCCGTCAGGTCTTCGGCCATTTTCTTGGTCAGTGTCGTGACCAGGACGCGCTCATGCCGCTCGATGCGGGCGTTTATCTCGCCCAGAAGGTCCGTCACCTGCCCCTCTACGGGGCGCACCGAGATGAGCGGGTCCAGCAGACCAGTGGGCCGGATGACCTGCTGGGCCACCTGGGTGCTGTTCTTCCGCTCGTACTCGCCGGGGGTGGCCGAGACAAATATCATCTGGTTGAGCTTGGATTCCACTTCCTCGAATTTGAGGGGGCGGTTGTCAAAGGCCGACGGCAGGCGGAAACCGTACTCCACCAGCGTCTTTTTGCGGGCGTAGTCGCCACCGTACATGGCCCGCACCTGCGGCAGGGTGACATGGCTCTCGTCTACGAAGAGCAGGAAGTCGTCCGGGAAATAGTCAAGCAGAGTCGTGGGCATACTGCCCGGCGCACGGCCCGACAGAACGGCAGAATAGTTCTCGATGCCCTTGCAGATGCCCACTTCCGTCAGCATCTCAATGTCGTAGTTCGTCCGCTGCTGGATGCGCTGGGCCTCGATGAGCTTGCCTTCCGAGGTGAACTGCTTCACCTGCGCGTCGCACTCGGCGCGAATCTTTTCAATGGCGGCAGCCTTTTTGTCGGCGCTGACGATGTAGTGGCTGGCCGGGAAGATGGCAACATGCTTGACCACGTTCTGCTTGGCGCCCGTGAGGGGGTTGAACTCGGTGATGCGGTCGATCTCGTCGCCGAAGAACTCCACCCGGATGGCCAGCTCGCTCATATAAGCCAGATAGATGTCCACGATGTCGCCGTGGACGCGGAACTTATTGCGGATGAAATTGACATCGTTGCGCTCATATTGCAGCGTCACCAGCTTTTCACACAGCTCGTCCCGCTCCATCTGCATCCCGGGCCGCAGGCTGATGACCATGCTGCGATAGTCGATGGGGTCGCCCAGCGAGTAGATGCAGGACACCGACGCGACGATGATGACGTCCCGCCGCTCCGAGAGCGCCGCCGTGGCCGAGTGGCGCAGGCGGTCTATCTCGTCGTTGATGGCGCTGTCCTTTTCGATATAGGTATCGGTGCTGGGGATATAGGCCTCCGGCTGGTAGTAGTCGTAGTAGGAGACGAAATATTCCACGGCGTTGTCCGGAAAAAACGAGCGGAACTCGGTGCAGAGCTGGGCGGCCAGCGTCTTGTTGTGGGCCAGCACCAGCGTCGGGCGGTTGCACTGGGCGATGACGTTCGCCATCGTGAAGGTCTTGCCGCTGCCGGTGACGCCCAACAGGGTCTGGCAGCGGTCGCCCCGCTCTACCCCCTCTACCAGCTGTGCGATGGCCTGCGGCTGGTCGCCCGTGGGGGCGTAGGACGACACCAGATGGAATTTTTCCTCTGCCACAAAAAGCCCTCCTTTTTCAAAACTACGATTAGTTGTATCTCTCGCAGCCATTATACCACAATTATTTTATAATGTAAATCATTCTCTTCCATATGGGCGTAACATTGCGCCGGTCTCGAAGTCGTAGAACGGCAGGCGGTTGGATTCCCGCATGGAGAAGTAGTCGTTTTCGGCAAGGATGATGTGGTCCCGCAGGCGTATCTTGACCAGCCCCAGCGCACGGACGATGTTCTCGGTGGCGGCGAGGTCTTCGCGGGAGGGCAGCGGCACACCGTTGGGGTGGTTGTGGCAGAGCACGACGCTTTCTGTCCCGCCCCGGAGCGCTGCTGAGACGACGTCCTTCACCTCGAGGCTCACCATCCGGCTGTTCCCCTCTTTGAGCCAGTATACGCTTTTTACCCGGCTGCGGCTGTCCAGCGAAAGGAGCAGAGCTTTCTCCTGTTTTGCCCCGGCGAAGCGGGGTTTCAGGTAAGCCGCCAGCCGCTCAGTAGTTGTCAATGCACCTTCGGTGCTGGTGCGGCTGTGCTCGTAGTACCGGCTTACCTCGGGCAGGAGATGCAGCATCCGGGCGCTGGCCGGGCCGACGCCCGGCACACGGCAAAGTTCTTCTTCACTGGCTTCCAGCACACCGGCAAAGCTGCCGAACCGCTCCAGCAGCGCGTGGGCGATGCCGTTGGTATCCCGGCGGGCGTTGGTGATGTAGAGCAGATATTCCAGTGCCTCGTGGGGTGCAAGGCTTTCCAGCCCGTACTGCTCCACACGGGCGCGCATCCGCTGCCGATGGCCCTCGTGGCTTATGTTCTGTCCTGCCATAGCTGCGCTCCTTTGTTTGTAGTCGTTTCTTTTATAGTACCCCATTTTCGGCAAAAGACAAGAGCCGACAGAAAATATTCTGCGTTGACTTCATGGGGAGAGTAGATTATTATAGGTGTATCAGATACTTTTTATATAAGGAAAACGAACATGAAACAATACACTGCCACCGCCAACGACGAGGGTGTCCGCCTCTCCCGCTTTGTCCAGAGCGTGACCCGTGACTTCCCTACCAGCCTTTTATACAAGAGCTTCCGCAACAAGCGCATTAAAGTCAACGGCAAAAAGGGTGCACCCGAAGACCGCATCAAGGCCGGCGACCTCATCGAGCTCTACATCAACGACGAATTCTTCCCGCCTGAGGGCGCAAAGCCGACCCGCAAGCCCGCCCCCAAAAAGCAGCAGAACCAGCCCAAGGTGACGGTCATCTACGAGGATGAGAACATTGCCGTCCTCTACAAGCCCACCCACCTGCTCTGCCACAGCGACCGCACCGGCGACGCAAACCTTGTGGACGCATTCACCCAGTATCTGGCCCAGAAGGGCGAGTACGACCCCCAGGGCGAGAACCGCTTCAAGCCCGGCATCTGCAACCGCCTCGACCGCGGCACCGAGGGCCTCGTCATCGCGGCCAAAAGCTACGCCGCCCTCCGGGACATGAACGAGATCATCCGCACCGACCTGCTCAAGAAGGAATACTACACCATCACGGTGGGCATCCCCCAGAGCGGGCGCTTCACCGCGTGGTGGGAGCACGACGAGAAGAACAATAAGGTGAGCATCCACGCCCACCAGTCCCAGGACGAGCGCCGCAAGCAGATCATCACCGATGTGGACGTGCTGCGGACGGCTGGCCCCTTCGCCCTCTGCCGCATCGGCCTCATCACCGGCCGCACTCACCAGATACGCGCCCATCTGGCCTATCTGGGCAAGCCGGTGCTGGGCGACATCAAGTACGGCAACCGCAAGATGAATGAGCGCACCGGCACCAAGACGCAGGCCCTCTGCGCCGTCCGCATCAGCTTCCTCGACATCCCTGAGGAAAATACCCTCCACTACCTCTCCGGCAAGGTCATCAAACTGAAAGACCCGCAGATCGTAAAGCAGTTCGATGGGCTGGACAAGAACAAGCAGGAGGTTCCTGATGTATCCTGACCGCAAGACCCGCAAGTAAGTCTCTCCCCTCTTTTTACATTGGAGGTACAGCACCATGCACAAACCCCGCATCATCTTTTTCGACATCGACGGCACCCTCATCGACATGGAGAAAAAGCGTATTACTGAGCGGACACTGGACGCTCTGCGCCGCTTACAGCAAAACGGCATCCTGCTGGCCATCGCCACCGGGCGTTCTCCGCTCATTGTGCCAAGATTCGACGGCGTGGAGTTCGATGTCTTTCTCACCTACAACGGCTCCTACTGCTACGACCGTCGCGGAGATATTTTTGCCAGCCCCATCCCGTCGCAGGATGTGCAGACGCTGATCCAAAACGCTGCAGCGCTTGGTCGTCCGGTGTCGGTTGCAGGACGGACGCAGCTGCTCTCCAACGGGACGGATGACGATTTGACGGCATATTACGCCATCGGCGGACGAGCGCCGGTCATTTCCGATCAGTTCGATGAAGTCTCCCGAGGTGAAGTTTTCCAGCTGCTGATGGGCTGCCGCGAAAGCGACTGGCCCGCCATCCTCAAAGGCACGAGCGGTGCAAAAATCGCCGCCTGGTGGGACAGGGCGGTGGACATCATCCCCATCTCCGGCGGAAAAGGAGCCGGTATCCAGAAAGTTCTGGCCTATTACGGCCTGACGCCCGAGGATGCAATGGCTTTCGGTGACGGCAACAACGATATAGAAATGTTTCAGGCTGTCGGTCACAGCGTTGCCATGGGCAACGCCTCTGCCGATTTGAAAGCCATCGCCAGCGAGGTCTGCGGCACCTGTGCAGAGGATGGCATTTACCACTACTGCAAAGAAAATGGTTTGATTTAAGAAAACAAAAAGAGGCCGCTGTGTTCAACCTCTCCGTCACGGCTTCGCCGTGCCGCCTCCCCTATCGAGGGGAGGCTTTGGCATGGCAGAAAGTCCAATCTCTTCGCCAGAGGCTCCCCTCGGTAGGGGAGCTGTCGAACGAAGTGAGACTGAGAGGTTGCTTTTACAGCGGCCTCTTATTTTTTGCTATTTACTTTTCTTCTCGTTCCGCCTTTTCGGCCTCCTGCTGCCGGCGCAGTTTCTTGATGCGCTTTTTCTCGCTCTCGACGCGGGGCCAGGGCCATGAGAAGCCCTCGTTCTCCTTGCACCAGCGGGTCAGCGGGTAGAACGCAAACGCCAGCCCGAACAGGTACAGCAGGACGTACAGCAGACCCGAAAGCGTTACCAGCGCGTCCAGCGCACCAATGAGCGCCATGATGAAGCCAGCTTTCAGGAAAAACAGGCCGTTCTGGCGGCAGTACTCGGGGAAATTTTCGGCCTTGACGGCCTGACGGCCCTGGTCGCCCCAGACCCGGGGATTTTTCATGACCGAATAGCCGTAAAAGACCAGCATCAGGCCACAGGTGAGTTGGAATCCAAAAAACATCTGCGTCGTTCCTCGCTTTATTCTGGTTTGATGGAGTCAGAAGCGTGCTCAGTCGTCGTTGTACTCGCCCAGCAGCGGCTTCATGAAGGGCAGGAAGTCCAGCGTTGCAAAGTAGTCGCGGGGAGTCTCGGCACGGCGGATGAGGCGGTGAGAGCCGTCCTCGCAGAGCAGGACCTCGGCGCTGCGCAGCTTGCCGTTGTAGTTGTAACCCATGGCAGAGCCGTGCGCACCGGTGTCGTGGATATACACGATGTCGCCGATGTCGATCTTGGGCAGCATACGGTCGATGGCAAACTTGTCGTTGTTCTCGCACAGACCGCCGACCACATCATACTTGTGGTCGTGGGGTGCGTCTTCCTTGCCCAGCACGGTGATGTGGTGGTAAGCGCCGTACATGGCGGGGCGCATCAGGTTGGCCGCGCAGGCATCCAGACCGATGTATTCCTTATAGATGTGCTTCTCGTGGATGGCAGTAGCCACCAGAGCGCCGTAAGGGCCGGTGGTGAAGCGGCCCATCTCGGTGAAGATGGAGACATCGCCCATGCCGGCGGGGACCAGAATTTCTTCAAACTTCTTGCGGACGCCCTCGCTGATGGCCATGATGTCGTTTTCAGTCTGCTCGGGGCGGTACGGGATGCCGACGCCGCCGGACAGGTTGATGTAGGCGATATGCACGCCGGTGGCCTTCTGGACGCGGACAGCCAGCTGGAAGAGGATGCCTGCCAGCTCAGGATAATAGGCGTCGGAGATGGTGTTGGAGGCGAGGAAGGCGTGGATGCCAAAGTTCTTGGCACCCTTTGCAGCCAGCTTCTTATAGCTGTCGATCATCTGCTCCTCGGTCATGCCGTACTTGGCGTCGCCGGGCTTGTCCATGACCTGGAAACCCTCTTTGCTCTCGCCCAGCTGGAAGGTGCCGCCCGGATTGTAGCGGCAGAAGATGTTCTCCGGCACACCGGCCACCCGGTCGAGGAAGTCCACCATCGTGGCGTCGTCGAGGTTGATATAAGCGCCCAGCTCGTAAGCCTTCTTCATGTCCTCCACAGGGGTCTGGTTGGAGGAGAACATGATGTCGCTGCCGCTGAAGCCGCACACTTCGCTGAGCATCAGCTCGGTCAGAGAGGAGCAGTCCACGCCGCAGCCCTCTTCCTTCAGGATCTGGAGGATGACGGGGTTCGGCAGAGCCTTGACCGCAAAATACTCGCGGAAGCCCTTGTTCCAGCTGAATGCCTTGTTGATGCGGCGGGCGTTCTCGCGAATGCCCTTCTCGTCATAGACGTGGAAGGGGGTGGGTACGTCCTGAATGATGTTCTGAGCCATCGACTCAGTCAAAAACGGTTTCTTTTCCATGATTGTACATCCCTCTCATATATTTTTACACAGCAAAGGTGCCGTGCAGCCAGCGGTTTTACAGCTTGAGGTTCTCGCGGGTGGGGGTAAAGGTAGGCACCATTTTGGCCAACTGCTCCACCACGCTGTCGTCGTTGTGCTCGGCGGCGACGGCCAGCTCCTGGAGCTGCTGGTAGAACTCGCCCAGATCGATGTTCCGGGGCGGAGCCACGAAGATCTTATTGTGGACGGTGCGGCGCATCTTGTCCTGCTCCTCGTCCATCATCAGCTCTTCGTAGAGTTTTTCGCCGGGGCGCAGACCCACGATCTTAATATCCATGTTCACGCCCGGCTCATAGCCGTAGAAGCGGATGAGCTGTTTTGCAAGGTCCATGATCTTGACCGGCTCGCCCATGTCCAGCACATAGATGCTGCCGCTCTCGGCCAGCGCACCGGCCTGCAGCACCAGCTGTGCCGCCTCCGGGATGGTCATAAAGTAGCGCTCGATGTTGGCATCGGTGAGGGTGACGGGGCCGCCCTTTTTGATCTGCGCCTCAAACAGCGGGATGACGCTGCCGTGGCTGCCCAGCACATTGCCGAAGCGGACGGCGACGCACTTCATGTCGGTGTTGCCCGCGAAGGTCTGGATGAGCATCTCACACAGGCGCTTGGTGCAGCCCATGACGCTGGTGGGGTTGACGGCCTTATCGGTGGAGAGCTGCACCAGCCGCTCCACGCCGTGTTCGCTGGCACTGGTGAGCAGGTTCTTGGTGCCAAAGACATTGTTCTTGACGGCCTCGGCGGGGCTGATCTCCATCAGCGGGACGTGCTTGTGGGCGGCGGCATGGAACACCACCGTCGGGTGGTACGTCTCAAATACCTCGTCCAGACGGGCCTTGTCCCGGATGGAGCCGACCAGCACCGTGACCGGCACATCACGGCCATACTTCTGCTGCAGTTCCATCAGCAGTTCATAGGCGCAGTTCTCATAAATATCGAAGATAAGCAGTTTTGCAGGTTTGAAGCGCATGACCTGACGGCAGAGCTCACTGCCGATGCTGCCGCCGCCGCCCGTCACCAGAACGGTCTTGCCGGTGAGGTAGCCGGAAATTTTCTCCGTGTCCAGTGTGACTTCCTCACGGGAGAGGAAATCGGCGGTGTTCAGCTCACGGAACGCGCCCTGCTGAGGGGTGCCTGCACCCACCAGCTGGGGGTCGCTGAGCATCTGCACGGCGCAGTGGGTGGAGACGCAGAGGTCGATGACATGGTTCAGGCGGTTTCCCTTCAGGGTCGGGATCGCCACGATGATGGTATGGATGTTGTAGCGGGTACACAGGTCGGGAATTTCTTCCAGTGTGCCGCGCACCGGGACACCATGGATGGTCTGGCCCAGCTTGTTGGGGTCATCATCCACGGCCACGATGACATGGCCGTAGCTGGTGTTGGTCTTACAGACATTGATGGCCCACGCACCAGCTTCGCCCGCACCCACGATCATGACGGGGCGGTTGGGGTCCTTGCTGGTGTTGCCGCGCAGCCGCTCGCCCAGCGGGTGATTCAGGAAGAGCCGCCAGGCCAGACGGCTCCCGCCGATCAACAGTAAAATGAGCACCGCCGCCATGGCGTTGGCCGAGTTGAAGAGCACACCGTGGATGAAGCAGCGGTTGACCAGATAGACGATGCCCGTCGGGACGGCGATCATCCCGGCCAGACGGATGAGGTCACGCTCCCCGGCGTACTTCCAAAGGATGGTGTAGAGCCGCCCGGCCAGAAAGCTGAGCAGGTAGACCGCCACGATCCAGGGCAGATTCGCGTAGAGCAGGGCGCGGTTATGGGGCCACCAGGAGGCCTCGACAGCACCGTCTGCGCGCAGCAGCAGGGCGAAATAAAAGCTGAAGGCTACGATGGCTCCGTCCAGCGCCACCAGCAGAGCCCGGCGGGCCAGTACCTGCAGCAGATTTGTTTTCTTTTCCTTCACAGCATATCCTCTTTTGCATCGGGGGCCGGCATCCGAAGATGTCAGCTGCCGTTTTTTATTTCAAGGGCCTATCACCCCATAATATCTTTAGTATTATACTCGATTCTCTTCCCCGTGTCCAGCTATTTCACTTTTTGGACATTTTTCTTATGCCGCCTCTCCCCTGCCGCCACGGCCCGCAGCTCTTCGCCGAGGCCCAGCGGCCACGCCGCCGCAAAGCAGACCGCTGCCATCCCCACGCCGCCCAGCGCTACCGCCGCCAGCTGCAAGGGGGCTCCGCCGGTGAGCCAGTCCGCCAAAAGATGCCGCAGGGCCAGCCCGGCCCCGGCGCTGACGGCTCCCGCAAAGCCCGGCGCACCCAGCCACCTCCACAGACGCAGCGGAAGGCCGCAGCTGGACAGCAGCCGCCCCGTGTTGGCGGTGCAGGTGTAGAAGCTGGACAGCAAGATCACAAAAAGAAAGCCCTTCATCCCGAAGCGGGGCAGCAGGAGCAGCACGCCCGCAATGCGGAGACAGGAGTCCCACATGCTGTACCGGAAGACGGCTTTCTGTTCCCCTACCCCCTTCATGGCACCGTCCACCATGCTCTCGAGATACATCAGCGGCATGGCCGGGCCGAGGATGACAAGGTAGCTGCCCGCCTCGGCGCTGCCGTAGAGGGCTTCGGCCAGCGGCTGACCCCACACCCAGAACGCCGCCCCTGCCAGCGCCGAGAAATAGCCGGTGAGCCGGAGCATCCTGTCGATGAGAGCCGCCAGCCGCCCGCTCTGGCCCCGGAGGTGGGCCTGAGTGATCTCGGGCATCAGCAGGACGGAAAGGCTCCCCAGCAGTCCGAAGGGAAAGGTCAGCAGAGGCAGGGCCATCCCCTTGAGGCTGCCGTACTGGGCCACTGCTTCGGCGCGCCCGCCGGAAAACTGCAGATAGACTGCCAGACAGGCCGGCACCAGCATATTCTCCGCGGTGTGGAGAGCGCTGGCGAGACAACGTCCTCCCTCCACCGGCCAGAGGATGTCCCAGAGGCGCTTTCCCGGCTCCTGCGGGCGGCAGGCAGGCCGCGCGCCGAAGCAGCGGCGGGCCTCTTTGCGGTAAAAAAGTGCCATCAGGCCGGTGCTGACGGCCTCACTGACCGCCGTTGCGCCCAGCACTGCCGTGCAGCGCCCGCCCACGTCCCAGCCGAGGACGTCGGCCCGCTCCAGCGCAGCCCATACGATGCCGATGCGGACGGTCTGCTCGGCCAGCTGGCTCAGGACGTTTGGCTCCACCTGCCGCCGGGCGATGAAAAAGCCCCGCAGTACCGACGACACCGCCATCCACGGCAGGCCCAGCGACGAGACACGCAGCGCCCCCGCTGCCCGGACATCGCCCAGCCACCATTTTGCGGCGAGGCCCGCCAGCCCGAACTGCGCCGCCAGCGCCAGCACGCCCAGCCCGGCCCCCGCCAGCAGGAGACGGTGAAGCATCCCCCGGGCCTCCGCCGGGCTGCGGGCCAGCTCTTCGGCCATCAGGCGGGTGGCCGCCACCGAGACGCCCGCCGTCGCCAGCGTGACGAAGAGCGAATAGACCGCCAGCACCAGCTGGTACAGCCCCATCCCCTCGCCGCCCAGAGCGTTCGCCAGCCAGATGCGCAGCCCCATGCCCGCCAGACGGAGCAGGACGTCCGCCCCGGTCATCAGGGCTGCGTTTTTCAGATAGCTCTGCCGCACAGCGCACCCCTCCCTTTCCCCAGTGTATCTTTTTATAGATATGTAAGCTGCTCTGGGAAATATGAGCGGGGCCGTGGGTTGTTTCTTTCCCAGTTTTATGATATGATATATATTGTATCTGGCGGGAATGTTCCGCCAGACAGGATCTAAGAATGCAAGGAGGAAGCGCACCCCGGTACCACGGCCGTGCGCAACGAGACAATGAGCGAAGAATGTACCCATGACTGCTCCAACTGCGGGGCAGCGTGTTCTTCCCGCGATGCTGCGCCCCAGCATGACGCACCCAACCCCAATAGCAGCGTCAAGAAGGTCATCGGCGTCGTATCCGGCAAGGGCGGCGTCGGCAAGAGCATGACCAGCGCCCTGCTGGCCTGTGCAATGGCACGCCGCGGCTACCACTGCGGCATCCTCGACGCCGACATCACCGGCCCGTCCATCCCGAAGCTGTTCGGCATCCATGGCCGCGCCATGGCCGACGACAAGGGCTGCTGGCCCATCCAGAGCCGGATGGGCATCGACGTCATGAGCATCAACCTGCTGGTGGAGAACGAGGAAGACCCCGTCGTCTGGCGCGGCCCCGTCATCGCCGGTGCGGTCAAGCAGTTCTGGACCGATGTGGTCTGGAAAGACGTTGATTTCCTGTTTGTGGATATGCCTCCGGGAACCGGTGACGTCCCCCTGACCGTCTTCCAGAGCCTGCCCGTGGACGGCATCGTCGTCGTGGCAAGCCCGCAGGAGCTGGTGAGCATGATCGTGGCCAAGGCCGTGAACATGGCCGAGATGATGAAGGTGCCGATGCTGGGCATCGTCGAGAACATGAGCTATATCGTCTGCCCCGACTGCGGCAAGCACATCAACGTGTTCGGCGACAGCCATGTGGACGAGGTGGCCGCAAAGCATCACCTGCCCGTTCTGGCCAAATGCCCCATCGACCCGCAGCTGGCTGCGCTGTCCGACGCCGGCATGATCGAGACCTACGGCGGACAGTTCCTCGAGGGTGCCGCCGACGCCTGCGAGAAGCTGCTGAAGTAAGACTTTTCCTCCCTGCACTGCCTGTTCCGGGCCGGTGCAGGGATTTTTTGTTTCTTTACAAAAGCAGGCTTTATCGCAGTTTTTTGATGTGTCCCGTCTTTTTCGTGAAGTGCATTCATCTTTTCCATTGTTTTTTGAAAGATTTTCCGGTTTTTGCGGGGGCGGGCCATCTTGTAAATCGGCAGATAAAGCTTTATAATAGCAAAGTGGTCAGAGGCTTATCAGCCCCGCCGTGGGAAACGGGAAAGACGGAGTCTCCACACAATAGAGTTAAGGGAAAAGGAGTATATCATTATGCTGACGAATGAATATCTGAAGCGTGTCTACGAGGGCCTGGAAAAGCGCAATGCCAACGAGCCCGAATTCCTGCAGGCTGTCCGCGAGGTGCTGGAGAGCATCCAGCCCGTCGTGGAGAAGCATCCCGAGTACGAGAAGGCCGCCCTCATCGAGCGTCTGGTCGAGCCTGAGCGCATCATCACCTTCCGTGTACCCTGGGTCGATGACCAGGGCAAGGTCCAGGTGAACCGCGGCTACCGCGTCCAGTTCAACAGCGCCATCGGCCCCTACAAGGGCGGTCTGCGCTTCCATCCTTCTGTCAATCAGGGCATCCTGAAGTTCCTCGGCTTCGAGCAGACCTTCAAGAACAGCCTGACCACCCTGCCCATGGGCGGCGGCAAGGGCGGCTCTGACTTCGACCCCCACGGCAAGAGCGACATGGAAGTCATGCGCTTCTGCCAGAGCTTTATGACCGAGCTGTACCGCCACATCGGCCAGTTCGTGGACTGCCCCGCCGGTGATATTGGCGTCGGCGGCCGCGAGGTCGGCTATCTGTTCGGCCAGTACAAGCGTCTGACCAACAGCTTCCAGGGCGGTATGCTCACCGGCAAGGGCCTGACCTTCGGCGGTTCTCTGGCCCGTACCGAGGCTACCGGCTACGGCCTGTGCTACTTCACCGCCGAGGCTTTGAAGTGCATGCGCGGCGACAGCTTCGAGGGCAAGACCGTGGTCATCTCCGGCTCCGGCAATGTCGCCATCTACGCCTGCGAGAAGGCCACCCAGCTGGGTGCCAAGGTCGTCACCATGTCCGACTCCAACGGCTATGTCTACGACCCCAACGGCATCGACCTGGCCTACGTCAAGGACCTGAAGGAAGTCCGCCGCGGCCGCATCAAGGAGTATGCTGAGACCCACAAGGATGCGACCTACGTTGCTGACTGCACCAAGGTCTGGACTGTCCCCTGCGACATCGCCCTGCCCTGCGCTACCCAGAACGAGATCAACAAGGAGTCCGCTGAGGCTCTGGTGAAGGGCGGCTGCACCGTGGTCTGCGAGGGCGCTAACATGCCCAGCACTCCCGAGGCCATCGAGGTCTACCTGTCCAACGGCATCCTGTACGGACCCGCAAAGGCTTCCAATGCAGGCGGCGTGGCCACCTCCGGTCTGGAGATGAGCCAGAACTCCGAGCGTCTGAGCTGGAGCTTCGAAGAGGTGGATGCAAAGCTGAAGGGCATCATGGAGGGCATCTTCCACGCTTCCTACGATGCATCCGTGGCCGCCGGCTCCGAGGGCAACCTGATGGTCGGTGCAAACTGCGCCGGCTTCCTGAAGGTCGCTACTGCCATGATGGCTCAGGGCATCACCTACTAAGCTTTTCCTGATCTGCAAGGGCCGCATCCGCGAGGGTGCGGCTTTTTTGGGTTTGCCCCGCCTGCCTGCATAACCGTCTGCCGCCCCGCTCATACTCCTTTCATCAAACGAAAAGAGGTTTTTGCATGGACGAAATGATGTTCTGTTATCAATGCGAGCAGGCGGCAAACTGCACGGCCTGCACCGGAAAAGCGGGTGTCTGCGGCAAATCAGCCGAGACAGCCGACGCGCAGGACAGGCTGACCGGTGCTCTCATCGGTTTCGCCACCCTGCTGCTGGACATCGGCAAGCCCATCCAGCCGCCGCAGGCACTGTTGTTGCTGGAAGGGTTGTTCACCACCATCACCAACGTCAACTTCGACCCCGAGACGGTGGCGCAGCTGACCGATAAGGTCTGGAAGGCCAAGCAGGAAGCCTTTGCCTCGGCCAGCCCTGCACCTGCACCAGTGTCCGACTACGATATGCAGAAGCTGTGGCAGGAGCCGGACCCGGACGTCAAGAGCCTGAAGTCCTTCGTGCTGTTCGGCCTGCGGGGCATGGCGGCCTACTCTTACCACGCGCGGGTGCTGGGCTATACCGATGGCGAGATCGACCTGTTTTTCTGCACGGCGCTGCGGGCCATCGCACAGGAGCGGGACAAGGACAAGCTCTTCCAGCTGGTGGAGGACACCGGGCGGATGGCCTACCGGGTCATGGCCCTGCTCGACAAGGCCAACACCGGCGCGTTTGGCGACCCCGAGCCGGTAGAAGTGCCGCTGACCATCGAGAAAGGGCCTTTCATCGTCATCTCCGGCCACGACCTCTACGACGCCAAGTGCCTGTTGGAGCAGACCGAGGGCAAGGGCATCAATGTCTACACCCACTCCGAGATGCTGCCTGCCCACGGCTACCCGGAGCTGAAAAAGCGGTTCCCGCACCTGAAAGGCAACTTTGGCACCGCATGGCAGAACCAGCAGCGGGAGTTTGAGGACATCCCTGCACCGGTGCTCTTCACCACCAACTGCATCATGCCCCTCCGGCCCAGCTATGCCGACCGGGTGTTCACCACCTCTGTCGTCTCCTATCCCGGCGTCACCCACATCGGGGAGGACCGGGATTTTTCGCCGGTCATCGCCAAGGCGCTTGAGCTGGGCGGCTACCCGGAGGACACCCTCATCCCGGGCATGAACGGCGGCAGTGTGGTCGCCACCGGCTTTGCCCACCATGCCGTACTGAGCCATGCGGAGGAGATCGTCCAAGCCGTCCACGAGGGTGCCATCCGGCACTTTTTCCTCATCGGCGGCTGCGACGGCACCCGCCCCTCCCGCCGGTACTACACGGATTTTGCCAAGCTGACCCCGCCCGACACCGTCATTCTGACGCTGGCCTGCGGCAAGTTCCGGCTCAACGACCTGCCGCTGGGTACGGTGGCGGGTCTGCCCCGCATCCTCGATGTGGGCCAGTGCAACGACGCCTACAGTGCCATCCAGATCGCGCTGGGTCTGTCCGAAGCTTTTGACTGCTCGGTCAACGAGCTGCCCCTCTCCATCATCCTCTGCTGGTTCGAGCAGAAGGCGGTCTGTGTGCTGATGGCCCTGCTGGCGCTGGGCATCCGGGGCATCCGTCTCGGCCCCACCCTGCCCGCCTTCCTCTCCCCCGGGGTGACCGCTGTTTTGCAGGAGAAGTATGACCTCCGGCCCATCACCACGCCGGAGGACGATCTTGCCGCCTGTCTGGGCGGTTCGTAAGCGTCACATTAACAAAAAAGCCCCCGGCACGCTGCGGAACGTGCCGGGGGCTTTTCGTACAAAGCGGGGAGATGCGGAAGCTCTCCGCCTTGGGGAGGTGGTTATTTAGTGGAGCAGCTCGTTGTGTGCAACGCCGCCCACCGTCAGCTCTGCGCTCTCACCGGAGTGGGTGAGGGTAAAGAGGGTGTCGTCCACGCCCAGAGACAGCATCCTGTCGATGTTCAGGGCGGTCTCACGGAGCTGGGTGCGGAACACGATGGTGTCTGCGCCCTGAGCCTTCAGCTCCTTCAGGTTGCTGAGGCAGCCGGAAAGGACGGCCGTCTCGGCAGGCACTGCAACAGTGTACCGGCCATCGGCAATAGAGGTCTCGTAGGCCCCTGCCCCGGTAACGGTCAGGGTGACAGCGGAGGAGCCGCCGTTGCTCTCGACAGCCGCCTGCTCCGGTGCGCCGCAGCGGGTGCAGACGCCATTCACAAACTCGTGGCCCAGTGCGTCGATGGTCTCCTCGTAGGTCTCGCCCTCATGAGTGGTGCAGGTGTAGACCCGCTTGCCCGGGGTAGTGCAGGTAGGCTCTGCGATGGAAACGACCTTGTAGTCATGTCCCGCCACTTTTTTGCCTGTCAGCGTGCCGGAGATCGTCTTGGTACCATCCTCATTTTCGGTGACGGTAATATCTCCCAGTGTATAGACCTTTCCGTTCTCTTCGAGATCTATCTTTGCGTATTCATACTTCCTGTCTTCTTGTACCAGTGTCGCATCTCCTGCAACCGTTATTTTTCCAACACTTGTACCTATGATTCCAACACCCGTGAACGTCGTGTCTCCATCCAGTTTGAAGCTGTCCTTCGAGCCTATGGTAATATCTACAGCTCTGGCTTTTTGGGTCCTTCCACCCGTGCGATCTCCACCGATGACCGTCACCTTGGAATCCGTGATCTCTGTATCTGGCGCAGGATATCCCTCCATCCCGACGCCTGCCTCGCTGGAAGAGCTGGTACTATTTGTTTTTGCATTTCCTCCTGCAAGTGTCAGTGTTGCGTCATTGACCGTCATTTTCTTCAATTTGTGCCAGCTGCCCAAATAGAGTCCTTCGCCGCCTTCAACACGTCCGGTCCCGCTTTCGGCGCTGCCGCCTGTCACCGTAAGATTCGTGCCGCTGTCAATTATAAATTCACCGTTTAATGTATCTGGTACAATTTTCAGGCCCATGCCTCCCTCTACATTGGTTTTATCACTGAAAGCACTTCCGCCTGTTGCTGTGACCGTTGCATTGGAAAATTTCACGTTTCCCTTCGCTTCGATGCCATCGCCGCCCGCGCTGCCATTCTGGCTTACCGGTTTACCTCCTCTGTCATCTGCGCCGCCGCCCACAGCCGTGACCGTTGCACCGGAAATGGTCAGATTATTTGCGAAGATGCCATTTCCTCCATACCAGCTGCCTGAGTCCACTCCCACAACATCGCCTCCAACTGCCGTCAGACTGCCATTTTTATCTTCATCCGTGATCGTCAGTGTTCCCTTCTGATCCCAACTATCCAGTCCGCTTCCTCTAGATGAGGTGGGTTTCCTGTTGCCGGTGCCGCCCTTCAGCTCATTCTTGCCATCCAGTTCCAGCGTCACATTGCCGGTGCCGGAAACAGTCACGGCGTTCTCTGCAGTATTCCCTGCATCCACCTTCAGGTCGCGGAGGATGACCTTCAATACTTTATCCTTCGAGTTATTGATGATCTTCACCACATTGTTGGCGGCAGCCTGTACGCTTGCGGAAAGGGAGGTGGGGGCGTTGTCCTCGTAGGACTTCTCCTCGGTCTCCTGCTTGACCGCAGGCTTGGAGACCTCCTGCTTGACAACAGGCTTGGTGGCCTCCGTCTGGGCTTCGGGGTCATACTGGTCGTACAGAAGCACCTGATCGGTGGGCTTTTCATCCTGCGCAGTCTCCTGGGTTTCGGCAGGCTTCTGCTCGTCCTTCTTCTCCTCGTCCTCCGGGGCCAGCAGCTCCTGAGTGGTGGGCTCATCGTCCTCGGCGGCAGGGTCCTGGGTCTTGTCCTCACCCTCGGTCACGCCGGGCTTTTCGACCTCGGAGGTGTTCTTGTCAGCGTTCTCAGCCTCGTCAGCGTTCTCCTCTGCTGCGTTCAGGCTTTCGGTGGCCGCGGGCGTTGTCGCCTTGGTGGTGATGATGATGTCGTCCTTGCCGTCACCATTGTCATCGACAGTCTTACCGCCGACCTTGATGGTCTTCTTGCCACTCTCACTCATCGAGACTTCCACACTGCCCTGACTCACATCACAGATGTAAGCAGCCGAGGCCGGGGCAGCAACTGCCGACACCGCCATGCTCAGGGCCAGGACGGCCGCTGCCGTCCGCTTCATGTTTTTCCGTAACCGCATAATTTTTACCTCCTGTTTCGTGGTTTTTCCCTTTTTTATTCTACCCCCCCCCCCTATATGTTTTTCAATAGCTTTTGTCAACAATCTTTCGGACGAATATTTGTCATTTTCTACAAAAAGGCCGCTGGGCCACACCTTCTGTGCAGTGGTGTGAGCGATTTGTCCATCGGCTCATCGGAAAGCGCGGCCTTGATAAGCCACACTTTTGCCCACCGGGTGTGTCTGTTTTGAACAAGAAAAAAGAGGGCCGGTGTACCCACATTTGGTGCAGCTGTCACTTGAATCTTTTTCAGCACCTTTGTATAATATTCTTGTTATCCGGAACAAGGGCGTTCCAGATGAGTCTTCGCCGACCCATCTGGGACGCCTTTTCTTTTTACCGGCATTCAGAGGGACGCTGCGGAATGCGCCGCCGAGGTGGACCGCTATCTGATGGGTTACACCAATCTGTGACCCCCTCCCCCCATTTATGACATTCTCTTTCCTATCCTAAACAGAAACGGGAGCTTTCCTTTACCGGGAGGCTCCCGTTTCTGCATTTCGGGGCTTTTATTTTCACAAAGTTTTCACAGTTAGCACTTCCTACCCACTTGAAACAGATACCCCCAAGTGGTAAAATCAGAATATCAGGAGATTTACCCCCACAGGGTACGTTTCCTCTTCACACTGATACACCCGGAAAGGAGTCATCTGCTATGACTGATGCTGAAAAAAAGCCCTGCTGCGCCGCTGAGCCTGCCGAAAAGGACACTGCCCCCTCCTGCTGCCGCCACAAGGACCGTACCCCTGAGGAGTACCGCGCCCTCGCCAACCGGCTGAGCCGCATCGAGGGCCAGGTGCGCGGCATCCACGCGATGCTGGACAAGGACGTCTACTGCGCCGATATTCTGGTGCAGGTGGCTGCGGTGAACGCTGCACTGAACGGCTTTTCCAAAGAGCTGCTGAGCCAGCACGTCCGCACCTGCGTGGCCGACGATTTGAGAGCCGGCGGGACGCAGAAGCTGGACGAACTGCTGCAGCTGCTGCCCCGGCTCATGAAATGACCCCGTTCCGGGCATCCTATAAGAGGGAAAGGAATCCGCAATGGAACAATATAATGTCACGGGCATGAGCTGCGCGGCCTGCTCTGCCCGGGTAGAAAAGGCCGTGAAGAAGGTGCCGGGCGTCACGAGCTGCTCGGTGAGCCTTCTGACAAACTCCATGGGCGTGGAAGGCACAGCCTCCCCCGCCGCCATCCTCTCGGCTGTGCAGGAGGCAGGCTACGGCGCAAGCCCGAAAAATGCCTCTGCCAGTAAGGCTTCGGACGCCAGCGCCGACCTCGACGCACTGGCTGACCACGAGACCCCGAAGCTCAAGCGCCGTCTCATCGCCTCGCTGGGCTTCCTGCTGGTGCTGATGTACTTCTCCATGGGCCACATGATGTGGGGCTGGCCCCTGCCCCACTGGTTTGACGGCAACCACGTCGCCATGGGCCTTGTCCAGCTGCTGCTGGCGGGCATCGTCATGGTCATCAACCAGAAGTTCTTCATCAACGGCTTCAAGGGCCTCATCCACGGCGCACCCAACATGGATACGCTGGTGGCCCTCGGCTCCATGGCAAGCTTCGTGTGGAGCACTTATGCCCTCTTCGCCATGACCCGCGCTCAGGTGGACGGCAACGACGAGCTCGTCATGCACTATATGATGGAGTTCTACTTCGAGTCTGCCGCCATGATCCTGACCCTTATCACGGTGGGCAAGATGCTGGAAGCCCGCTCCAAGGGCAAGACCACCGACGCCCTCAAGAGCCTGATGAAGCTGGCCCCCAAGACCGCCACGCTGGTGCGGGATGGCGCGGAAGTGACCGTGGCCATCGCCGACGTGCAGAAGGGCGACGTCTTTGTGGTCCGCCCCGGCGAGAATATCCCGGTGGACGGCGTGGTGCTGGAAGGCACCAGCGCAGTCAACGAGAGCGCCCTGACCGGCGAGAGCATCCCGGTGGACAAGGCCGTCGGCGACAAGGTCAGCGCCGCCACCACCAACCAGTCGGGCTTCCTCCGCTGCGAGGCTACCCGCGTCGGCGAGGATACCACGCTGGCTCAGATCATCAAGATGGTCAGCGACGCCGCCGCCACCAAAGCTCCTATCGCCAAAATCGCCGACACCGTGTCGGGCTTCTTCGTCCCGGCGGTCATCTCCATTGCCGTCGTGACCACCATCGTCTGGCTGCTGCTGGGCCATGAGCTGGGCTATGCGCTGGCACGCGGCATCTCCGTGCTGGTCATCAGCTGCCCCTGCGCACTGGGCCTGGCAACACCTGTGGCTATTATGGTGGGCAATGGTCTCGGCGCCAAGAACGGCATCCTCTTCAAGACTGCCGCCTCGCTGGAAGCCGCAGGCCGCACCCAGATCGTGGCGCTGGACAAGACCGGCACCATCACCGAGGGCGCACCCCGCGTCACCGACCTGCTGCCCGCTGAGGGCGTCACCGAGACGGAGCTTCTGACGCTGGCCGCCGCGCTGGAAAGCCGCAGCGAGCATCCTCTGGCAAAGGCAGTTCTGGCCGACGCCGAGGCAAAGGCCATCACTCCCCCGGAAGTCACTGACTTCGCGGCCCTGCCGGGCAATGGTCTGGCGGCCAAGCTGGACGGCATGGACATCTATGCCGGCAATGCCGCCTTCATCCAGACCAAGCTCACCCTGCCCGCCGCACTGGCACAGCAGGCTGAAAAGCTGGCCGCCGAGGGCAAGACTCCCCTCTTCTTCGGCGGCGCAGGCCGTCTGCTGGGCGTTATCGCCGTGGCCGACACCATCAAGGAGGACAGCCCCGAAGCCATCCGTCAGCTGCAGAACATGGGCATCCGGGTCGTGATGCTCACCGGCGACAACCAGCGCACCGCCGACGCCATCGGCAGGCAGGCGGGCGTGGACGAGGTCATCGCGGGCGTCCTGCCCGACGGCAAGGAGGCCGTCATCCGCCAGCTGCAGGCCAGCGGCAAGGTGGCCATGGTGGGCGACGGCATCAACGACGCCCCCGCCCTCACCCGTGCCGACACCGGCATTGCCATCGGCGCAGGCACCGACGTGGCCATCGACGCCGCCGACGTCGTGCTGATGAACTCGAAGCTCTCGGACGTGCCTGCGGCCATCCGCCTCAGCCGCGCCACTCTGCGGAACATCCACGAGAACCTGTTCTGGGCATTCATCTACAATATCATCGGCATCCCGCTGGCGGCTGGTCTGTTCATCCCCTTCGGCCTGACCCTGAACCCCATGTTCGGTGCTGCTGCCATGAGCCTGTCCAGCTTCTGCGTCGTGAGCAACGCCCTGCGGCTGAACCTGTTCGATCTGCACAGCACCAGGCACGACCACAAAACCGCTTCTCCCGCCGCTGCCCCGGTGCAGTCTGCGGCTGAAAATAACAAAAAATCGGACGCCGAAGCGCCCGAAGTCAAAACGGAGGATCATACCATGAAGAAGACCCTGAAAGTGGAAGGCATGATGTGCGGCCATTGCGAAGCCCGCGTGAAGAAGGCTCTGGAAGCCCTGCCCGAGGTGGACGAGGCTGTCGTGAGTCACGAGGCCGGCACCGCCATCGTTACCCTGAACGCCGAGGTCGCCGACGATGTGCTCAAGAACGCCGTCGAGGCACAGGACTACAAGGTCACCGGCATCCAGTAAGCTGTAAGATGCAGAAAAGCCAGCGCACGAGAAATGTGCGCTGGCTTTTTGTATGCAGTGTTTTACGGAGTCAGACGGTTGGGGCCGCGGAACAGGAACTCGGCGTCCTTGATGGACTGGCCGCAGAGCAGCATGGTCAGACGGTCGATACCCAGACCGAAGCCGCCGTGCGGAGGGCAGCCGTACTGGAAGAACTCCAGATAGAACTTGACATCATCGGCCAGGCCCTTCTCCTCTGCCTGCTTCTTCAGCACCTCGTAGCGATGCTCACGCTGTGCGCCGGTGGTGATCTCCACGCCGCGCCAGATGAGGTCGTAGCCCTGCGGCACGCCGTTCTCGTCGCGCATATGGTAGAAAGCACGCTTCTCGGCGGAGTAGTCGGTGATGAACAGGAACTCGTGGCCGTAGTGCTTCTTGACCCAGTCGTAGCTCAGGCGCTCGGCCTCGGTGGTCAGGTCGCCCTTCTCGCTCTCATCGACCGTGTAGCCAAACTCCTCTTCCAGACCCTTGTACAGGTCGGCCAGCTTGACCACAGGGAACGGCGTGGTGGGGACGACGACTTCCAGACCAAACAGCTCCTTGATCTGCTCGCCGTACTGCTCCTTGACGGCCTTCAGACCGGCAGTCAGAAGCTCTTCCTCCATCTTCATGACGTCCTTGTAAGAGGTGATGTAGCTGAACTCGAGGTCAAAGCCGGAGAACTCGGTGGAGTGCTTGTTGGTGTAGCTCTTCTCCGCGCGGAAGACGGGGCCGGTCTCAAAGATGCGCTCGAAGCCGGCGGCCATGGCCATCTGCTTATAGAACTGAGGGCTCTGGGCCAGATAGGCGTTGCGGTCGAAGTAGTCCACCTTGAACACCTCAGAGCCACTCTCGCTGGCGGCAGCGATGAGCTTCGGGGTGTGGATCTCGATGAAGCTGCGCTCGAGCAGGAACTGACGCATGGCGTTGACGAAGCAGCTCTGTGCCTTGAACATCAGCTGGTTCTCATCGGTGCGCAGGTCGATCCAGCGATAGTCGATGCGCTGGTCGATGCTGGAACGCTCCACAGCCTTCTTCTTCTTGGTGGCGGCGATCTCCTTGCGGACGATGGGCAGCGCGTCGGCGATGCTCTCGATCTCGATGGCCTCGGGGATCATCTCGATGCCGCCCATCTTGACGTAGTCGTTCTCCATCACCTTGCCGGTGACGGTGATGACAGAGTCCGGGGTCAGTTTGTCGATGGTGTCCACCAGCTCGGGGTGGTCCTCCTTCTCGACGGTGATCTGAAGTTTGCCGGTAATATCCTTCAGCACGATGAAGGCCATATATTTGCTGTTGCGCAGATTCTCGATAAAGCCCTGCACCTTGACCGTGCTGCCAATTTCCTTTTGTACCTCATTGATATAGGTGCGTTCCATGGAAATCCTCCTTCTGTGTCTTGTGTACTGTTTTATTATACGCTTTTCGGGGGATAAATCAAGAGAAAGGACGAATCACTTCCCTTCTTCGTGCAGCGTCCCGGTGCCGCCCTCCACCACGCCGTCGTGGTCGGCCACAGCCCTGATGGTGCCGAAGAAGCATTTGACGTCCAGCCAGAAGCTCATATGCTCCACGTACCAACCGTCGAGCTTGGCTTTCTCCGCGATCTCCAGCTCGTCGCGGCCATGGATCTGCGCCCAGCCGGTCAGGCCGGGGCGGACGTCGTTTGCGCCGTACTTGTCCCGCTCGGCCAGCAGGTCGTACTGGTTCCAGAGGGCCGGGCGCGGACCGATGACTGCCATGTCGCCCACAAGGATATTCCACAGCTGGGGCAGCTCGTCCAGACTGGTCTTGCGCAGGAAACGGCCCACCCGGGTGATATACTGCTCCGGGTCGTGGAGCAGATGGGTGGGCATGTCGTGGGGGGTGTCGATGCGCATGGTGCGGAATTTCAGGATGTTGAAATAGCTCTTATGGATGCCCACCCGCTTCTGCTTGAAGAACACCGGCCCCGGCGAGTCCAGCTTGATGGCAAGGCAGAGCAAAAGCAGTAGCGGTGACAGCACCAGCAGCCCGCAGGCCGACAATACCACGTCCAGCAGCCGCTTGATTCCTTTTTGATACATGATAGTTCTCCCTTTTATTCCTAGAATATACTTATTATATACCATTTTCCCCTGCCCAAACAAGCCCCGGGCCGCATTCCCGGGCGAAAATGCTGGTTTTGTTGTATCGTTCTGACGGTTTTCTCTCTTGCCCCGCCGGGCCGGACGGCGTACCATAGACATAAGATCATCTGAGAGGAGCACTCTGTTTATGATACAGCGTTTTGTCATCGGGAAGCCTTTTTCCACCGAGAGCGTCGTGCTGGACCTGCCCGCCGAGACCGGCCCCGTGCCTTACCTGACACCGGACGGCGATGGCTGGCAGTATGTCATGCAGGAGAAGGACATCGTCTATGGCTTGGGCGAGATGCCCCGGGGCCTCAACAAGCGCGGCTGGCACTACGAGACGAACAACACCGACGAGAGTGAGCACGGCGAAAACCGGCTTTCCTACTACGCCGCCCACAATTTCCTGCTCATCTCCCCTGCCGACGGCAGCGAATGCATCGGCATCTTCGTCGATTTCCCGGGCAAAGTGAGCTACGACATCGGCTATACCCGCCACGACACCCTCCGCTTCGCCACGGCAGAGCCGAACTATGCGCTCTACCTCATCACAGCCCCTACAGCGGCAGAGGTCGCAAAGGAGTTCCGGCATCTCATCGGCCCCAGCTATATCCCGCCCAAGTGGGCGTTCGGTCTGGCCCAGAGCCGCTTCGGCTACAAGACCGAGGCCGACATCCGGGAGGTGGCCGCGCAGTACAAGGCCAACGGCCTGCCGCTGGACATGATCTGCATGGATATTGATTACATGCAGTCCTACGCTGATTTCACCATCGACAAGGCCCGCTTCCCCGACCTCGGCAAGCTTGCCGCCGACCTGAAAGCCGAGGGCATCCGGCTCGTTCCCATCATCGACGCAGGCATCCGCTGTGATGACAATGACCCCGTCTGCCGCGAGGGCCTCGAGAAGGGCTATTTCTGCACCAAAGAAGACGGCACGCCCTTTGTGGCGGCGGTCTGGCCCGGCAAGGCCTACTTCACCGACCTTCTCCGTCCCGATGCCCGGGCGTGGTTCGGCAGGCAGTACAAGGTGCTCACCGACCTCGGCATCGAGGGTTTCTGGAACGATATGAACGAGCCCGCCCTCTTCTACTCCCCTGAGCGGCTGAAAGCCTTCTTCGAGAATGCCGCTGCCCTGAGCCGGAAGGACAACCTCGACCAGAACGATTTCTTCGGGCTGGTGCGCTCGGTGATGGGCCTGATGAATGCCCCCGAGGACTACCGCAGTTTCTACCACGATACCGCTGCCGGGCGGGTGCGCCACGACCGCGTCCACAACCTCTACGGCGGCTGCATGACCCGGGCTGCCGGCGAGGCGTTCCAGACCCTGCGTCCCGGCCAGCGCACCCTGCTCTACTGCCGCAGCAGCATCATCGGCGCCCACCGTTGGGGCGGGATCTGGCTGGGCGACAACCACTCCTCGTGGAGCCAGCTGCTGGCCAACATCCAGATGATGCCTGCCGTCCAGATGTGCGGCTTCCTCTACAGCGGTGCCGACCTCTGCGGTTTCAGTGAGGACACCACCCCCGATCTAGCACTCCGCTGGCTCGAGTTCGGATTGTTCACTCCTCTCATGCGCAACCACGCCGGCGCTGAGAGCCGAGAGCAGGAATTTTACCGCTTTACCGATGTTCTGCCCGCCATCCGCAATATGCTGAATCTGCGGTACGCCCTCCTGCCCTACCTCTACAGTGAGTTCATGAAGGCCGCGCTTGAGGACGCACCTTACTTCCGGCCTTTGGCTTTTGACTACCCTGCCGACCCCGACGCCCGGGAGGTGGACGACCAGCTGCTTCTTGGCGAGGGCCTGATGGTCGCCCCCATCCACACCCAGAACGCCCATGGCCGGACGGTCTATCTGCCTGAGACGATGAAGATGCTGCGTCTGCGCAGCGTCTCCGACTACGATGAGGAAGTTCTGCCCGCCGGGCGGCACTATCTGCCCTGCGAACTTGGCGAGGTGCTGCTCTTCATCCGTCCGGGCCACACCGTACCGGTGGCACAGCCCGCTGCCAACACCGCCCAGCTGGATGATACGGCCCTCACCTTCTGGCGCTTCGCGCCCGACGGCCAGCCTGCGCCCTACCGGATGTATACCGACGACGGCGTGACCACCGATCACAACAGGCCCGAACACTGGCGCATCGTCGGACAATAACGCAAAAACACCCGGAAGCATCTCCGGGTGTTTTTTGGTATTACAGGTATGCGACCGTCTCGGACAGGGGCTTTCTCGAGCCGTGGTTTGCCAGCGGCCCTGCGCCCTCTGCGGCATAGCCGAGATCGAGGATCATCAGGACCTCTTCGTTTTCCGGCAAGCCCAGTTCCTTGGCCAGCTCATCCGGATTGAAGAGGTTGAGCCAGCAGCTGTCCACACCTGCGTTGGCGGCGGCCAGCATCAGGTGGGTCGCCACGATGGCGGCATCCTCCATGCCGGAGTCCCGCTTTCCGCCGGGATAAGTAAAGGCGCTGTTTTTATCGAAGGCCACGACGAGGCAGGTAGGTGCGCCATAGCGGCAGGGCGTCACCTTGTCGAGTTTTGCCAGGCTTTCTTCCGACTGCAGCACATAGATGCGCTGCTCCTGAGAATTCTTGGCAGTCGGGGCCAGCCGACCCGCTTCCAGGATCTCCGTCAGCTTCTCGGCTTCTACCTTACGTGTGCTGAAATTCTTGCAGGAATAACGCTCTGCAACGACCTTAGTAAATTCCATAACCGTTGTCCTCCTGACTTTGGGTGATAGACTTTTCATGTACGAAAGTCTCAGCATTATTGTAGCACGCTTTTTCTCTGAGAGCCACTGTTATTTTTACGAAAGGATCTGCCGTTTTTATAAGAAACGGCGCGTCCGATTCAGCCGGACATTCCCCGCAGGCCGCCTGGGTGAAAAGTCCTTGACAAATCCTTCTAAAAGAGTTACACTGTTCTCGTTCTAAAAAACAAATATGGGCCTATAGCTCAGCTGGGAGAGCAAGCGTATCGCTTTTGTGCCCCACAGAGTTGTGGGCATTCAAATGGGGAGTATGTCGGTTGGTCGCCCAACCGCGTCACGCCCCTAAATATGGGCCTATAGCTCAGCTGGGAGAGCGTTCGGTTCGCATCCGAGAGGTCAAGGGTTCGAATCCCTCTAGGTCCACTTTTAGCAGCAGCGTAATTTTAACGCTGCTGCTTTTCTTTTGCGTACACATAAGTCACACGCCGGCTTTGGGACCTAGAGGGATTCGAACAGCACGGCCCTGCCGCAGGCAGGGTAAGCAATCAGCCCAGTGGGCTGTTGCTTAGTGCGCGGGTTCCAACCAGTAGGAATGTCTACCGGGGATGCTCTCGCATCGTTTTGTACGATGCGGCGTTTTTTATGCCTAAAAAACTTTGGCAGACCGTGCCGGGCTCCGAACCCTGAAGTCGGATGGGAACCGGGCGGGGTCATCAATGTACTTTTTGAAAATCCATCGGTTTCGCGCTTCTTTCTTTGCATTTTGCAGAGTGCTGCGGGCAAGTGCATCGCTTTTATGCCCCCTTCTCGGAAATTTCTTCAAAAATTTCCGCGCCATCGTAGATTGATACAGCCTTGAGCTGCTCCACTTGGTTGAAGCTGGCGTTCAGCGTAATCGAGATCTCATAGTCTTTTTGGACGCTAATCTCCTTAATGAACTGCTGCAAAATGGCGCGGCGTTCATCGTGGTTGGCGGTGTCGTAAACATCCGCCCATGTAAACAGCTCGTTGCAGATGTAGTTGCTACGCTTTGCTGTTTGGGTGGCTTCTTCGTATTCTTCCTGTGCCTGCACGAGCTGCTTTTCTAGGGTTTCCAGAGCGACCTTTGCTTCGGCTACCAGTTCACGAGTCACCACATACTCTTCCAGTTCCTGTGCAACATTGGTCTCTGCGCCCTGACCGACTACGATAACGCCCTGAAGTTCACGGTCGATCTCCTTACGGAACATCTCCTTGATCTGCATAGCTACTGTATCCTCCCTTTATTTCACCAGCCGGAATGCCCGGTAATAGTTATCGTCCTTAATCTCGTTGAACAAGATCAGTTCCTGTTCGTTGTAGGTGCCCGGAAAGAACATTACGACCGGGCAGCGGACAAATGCCTGATGCAGGTTGTTCAAAACCTTATGGGACCGCAAGATCGGATAGCACTTTCCGATACCCGTCAAAAACACGATGGCGTTCTCCGGCGTATGTTCCTTGATATACTGCACGATGAGGCTGTCGTTGTCATTGATCTTCATGGCGTTGGTAACCGCTTTGGTGATCCGTTCCATCCCGTTTTTCTTTTCAAAGTCATAGCACTTTTCCAAAAAGTGCTTCTTCTCCAGAAAATCAATGATGACATCGTAGAGATCAAATACCATCAGATCAAAGTCATCATCGCCACGGGCATTTTTGCCTTTCATATACTCGATTCGAGCACGGACTTCCAGCTCTTTTTCCGGTGGATAGTCGAAAACCCAGTAGTTCACCTCGTTGGCTCTCCCGGTTCCCTTGCGGAAGGACGTTTTCCGGATTGCCGCTTCCATCTCATCCAGCCGGTCGCTCAGGCATCCATTCACAGTTTCCATCTTATCTTACCCCCGTAAGCGCATTGACCATAATGGCATATCCATTGTCTTGCAGCCAGCGCTCCAGCGCAATGTCCAAAATCGGGCGCAGGATCTTGCGTGAGCTGCCCTTGTTTCCGTCCAGCATTCCTGCCTCGTAGAGCTGCGTTTTGTATGCCGCTCCCAGCCGATGCAGCGTGTAGTCCTGAAAGGCTGCTACTTTCTCGCTTTGCGCCTGCTTGTCCTTGAAGAACACCCGGATATCCGCATCAGTCAGTTCGTCCACTCCAAGGATCATCTTTTCCCGCACAACTTCGTACACAAAGTCAAAGAAAAGCGTATCGTGTGCAAGTGCTGCTACCAGCGCAAACATCTTCTGCGTTGCAATATCGCTGCTCAGGAAAACCGGGTAAAAGCTGGGGTCCAGCATCTTTATGCGCGCCGTAACGGTAGAGTAGATCATCTGTGCCCGTGCCTTTGTGGATGCGCTGTAAATATTCTCTTGCTCGTTCAACAGTTTTATTTCCGAAAAGCTCTTGCCCTCTGCCAGTAACTGGACCGTTTTCCGAAACTCAATAAACCAGAATGAAAATTTCACGGCTCCTGCACTATATGGTTTTCTGTTCATCTATATCTTCTCCATTTTCATTCTTCGATTTAATGTATTTTCCGCTTTTGACTCTAGCATCTTTTGGTTTTGAAGCATCTGCCGGAATGATCCATTGATGCCCAACACGCTGTGCTCCTTTGATGCGGCCTTCTGTACATAGGGTTTGCACTCGTCTTGCACAAATGCCCCATTTTTCAGAGATTTGTTTAATTGATACGTATTCCATAGTAACCCTCAACATCGTTCATTCACAGATGGTGGCGGTCTATAACAAGCCATTTTCATTTTACTCCAACAAACGAATGAAATCAATGCAAAGGTCTTACAAATCTCGGAATGGTTTTTTTATGTCAAATACACCTTCCCGTCCTTTAACAATATCAAAACTAAAGAGGAATAGAATTAGAAATCCGGACTATTCCTTGCTATCTGAGAAGGTTTCAGTAATCCATCAGACGAGACTGAGCTCACAAAGCTATACCCCCATCATCCTTATAGAGAACAGAAAAACACCGCCAGATGCTGTCCTGCCCATCCTTCATCTTCTCTCCATCCAAAAAAGACGATGCCAGATAAATTAGTTCTTCCTTTTTTTTTTCGTCCGTCAACGGATTGTTTGTCAAGCATTTCAAGTTGCACAAAAGGAGCTTGTTCAGTAAAGCAATATGTACAATATATTTTCTCATGTTGAATACAGAAATAGTCATTTGGCGGCATTGCCATACAACTTTTAGCAAAAAACAAGAAAATTTGTTGACTTGCAATGAGTGAACATGCTATTCTGGTGACAACAAAAGCACCGTTCAGTGCTTTCCTCACACGAAAAGGCAAAACAAAAAAAGGAGAGTAAAATGATGAAGAAGCGTATTGCGGCGTTGGTCACCGCCGGTGTCCTTGCTTTGTCGATGCTTACCGGCTGCGGGAGCAAACAGGAGAGCTGGAAGGTCACCTGCCCGTGGGCACCGTCTGGTGTCGCAGCAATGGTAAGTCAGAAGGCTGCAGCCATGTCCCCGGATTACTCGGATAAGAAGATCACTCTGGTGGCAGAGGCCATCAAGGGCGATGCTGCTACTGTCAACACTTGGGTGTCCAGTACTAAGGCAAATGATAAGGAACTGGTCTTCGCCGGTGAGGGTCTGTTCGCCATTACCGAGACTCTGGATCCGGCCAAGCTGCAGTT